>Ga0116149_1002242_pt1 | contig 21630 bp, 13 predicted proteins | sample AD_UKC057_MetaG_FD_89787 | JGI IMG/M metagenome (GOLD analysis project Ga0116149, IMG submission 89787) | Active sludge microbial communities of municipal wastewater-treating anaerobic digesters from USA - AD_UKC057_MetaG | ecosystem: Engineered > Bioreactor > Anaerobic > Digestate | place: USA... | reverse complement strand
TTGAATAAGTTTTCCCTTAAAATCCCTTTCAAAATCTTTCATGCCAGCGCCAAAGGCAGAGCTTCGCTTCCGCCTTTGGCGCATATCAAGTGAAAAGATATTGGGAAAGAGATTTTTATGAGAATCTTCATCTTGAACATTTTCACAGGAGCGTAGTGACGGCGCGCAAGGAAAAGATTGAAGGATTTTCAAGGAAACTTTTCAAAGTTTCCTTGAACCGCCGGAGGCGCTTGATGAGCGCGCGGAGTATATGCGCGTATAGTCGGCGAGGCTTGATTTCTTATTTGCGCTTTTATCATAAAACGTTGCCCGCATGCTCGAAAATCAGGAAAATTCCGTCCCCCCTGTAAGTTTGCCTGTGTTGAGAATATTTTTTATCCGGAGTTGTTTTCAGTTGATTGATTATGCTTTATTATGATATATTGTATGCAAAGGATTGCAAAATGGCCGTAATGTATTTTAAATTACGCTCATAATATTTGGGAGGCAAAAATGGTAAAAAGACTCAAACAAACGTTTCTTGCGGCGCTGGCGGTCGCGTTGATGTTGCCGGCGGTCGCTGCTGCGACGACAGCGGCACTGCCGATAGATTCGGCGGCGGCGGCGGCAAATGTGGAGAAGATGATCGCGACTGCCACCGAGCGCCCGGAGGATTACCGTCAGCAAATTGACGCTATGATCGACCTGACGCTGCACATTCTGCGCGGCCCCGTCCCCGACGGCTCCGGTTATCAGTATGCGGAGGCGATTATCGACAAGACGGCGGAGCCGGTGACTCTGCTCAGCGAGAGGGTGAACGCGGTGTGGAAGGCAAACCAGCAGCAGACTTTCTCCGCCGAGGCGAGGACGGTCTATATGCTTCAGATTTACGCTCCGAAATACCGCTCCGGCCTTTTCAGGAACAACGGCGACACTTATGTTGAAAAATACAAAGTTGAATTTTCGATTCAAGGCAAGACCCGCACGATCAACTGGGAACACAAGAACTGGATTTCCCGCGACTCGACGGTCGAAATTCCCCTGCCGGGCATAGCGGAATGGGCGAAGATAGAGATAGTGGCCGGGGTCGAAGCGTCGGACGTCGGCAACGCGATAATCGAACTTCGCGCCGTGCGCCCCATCGTCAAAGACGACCCGAAAAACCCGTTCTCATACTCGATAGACCAGTTGAAGGCGTTGCAGAAAAATATCGCGTACGCAAAGAGCGAGGCAACGCTTGAGCAGTTGAACGAAGCTCTCGCCGGAATCAAAACCGCGCCGGTGGCGGCCGCCGCATCTTCACAGGCTTCCACGGATCAAGCCGTCGTTCAGAAGCTCGAAGCCATTTCCTCTCTGATGGACGGAAGCGAAGAGGACCGCGCAAAGGCGAAAGCCGAGTTGAAAAGCTTAATCGAATCGATGAAATAGAACTGACGCGCGCGAACCGCGCGACTAAGGCGGCTCCGGAGCGACCCCGCTTCGGCGCGGCCATACGAATGGTTCGTTAATGGCGAAGTATGAGTTGGGCGAAAAAAGGCCGGCGGTCGGCGACGGGACTTGGGTCCACGAGACCGCGCAGCTTATCGGCGACGTTGTGATCGGCTCCGGGTGTTTTATCGGAGCGGGGGCCGTCCTTCGGGGCGACTTCGGGAGCTGCCGCGTCGGCGACCGTTCGAGCGTTCAGGAAAGTTGCGCCATGCACTCGCGCCCCGGAGAGGTTTGTTCCGTCGGCTCCGATTCGACAATCGGCCACGGGGCCGTCCTTCACGGCTGCAAGGTGGGAGACCGCGCGGTGGTCGGCATCCACTGCGTGGTTGCGGACGGCGCGGAAGTGGGCGACGACTGCATAATCGGGGAGAATTCTCTGGTGAAGGCGGGGATGAAGATACCCGCCGGGAGCCTCGCCGCAGGGTCGCCCGCGGTTGTGAAAGGGCCTCTGAAGGAATCGCAGATAATGATGAAAAACGCGGGGGCCGCGCTGTACGCGGACCTTGCGGCCAGATACGTCAGAGAAGCCCGCAGGCTGCCCGACTGAACGCGCTCACGCGAACCGTTTTATCCAGTCCAAGCACAACGAGAGAAAGATTTCCCTGTGTTCATGGCGCGTGAACGCGTGGTCGGCTCCGGGAACGATCTCAAGCCGCTTTGGCTCGACGGCAATCGCGTGGATGCGTTCGGCGTGCCAAGACGGAATCAGTTCGTCGTCCGAGCCGTGGCACGTCAGAAGGCGCGAAGCGCGCGCGCACATCGCGGGAATGTCGTGTCCCGCCGCGTCCGTCTCCAGCGCCCGCTTCACCCTCGTTCCGTCGCCGAGATTGATGTAATCGCCGTCGCGGGAATACTCCGGGCCTAGACGCGGAAAGAAATCGAAGTTGAACGGGGTGGCGCAAATAACGGAGCAGAAAGGCCGCGCGGTTTCCGCCGCCGCAAGAGCCGTCAGGCCCCCGAAACTGCTGCCGATCAGCGCTATGCCGCGAGCGCCGAAACGCTCTCTGACGAAACCGGCCGCGGCCGCAAGCTCGGCGGCGCGCCCCGTAAGCGTGATGTCCTCGAACTTCCCTTCGCTCTCCCCTATGCCGCTGTGATCGAACCTGAAAGCGGAAATCCCCGCCGCCGCCAACCCCTCGCACACGAACGTCCATTTTTCGCTGTCTTTCGAGCCTGCGAACCCGTGGCTAATCACCGCCGCCGGAGCGCCCGCGCTCCCGGCTTCATGCCACGCCCCCGCAAGTCTCAACCCTGCATGTTCAAATGGCATTTTTTCCATGTTTGTATTATACGGGCAAGAAAAACTTATTGGAATTAAGGTAAAACTTTTGAAAAAGTTTTCCCTTAAAATCCCTTTCAAAACATTTCATGCCAGCGCCAAAGGCGGAGCTTCGCTTCCGCCTTTGGCGCGTATCGTGTGAAAAGATATCGATAGCGTTTTCTATGAGAATCTTTTTCTTGAACATTTTCACAGGAGCGTAGTGACGGCGCGCTGCAGCGCGCCGTCACTACGCGCAAGGAAAAATTTGAAGGATTTTCAAGGAAACTTTTCAAAGTTTCCTTGAACCGCCGGAGGCGCTTTAAAAGCATGTCGATTAAGGGAAAACTTTTGAAAAAGTTTTCCCTTGACTCTCCGTTTCGCGCTCTGTTTACTTCGTCAGGCGGTTGATTTTTTCGAACATATTCATGCCTATTTCGAGTATGTCGGAGGCCGCGTATTTCGCATTTTTGAGCAGGAATCCGTCGTCCGGCAGCCTGTCTTCGGCGGGCGGGAAAGAGCCCATCGGCTTATGTGGCTCAGTCTGATACCAGTATGCCACGCTTGAGTAGTCGGAGCCGGGCGCGTCGTTAATGCCGCCGTGTTCGATAGTGGCCCTAATGCTTTTCTTGAAAGGGATAGGATCGTTCACATGGAATCTATAGGCGGAGATGCGGGAGCGCAGGGGGTCCTTGATGGTGAGGCCGTGGTAAGGGCCGGCGAAAGCGCCGTTGACAAAGTACCACCCGCTGTTGAAGTAGTCCTCCGTTCCGGTTCCGTGTATGGCGGGAGGATGTTGCTCGCCGTCAACATATATCATCTCGTCGCCTTCGAGGAACCAGAAAGAGAAAGGCCTGCGGCCCTGCATTGAGAGGTTGCAGCCGACGTAGTGGCCGGAGCCATCGGCTTCTAGTATGGTGTAGTTCGAGCCGGGGAGGGTTCTCTCGTGCCGCCAGCGCGCGTGGAACCTGCCCGTTTTCGAGTCGTTCTCCGGGGCGTCTTCCTTGTTGTAGCCGATGTTGTAGTAGAGGGCGTTGATTTTTTTCGAGCTTTGGTTCTCTATCTCGATGCGCGCGCCCTTGGAGAACGGCATCGGGAAGTATGAGTAGAAACCTCCGCTGGACATTCCGAGAGGGATGGAGGTGTAGTGCCTGTAGTTTGCGAAACCCACGCCGAAGAAATCGCCGACCGGCGACTCGACGCTGGGCGCGGACTCTCCGTCCCAGTACATGCGAAGCACGCAGTTGCGCAGGATGTACAAGTCAGGCGAGGCGATAGTGATCCAAATCCTAGTTATGCGGCCCGCGCCGGAGATATCCGCCAGAACGGCTTTGTCCTCTGAGTTGACCCGCACGTAGTCGTTGTTGCCGCCCGTGCGGTCGAAGCTGGATTCCTGCGCCGCCTTGAACGCTTTCAGCAGCGGCAGCCCGTCGAGGTCGTTTGCAGATTTCATATCCGTTCTCCCCGCAAAAATATTGTCGCGATGCGTTTATGATTATACGCGCGAGGCGATTATATGAAAAGCGCGAGGGAGAAGCGGACTAAGAGATGGCCGCTTGCGCAAAAGCGTCAGATGATTATTTCTGCGGAAGGCTCGCGCTGTGCGGCCACATCTATCAGGATGTGGTCTTCTCCGACAAGCCGGAGGGAATCCCTGACGGCGTCGAGAGCAAGCTTGGGCGTGTTGCAGTCTTCGCTAAGGTGAAGGAGGAGAATGTGTTTGACGCTGCCCCTGCTGCGGGATGCCACGCGCGCGGCAGTCCTGCCGCACTGCTCGTTCGACAGATGCCCGCGCCCGCCAAGCACCCAGTCGACAAGAAACCTCGGCCGCCCCGAATCCAGTTCCGAGCGGACATCGTGGTTGCACTCGATAGCCAGCGCGTCGGCTCCGAGCATGGCTTCTTCGGCCTCAGGCGTGACTTCGCCGAGATCGGTGGCAAAGGCGAAAGATTTTCGGGAGGCCCCCTCGACGTGGCTTATGCGGAACCCCACCGGGCGGCCCACGATGTCCCTGTTCCAGCCGCCTGAGCCGTGCGGGACGGCGAACGGCCCGATAGTCAGTTCTCCCATCGGGAAAGGAGCGTCGTCGAATTTTCTCACGAGGCCCGCTCGGTCAAGCTCGGCGAATTTCTTCGACCGCCTTAAAAGGTCCTCGAACGACTCGGCGTGCACGTACAGAGGTATGCCGTGCCTGCGGCATATCGGATACGTCACTCCGGCGTCAACGTGGTCGCCGTGCATGTGTGTAGCCAGCACGCCGTTCACGTCGTCGAGCGAAACCCCTCGCTCGGACAGCCTGTCGGTTATGTAGTTTATTCCGAGGCGCGCGGCGTCGATAAGCAGCCGCGTTCCACGCTCGGTCTCGACCAGCGAGCAGTTTCCGCCGCTGCCGCTTCCGAGGTTGACAAGTTTCATTCTCAATTCCGGAAATTCCTTTCGCCGCCTGAAGATCAGGTCTCCGAGCGAACGCCTGCCGCATAAGGGCCGCAGACGCGCAACGGAGACTCGGCGCGCTCTCGCAACGCCTTCACATCCTCGATGTACGGCCACCTGCTTCTCTGGTCGGAGACGCGCCACATCTCTAGGGAGGCCCTCAACACGGTCTCTTCCTCGCCGGCGGACGCGATGATGTCTCCCGACGGCCCGCAGACGACTGAGCCGCCCGTGACCGCCCTGCCGTCCAGATAGCGCGCGCCCATGTTGTTGACGAACGCGGCGAACACGACGTTCTCCGCGGCGCGCGCGGCGGCCAGCCCCCTCCACAACTCCAGCCTCTGTCCGGGAATGTTTCCCGGATTGAACACGACTTCGGCTCCGGCGAGCGCCATCTCCCTGACTATCTCCGGATACATCATGTCCACGCACACCGCGACGCCGCACCTGACGCCGGCGACGTCGAACAGCGCCAGCCCGTCTCCGCCCTCGCAAAATTTCCTCTCGCCAATAGCGCCGGAAGGGAATATTTTCTTCTGCGCGCAGAGAGTCCGTCCGTCCGGGCCGACAACGTGGCAGATGTCCTCCACCCTGCCGCCGGAGTTCACGAACAGCCCTCCGGTCAGAACATGAAACCTTTTCTCCCCGGCTATCTCGCCGATGTCAGCGAGCAGGGAGTCGATCTCCGCCTCTTCCAGAATCGCGGCTCCGATCCACACCTCCGAAAAACACACGACATCCGCGCCCTCTATCGCGCGGAGCGTCTCAAGCGCCCTCGCCTTGTTCGAGTCTATGCGATGCAGTTCGCGCCGGAACTGTATCAGCGCGACATTGAGTTTCCTGTCGTCTTCCGCCTTAACCATAAAGCAGATTATATGGAAGGCTGGGCGACATATCAACGCGCGCGCGCATCCCTTTTTTCGCCGGGAGTTTAAAATGCGCGGGTAGCGCGGCTACAATTTGCGTTATGAGCTGGGTGGAAGAAGTTAAAAGAATCGCGCGCGGACGGGTCTTGGAAAAAGAGCCTATGTCTCGGCGCACGACATTCCGCGTCGGCGGGCCGTGCGAAGCCTTCTTCTGTCCCGAAGGCGCGGACGACTTGGCCGCCGTCTTGAAATTCCTCCGCGCGGAGGGCATACGGCATATTGTCATAGGGCAAGGCTCGAACGTCCTTTTTCCCGACGATGGATACGACGGATGCGTGGCGGGCGTCGGAAACGGGATGTCGAAAGTGGAGTTCGACCCCGGAAAGCTGGAGGCGGAAGCCGAAGCTGGAGCTTCCCTGAACGAGCTTGCGCTTGAGACAGCCGCGCGCGGAATGGCCGGACTGGAATCTCTCGCGGGCATACCCGGCTCTGCGGGCGGCGCGGTGTTCATGAACGCGGGCGCTTTCGGAGCTTGGATATCCGGCCCGCTGACGTCCGTCGATTTTATCTCTGCCGATGGTGAGCGCGTCCGGCTCGACGCGGCTGAACTGGACTTCGGATACCGCCGCAGCTCGTTTCAGGACAACCCCGGCTGCGCGATAGTCTCCGCGAGGTTCGCGTTCGCGCCCGGCGACCCCGCCGCCCTGAAAGCCCGCGCGGCGGAAATACTTGAGTTGCGGCGCGGCAAACAGCCTCTCGACATGGGGTCCGCCGGCAGCTTCTTCAGAAACGCCGAGGACGGCGGCCCCGCGGGAAGACTCATAGACGAGGCCGGGCTTAAAGGCCGTCGCGTCGGCGGCGCGATGGTCTCCCCAAAACATGCCAACTTCATCGTCAACGCCGGAGGAGCCACCCGCGCGGACATCCTCGCCCTCGCCGACATCGTGTCCTCCCGCGTCAAAGAACTCTTCGGCGTCGTCCTCGTCCCGGAAGTCAGAATCATCTGACGCGCTGCAACCCTTTTCAAAGAGTTTTCCCCAACCGCCTGCGGCGGCCGCGCGCCTCATGCTTTTCCTTGTTCTTCTTTCTTTTCTTCTTCTTTCGCTTTTCCCATTTTCCATCCGCCGGAAAATCAGCCGCCGTTTCTCAGAGCGCGGCCTGCGAGGCGGCTTTTGTCGAACCTGCCGTCGTCCAGAATGTGGAAGCCGTTGATTAGGACATGATCGATGCCTGACGGAGTCCCCACGGGGTTGAAGAAATCCACGTTGGGAGCGATCATGTCGGGATCGAACACTAGCAGGTCGGCGAAATAGCCTTCTTTGACGATGCCGCGTTGTTTAAGGTTGAACTGTTCTGCGGGCAGGCCGGTGGTTTTGTGTATGGCAGTTGGGAGATCAAGCATCTTTTTCTCCCGCACATATCGGCTGAAGAACTTGGGGAACGCGCCGTAGAACAGGTGCGACGGCTTGCCGAATCCCATCAGGATGGTGTCCGTGCTTATCTGGACGTCCGGGTGAGCGAGAGCGGCGAAGATGGACTGCTCGGTGAAGTTGTCCTCCGGGCGGCCCGCCGACGAGAAGACGAGCACCCTGCCCTCTTCCTCCACCAGCAGGTCGCAGATGAAGTCGAACGGATGCTTGCCGGCGTCCTTTGCCAAGTCCGAAACGCGTTTGCCTTCGCAGCATTTGTTCTTGTCGGTGACGACGGACATGATGCGCGTGCAGTCCCAGCCGAGCAGTTTGAAGATGTTGAGAGACCAACTGCTTTTGCCGGTGTGGGGCCACAGCATGTCGCCCTGTTCGATGTCGCGCCTTATCTTGCGCCTGATGGCGCGGCTGGTGAGGCGCTCGCCGATTTCCTCTTTGTCGCCCTTGAGGGTCCACGGGGGGAAGTAGGCCATAAGGTGCGTGAAGGTGGTGGTGGTGGGCATGACGTCCACGCCTATCTTCTGCCCCTGTGAGTTCATTTTTGAAATTCTATTTAGCTGTTTCTCAATCTCGGCATCCAGCTTCATCGGGAGAGTCCAGTATTGAGAAAGCTCGATCATGAGGCCGGCGAACGCGCGGATGAACGGGCCGAGCAGGCCCATGTCAGGAACCCAGAAGAGGTGCGACACCTGAGCGCGGATGTCGTTGGCGCGCGCCACTTCGGCAAGCTCGTCTATAGCCTTTTCGAGGTCGTTCATGTATGTTCGCAGGTGGCTGACGTACATCCCGTCGTAGTCGGACAGCACGCTTCCGAGGCGCACCAGTTCGCGGGTGTCGCTTTGAAGGCCGGGCATGTACTGAAGGCCGGTGGAGAGTCCGATGCAGCCCGCGTCCATGCAGCGCTCTAGCGAGAGAGACATGCGGGATATCTCCTCGTTCGTGGCTTTTCTGGGCTGCATGCCCATCGCGTCGATGCGGATGAGGCCGTGCGGCGCGAGCAGCGCGAAGTTGAGCAGCGCCCCGTTGCCCTCGATGTGATCGAAGAACCCGGCGGTGTCTTTCCACGGAATGTCTTTAAGCTCGCGCGCGGTGAACCCTTCGAGATATGTCTTCATGTCGGAGTAATACTCGTCGGAGAAGGGAGCCATGGACATGCCGCAGTTGCCGCCGACGAAGGTGGTTATGCCTTGGCGGACCAGAGGCTCCAGAACGTCAGCGTGGTCTTTGCGGTGTATAGTCAGGTCCGCGTGCGAATGCGGGTCGATTATGCCCGGACAAACCGTCTTGCCGGTCGCGTCGATTACCCGGCAGCCGTTCGCCGACGCGAGCGCGCCGTTCCGCTCCACCGCCTTTATCTTGTCTCCCTTGACCGCGACGTCCGCCTTGAATCCGGGTTTCCCCGTTCCGTCTATAACCGTTCCGTTCTTGATTATCAGGTCCAATGTCGGTTCCCCTCGCGATGAATTTCAAACGCCCATGCGGCCGTTTTGATAGAGCATATAGAAGAGAGCGGCAAATATCAACACCCGGCGCGCGCGGTTGGGCCTCCGGCGGCCAAAGAGAAACTTTTGAAAAAGTTTCTCTTTGGATTCTCTTCAAAACGTTTCGATGGTCGTCGGGAGCGAATCGCTGCCGCGCTTCCCCTCCCGACGCCCTATTTAAAATCATTTATGAATAATATTCCACTGAAAACCCTTTCCCAATATCTTTTCACATGTGCGCGGCGGAGCGGAGGCGCGAACGCGCCCGCTTCGCCGCGCGCATTGAAACGTTTTGAAAGGGATTTTAAGGGAAAACTTTTTCAAAAGTTTTCCCTTAAATTATAATGAGCCTGCGATTCGGAAGCGAACGGGGAAAAGCCATGCTGGAAAAGGGATACTCACAGGTATACACGGGAAACGGAAAAGGAAAGACGACGGCGGCGCTTGGGCTGGCGCTTCGCGGGGCGGGCGCGGGCCTGCGCTCGTACATCGGCCAGTTCATGAAGGGGCGTCCGTACAGCGAGCTTGATTCGGCGAAGCTGCTCTCTCCTTTTGTTGTCATAGAGCAATACGGGCATCCGGAGTTCTGCGTTCCGGGAAAAGTCTCCGACGATGATTTCCGGTTGGCCCGCGAAGGAATGGAGAAACTGAGGGCGGCCCTTTTCGGTGGCGAATACGATATTGTGATAGCGGATGAAATATGCACCGCGATATACTTCAAGCTCGTTGCGCTTGAAGATGCGCTCGCGCTAATCGCGTCGAAGCCGGAGCATGTCGAGCTTGTGATGACGGGCAGATACGCGCCGGACGAGCTTATCGCCGCCGCCGACCTCGCGACTGAAATGAAAGAGTTGAAACATTATTATCAGAAGGATGTTCCGGCGCGCAAAGGCGTGGAATTCTGAGCGCGCGCCGCGCCTTTCGCCGTCAGGCTGTTTTTTCTGACAGGCGGCGGGCGATTTCTTCTTTCAGATTGTCAATTGATTCGTTTTTGAGAGCGGACACGGCGATAGAGCCGGGATTGCTTTTCAGCATCGCGTCCAGCCTGCCCGGTTTGTCCAGCGCGTCCGTCTTGTTAAACACCATCATCGTCGGGGCGTCGCCCGCCCCAAGCTCCGCCAGAATCTTTTCCACCTCGAACATCTGCTCCTCGAATGTCGGGTTGCTGATGTCCGTCACATGAAGGATGAGATGGGCGTCTCTAGCGACTTCGAGGGTGGATTTGAAAGATTCCACAAGTTCGACAGGCAGGTTCTTGATGAAGCCGACTGTGTCGATGACAAGGATGTTGCCCGCGCCGGGAAGATATACGCGGCGCGTGAGAGGGTCGAGCGTGGCGAAAAGCTTGTCCTCCACGAAAGCGGACTCCGAGCTGAGCCTGTTGAAGAGGGTGGTTTTTCCTGCGTTCGTGTATCCGACGAGGGCGACGACGCGGACGCCCGACCTGTCGCGGCGGCGGTTCTGAACGGAGCGGTGAAGCGCAATTTTTTCGAGTTTTTTCTTGAGCGTGGAGATGCGGGCGCGGATGCGGCGCCGGTCGGCTTCGAGCTTGGTTTCGCCGGGGCCGCGCGTCCCGATTCCGCCCCCCAGTCTCGACAGCAACAACCCTTTTCCGGTTATCCTCGGCAACATGTACGTGAGTTGCGCCAGTTCGACCTGAATCTTGCCTTCGTCGCTCGCCGCTCGCATCGCGAATATGTCTAGTATCAACTGGGTGCGGTCCACCACCTTGGCTTCAAGAGCCTCTTCGAGGTTCTTGAATTGCAGAGGCGATAGGTTGTGGTTGAATATGACGACTTCCGCTTCGTGTTCGTCGACGGCGGCGGCGATTTCGTCCACTTTGCCGCGCCCGACGAAGAACTGGGGAGTCGGCGTCGTTTCGGCCTGAGTGACGACGGCGACGGCGTCCGCGCCCGCAGTGTCCGCAAGGCGGGCCAGCTCGACGTACGCCTCATCCGTTTCGTCCGCGCTCGTTCCTCGCGTCCTGAACCCCGCCAGAATCGCCTTCTCCCGCCCGCCGCTCTTTATGTCTATCAAATGGTGTCGTCCGTTCCGTCCGCGCGCTCGCGGAGCTGTCGTCATTCCTTCAGCAAGTCGCCGTATTTATATATGTCAGTCGTTGGGAATCTGCAAGCGAAATCGCGGCACACGAACGCGGTGGTCATGCCGTCTTTCATTTCCTTGAACTGCGTGATTGGTATTATTTTAGAGATTCCGCCGGGATTGTCCGCCGGGTAGAACACAGTGATTTTATTTGGAAGGAACTCTCTGCGGGCGATGCGAATCATGTCCTCCGCCACCGGGTCGCCTGTGTTTCCGGCGATGACGATTTCCATCGGCGTGGCGAGCATGAAATCGAGCGCGGCCAGCATCTGCGTGTGCGCCTCCGGGTTGCGGGCGACGCGGGACGAAAAAGCCTCTATCGCGCCTCGCGCCGTCCTTTCCATCTCCATGTCCATCCTGAACCGGGAAAGCTTCAGCAGGGCGAGAGCGGCAACCGAGTTGCCGGACGGCTCCGCCCCGTCGTAAGCCGCGCGGATTTCTCCGATCAGCTTCTCGTTGTCGTAGCCGGAGAACCTGAATCCGCCGTTTTCCGCGTCGTGGAATTTGTCTATCATCTCGGCGGCGAGCAGGGACGCCTGCTCAATGCGGCGCGGGTCGAATGTCGCCTCGTACAGGTCGACCAGCCCCATGACGAGGAACGCGTAGTCGTCCAAGAACGCCGGAACTGCGGTCTCGCCTTCGCGCCATCTCCTGTGGAGCTTGCCGTCCGCGCGCATGTTCGCCGCGATGAAATCCGCCGCGCGGTCCGCCGCGAGCGCATATTTCGGGTCGTCCAGAACCTGCGCCCCAAAAGCCATCGAGGATATCATCAGCCCGTTCCACGACGCGATTACCTTGTCGTCCCTGAGCGGCCTCGCGCGCTTGTCCCTTTCGGCAAGGAGCTTTGCTTTTCCGTCGGCGACAATCCTGTCCAGCTCCGCTCCGCTGATGTTGCGCGCCTTGAGGAATTCCTCCCGGTCGTTCGGCGCGTGAATAATGTTCGTCCCGCGCTCGAAGTTGCCTTGCTCGGTTACGCCGTGCCAGTCGCAGAAGACGGATGAGTCATCGCCGAGAACGCGGTCGATTTCGGACTTTTTCCAGACGTAGAAAGCGCCTTCGGAGCCGTCGCTGTCCGCGTCTTCTGCGGACAGGAAACCGCCACCGTCTCCCGTCAGGTCGCGCAGGACATAGTCAAGGATGTTTCTTGCGGTGTCCGCGTAGAACCGGTTCCCTGTGGCCTGAAAAGCTTCGAGGTATGCCCGCGCGAGCAGCGCCTGATCGTAAAGCATTTTCTCGAAGTGAGGAACTAGCCATTCGCTGTCGACGGAATACCTGTGGAAGCCGCCGCCGAGGTGGTCGTTTATTCCGCCTTCGGCCATTCCGCGCAGGGAGCGCTCGACCATGCGCAGCGCCTTTTCATCTCCCATATTTTTCCAATGCCTCAGCAGGAATGTGAAATTATGCGGAGAGGGGAACTTCGGCGCGCTTCCGAACCCGCCGTGTTTCTCGTCGAACGCGGCTTCGAGATTCCTGAACGCCTTGTCCATGACGGACGCGTCGAGCGCGGCTTTTTCGGAGGGCTTGGACATCTCGTTCAGGGCGAGCGCCACGCGGTCGGCGTGGCTGTCTATGTCGTTTCTGCGGTAAGTCCACACCGAGTTTATTTCGTTGAGAACCGTCTTGAACGCCTTGAGTCGATGCCTGTCTTCCGGGGGGAAATAAGTTCCGGCGAAGAAAGGTTTTTTTTCGGGAGTTAGAACGACTGTTAGAGGCCATCCGCCGCCGCCTGTCATGAGTTGACATACGGCCATATAAATCGCGTCGATGTCGGGGCGCTCCTCGCGGTCCACTTTTACGGGCACGAAGTTGTCGTTGAGGATGCGGGCGGTCGCTTCATCCTCGAAGGACTCGCGCTCCATGACATGGCACCAGTGGCAGGCGGAATAGCCGATGGAGAGGAGGACAGGTTTGTTCTCGCGGGCGGCGGTCTCGAAAGCCTCGTCGCCCCACGGACGCCAGTCTACCGGGTTGGAGGCGTGTTGAAGGAGATAGGGGCTTTTTTCGCCCGCGAGCCGGTTGAGCCTGCGCGCGCGGCCCGCCGCGCCTCCTTCGTCCATTTTCGATTCGCCGTTCGACGCCATGAGCATCAGCCCCGCCGCCAGCGCGATTATAATCTTATACGCGGCCGGCGCTTTTTTTCGTATCCTTGTTGTTTTAACACTGCGGCGAATCATAATGTTTCCCGCGCGCCTGAACAAAGGGCGCCTCGCTTCATTTTATAGCAAAGCATAATCGGAATCCGCCATTTGTCGGCGCGGCTCCCGCGCCTTTGTTCTACTGATGTCCGAACATTACGACGTGTATGCCGCTGCTGTTGGCGGCGAGCGTTCCGTTGTTGCGGCAACTGACCGTCACCGAGTTCGCTGTTCCCCCCGAGAGATAGCAATTCCACGACTCAGTGTTCGCGGCCACCGCTGTGGCCATCACAACGTAGTTGGTGTCTGCGAAAGCCCTGTTCAAATTAATCACATAGTTGCCTGTCGAAGCGCTCGTGACGGACGCCACGTTGTACGCGCTTGTCGTAGTGACCGAACCTGCTGTTCCGTAGAATCTGGCCCACGCTTTGGGCACTAGCGGGCCGTAGATGGCGTTGGCCTCCGGCGTTGCCGGGGCCGATGTGGTGACGATGCCGCCGTTGTTGTTGACTATCAGCTTGTCGGCTCCGGCCTGTCTGAGTCTCAGAAGCGGCCCGGTTCCGTTCACGTTCTCTCCCTCGATGACCGGCTGAGAGGATGTGCCGTCGGAATAGACGCGCAGCGCCGCAGCCCCAGTTCCGGCGTGCCTTATCAACATGGCATATCCGCTCGCTTGGTTGGAGTTTGTTCCTACGAACACCGATTCATTCGAAGAGCCTGTGTTGTTTGTGTAGAACTCGGCGGCTTTCGCGTTGTTCATGTTATAAACGTAAAGGCTGGGGTCGGTGGAGCCGTTGCCGGACTGTATCTCGATTGCGTTTCCGCCAGTGCCGCTGTTGATGGCAAGGACATCGCCCGCCGCCGCAGTGTTCGTAAGATTGAGCGTTTTGCCCCCCATGCTTCCGTTGACTTCAAGCATATACGTCGGGCCTGTCGTCCCTATGCCGACGGAGCCGTAAGTGCCTACGCCGCTTGCTGGACCGACGAAAAGCGTCGGCACGTCGCTGTCGAAACCCACCATGAGCGAATTAGCCATGCTGTTGACAAGCCTCGTCGCGTTGCCCGCTCCGTTGCCGAGAGTTATAGAATACTCTGAGCCAACGGCCGATTCGAGGTATCTGCCGAGCGTTATCGAGTTGTTGGTGTTGGCCGTGGAGTATGACCCAATGCTCATCGAATATCCCCCGGCGGCTTCGGTGTTGTCGCCGATAGCGGTCGAATACCCCCCGCTTGCGATTGTTTGATTCCCCATAGCGGTGGAAAGCTGGCCGCTGGCGGTGGTCATGCTTCCGAGCGCCACCGCGCGCTGGTTGCTTGCGTTTGTGGAGTATCCGAGAGAAACAGACGCCTCCCCGCTTGCCGTAACTTGTCTTCCCAGCGCCACCGAATATTCTCCTGTGTCAATGTCCGCATAGGACATGCTTCGCCCGGCGCGCAACGCCGCTCTGTCCGCGTTCCAAAACATCATGGCTCCCGCGACTCCCTCGGCGACTCCATATAAAGTCACATCATAAATATCCGACAGAGTTCCTTGCCCGGTCGTCAATTCGCCCTGAACGTCAAGCGTCGTAGCCGGTGAAGATGTTCCTATGCCGACTTTTCCGTAAGTGCCGATTCCGCTGCCCGGACCTACGAAGAATGTGGGAACAGTGCTGTTGAAGCCGATGCCAAGCGAGTTAATCGTATTGTTCGTCATACGGTTAGAATCATCCACACCTGTGCCTAGCGCGACAGTGTTGGCATTAGGGCCGGCAGTGACATATTGTCCAGCGGCTATAGAGTAATCGCCGCTTGCGGTTGTGTATTCGCCCATCGCGGTCGAGACACCGCCGCTTGCGGTTGTGTTGGAGCCCATCGCGGTCGAGACACCGCCGCTTGCGGTTGTTTCGGCGCCCATAGCAGTCGAATAATTTTCGCTTGCGATTGTGTTGACTCCCATCGCGGTCGAGTAATTTCCGCTTGCGGTTGTGCTTTCACCCATCGCGGTCGAGTAATTTCCGCTTGCGGTTGTGTTATGTCCGGATGCGAAGGAAATATCGCCGACGTTTGCGTCGTCCCATTGGGCGCCATCCACTTGCCCCGCTCGGAACGCCGATTTTGATGCATCCCAGAACATTCGGGAGCCTGTCAATCCGCCGTATGTTCCATAGAAATTAATGTCGTATCCGTCGGCTCCCGTGTTCGCGCCGACTGACAGCGCGCCAGTCATCGGCACGCTGCCGTTCGCCATGAAGTCCCCCCCGCCGAAGTCCGACCACGCTCCATTTTCACGGCCCCTGAATTTGTTCGTCTCCGAGTTGTATATCAACATTCCGTCAACGCCTGTGAGCGCGCCCTGTTGGGCTGTTGTCAGGCGCGGCAGCAGGAGCGCGCCGTCCGTTCCAGCGATTTCGAGCGCGGCGGAAGTCGCGGGCGTTGTGGTTCGAATACCCACGTTTCCATAAGTGCCGGCGCCGCTTCCGGGGCCGACGAAGAATGTGGGCACGGTGCTGTTGAAGCCCACCATGAGCGAATTGTCGATGTTGTTGACAAGAGAATCAAATGCGGAAACGCCAAGCCCAAGAGCGATGGAGTTTGAATTCGGGCTTGTCACATACTGGCCGATTGCGATGGAATAATCGCCGCTTGCCACTGCGTTGTTGCCGATGGCGGTCGAGTTGAATCCATCGGCGGTTACGGTATTTCCAAGCGCAATTGAGTAATTTCCGTCGGCGGTTGAATCTCTGCCTATTGCGGCGGCTGCGAACCCGGCGGCTTGCGAGTCATAACCGGCGACAAATGAATTTGCGCCTACGTTCGCGTCGCTCCAGAAAGTTCCGCTTGAGTCCCGCCCGATCCTGAGAGCTTCTTTTGAGGCGTCCCAGAACATCCGGCCCGAAGGAGCCGAGTAATACGTTCCATAGAAATTCAAATCGTAGCCGTCGGTTCCGGTGTCCTTTCCAACCGTCATCTCTCCCTGAACGTCGAGCGTCGTCGCCGGGGTCGTAGTTCCAATGCCGACTTTGCCATAAGTGCCAGCGCCGCTTGCCGGGCCGACGAACAGCGTCGGCTCTGTGCTGTTAAACCCTATTCCGAGTGAATTGATTATATTGTTCGTCATCAAATTGCCGCCGTCCACGCCTTTTCCTATTGCGACAGCGTTGGCATTCGGGCCGGCTGCGACAAATTGTCCTGCGGCTATAGAGTAATCGCCGCTTGCGGTTGTGTTTGCGCCCATTGCGGTCGAATAACCTCCGCTAGCGGTTGTGGTATCGCCTATCGCCGTAGAAACTATGCCGCTGGCGATTGTTCCTGCGCCCATTGCGGTCGAATAACCTCCGCTAGCGGTTGTTCCGAATCCGTTTGCGAAAGAATACGATCCGACATTTGCGTCGCTCCACTCGGCCCCGTCCGCGCGGCCCGCTCGGAACGCTGATTTGGACGCGTCCCAGAACACTCTAGCATTTGCCAAGCCTGCGTATGTGCCATAGAAGTTAACGTCATATCCGTCGGTTCCCGTGTTCGCGCCCACCGTCAGCCCGCCTGTCATCGGCACGCTGCCGTCGGACATGAAGTCCCCGCCGCCCCCGCCTAACGCCAGCCAGCCGCCGCCGTCGTTCTTGTATTCGAGAGTCCCCGCGTTGTCGCGGAAACCGTAGCCGACGGAGCCAGCCGCCGCGCCGAAATTCATATATCCGCCCGCTTCCGCGGCAAAACTGTTCGCCGAGTCGCTTCTTATCGTGCCGCTGGCGAAGAAGTTTCCCCATCTGTCAACCGCGAGCGAAGGCATTGCGCCTGAATCCAGCCTTATCAGATGTCCGGCGGCCCCGGAGTGTTTGCCGTATATCAAGTCGCCATCGCCTAATGTGCGCGCTTCCACGGCGTTTACCGTTCCGCCCGCGTCTCCCGCCTCGAAATAGCCCGCCGCGCCCGAACCGCCCCCGTGGAAGCCCACCACCGCGTTGCTTCCCGCGCCCACAGTGTTGACCACCAGCGCGCTTTCCGTGTTGGCCGCGTCAGTGTTTTCAAAATATCCCGCGCCCATCTGGTCCCCGGTGTTGCGCGCGTACACCGCAAAACCGCCTCCGCTGTGCTCCACGCGCAACCCGTAACTGTTCGTGTGCGCATTGTCGGTGGATATGTACACCGCCGCGGTCGCAGACGCCGCGCCCGCGCTTTCCACGTAAATAGAATTTCCGCTTCCTCTGTTAATGATGTCCACGACCGGAAGGTCGTTGCCCGCGCTGTCCGACTGGAAATAAGCCCCCTTGCCGTTCAGACCTGAGTTGACGAAACTCAACCCGGTGACATTGCTTCCCTCGGAAACGAACGCCGCCTGTCCCGCCATATTCGCGCTTGAAGTTATGGGGCCAGACGCGGATATATCGCCATTCACGTCCAGCGCCGCCGCCGGGGCGGATGTGCCTATGCCCACTTTGCCGTAAGTTCCGATTCCGCTTGCGGGGCCGACAAAGAGGGTGGGAACATCGCTGTTGAAGCCGACGCCGAGAGAATCGGCCACATTGTTCGTCATGCGGTTTGCATTGTCCACGCCTAAGCCGAAGGCGAACGTGTGGTTGTTAGGGCCTGCGGCGACATATCGCCCGGCAGCGATTGAGAAATCGCCGCTTGCAGTTGCTGAACTGCCCATCGAGGTCGATTCAGCGCCGCTTGCGGTTGTAGAGTAGCCCATCGCGGTCGAGTAATTTCCGCTTGCGGTTGTGACGTAGCCCGCCGAGGTCGAGTAAAGCCCGCTTGCGGTTGTGGAGTAGCCCATCGCAGTCGAGTAATTTCCGCTTGCGGTTGTGGTTTCGCCCAAAGCGGTCGAGTTATTGCCGCTTGCGGTTGTGTTATGTCCGGATGCGAAGGAAAAAGCTCCGACGCTTGCGTCGTCCCATTCAGCGCCATCCGTCTGCCCCGCGCGGAACGCCGATTTGGACGCGTCCCAGAACATCCTAGACCCTGTCAACGCGCTGTATGTTCCATAAAAATTCACGTCATATCCGTCTGCTCCCGTGTTTGCGCCCACCGTCAGCCCGCCCGTCATCGGCACGCTGCCGTTCGCCATGAAGTCCCCGCCGCCGCCGCTGAATGCCGCCCACGAGCCGCCGCTGTTTTTGTATTCGAGCGTGCCCGCATTATCCCGGAATCCGTAGCCCGCCGGGCCGACCGCCGCGCCGAAAGCGTAGTATCCGTTCGGTGGCGCGCCGAAACTGGCGGCGGACTCAGTCGTTATCGTTCCGCTGGCAAACACCGCTCCGTTCCTGTCCACTTGGAACTTCGCGTCGTTGCTCGCTTTGAGGATTATCAGTTTCCCCGTCCCCGTCTGGTTGCCCGAATACAGAAGCCCGCTTCCGGAGTGGTTGGCGTAAAAACCCTCGCCTTTTCCGTTCGTCTGCGCGAACACTGTGGCGTTTATGTTCAGTCCGTTTAGGGTGCGGAAATAACCCGCGCTTCCATTGCCTGTGGTTGACACGTGCATCGTGTCTCCGACAGTGTTTTCCACCCGGAGCGCGTTGCTTCCCACATTTATGTTGTCTGTTTTTATATATACGGTCGCCGTCGCAGCGTCTGGCGCGCCGAGATGTTCGAAATAAGCCGCGCTGCCCCCGCCCGCGTTGCCTGCCTTGACGTGCAGCGTCGCGGTCGCCGAATCGAAATCCACCACAAGTCCGCCGCTGACGGTGTCTCCACTTTTGGACACGTATGAGCCGCTGCCCATAGCCGGCAGGTTCGTCAATCCGCTTCCATCTCCTACGAAGTTCTGCGCCGTTATCGTGCTTGTCGCCGCGGTGATTGCGCCCGCCGAGATTATCCCATTTTGCGCCACAAGCCCGCCCGTCATCGGCACGCTGCCGTCGGACATGAAGTCGCCGCCCGCAACCGGGAGGTTCGTCAATTGAGAGCCGTCTCCTATGAAAAACGCGGCTGTCGCGTTGCCTGTCACTTCTATGCCGGAGCCTGTTATCGCGCCCGCCGCGTCCACCGCTCCCGCCGTCACCGTTCCTGTGGCCGCAGTAATATTTCCCGGAGTGGCAATTCCGCCCTGAACCGTCAAAGCCCCCGTCATTGTGTCGCCGGAAATATTTACATAATCCGCGTCGTGCGCGTGAGTCGCCGAAGCAAAAGCAGCCGTCGTCAGCCCGCTCAGAGTCGCCGCGTCAACGCTTGTCAGCGCGCTGCCGTCTCCGTCGAAAGCCCCGTCGAACAGCGGGGCCGTCACTGTGCCCGTCGCGGTTATCGTGTTGTTTACAGTCAGCGCGCCGGACATCGGCACACTGCCGTCGGACATGAAGTCGCCGCCCGCAACCGGGAGATTAGTAAGTCCCGCGCCATCGCCAACAAACGCCGCAGCCGTCACTGTTCCCGTCGCCGCTGTGATATCTGCTGCCGTCACGAATCCGCCCTGAACCGTCAAAGCCCCCGTCATTGTGTCGCCGGAAATATTTACATAATCCGCGTCGTGCGCGTGAGTCGCCGAAGCAAAAGCAGCCGTCGTCAGCCCGCCCAGAGTCGCCGCGTCAACGCTTGTCAGAGCGCTGCCGTCTCCGTCAAAAGCTCCGTCAAACAGCGGAGCCGTCACAGTTCCAGTCGCGGTTATCGTGTTGTTTACAGTCAGCGCGCCGGACATCGTGTCGCCCGTTTTCGCCACAGCGCCGCCCGCAACCGGGAGATTCGTCAATCCGCTTCCGTCTCCCACGAACGCCGCAGCCGTCACAGTTCCCGTCGCCGCTGTGATATCTCCTGCCGTCACGAATCCGCCCTGAACCGTCAAAGCCCCCGTCATCGTGTCGCCTGACACCTTGATGTAAACGCCGTCATGCGCGTGAGACGCGGTGGCGAACGCCGCCGCCGCCTGCCCGCCCAGCTTGTCAGAATTGAGCGACATCGCGGCGGGAACCACACGCTCGCGCGGCGTCAAGGTCTGGCCGCCCACGACGACTTCCAGAAAAACGTTCGACCCGGCCCAGTCGATAGCCGCCAAGTCGCACCCGCCCGCTTCCGAGCCTATTTCGTAGTTGAACCTGCCCCGCGTCACCGTCACCGCCTGCGGGTTGGTCGAGCAAAGCTGCGCTCCCCCGGTGTCCGCGTCGAACAACCGGAACTCCATCGTCGCCGGTCCGCTCATCGGCAGACCGCTCTGGGTGATGTAGCCCTGATAGTTGAGCCTCTGCGGCGTGGCGAATATTATCGCCGCCGTCAGCGCGAAAGCCGTTCCGATTATGGCCGCTGGAACAAGTCTTTTTCTGCTCATATCAATGCCTTCCCTTCAAATATGTCAAAACTGTTATTCAGGATAGGTTTTTCTGTAAAGAAATCATTTGCCATAAATTCAATAGTATATGCAAATTTTATGGTACTTGTAACGGGCCATATTGTCAATGTGATAAAGTATGCAAACCACCGCAAATCTCGCGCGGGGAAGCGCGCTGCTCATCTCTTTTCTCGCCTGCCACGCCCCAAAACCTTCGGCCCGGAATATCTTCTAAAAATCAAGTTGAAAAACGCACAAAACGCACATAAAATGTAACCGCAACTACAGGGAGGCGGCTGGCGGGATGGACGTTTATACGATTGTGGTGGGGTTTTTAGAGACGAATTGTTATGTTGCGACGAACGGCGGAGGCGATGCGGTCATCATCGACCCCGGCGCCAATCCTGACAGAATTCTGGAATTCATATCGAAAAGGTCTTTGCGGGTCTCCCGCGTTCTGTTGACACACGGCCACAACGACCACATCGGCGGCATTGAGTCGATAATGCGAGCGCTCAACCCGCAGGTTCTGCTCCAAGAGAAAGAGGCCGACTTCATCGGGCTTCCGCCCGCAGGCCGGCGCCGCTTCGACCCCGCCGACGCCGCCCCCGGTTTCGCTCTCCTCAAAGACGGCGACGAAATCCCCCTCGGCGACATCCGCATCAAGGCATTCCACACGCCCGGCCACACGCCCGGCGGAGCCTGCTTTCTGGCCGACTCAGTCTGCTTCACCGGCGACACCCTGTTCAACGACGGCGTGGGCCGCACCGACTTTGAAGGCGGCAGTCATAAAAGCATCATCCAATCCATCAAATCCAAACTACTCTCCCTCGACGACGACGTGAAGATTTATCCCGGCCACGGCCCTTCGTCCACCATCGGCCGCGAACGCAGATATTTTCAATAACCGCACCCGCTCCGCGCCTTTAATAAAGCCGATTTTGTTCTTAACGTAGTTCGACAAAATCGGCGTCCGGGAGTTTTTTCGGAAGGGGCGAGGCGAAACCGGTTTTTGCAAAAAACGGTTGCCCCGCAAACTTACAAATATGACTGTTCTTAATTGATTTTACCCACCCGTTTGTGTGCCATGCACAAAACTTTTTCTGAGTCCCCCTGAAACTCAGATATTTATCGCGGCGAGCGGGACTTTGGAGTGCGGCGATTCATCGCCGCTTTTCCCAGCGATGTGAGCCATCCCGGAGCCGGGAATTAATTCCCGGCTCTTG
>Ga0116149_1002228_pt1 | contig 21751 bp, 9 predicted proteins | sample AD_UKC057_MetaG_FD_89787 | JGI IMG/M metagenome (GOLD analysis project Ga0116149, IMG submission 89787) | Active sludge microbial communities of municipal wastewater-treating anaerobic digesters from USA - AD_UKC057_MetaG | ecosystem: Engineered > Bioreactor > Anaerobic > Digestate | place: USA... | reverse complement strand
TCAACAGAATGTTCGTTACGCTCACGGGATCGGCGATCCAGCGGGCTTGCCATTCAGCCTTCTCGAGCAGGCCCATCGTCCAGGTGGATGTCGGGCTCCACCCGGAGGGCCGGCCCGCACTGTCCCAGACCTCGAGCTTCCACCAGACGCGCATGCGCGAGCGAAGGGGCTTCCCATCGTAGGCGACGTGCAACGTACGATCCGAATCGACCCGGCCGCTGTCCCACAGATCGCCTTCGTCCCTCGACAGAATCTCCGGCGCCGAGGCGGCAAGGATGCGGTAGGCGGTCTGCTTCTGACCGCGCTCCTCGGAAACCAGAGTCCAGCTCAGGCGCGGCGACGCGATGTCCAGGCCGACCGGGTTCACGCGATACTCACAGCGCAGTCCGCCCACGGCCAAGGTGGCGCTCCAGAGGCTTGCCGCGGACAGCGCGCCCAGCGCGGCGATGGCGGCGAAGAGCCGAGTGAGCGGGCGTGTTCCGTCCAGCAACTTGTGTCGTTTCATCTAGTCAGGGCGGCTCGCCGGCAAGCGGTCGTAGCCGTCTCATGTTTACGGTCGAGATTCGGTGAGAATGATAACCGGGGGCGAACGCCTTGATCAAGGCCTTCGAGACCTTGCCTGACCTGACCGATCCCCCGAAGCGACTTAGTCGAACAAGTCGGGTCACATCTTCACTTTTGACAATTGCCCGCTGAAATCAGACACCCGACGAACCGCGGCCGAGGAAAAGCCGCCATTCCCGTTCCAATGTGTAATGTGAAGATGTGACCCATCCGAGGCGGGGTCATGGCCACGCGCTGGCGCGGGACGGCCCAGTCGCCGGTCATTTCCCGGGGCAATTGGTACACATCGCCGTCGCGATTGCAGAAGTAAAGGGAGGACTCCGAAGGCTTGCGTCCATGCCCGTCGGCCCAAAGAGGCGTTTCCAGCGTTGCTGTGGCTGGCCGGCGGCTGTATGAGCGTCCGAGGCAAAGCACTCATGAATTACCGACGTTGTTTCTTTCACGGGGGGATGGTTGCGCTGGCCGCGCTCGGAGGGGCACTGCGCGCATCGAATCCCGCGTTTGTCTGGCTCGAAGGCGAATCGGCCAAGACGACATTCGAGGTCAACATCGCCGGCTGGCGCCGGCCGCATTTTCTCTCCGCAAGCAACTGGGTGCATGTGAGTGTGCATGAGGACAAGGTCGAGAAGGGAATCCCGGACGAGGGCATTCTTCTCGAGTACCCTTTCGAGTGTCCGCAGGCGGGCCGCTACGAGGTGTGGAACCGGATTGGCTTCGAGTTTGTGCGGTCGGTCTTCGAGTGGCGTTTGGACGACGGCGGATGGAGGCGGGTGGACCCGGACGAGCTGACGACTGATTTGATGGAATTGGCGACCTGGTGCGAGGTGGCGTGGCTGAGGATGGGCGAAGCGGATCTGGCGGCGGGCGCGCACCGGCTGCAATTGCGCTTGCCCAAAACCAGGGACGATCAGGGCAAATGGCGACGTGTGCTTTACGCGTCGGATGCAATCTGTCTGCACCAAGGGCCATTTCAGCCGAACTCGAAATGGAGGCCGGACGAGTCCGGGCGCGATGCCGCGGACGAGGCAGCGTCGGCGGTGGTCTTTCAACTTCCGGAGACAAAGGCGCCGGAGCGTGCCCGTGTGCGATTGAACGGCGTGTGGGAGATTGCGCGTGACGACGAGCAATTGCCCGGCGAAGTCGCCGAGCCGATCCGGGAACTGCCAAGGAACCCGATCTGGCGGGCCATTGCGGTCCCAAGCGACAAGAACCGGGCGCGCGAGGATCTTCTGTTTGCGCATCGGGTGTGGTATCGGACGCGCGTCCGGGTTGAGGCTTCGATGGCGAGGCGGACGTTCCACCTCCAGTTTCCCTGCAACAACCTCAACACCACGGTTTACGTAAATGGGGTCTATTGCGGCTTCGGGAAGAACCCGTTTGCGCCGTTCCAGGTCGACGTGACGAAGGGGATCAAGGCTGGCCGGGTGAACGAAATCTGGGTAGGCATCCGTGATGCCTGGTATGGCCGCTCGACCGACCCGCAGCGGCCCCTGAAATTGCGGAAGACCTTCAACTACCCCATCGGTTTGTTCAGCCAGGGATTTCAGGACCTCGATTACCCTGTGTGGAACTGTCCGCAATCGGGGATTCTCGCGACGCCGACCTTGGAGGCTGCGGGTGGCGGGGTGTGCGTGGCGGATGTCTTTGTCAAACCGTCTGTGGCGCGGAAACGGCTGGAAGCCGACGTCGTGCTGGGCAACGCCACGGCGCAGGCCGCCTCCGGCGAGATTCACTGGGAAGCCGTCAATGACGATACCGGCCAGGTGGGCCGCGTGTTCGCGCCGCAGCCGTTCGAGGTCGCCGCCGGCCAGACTCGAACGATCTCCCTTGGCGAGGCATGGAGCGATCCGGAGCTTTGGTGGCCCGACGCGCCGCATCTGTACCGGCTTCGGCTGACTCTGAGCGTCGGCGGCGAATCGGCGGATGTGAGCGAGACGCGGTTTGGGTTTCGCGAATGGCGTTGTGAAGGAACGAAGTTCACGCTGAACGGCGTAGTCTGGCGTCTGTGGGCCGATCTGGTGGGCGAGCGGCGTTCGCCCGAGGATTGGCTCGAGTCCTATCGGCGGACGCATCAGCGCGTCATGCGGCTGAGCACGGCCGGCCAGGGCGGTCAGGACTCGCGCTGGCTCGGGCTCGAACCGCAGGAGGCCCTCGAGTTTTGCGACCGCAACGGCGTTGTGGTGCGCCGCAACACCACGCTCGATGGCGAGGCCATTGGGTACCATTTCAGCGAGCCCGACCCCGAGACCCGCAAGCGGCAGGGCGGCTCCGAACTCAAACTCGCCCTGATGAGGAACTGGCGCGACCAATGCGTCGCGCAGGTCCGCGGCGAGCGCAACCACCCGTCGATCCAGATCTGGTCGATCGAGAACGAGTTTGCCTTCATCAACCTGATCAACCTGTTGGGCAATTCGGAGACGATGGATCGGTACGAGGAGGAAATCGCCAGGACGCACGAGGCCGTGATGGCCGTCGATCCGACCCGTTCGGTCATGATCGACGGCGGCGGTGCGCTCAAGGACAACAGGCTGGGAGTCGCGGGCGATCACTACGTCGCCACCCTTGACGGCCGCTATCCCGATCTTGCGTATGAGCCGTTTGTCGAGGGGGGCGGGCGCGGGCGTTGGCGTTGGGACCAGGCGCGTCCGCGGTTCATCGGCGAGGACTTTTACGCCACGGGCATCAGCCCTGCGGATTACGCGATGTGGGGGGGCGAGGTTGCTTTCCAGGGGAAAGCGGCGACGCGGGACGCGATTGCACTCTGCTACCGCATGTTGACCGAGGGCTACCGTTGGGGCGGTCACTTTGCCGCCTGGCACTTCTGGGTCGGCGCCGACGGCGGCCCAGCACAGTGGGGTGCGAGCCCGCCACGCGTCGCCCTGGTGCGCCAGTGGGACTGGACATTTGGCGCAGCGCAGAAGGTGAAGCGCACATTCGGGTTGTTCAACGACACCCAGTATGCGAAGCCGATGACATTCATGCGCAGGCTCACGGTGGGCGGCCGGGAGATCCTTGCAAGGTCGTCGATTCACAACGTGGCTCCGGGCATGGCGGAGAAGTTCGATGAGGAAATCGTTCTGCCCCCGGTCGCGTCGAGGCAGGAAGGGGAGTTGAGTCTGACCTTGAGCGTCGGGGGGAAGGAGGTCTATCGCGACACGAAGGCGGTTTCCGTGCTTCCGGCTCCAGTCTCCATCGATCTCGAAGCCGGGGCGGTTGCGGTCTTCGATCCCGGCGGCGAGAGCGCGGCGTTTCTCGAACGCGTGGGCCAGCCGTTTACGGCGGTCCGATCGCTCGATGCGGTTCCCGCCGGCGCAAAGGTCTTGGTCGTGGGGCGCGACGCCATTGACGCGGGAGACAGCGCGTCGACGCGTCTGGCGGTCCTGGCATTCGACGGGCGCGCGGTGATTGTGCTCGACCAGACAAACCCGCTGAAGTTCCAGGCGATCCCGGCGGAGATGGACTTGGCGCCCCGTCTGAAGAAGGACGAGTTCGGGAGCGCGATTCCTGCAGCCGAGGGCCGCACGGCGTTCATCGAGGATGCTTCGCATCCGGCGTTGCGAGGACTCGAGGACAAGGACTTTTTCACCTGGGGACCGGACCATCGGGTTTTCCGATGCGCCTACGTCAAGCCGACGCGCGGGGCCAAGAGCCTGGTCCAGTGCGGTCCGCGGCTCCAGTATTCAGCACTGGTCGAGGTGCCGGTCGGCCAGGGCGTCCTCTGCCTGAGTCAACTCGATCTGGGCCGCAAGCTTGAGTCGAATCCCGTGGCCCAACACCTCCTGCTGAATCTGATTCGGTGGGGTGCGGCCTACAGGCTCGAGTTTGCGGGCGTGGCGGTGGCGATCGACGACGCGGAACTGGGCAGCGCTCTCGATGGAGTGGGTCTTCAATCGACGAAGGTCAGCGACGCCCTGGCGGCGATTCAGGCCCCCGACAAGACAATCGCGGTCGTATCGGCCACGCCCGCGCATCTGAAAACGCTCGCCGGGCATCTCGATGCGCTCGATCGCTTCTGGCAGCGGGGCGGCACAGTCGTGTTGTGCGGGCTTACCCCGGAAGGGCTTGGAGACTTCAACCGGATCGTGGGTGTCGAGCACACGATCCGGCCCTTCAAACGCGAGCGCATCACCTTCCCGCCCGTGCGCCATCCGCTCACCGCCGGACTGACCACGGGCGACATTGTGATGCTTTCGGGCAATCGGATTTTTGGCTGGACCGCCGACGAGTATGTCGCTTCGGACGTGTTCAGCCATGTTGTGGACCTGGAGGATATCGCGTCTTTTGCGAAGAGCGATTTCCCCAGCTACGACAACATCGTCAATGGGTTCGTCGGATCCGATGGCTGGCCTTTGATCATCGACTTCGAGTTTCCGAAAGACGGGCAACCGTACGCGATCAACCTCGATTTGCCCCGGGAGGAGACCATCGTCGAGTACACGCACGACGCGTCGTTGAACTACAACGCGACGACGAAGATCGCACTTCTTTTCGATGGCAAGGATCGCGTCGAGTACGAGATCGATTCCAGCGGCGCCGCACAGACCTTTCGCGTCGAGCCGCCGCGTCGGGCGCGTCGGGTGACGCTGCAACTGGTGAGTTGGCTCTCCGACCCGGGCAAGCGCCCGCTGATCGGAATCGACAATATCGGTCTGAAGGCGCAGCGCTCGGAGGCCTGGCGCGCCACGGTGAAGCCGATGCTCAATCTGGGCGGCTTGGTCCACTATGCCAAGGGCGAGGGCGGAGTCGTGTTGTGCAACCTGAAGTTCCAGGAGAGCGAGTCGGTGCCTGCGAACCGGGCCAAGAAGCGCGCGATCCTGGCCGCTGTTTTGCGCAATCTGAAAGCGCCCTTTGCCGGCGGCAAGGCCGTGATTGCCGGCGCAAAGGTGGTGTGCGCGCCTATCGACATCCACACCAAGGCGACCACGTACAAGGACGAACGCGGCTGGTTCGGCGACCGGCGACACACGCTCAAGGCCCTGCCGGCGGGAGAGCATGAGTTTTGCGGGGTGAGATTCAACATCCATGAGATGCCGACGTCGCCGGTGCCCCAGGTGCTCATGCTGGGGGGCGAGGGTGTGCCGGGCAACCTGCCAAATGCAATCACCGGAATCCCCGTGCATGCGAAGGCCGACGCGCTCTTCTTCCTCCACGCCGCCCGGCTGGACCGCCGCCTGAACGATCGCGAGCGGGAGGAGAAACGGCGGTTTGAACTGTGTCGGTACGTGATTCGTTACGAGGACGGTGAAACCGCCGTGGTGCCCGTGCACGCCGAGGTGGATGTCGACCATTTTGTGCAGCGCGAGCCCAGGGCGATCCCCGGCGCGCACATTGCGTGGACGGCGCGGTTCGATGACTCCGATGACAGTGCGGTCCTCTACGCGAAGCAGTGGAACAACCCGCGCGCGGAGGTCGGGATCGCATCGGTGGATTTGGTCTACGGCGACGACCGGGGCCGGGGTGTGCCTGTCCTGATTGCGCTCACGGCTGTGACGGCGGACTAGCCGTCAGTTTCATGGACTCGAGACGACCATCGTCATCAATCAGGGCCTCTCCCGCGACTGCGGGATGGGCTCTCCGAGAAGGATCGGCTCTCCGGGAGATGAGGTTCATGCGGAGGAGAACTGGATTTGGTCCGGGGCGCGCCTGGCTGGGGGAGCGAAGAACCCGAGGATTGAACTCGGGCTGTCTTCGGGTTTCTCGAGGCGGTTGTATTGAGGTCTGAGGCCGGGCGAGGCAACTCGATGGATCTGGCAACAGAAAGGCGGCCCCGAGTGTTTCAGGGCCGCCTTGGTTGGAAACGGGAGGGCGAGAGTTCTAGCGCTTCACGCGGAAGAACTTGCCGGTGCCCACGGGCTCGACCGTGTAAGGCGAGGTTGCTCCCGGGACCGAGGTCCAGGGGCCGAGGAGGCTGTCCGCCTGCTCGACGGTGCCGCTGCCTTCCCACGAGATCTGCGGTTTGCCCTCGACGATCCCGATCGCGAGCGTGGCTCCGGTGGCGGAATCGAAGGATGAACCGTGGGTTCGCCCGACGTAGTGGATGGCGTAGGCATCGTAAGCAGTCAGCGTCCGGCGCCAGACACCGAGATCGTCGACGTCCGCCTCGCCGGTTTCGGCGTACTCGCCCGTGGGATCCTGTCCGATGTTGAAGACCCCGCCGGTGGTATCGACACTCCCCAGAGTGGATGCGGAGCGGGTGTCGACCTGCACGCCGTTGAGGTAGGTGACCACGTTGCCCTTGCGGTTGACGGCGTGGACCAGGTGATGCCAGTTGCCATCATTGATGCTTCCGTCGGGTCCGTAGACCTGGGCGATACCATTCAGGCTGAAGGACCAGCCGCCCAGTTCATACGAGGGCGCGAAGGTGAGGCCGGGGTTGCCGTAGGAGTTGGTGGCGCTGCACAGGACCGGGAGGTCCCCAGGGAGCGCCCCCTGCGGCATTCGCACCCAGTAGGCCACGGAGAAGTCGACGTCCGTGCCAAACCGCAGGTCGGCGGGAGCGCCGAGCTGGACGTAGTTGTACGTGGAGGTGTCGGTGTCGGTGTTGTAGTGCAAGGCCTGGCCGATCAGGCCGGCCACCATCGCCGGGGCGCCGACGGAGGTTCCGTCGTTGTTGCGGCCGGAAGCGTCCTTGGTGTCGCCGTCGAACTTCATGTGGAGAACCAGGCCATCGGTGGCGTTCCACGAGGCCGGTTCAGGCGGCAGGACGGTGAGGGTGGCGATTCGGCTGAGGGCTTCGCCGATCGGGTTGCTGGCGCGGACGTAGTATTCGTCGGGGCCGCTGGGAGTGCCCGATGCGGTGACGGTATAGGCGGCGGTGGTAGCGCCCTCGATCGCCGTGCCATTCTTGAACCACTGGTAGGCGATCGGGAAGCTGCCGTCGGCCTGGGCTTCGAAGGTCACGCTGGCGGACGGGAGCACGGCCTCGGTCACCGGTTCGCGGACAAAGAACGGTTTGGTGCTCGGATAGAGGGCCGCCTGGTAGTGAGCGAGGATGCGCTCCTCGGAGAGGGCCTTGTCGTAAACCGCCACCTCGTCGATCTCGCCAGTCCAGAACACATTCTCGCCGCCGACGACGGGATCGTAAGCGCCGATGCGCAGGGGGGTATTGCGATTGCGCGAGTGATCGATGTACGCGTTGCCGTCCCAAACGCCGTTGAGATAGGTGCGGTGGGCTCCTGCACTCGAGTAGGTGATCACGAAGTGCATCCATTTGCCGGGCTGGGCGCCGCCCACGGCGGAGGAACGCACATTGACTCCGACATCGAGGTCGCCGTAGCCATCGCCGCTGCGCCAGTTGGCGGCGTCTTTCCAAAGCACCACTCCGTATTGGCTCCGGAACGAGGACAACGGGGAAAGGAGGGTGGTTGTGTCATCGGTTCGGACCCAGCATTCATAGGTGTAATCGCCCATGGCGACCGGGGGCGGATAGGCTTCGCCCCAGGCTTGGTCGGTGTGGAGGAAGGTAGCGGCCTGATTGTCGCTGCCCGCCAGGGCTCCCGGGGCGCCGAGCGTCACCGGTGTCCCGAGCCGATTGGTGTAATACCCGTCGAAACGGCCCGTGGCATCGAGCATGAGCTCCGCGTCAGCGGGATCGTCCATGCGGAACCAGGCGCGGGGCGCGTCCGCGGCGACCTCAGCCTCGTAGGAGCCGGCCGCCGGGGCGGCGATGGCGATGGTGGTCGAGGCGCTGTCGGTGGTGCCGGCGGCGTTGCTCACCGTGACGAGGTAGGTGCCGGCGGCGTCCGCGGTGATGTTGGACAGAATCAGCTCGGGGCCGGTGGCGTCGGCGATCGGGGTGCCATTCTTCTTCCAGGTGTAGGTCAGGCCGCCACCCATGGCGACCACGCTGAGCTTGATCGATCCGCCCGGGTAGAGCGTGCGGTTGGCAACGGCGATGTCCTTGAAGAGACTCGGCGTTTCCTGGTTGAGGACGTAGAGGCTGGCGGGAGCGCTGACGGCCTGGCCGAAGCTGTTATTGACAGCCACGGTGTAGTCGCCGGCGTCCGACGCGGCGAGGCTGGGGATGGTGAGTGCACTCGAGGTCGCGCCGGGGATGGGCGTGCCGTTCTTGCGCCAGACGAACGTCAGGTCCGGCGTGCCGCCGGCATCCACGGTCAGGGTCACGGAATCACCGGCATAGACCGGGTCGACCGGGGCCGCGGGGTCGACGAAGATCTTGGGAGCGAGGCTGCCGACGGCAGCGGCGTACTGGGTGTAGGTCTCGCCGATCGAGAGGGCGCGGTCGAAGATTGCGACCTCGTCGACTGCGCCGACGAATTTGCGTGCGGTTGTGGTGTTGTCGGTCATGGGGTCCATGCCGATATAGGTGCTCCCCTCGAATTCGAGCACGGCATGATTGATGTCGTAGCCCTGCCGCGTGATGGGGAGGTAGTTCGGGTTGCTGGGGACGAAGAGAACGGCCTTGCTGGGATGGACGATGAGGGCGACGAAGTTCCACTCGCCGTCGGTCAGGGCCAGCTCGCTGTTCCAGTTGTAGGTGGCCATGTCGCCGTCCCAGTTGTAGCTGAGGTTCAGGCCGGCGACGGCGTCCATCTTGAGGCCGGCTGTGGTGCCGCTGGCGCCAGTGGCCAGGCGGGCGCGGTGGAAGACAATGCCGGCGTGCTCGGCCTGCGCCCCGTTGGGCTTGGCCCAGCACGTAATGGTCACGCCGTTGGTGTTCAAATCGAGAGGGGGGGCCTGGACAAAACCGCCGGTCGTGAACTGAAAGGCCTTGTTGCCCACTTCGAAACCGGGGCCGGTCGGTCCGGCTACGGCGACGGTGGTGGGGGCGATGATTCTGGCGTCGGCGACGCTGCCGAGCGTGCCCGCATTGACCGCGAAGGCGTCGCCGGCCTCGCTCAACCGCCAATAGCCTGTGGGCGCGTCACCCTGGACGACCTGCTGGTAGGGTGTGGCGGGGGCGGCGGCGATGCCGGCCTCGTAGTGGGCGAGGATTCGTTCCGGGGACAGGGCGGTGGTGTAGACGGCGGCTTCATCGATGCTGCCCCGGTAGTTCCAGTAACCGGCGGCGCCATCGCCCCGGGCACCGAAGGTCAGGGGGATCTCGGCGTTCGCGTTGCCGCGAGGAGTGGAAGTGAATACAGTGGTCGCGCGCTCGACGCCGTTCACGTAGATCTTGATATTCGTGCCGTCGTAGACCCCGACGACGTGGTACCACTGGTCGGTGCTCAAATCCATGGTGACGGCCGCGCCGCTGACGCCGGTCAAGCTGCTGTTATTGTAATAGCGGAAGAGCCAGCCGTTGCCGCCCGTGAGGGTCGTATCGCCTTGGTAAAAGAGCCAGCCGTTGCGCTGGGCCGGTGGGCCCGTGATGAACTCGACCGAGGCCGCCGGGCACTGGAGCGCGTTGGTTTGGCCCGGTTTGGCCCAGAACTCGACGGTGATGGCAGTCTCTGAATTCCACGCTTCGTTCCACGGGATGCGCACACGGTTGCCGTCGGCGCCCGGCATGTGGACGGCGAGGTTCGACGGATCGCTGACAATGGCGCCGGCCACAGCCCGTTCGACGCCGTTGCGGAACTCGCCGTTGCCGGCGGCACCGACGCTGCCGATGTTCACTGCCTGGAGCGTGAGAGGCGGTGGGGCCGTGGTTTCGTTCAGTCGGTAATACGCAGCGGGGCCCTGTGAGAGGACGGTGCCGGGGTAATCCGCGCGGGCGGACACGACGGCCGCCGCGGTCAACAGAGCGGCCCAGGTGATTCTGAGTTTTGGCAGTTTCATTGGTTTCAGTACTAAGTGATTGACTCAACAGCCTGCTTCTAGCAGAGGCGAACTGGGCGAATCGAGAGAAAAAGCAGGAAAGGAACGGGCAGCACGGCCGCTGCCTCTCCCTCCGCGAGTGGTTCGGGGCCGCGCCGGCAAAGGCGCGCTCTCTAGCCCGCATTTCAGGTGAAATGTCACGGTGACCGGTCAGATGACATCAAAAGTTGGTGAGAAATGCGGGCTTGGCACAACGTCAGAAGTCGCGCCGCGTGTGGGCACGCGGCCTACAAGCCTCTCCAGGCCGGGTCGCCTGACCCGGCGTCTGTGCTGTTGCCGATGTCGGATCCGGACCCGGGGGGGGGCGGGGAGAAGAGTTCAGGCCGCGGGCGCGAACTGGCGCAGGTACTTCACGGCGACACGGAGGTCCTTGGGCCAGGGAGAGACAATCTCGATGTTTTCCCCGGTCACAGGATGAGGGAGATTGAGGCTTGCCGCGTGCAGCGCCACGCGTCCCATGAGCGGACGCTCCTGGCGGCCTGCTTTCAATCGATAGGCGCGCTTGAGGCGCGAGAGCCAGAGCGGTTGGCCGCCGTAGAGTGAATCGCCGACGATAGGGAGGCGTTGCGACCGCAGATGCGCGCGGATCTGATGGCTGCGGTGAGTGTGTGGGCGGCACCGCAAGAGAGTGTAACCCGCAAACGATTCCTCGACCTGGCAGGCCGTGAGCGATTTCTTGCCTCGCTGGGCGTCGACGCGCAACCGCCCCGGCTGGCGAGGATCGGGAGCCAGCTTGGCGACGATATCGAACGCCGCCTTCGCTGGGGAGCGCTGCACCAGGGCGAGGAAGCTCTTGGCCGGCGTTCCGCTGCCCAAGTGATTGGCCAGTGTGATCAGAACCTGCTTGCTCTTCGCGAGGAGCAGAACGCCGGACGTTTCGGCGTCGAGCCGATCCGCCTGGGCGAGGTAGCCGAGGCCGCGCGTTCTTGCCCATGGAGCGCCTGCTCGAATGCCTGCATGAAGCAGGGCCATCAGATTGGGGCGGTCCGGTTCACTCCGGTCGGGCGAGGTGAGGAGTCCGGCCGGTTTGTGGAGCGCCAGCAGGGAATCGTCTTCGAAGAGGACCGGGATTTCCCAGTACCCGTGGGCAGGCCGCGATGAGAGCTTGATTGGACTGGTCATGCGAGACGGCTAATCCGTCTCCTCTTTGGCCAAGCCGGTATCGATGCGACTCTGTTCGACCTGTTTGCGGAACCAGTCGTTGAAAGCCTGGTATTCGGAGGTTTGCCGCAGCTTGGCCAGGTATCCGGGCAGCTCCTCCTTGAGTTCAGCGTCGGTGACTGGCACCCGTTCCTTGACATACAGGACCAGACCGCCATCGCGTGTGCTGATCACGTCGGTTGGCTTGCCGGCTTCGAGCGTGCGTACCGCCCGGCGCGCCTGGTTCAGATCGACGCGACGGTCCCAATCGGGCACCGGACCCGAGGCGACTCCGAACTTGGGCAGGGCGATGGGAGTCAAGCCCGCCTCGGCGTGGATGGCCGCCCAGGTCTTGCCTTGGGCCAACCCATTGGTCAGTTGATTCACGAAATTGGTGCAGGCCTCCCGGGCGAGCCGCACGGCCTGGTCCTGGCTGAACTCCTGCTCGACGCGTGTCCGAATGTCTTCCAACGCGGGGACCTGGCTCGGCACACGTTGCTTGAGCGCAATCAGGTAGACGGCGTCTTCGCCGCGGATCGGGGAGAGTGAGACGGGGGCGTCGGATGTCAGCTTGAAAGCCATGCTGACGAAATTCTCGCGCACTCGAAGCCCTTGCGGGGACTCGGTCTCGGCGAAGGGTTCGGTGACGGCCGTGACCAGCCCCTTTTCGGCCGCCTGGGCGACGAAGATGTCGGCGGTCAGATTGGTCATCGTCTCGAACGCGGTGGCAAAGAGGGCGGCGGCCTTGTGGGCCTCAGCGAGGGCTTGCTGGCGCTGGGTCTGGCTGCGGATTCGTTCCTTGGCCGCCTCGGGTGCCATGACCTGGCCGTTGGTGCCGACGAAGGCGTTAGGATTGCTCGACAGGTAGATGCGCTCGATTTCGGCGGCCAGGTTTGTGCGCCGGGCCAGGGCGGCATCGGCCTGCGCCAGGTAATTCGTCACGTCGAAGCGGAGATAGTGCAACTGGACGCGGTCAGGCGTGCGATAGACGCTCAATCGGTTCGAGTAGAACTGGCCGATGGCCGCGGGATCCAACTGGACGCTGGCGATGTGATTTGACGCAGGAAAGACCACAGCCTCCGCGACGATCTTCTCGTTTTCCTCCTGAAACAGCTCGGTTGCCTGGCGCGGCGTGATGAGTTTGCCCGGGAGTCCTGCAACCTCGGCCAGGTGGTTGATGCCGATGTCGCGGCGGATGAAGCCCTGGAGAGCCTCTTCGGACACCCCGTGGCGTTGGCGGAGTTCGGCGACGAAGTTGTCGTATTTCGCCTTGGCTGTGGCCGGTTGGTCGCCACCGAAATTGTCGATGATCCACTGGGCCACCGCCGATTCGCTCACCTGGATGTTCAGGGCATCGAGCCGGTCGATCAAGACCAGGCGGTTCTGCGTCTCCTGTCCGACGTTGAAGCCCATCCGCCGGGCATCCGCATCGTCCGGCCATGAGCCGAACCTGAGGAAGTAGGAGAGGCGGACATCGCCGAAGGCGTCAATGTACTGCTGTCGGGAGATCGGGCGGCCGTTGAGCGTCCCGAACTGGGATCGCCCGCCGCCTCCCCCGCGGCCCTGTCCGGCTGTGGGCGTGAAATAAATGACAAAGCTGACGATGACTGCGGCGATAATGAAGCCCCACAGCCAGGTCTGATGTTTACGAATCGTGGCAAACATAGGTCAAAGCAAGGGGGCAACGTACCCGCCGCGCAAGCCGACGGTCAAACGCAAAAGCAATCGGCGAATCTGCTTGACGCTCCCCGGCGAGCATTCTACCGATGCCGCCGACAATCACCAGCCGTGTTGTTGCCGACTGAATTCATGAATCCGATCGCTGACCGTTGCTTTCTCGCCTTGTGTGCCGGCCTGATGCTTGCCGGGCCATTGGCCCGGCCGATCGCGGCGGGCGACGCCGTCCCCCTGCCGAAACTGCGCGCCGTGCCGTTCACCGACGTTGTCATTGCCGACGCGTTCTGGGCGCCGCGGCGTGCGACCAACCGCCTTGCCTCGATCCCCGTCAACCTGGCCATGCTCGAGAAATCCGGCAATCTCCGGAACTTCGAACTGGCGGGCGCCGGGGCGACGAACGGGTACACGGGCCCCGTGTTCATGGACTCGGACCTTTACAAGGCACTCGAAGCCGCGTCCTGTTCCCTGGCCACGGACCCCGACCCCGAATTGGCGCGGCGGCTCGACGGCATCATCGCCGCCATTGCCGCGGCCCAGCAACCGGACGGTTATCTCAACACGTATTTCACGGTGAAGGAGCCGGATCGCCGGTGGGCGAATCTGCGGGATTGGCACGAGTTGTACTGCGCCGGCCACCTGTTCGAGGCCGCCGTCGCCCATTTCCAGGCCACCGGCAAGCGCGACCTGCTCGATGTCGCCATCCGATTCGCGGATCACATCGATGGCCTGTTCGGAGAGGGCCCGGGCAAACGGATGGGATACCCGGGCCATCCTGAAATCGAGCTCGCGCTGGTCAAGCTCTGGCGCGTGACGGGAGAGCGCCGCTATTTCAATCTCGCCAGGTTTTTCGTCGAGAACCGCGGACGGCGCTTTTTTGCCGAGGAACATCAGACGCCCCTCGACCGCTATGACGGCACATACTGGCAGGATGACGTGCCGATCCTCGAACACCGGAACATCAAGGGCCACGCCGTCCGGGCGGCCTACCTCATGAGCGGCGCCACCGATGTGGCCGCCGAGACATCGGATCCGGGTCTCCTGCGCATGCTGGGGCGCGTCTGGCGCAACACAAGCCAGAAGAACATGTACCTGACCGGCGGCATTGGCCCTTCGAGTCACAACGAAGGGTTCACCACCGACTACGACCTGCCCAACGCGACGGCGTACCAGGAGACCTGTGCATCGGTGGCACTGGCGCAGTGGAATCATCGGTTGGCCCTGCTTTATGGCGACGCCCGCTACGCCGATGTTTTCGAGCGCTCGCTCTACAACGGCGTGTTGGCAGGGGTCTCGCTCGATGGGACCCTCTTTTTCTACGTCAATCCTCTCGCCAGCTCCGGCGCCCACCACCGATCACCGTGGTTCGGTTGCGCCTGTTGCCCGCCGAATGTGGCCCGGACGTTGGCCTCACTGGGCGGCTATGCCTATGCCGCGTCCGATCAGTCGCTCTGGGTGAATCTCTACATTCAGGGATCCGCCAAAGCGACCGTCGGGGGCAGCCCGGTCAAACTCGAAGTGGCGACCGAGTATCCGTGGGAAGGGCGGGTCACGCTGCGTCCGGAGCTCCCTTCGCCCTGCCGCTTCGAGCTGCGGCTGCGGGTCCCAGGATGGTGCGAGGGTGCAACCGTTGCGGTCAATCAGCAGCCGGTGACGCCCTTGACCATCGAGAGGGGCTATGCCGTTTTGGCGCGCGAGTGGCGGACCGGCGACACGGTCGATCTGAACCTGCCGATGCCCGTCCAGCGCATGGTGGCGCATCCGCTGGTGAAGGAAAACCGGGGCCTGGTTGCCCTCCAGCGGGGACCGCTGGTCTATTGCTTCGAGGCCTGCGATCAGACCGAGTCGCTCGCCTCGATTTGCGTCCCCGTCTCCGCCGAACTGGCAACCGCCCGTGCCCCGCACCTCCCGGGGGGGGTTGTCGGGCTGCAGGGCGCGGGCGAGATCGCCCCGGATCGGGTCTGGACCGGCCAACTCTACCAGCCCTCTGTGCCGACCCGACGTGTGCCGGTCACCGCAATCCCGTACTTCGCCTGGGACAACCGGGCTGCCGGCGCGATGCGGGTCTGGCTTCCAATCGTCCCGCCCGTGCCTCTCGCCGGCGGACTCGAGACCCAGGCTGCCGTCACCGTCTCGTTCGCCAACAGCAACAGCCAGCCGCAGGGGATCAATGACGGACTCGAGCCGAAGAAATCCGACGAACAGCCGCCGGCCCTTTGCCATTGGTGGCCCCACAAAAACCAAACCGAATGGGTCGAGTACACATGGAAACAGCCGGTCAGCGTCGCTGGCGCCCGCGTCTACTGGTTCGACGACACGGGACGCGGCGCCTGCCGGATTCCCGCCTCGTGGCGGATCGAACACCTCGATGGCGAGCAGTGGAAGCCTGTGGCCGGGGTCTCGGAATACCCGATCAAACTCGATGCCTGGTGCGCCGTCAGCTTCACGCCGGTCACGACCACCGCGCTGCGCCTCGTCGTTCAACTCCAGGAACAGTGGGCCGCGGGAGTCCACGAGTGGCAAGTGATCCCCTCCGAAGAGGACTGATCGGACCGCATGCGCCATGCTCGTCCTTTCCTTGCGCCGGCGGCAGGGCCGGGCGCGGCTGACTTTCGAGTGGCGGCGGAGACGCTGGTTCGCCATGATGGCTCCGATGACTCGCCTTCGCTTAGACCTCGAGCGTTCGCTCGTTACTCATGTCCATCGTTTTGCCGGTTGCCTGGCCCTCGGCCTGATGTTGACCGCCTTGGGCCAACACGATCGCCCCGCGGCCGGCCTCCCCCCGGTCCCGGTTTCTGGCCTGGCTTACACCAACGCCTTTTTCCCCGGCGCGACCTACCGGGCTGACGTGCCCACCCAGGAGAGCCTGATTGGTTTTGACGCCGGGGAACGCGCCAGCACCGCCGCTGAAATCGAACGCTGCCTTAAAGCCTGGAATGCTGTTGCGCTCGATCGGACGCGCCTGGTCGAGTACGCCCGCAGCCACGAGAACCGCCCGCTCCATTACTTGCTGGTTACGGCCCCCGCCAACCTGGCCCGGCTCGACCAGATCCAATCGGGCTTGGCTCGTCTTGGCGATCCGCGCGGGCTCAGCGAGGTGGACGCGCGCGCCTTGATCGACGCCCTGCCGGCAGTTGCCTGGCTCGCGCACACGATTCACGGCGACGAAACCGAGGGCTCGGACGCCGCGTTGGCGCTCGCTTATCACCTGGTGGCGGCGGAGGACTCGAGGACAGCCCAACTGCTGGCCAACCTGGTGATCATCATCGATCCGCTGATGAATCCGGACGGGCGCGATCGGTTCGTGAAGATGATCGCCGAACACCGCGGCGCCCTGCCGAACCTCGACGACCAATCGCTGGTCCACGAAGGATACTGGCCCTACGGACGCGGGAACCACTATCTGTTCGACCTGAACCGGGATTGGGCCCTGGGGGTGCACCCCGAGACCCGCGGACGGATTCGCGAGGTCAGCCGCTGGAATCCCCAGTTGTTTGTGGACGCCCATGGCATGGGATCGCAGGCGACCCACCTGTTCTCGCCCCCACGCGAGCCCGTCAACCCCAACATCCCCGCGGGCCGGGCGGAATGGGGACTCCTCTTTGCCCGGGAACAAGCCCGCGCGATGGATCGCATTCCATTCCTCTACTACACGGGCGAGTGGCATGAGGAGTGGTATCCGGGGTATTCCGACGGCTGGAGTTCGTGCCGTGGCGCCGTGGGAATCCTCTACGAACAGGCGCGCGTGGCGGAGGACGGGGTGCGTCGCCCCGGCGGACGCCTTCTCAGTTACAGGGAATCCGTTCACCACCACATCGTGGGGGCGATGGCCAACCTGGGAACCCTCGAACGCAATGGCCGGCAGCTCCGCGAGTACCTTTACCAGACCCGCAAGGCGGCGCTGGATCCCGGCGGCCCGTACGGCCAGCGCACGTTCGCCATCCTGCCCACCGCCAACCAGAGCCGACTGGCGGCTCTCGTCGATCTGCTCCGGCTCCAAGGCATCGAACTGCACCAGGCGACCGCTGAAATCAGCGCGCCGCGCGCCCTGGATCAGTTGGGGCGGGAACGGCAGAATTGTGCGCTGCCTGCCGGAACGCTGCTAATCCCCAATCGCCAACCGCTGGCCCATCTTGTGAGCGCCCTGCTCGAATTCGACCCGCGCTTCAAACCCGAGACCCTCGCCGAGGAGCGCAAGGAGCTTCTGCGTTTTGGCCGGTCCCGTATCTACGACACCACGGCGTGGAATCTGACCATGCTGTTCGGGCTCGAAGCGTTCACGCTCCCGACCGACCTGCCCGAAGGCGCGAAGCCATTGGATTCACCATCGAAGCCCGCCCCCATCCTCGGGGAGGTCGATGCCCCGGTCGCGTTCGTCTTCGACGGGGCCGACGATCACGCGGTGACCGCCGCCGCCCGCCTGATGGAGCGGGGCATCGAGGTCCGCGCATCCGACAAGTTGTTTCGCTTGGACGACCGCGATTTCGCCCGCGGTTCGATCGTTCTGACTCGACTGGACAACCGCGACTTCGCTGGCAACTGGCGCGAGATGATCGAGCGCACGGCCGTGGAACTGGGCCTCCCGGCCGTGGGGCTCACAACCGGCCTGGGCGAGGGCGATCTTCCGGATCTCGGCGGCCGCCACTTCCGCCGCCTCGAACGGCCGCGCATTGGCGTGCTGGCGCGGGGCCGATTCAGTTCGACCGACTACGGCTCGATCTGGCAGGCGATTGACCAGCACCTCGGGATTCGCCACAGCCACCTCGAGATCGATGGCAACCCCGGCGACCTCTCCCGCTACAATGTCCTGGTTGTTCCGGAAACGTGGTCCGCCCTGCCGACGGGTCTGCTCGACGGTCTGAAGGAGTGGGTGCGCGGGGGCGGGACGCTGATCGCCGTCGCGGCCTCGGTCAACGCCTTTGTCGCCCCGAAAGCCGAGTTCAGCAAAGCCAGACTTTTGGGCGATGTCCTCGACAGGATTCCCGAGTACGAATTGGCGATTCTGCGCGAATGGGAGGGGTGGACCGGCGTTGTCCCGCCTCTGGACAAGATCTGGCGGCACGTGGCCAAGCCCGATCTCGAGTACCCTTGGCAGACGGTCAACGGGGCGCATCCGGATGAAAAGGAACTGAAGAAACGCGAGGCTTGGCAGACGCTCTTCATGCCTCAGGGGGCCTTTCTCGCCGCCAGGGTGGACACCGACCACTGGCTCACAGCCGGTTGCGGCGAGATGCTGCCGATTCTGGCGGACACACAACCGGTCCTGATGGCAGCCGAGGGCGTCGAAGCCCCCGTGCGGTACGGTCACTGGGTGGCGGCCAGCCCTGTGAAGAACGCGTCCGCGGCCGCCGGGGCTGGGGAGAGACGGAGTCGGTCTGATCCGTCTGATCCGTCTGATCCGCAAGCCAGCGCAACGAAAGACATCGACAAAAAAGACAAGAAAGAGCCGGCCCGACTCGGCTGGTGCGCGCCACCGCCCGACACGGAGACCTATCTCCGCATGAGCGGCTTGCTCTGGCCCGAGGCGGCCCATCGCCTCGCCAACTCCGCCTGCGTCACCCGGGAGCGTCTTGGGCGCGGCCAGGTGATTCTGTTCTCGACTTCGCCGACTTTCCGCGGCGCGACCCGCGGCCCGCTGAGGATCTTCCTCAACGCTGTGGTCTGCGGACCCGGTTGGGGCGCGAGCCAGCCGATCGTCCCTTAGGGTCTGTGCAAAAATTACTTCCGGTTTTGGCGGGAGTGCCACCGGGCCAGATGCGAGGCTCGAGGGAGGGAGTGTATCCGCAGAGATACTCGACTGACCGAGGAACGAAGCAGATGGCCCGGTGCCGCCCCGCCCCGCAGGGCTGGGGGGCTTTGGCTCGCTGGCTTCGTTGCTCCTCGGTCACAGACCGCTTCGGGTATGCTCCCTCGTCGCGCCTCGCCAGCGAGCCAAATCCCCTCCAGCAAAACCGGAATTAATTTTTGCACAGACCCTTAGTGCGATTCTTTCACACGCTGCGCGAGGAACCGTAACCGGGCTGGTTGGCAGTCATCTTGCGAAGTCTGACTGCCGTGTGAATAGACGGGGTGTCTGGCGTTGTTGGATGCGCGTGAGGGCCCAGGAGGCGTGTTCGGCGATGAGAGGTTCGGGATCGCGCGCGGCGCATTCGAGTGCGGGGAGAGCAACTGCGGTTCCAATGTTGCCAAGGGCGACGCAGACGTTGCGCAGAAGGCCGCGCCGCTTCGTTCGCGCGAGAGGCGTGTCGGCGAAGCGGCATCGGAATTCGGAGTCATCGAGCCGGAGCAACTCGAGGAGATCGGGTTCAGCCAGATCGGGGCGAGCGTGCTTGCGCATCAGACATCCGGCTTGGGCAAAGCGGTTCCAGGGACACACCGACAGGCAGTCGTCGCAGCCGAAGATGCGGTTCCCGACGGCGGGACGCAGCTCGACGGGAATCGGGCCTTTGAGTTCGATGGTCAAATACGCGATACAGAGCCGGGCATCGACCTCGAACGGGGCGATCAAGGCGCGCGTGGGGCAGGCTTCGAGACAGCGCGCGCAGGAACCGCAGCGATTGGCCTGGGGCGGGTCCGGCTCGAGTTCAAGCGTGGTGAGAATCTCGGCCAGAAAGAACCAGTTGCCGAGCTGGCGGCTGACGAGGTTGGTGTGCTTGCCAACGAAGCCGATTCCAGCCCGCTGCGCCAGATCCCGTTCGAGCACGGGGCCGGCATCGATGCAGCCCATCGAGCGGGGAGCGGGGTCGTCGAGCGTGGCGATGAAGGCCGCCAGTTGCTCGATGCGTTGGACGAGGACGCCATGGTAATCGGCGTAGCGCGCGTAGCGGGCGACGAAGCCGCGGAGTTGCGATGGCGGCTGGGCGGGTGGCGGGTCCGGGGCCTGCCAGTAACTCGCCGCGAGTGTGACGACGCTGCGGGCTCCGGGCAGGAGGATCCGGGGATCGGCGCGTTGGGGGGCGGTCCGGACCAGATAGGCCATCGTCCCGTGCCGACCGGCCTCGAGCCAGGCTTTGAATCGGGGGGCATACGGGGGCGGATCGGCGCCGGTGACGCGGCAGGCGTCGAACCCGAGCTGGCGGGCACGCTGGCGGAGAGCAACCTTCATCTGCGCCGGGCCGAGCGCCTGGCTGAGGCGAATTCGCGGAGGACGTGGCGGATCACGTCACGGAGCTGACGCGGGCCGGTGTTCACGAGGACGTCGGCCTGCCGGTAGAACGGCTCGCGTCGGGCGAGGAGTTCGCGGATATGCGCCCGGGGATTGGGGACTTGGAGGAGCGGGCGATGGGAATGGTGGCGGACGCGTTCCCAGATCACGTCGGCGGTTGTCCAGAGGCAGACGACAAGGGCGTGGCGTTTGAGGCTGGCCAGGTGATCGAGATTGGCTCCGAGGCCGCCCCCCGTGGCAATCACGGTCCGGTCGCACCGGGCGAGATCCTCGACCACCTCGCGCTCGAGTTCGCGAAAAACCTCCTCGCCCTCCTGCGCGAAGATGTCCGCGATGGACTTGTGCGCGCGCGCCTCGATGAGCCGATCCGTGTCGACGAAGTCGAAGCCGAGCTGATATGCGGCGGCGTGGCCGACGGTCGACTTGCCCGTGCCCATGAAACCGATGAGCGCCAGATTCCGGATCGTGCGATCAGGGTTCATCGGCGCGGCAACGCGGCACCACGCGCCTGTCGGGTGCGAGGCGTGAGGCGGGCCTGCCAGACTTGCAGCACGCCTTCGAGCGTCAGGCGAGGCGCGACCGCCATGATCTCCGGCAGGCTGCGCGCCATGAGCCGGGCGTAGCCGCCGGTGGCCACGACTGGCAGGCGGGAGCAGCCCAATTCGCGCCGCACTTCGGCGACCAGCGTGCGGATCAGACCGCGGTAACCGATCACGGCACCGATGCGCATGGCCTCGGCGGTGCTGCGTCCGATAGCCTTGCGCACCTCGCGAATCCGAACGCGCGGCAGCAAGGCGGTCTTCTCGTGGAGGTAATCGGTGAGGGCAGCCAACCCCGGGGCGATGACGCCGCCGACGTAGTCGCCGGCCTCATTGACAACATCGAGGGTGACCGCCGTGCCGAAATCGAGAATCAGCACCGGGGCGCCATATCGGCGGCGCGCAGCCACCGCGTTGGCGAGGCGGTCCGGCCCGACCGATGCGGGATGGGGATAGTCGATCCCCAGACCATGCACGGTGCGATGCGTGATCTCGAAGGGTTCGATGCCCCAGGCGGCCGACAGCGCGCGGCGCACGCGCCGGGTGGCGCGAGGCACGACGCTGCAGAGAGCGGCCCCTTCGAGTGGGCGGGCCCCGACCCACCGGGCGGCAGCCCTGGCCGCAGTGCCGTCAAACCACCCGGATGTCGCCACGTCAAGACTTCGGTCGATGCGCCGCGGTGTGGCGAGCCCCAGGTGCGTGTGGGTGTTCCCGATGTCGAGGAGGAGGATCATTTGGCGAGCGTGACGTCGCCGCCCGTAATCCGTTCGAGGCGGCCGTGCTCGGTCCGCACCAACAGCGCGCCTTCGGAGTCGAGCGATTCGGCGCGTCCGCGAATGCGCCGGGAGCCGAGCAGGACGGTGACATCGCGGCCCAGGGTGGTGCAGAG
>Ga0116149_1002223_pt1 | contig 21768 bp, 17 predicted proteins | sample AD_UKC057_MetaG_FD_89787 | JGI IMG/M metagenome (GOLD analysis project Ga0116149, IMG submission 89787) | Active sludge microbial communities of municipal wastewater-treating anaerobic digesters from USA - AD_UKC057_MetaG | ecosystem: Engineered > Bioreactor > Anaerobic > Digestate | place: USA... | reverse complement strand
GGCATGGTAGAGGAGCTCTTCAATCTGGTTTTTATCCATTGCTGACAATAGCGATTTCTTCATGATGATATCATCCCGGCATATTGAAAATTGGCAAGAATATTTCTTGCATTTTGCAATTATTTTTTCTTTTACCATCTATCCCGTTAAACCGATTCGTTTTTTCATTGATTTATTGAAATAGATACCAGCTTTATTGACAATCATGTCCGGGATCACGTCCCTGTCGATGTATCGGCCGGAGGTCCCGGAATCACGATACGCTGTATGCCATAATACCCGGAGGGTCAAATACTACATGAATATCATTCAACGTTTCAGAAATATACTTTCAGGCCTTTCTGACCCGCGGAAAAAATCTGTTATTTCGAGACGATTTGTCATCGCCCTCTCTGTCATATATTCCTCCCTTATACTTTCCGTAGCGATCTCCTTCTATATAATAATGCACCTGAACGCTGCAACCCTGAAGGAAACCCTTGAGTCCAACTCGCGCGATATAATGCTGGAGCGGACAGAGCTGATCGTTTCACGGGTCCAATCAGCCGGAAATCCCACGATAACAGGCATTACCAATGAGCTCAGGGCCTATAACCGGAATACCGGCAAACTCGTTGCAGCTTTTATCTTCACAAAAACGTCTGACGAGAACTATTTCCGTTTAGCCGAGTCCCTCCTTTTCCATGATGATTTCAGGCCCGGGCTGGAACGCTCTGCGGTAGTACGGGAAGAGAAAGAGACCAACTATCTGAAAAAAGGCCTGCTGCACGGCACTGTCGACCCGGCGATCTATTCACTGGGAGGGTATTGCTGGCAGAACGTGTATTACCCCTGCGCTCTCGGAAATAAAAAGGCAGTTCTGCAGCTCATGATGTCAGCATCCACCACCAGGGACACGCTTGAGAATTATACGGCAGAAACGCGCGACACGAGAATAACGATCATCGCTATCACTGCCATTCTCGTCCTGGCCGTAATCCTTCTGACACTGATATTTTTACAGAATTATTCCCTGCTGCTCGGCAACCTGTCGCAATTCATGGAAAAAGCGGCCGGCGGCGACCTGAATGTTTCGCTCAAACAGACCGGCGACGACGACCTGGACCAGCTCGCACAGTCCTTTAACACGCTCATCGAGGAGATGAAGGACCTCTCCGCCAGGCCTGTCGCCGGGCCGGAATCCGCCCCTGCGCCGGCAGCAGCAGCTGTTACCGTGCCCGAGGAAAAACCCGCCCCTGCCGCCCCGGATGCCGGGTCCGGTGCAGAGACGCCTGCCGATGAGACAAGCGCCCTGTTCACCGCAGCCGTTGCCTTGCTGAAAAACAACGAGCTCGATGACGCCATCGCCATATTCAGGACGCTCACCATCGTAAAACCGCAGGGTTTCGGCAGCTGGTTCAACCTCGGAGTGGCCCATGCAAAGAAGCGCGATTACGAAAAAGCCATACGCATGTTCGAGGAGGCCCGGCGTCTCAATCCGGTATTCGATGTTACATCCCAGTATATTGAAAAAATCAAGAGGTTGATGGGCCCGGATGCCTGAGAACGACCATATCAAACGGATCCTCTCCGGCCTGCCCGACGAGCCGGGCGTGTACCTCATGAAAGATGATGCTGGAGGGATCATCTACATCGGCAAGGCCGGCTCACTCAAAAAAAGGGTCTCCTCCTATTTCCAGAAAAGGGACCATGACATCAAGACCAGGGTCCTGGTGAAGATCATCCGCGATATGGAATTCATCGTCACCGACTCGGAGATCGAGGCGTTGATCCTGGAAAGCAGCCTCATCAAGAAGCATCGCCCGAAATTCAACATCCAGAAGAAAGATGACAAGCGGTACCCCTACATAGCCGTCACCCTCGACGAGGAGTATCCGCGCGTCATCTATACGCGTACGATCAGAAAAAACGGCACGCGTTATTTCGGTCCCTATACCGACGCCCGCGCCGCCAGGGGAACGGTCGCGCTCATAAACAACATTTTCAAGCTGAAGATATGCACGCGGGACCTCCCCCTGAAAAGCAACGAGCGTCCCTGCATGAATTTCCAGATCAACAAATGCAGCGGCGTGTGCCTTGGCACCATTTCCCGTGAAGAATACCGCGCCATCATTGACAACGCGGTGCGGTTCCTGGAGGGATCGATCGAGCCGGTCGTACAAGACCTGCAAGGCATGATGAAGCGCTTTTCCGAAGCACGGGAGTACGAAAAAGCCTCGGAAATTCGCGACATGATCTTCGATATCCAGAAAATCTCGGAAACCCAGAAGGTCGACGTGCCGATCGGCAGGGACCAGGACTACATCGGCGTTTCTAAGTTCGGAAACGAGGGTATCATCGTCCTGTTCGAGTTCAGGAGCGGGGCTCTCCTCGGGAGGAAGATTTCTATTTACGATAATGCCGAGTATGCCGATCCGGATGAGATCGTCAGGTCGTTCATCATCGGCTACTACGAGACCGCCGATATCCCCGCCCGCATCATAACCGAGCAGCAGGTCCCCGACCGGGCCATCATACAGGACTTTCTCACCGGCCGCGCGAAGCGGCCCGTGACGATTTCCGCGCCGGAGACGTCCGATGACCGCGGCATCATCATGCTCATCCACAAGAACATAGACGTGATCGCCGCCGAACGCTACGCCGAGCGGGAATTCAGGGACACCGTAAAAGGATTGGAGGAGCTGCAGGAGCGCCTGGGGCTGGACGCCCCGCCCCGCCGTATGGAATGTTTCGACGTATCGAACCTTCAGGGCTCCGATTCCGTTGCCTCGATGGTATCGTTCCGCGACGGGAGACCGGATAAAAAAGGATACCGCCGATATCGTATACGCGGGTACGAGTCGGCCGATGACCCCGGCATGATCCACGAGGCCGTGGCCCGCCGCGTCCAGTATCTTGTCAACGAAAGGATGGACCTGCCCGATCTCATGATTATAGACGGGGGGCCGACCCAGCTCACCCGCGCCCTTGAAGCTGCGCGCAATTTCACTCCCTCGCTGAAGATTATATCCATAGCCAAGCGCTTCGAGGAGCTGTATACCGATCCCGGGCAGGAGCCTCTCCGCCTGCCTTCCTCATCCCCGGGCCTCAAGCTGATCCAGAATATACGGGACGAGGCCCATCGCTTTGCTGTCTCGTACCATCGGATGCTCCGTGATAAAAAAACCACCCGATCGGTGCTTGACGAGATCCCGCTTTCAGAAAAAACGAAACGCCTGCTGCTCGATCGTTTTAAATCGATTGATGCCATAAGCAGGGCTTCTAAAGAAGAAATGGAGGACGTCGCCGGAATCGGCGCCAAAACAGCGCTGAAGATCTTTGATTTTTTCCGCAAGCGTGAAGCCGGGTGACCACCCTTCACGGCTCGGACTTTATTACAGGCAGGCGCTCGCATCCCCGACCGCTTCTGAACCTTTTTTCGAGCCGGGCAACGATCGATTCGAAACCTGCCGTATTCCGCATCGCATCGAAAGACTTTTCCTCTTTTAAAAGCGCCGGATTGCATAAACCGGCGTCTTCGGCACGCTTGAGGCTTTCGAGCGCCTTCTGCGTCTCTTTCTTCTGGGCGTAGAGGCATGCACGGTTAAAATGCGCGGCCATGTATCCGGGGTCTTTCTCTGCGGCCTTACCGTACATATCGATCGCCTCGTCCACCAACCCCAGGCGGGTATAGGTCTGTGCGAGATTAAAATAATACGCCGGCCGGTCAGGGTCAAGGATGATCGACCGGGAATAATTTTTCAAGGCCCTGTTATAGTCTCCCTTCCGATAATATGAATTGCCCCGTATGAAATAGGGCGCCGCGTATCTATCGTTCATCATAATCGCGCGGTTAGCGTCCGCAATCGCTTCGTCGAAGCGCTCTTTCCGGTTATACTCGGACGCCCGGTTGGTGTATGCAGCCGCGCCGGGATTAATTTCAATAGATCGTGTATAGGATTGGATCGCTTCATCTGTCCTGTTCTCCCCGGAGAGGCGGACTCCTTCATCAAAGTAACGCCGGGCCTCGATGTCAAGGCTGCGGATGCGCGAGTTGTCGAACCCGGCAGAGCAGGATGCGCATTGAGCGGCTGCTGCGAGAATCAGGACGATAGATATAACGTTTATTGTGCCAGGCAGTTTCAGCATTTGTAAATGGCGTCCTTTCCGGTTGTCAGGATAAACAGCATTTATTGTCCGGATGAATTTTATCAAGGATAAATTCTTCACAATAATGGAATTTTATCTTTATCCCTCCATTCTCCGGTATAACACCGAGGAGTATAGAGGTTCCGCTTATGGACACTAATGATGCACTGAGTAATGCATGTGCGCGCGTATTCAATAATTTTTCTCCATGTACCTTGTGACCTCAGCAAGATATATAAAGCAATTCAACAGTATTCGTGTTCATCCGTGGATTATTATTCAATCATACTGTCCCCCTTGCACTTTCATTTCCATGACTCGCGGGGCGGCCCGGGACAGTGCGTTTTATTGCAAGAAATTGAGAAATTTACTTTACACTTCCACCCTATTCTGTAAAAGTTGTTATAGATTAGTAACTCGGGGCGTGGCGCAGCCCGGTTAGCGCACTTGACTGGGGGTCAAGGGGTCGGAGGTTCAAATCCTCTCGCCCCGAATTCTATCTACCTTTCATGATAAAACCACTCCACTCGCTTGGAAGGCACCATGGACTTGGAAGAGTTTTTTCAGAGAAACCAGATTGTTAAAATAAAATCAACTGAAAAACAACTCGTCATCAAGGAGCTTGTCGATAAGCTCCAGGACCTTGATTACATCAACAACAAAGAACGTTATTACGCGCAGGTTATACACCGGGAATCCCTTGAAAACACAGGCATAGGGAACAGTTTTGCCATTCCCCATGCACGGACCGAATCCGTCTCCGACCTCGTCTCGATTTTCGGGGTGCTGGATAAACCGATCGATTACCAGTCGATCGATGAAAAGCCGGTGAAGTACGTACTCCTGAGCATATTCCCCACCGAGATGAGCACCAAGTACCTGTATCTCATCGGCATGATGGCCCGGCTCTTTTCCAACAAGCAGAAAAAAAAGCTGCTCGATGCCGAGCCTACCCCTGCGAAGATATTCGCCCTTCTGAAAAAAGAGGCCAGGGCCTACTACGAGTCCATATCGGTAAAGGACAGGCCGGCCCCCGGTAAACCCGAGAACCTGTCCGGCGTGCCTTCGTCCGATCTCGACCTCCTCATCCGCCTCGACAGCCTTTACAAGATGCTCGACGAGGGGAACAAGTCAGAATCGCTCGAGAAGAAAATCGATTCAATGAAAAAGCTGATCGATAACCGCTCGCTGACCTACTACGAGCGCATGCGGAAAAAGCGCGACAATCCCTTCTCCATAGTCGAAAAAAACAGCTGTTCGGGATGCCACATGGAGATACCGCCATTCTACGTCGAACAGATCAAGGAACGCAAGGGGATCTCTCTGTGCACCCACTGCGGCAGGTTTCTGATTCTGCTGTAAGCCTTCAGGGCGTACCGGCGCCCTGCCCTGCTTTCTGCCTGATCAATGAATCCAGTGAATTTTGCAGTTCTATTGGAATAGGCCTGTCTTTACGGTAATAACCGATCGTCTCGTCCTTGTCACCATGAAAATCGCTGCCGCCCGTTACCAGGAGGCCGTTTCTGCGGGCAATCTCCTCGTAGAGAGCCGCCTGCTCCACCGTGTGCATTGAAGCAAAGGCCTCGAGCCCCTCGACCCCGGCGCCGACGAACTCCATTAAACGCGTCTCGAATTCTTCCATGTCCCTGCATTCAAGGGAGATCGGATGGGCCACCACTGCAATACCGCCGCATTCGCGAACCAGCCCGATCGCATCCTCGAACCGGATCCTGACTTTCTTAACGTATCCGGGCTTTCCCTTAACCAGGTACTTCTGGAAAATTTCTTTTATATTGGAGGCATACCCATGGTTAACCATGACCCGGGCCACATGGGGCCGTCCCATGGAACCGCCGCCCGCTGCCCTGACCACTTCTTCGATCGGGATATCTATGCCGTGCTTTTTCAGGTCTTCAATGATGCGGTACGAACGACTTTCGCGGTGCTCGGCAAGCTCCCGCAGGGTTTTGACAAGACGACGGTTGCGGTAATCGATATTGAGCCCCAGCAGGTGAAATGAGCCTGCATCGTAATCTATGCTGAATTCAACGCCCGGGTAGAGCCTGAACCCGACGGAAGCGGCGTACTCCATGGCCTCCGGGAGGCCGTCCACCGTGTCATGATCCGTAATCGCCATGGCGACGAGGCCGCCCCGCATGGCAAGATCGATAAGCTCCCGGGGCGGATAAATTCCGTCAGATGCAGTTGTGTGGGTATGCAAATCTATTTTTTTCATGGTAGACAGTAAACGGATTTCACGGTACCAAATCAAGCAAATAAAAGGCGCATTCCGCCTACGCTGAATTTTTTCACTCCTGGCACGTCTGTCTTCGGCTGAATACGTCAGTTTTGTTGCTTGATTTTTTGCCCGGATGATCAATCATGTGCAGGTACATTATAAAAGGAAGGCCAGCCATGTCACCGGCGATTGAAAAATTGAATAATGCGTGGGCGCGTATCAGCAGGATAGAGCAGACCATTGCCGTTTTGAGCTGGGACATGGAAACGTACATGCCGGTAGAAGGCGTCAAGCCCCGGGCAGAACAGCTGGCTCTCCTGTCGGAGCTGTCGCACCGCTGGCTTATCTCGGATGAGACTGGCCGCCTGATCGAGGACGCGGAGGCCGAGACCCGCGGCTCAGATTATTTTTCGATCGAGGCGAGCCTGGTCAGGGCCGCGCGAAGGGCCTATGACCAGAAAAAAAAGCTGCCGGAAGAGCTGGTGACACGGCTCGCCCGCACCACGGCGCAGGCAAACTCGATCTGGATCAGGGCCCGCGAGGAAGCGAGCTTCCCTGCGTTCGCGCCGGTCCTGTCCGAGCTTGTCGCTATCAGCAGGGACATGGCAGACCTCCTGGGGAGCACGGGCCACCGTTATGACGCCCTGCTGGACCTTTACGAGCCGGACCTGACAACGGCAGAGGTCGAGCGGCTTTTCGGAGAGCTGAAAACGGGCCTGATCCCCCTCGTAAAAGAGATCACCGCCAGGAAATCTCCGGCCGATACCGCCTTCCTCACCCGCACTTACGATACCGGAAGACAGGAGGCCTTCGGCCTCAGGGTGCTGGGTGACATGAAGTTCGATTTCAACCGCGGCCGCCAGGACCGTTCGGCCCATCCATTTACCACATCCTTCACCCCCTATGATGTCAGGATCACCACGCGCTATTCGGAAGACGACCTCCTCTCCGCCCTTTTCAGCACCATCCACGAGGCCGGTCACGCGCTCTACGACATGGGGCTCCCGCTGGACCTGCTTGAAACGCCGCTGTGCCAGCCCATATCACTCGGCGTGCACGAGTCCCAATCACGTCTCTGGGAAAACATCGTCGGCAGGAGCCGCGGGTTCTGGAAACACTACCTGCCGATTCTGAAAGAGCATTTTCATGGACAGCTCGACGACGTGGGCCTTCAGCAATTCTACGCCGCTGTTAACACCTCGCGTCCCGGGTTTATCCGCGTCGAGTCGGACGAGCTGACCTATAACCTCCATATCTTCATCAGGTTCGAGATAGAGAAGGAGCTGATCGGCGGATCGTTATCCGTGAAGCAGATCCCCTCCCTGTGGAACGAAACGTACCAAGACTATCTCGGCATAGTCCCGCCAAACGATGCGCTCGGCTGCCTCCAGGACATTCACTGGGCGCACGGCTCGTTTGGCTATTTCCCGACCTATACGATAGGGAACCTGCTCTCAGCGCAGCTCTACCGGGCCGCCATTGATGCGTGCCCATCGATCCCCGGAGACATCAAAAAGGGCAATTTCATCGCGCTCCTCGAATGGCTTCGGGAGAACGTGCACCGCCACGGATCCCGTTATACATCAGCCGAGCTGGTTAAAAACATAACCGGCGGCGGAATACAGGTCGGGCCATTTATGCGTTACCTGGCCGACAAGTTCCATGAAGTATACTCACTTTCATAACGCAACTCCGGGCCGGACACTTATCAGGCACCGCCGATAATCCGACCTGAAGCATGGAGACTTAAAAACTAGCAGATCCTGAAAAAATACTTTACTAATTCAGGATAAATTTTTTTGTTAATAGTGCTGTTCGTTACTTGATCATGATCGGCGATGCAAGAATCGCATATTATTCTGACACCCGGGAGCCCTGGCACCCGGCAGTACAGAGAGAGGAAATGATGTTTGCAGGCATTGACATTGGCGGAACCAGAATAAAGGGAGTGCTGACTGATCACTCGGGAAACGAGCTCAGCTTCAAAGAGATAGAGACGCCAAAAACCGCTAAAGATATCGACGAGGGCATAGGCAGGCTCATTGAGACGCTTGCAACCTCTGCTACGGTATCGAAAATTGACATCAAAGCAATCGGCATAGGATCCCCGGGGCCCATCGACAAGGAAAAGGGCACCATCCTCAAAGCGCCAAACATACCGTCATTCAACAATCATCCGATAGTCAAGAACATCGAAAGCCTGACCGGCGCCAGGGTCTACCTTGAAAACGACGCCACTGTCGCGCTCGCAGGCGCCTGGTGGAAAGAGAACGTCAGCAGGTTCCGCAACTGGATCATGGTCACGCTGGGGACCGGCATCGGCGGCGGAGCTGTCATAGACAACAAGATATACCCGGGACAGTCCGGTAATGCGATGGAAGTCGGGCACATGTCCATCGAGTTCAACGGGCGGGCATGCCCCTGCGGGAACCGCGGTTGCTGGGAGCGGTATGCGTCCGGCACGGCCATGGTAGATAACGCCGGAACCCACCTGAAAAAACATAAGGGCTCCGCCATACTGGCACGCACGAAGCAGGAACCCCTCACCCCTCTCCTCATATTCGAGGAGGCCATGAACAAGGACGCGGCGGCGCTTATCATACTCGAAGAATACGCGGAATTCGTCGGCGTCGGCATTGCCAATCTCGTGAACATTTTCAACCCTGAAGCAATCCTGGTCGGCGGTGGCGTCTCGAGGGCGCATAAATTCATACTACCGGTTGTCAAGCAGGTCGTGAATGAGCGCGCTCTCAAGGGCTTCAAAGGGCATTTTCAGCTTCTGCCCGTGCAGGAGCCGAGCAAGGTACCGGCATTCGGCGCCGCCAAGATTGCCATCGATTTGACTAACAAGTAATCACATTCTTCTTGACTTTTAGCCCCCTTTCAACCTATTGGTTCTTATTATTATTCATTTAGTACGCCGTCCCGCCCTGCCGGTGACACCGACGTAACTTCTCACATGACGCCGACATCACCCGCCTGAGGCGAAACGGCCGGGAAGACACCGACCATGGAACAGCAATTAACCACACTCAGGGCGGAAGCCCTCTCAGCCATCAGCGGCGCGGGCACGGTTGACGCCGTCGAGGAGCTGCGCGTCAAATACCTCGGCAGGAAGGGGGCGCTGACCCTCATCCTCAGGTCGCTTGGAACCCTCCAGCCCGACCAGCGGGCAGCCATGGGCAAGCTTTCCAACGAATTCAAGGTAGAGATCGAGGCCGCTCTTGACTCAAAAAAAGTCGAACTCGCGTCGAGCGGCGTGAAGAACCTTGCCAGCACCCAGTGGATCGACGTAACGCTGGATACGCCGACCGCCACGGACCGCGAGCGCCTGGGCCGTCTTCACCCGATATCGCAGATCCAGTATGAAATAGAAGACATCTTCACCTCCATGGGCTTCGAGATTCACAACGGGCCCGAGGCCGAGACCGATTACTACAATTTCGAGGCCCTGAACATTCCGAAGCACCACCCCGCCCGGGACATGCAGGACACGTTCTGGACCGAGGACGGCAACCTGTTGCGGACGCATACCTCCGCAATACAGATCCGGGCCATGGAAAAGGTGAAGCCACCCTTCCGGGTCGTCGGGCCGGGTCGCGTGTTCAGGTACGAAAGCACCGACGCTTCCCACGATAACACCTTTTACCAGGTCGAGGGCATGATGGTCGACAGGAACATCACCGTGGCCCATCTCATCTACGTCATGAAACGGCTTTTAAAAGAGATCTTTCACCGCGAAGTAACCGTGCGCCTGCGCCCCGGCTACTTCCCCTTCGTCGAACCGGGCTTCGAGCTTGACATACATTGCCTCATCTGCGACGGCGGGGGATGCAGCGTGTGCAAGCAATCCGGCTGGGTTGAGCTCCTTCCCTGCGGGCTGGTCCATCCCAATGTGCTGCGCATGGGCGGCATTGACCCGGCCGAGTGGTCCGGGTTCGCCTTCGGCCTGGGCCTCAACCGTCTCATAATGATGAAATACGGCATAAATGACATTCGGCATTTCCTGAGCGGCGACATCCGCTTCTTGCAGCAATTCTGATTCTGGAGCTATCATATGTGGCTTTCACTTAACATACTTTCACAGATGGTTGACACCACCGGCATCGATCCCGAGGAGATGGCGCTGCGCCTCACCATGTCGACCGCGGAAATCGACTCTATCGAGCGGATGAACGCACATTTCGCGACCATATACGCCGCGCAGATACTGGACGTAAAACCGCACCCGAACGCGGACAAGCTTACACTGGTCGATTGCGACCTCGGCACGAGGAAGATCCGCGTTGTCTGCGGCGCGCCGAACCACCGGAAAGGCGACATTGTGCCGCTTGCAACGGTCGGGACCCGTTTCGGCGAGGATATGGTAATCAAGAAAGCCAGGATCCGCGGCGAAGAGTCCGAGGGCATGCTCTGCTCTGAGCGCGAGCTCGGCCTGTCCGATGATCACAGCGGCATCATGGTGCTTCCCGCCGGCACGAAAATCGGCGCCCCGCTGAGCGAGCTTTACCCGCACCGGGCGGACGTCAGGTTCGAGATCGACAACAAGTCGATCACACACCGGCCTGACCTCTGGAGCCACGTGGGCTTTGCCCGTGAGATCGGCGCCCTGTACGGACGCCCCTTTAAGAGCATCGTAAACTACGACCTGATGAAAACCTTCAAAGACCGTGAAAAGCTTACCGTGCGCATCGAGAACCCGGAGGCGTCCCCGCGTTACAGCGGCCTTGTCGTGACCGGCATACGCATTGAAGAATCGCCCGACTGGCTGAAGGCGATGATCGAATCGATCGGCATGCGCCCGATCAACAACATCGTCGACATCACCAACTACGTCATGGCCGAGATCGGCGAGCCGATGCACGCCTTTGACCGGAAAAAACTGAACGGGCAGGAAATCATCGTCCGCCTGGCTAAAAACAAGGAGCCCCTTACGACCCTGGACGGCTCCGTCTTCGAGCTCCTGCCCGAGGATATCGTCATTGCCGACGCCCGGGGCCCGGTCGCGCTGGCCGGAGTCATGGGAGGCGGCAACAGCGAGATCGAGGACGGCACCACCGAGATTGTGCTTGAGGCCGCGAGTTTCAACCCGGTCAATATCCGCAAGACCGCGAACCGCTACGCGCACCGGACCGAGGCGGCCATCCGCTTCGAGAAGTCCCTTTCTCCCGAAGTGACCGTCCCGGCGCTCCTGCGCTGTTACGATCTCATCAAGCAGGTGCTCCCCGGCGCAGAAGCTGCTTCAACGATAATCGACGCCTACCCGGTAAAGCAGAAACCGATTGTTATCAAAACAACGACCGATTTCATCCGCACCCGCCTGGGCGAAAATGTCGACGACGGGAGGATAACCTCGATACTCACATCCCTTGACTTCAAGCTGACGCCTGAAGGCGGTGCTCTCTCCATAGAAGTGCCGAGCTATCGCGCGACGAAAGACATCTCCATACCGGAAGACATCGTGGAGGAAGTCGGCCGCATTTACGGATATGACAACATTACCCCGAACGCGCCCGCCGTCCCGTGTGCGCCGCCGGAGAAGAACCTATTCCGTCTTTTCGAGCGCAGGGTCAAGACCGTGCTTTCCGGCAACCTCAACATGATCGAGGTGAGCGGTTATTCCTTCATCGGCGAGGACACGCTCACAAAGCTCGGGGTCAACGAGGACCGGGAGCTCCGGCTGAGCAACCCCCTCTCCAGCGAGCAGGATCGCCTCAGGAGAAGCCTGGTGCCATCCATAGTGAACGTTATCAAGTACAACAGCCGTTTCCACGAAGAATTTTCGATTTTCGAGCTCGGCAGGGTCTATCTGAAGAAGGAGCGCTCATCGGCCGAGCTTGCCACGGAGAGGACAATGGTTACCGGCGCCGTCTACCGCAAGAAACCGGGCGACCCGCTCTTTTACGCCGCAAAACAGATCGCAAGCGGCCTCATGCGCAAGCTGTTGATAGCGGACTGGGACCTTGTTCCGGAAAGCAGGGACCTTCCGCCCTACGCACACCCGGGAAGGGCCATGAAACTCATAGTCGGCAGACAGGCCGCCGGGCTCGTGTTCGAGCTTCATCCGGAGACTATCGCGGCATTCGACCTCTCCGGTGCGGCTGCGCTTTTTGACATCGACATAGACCTCCTGTACGGCTCCCGCCGCCAGGACACGGTGTTCACCGAGCTCCAGAAGTACCCGGACGTTCCTTTCGAGGTCAGCGTGCTTGCTGACCGACAGGTATACGCAAAGGAAATCTGCGACATCATACGGGAAAGCGGCAAGGATCTCGTGCAGAGCGTATCGGTCGTTTCAACGTATGCCGGGAGCCCGATCCCTGAGGATAAAAAGTCGGTTTCCGTGAAAGTCGTGTTCGCGTCGAAGGACCGGACCCTCGCGCCCGAGGAGGTCGAGAAGCTCCAGAAGCAGACCGTGGACGGGCTTGCGACGAAAGGGTTCCGCCTCAGATAAGCGCAACGCCGTTTTTAGTGATCGCGGGGTCGTAATAAGCCACGCTGTTCCTGCCGCTTTTTTTCGCGTGATACAGGGCAAGGTCCGCCATCTCCATCAACTCGTTCGAGTCCTTCGGCTGCAGCTCCGGCAGCGAGGCTATCCCTCCTGAAACACTGAGGCGTATCGTGCTCTCCTCGTACTCGATGCGGAGGCCCTCGGCTATCCCCCTGATCCGCTCGGCAAAGATCACAGCTTCTTCCTTACCGGTTTCCGGGAGGATCACGGTGAATTCTTCCCCTCCGTAACGGCAGGGGATGTCGATGGACCGGCAGTTCGACTGCAACACGCGTGCAAGCTCCTTGATGACACGATCACCGGCCTGGTGCCCGTAGGTGTCGTTAATGCTCTTGAAATAATCAATGTCGAAAATGACGACCGCCAGGTTTCGCTTCATGCGGACCGATCGGTTCCATTCCTCCTGGAGACGCTCACGGAAATACTTGTTGATGTACAGACGTGTCATCCCGTCCCTGATTGCCATATTGTACAGATCGGCGTTGTTGATCGCTATCGCCGACTGCGTCGATACGAACTGGAGCACCTGAAGGTCAAAGTCGGAGAATCCGCCCGTGCTCTTGTTGATGGCCTCGATGACCCCGATGATCTCACCGTTCACCGTAAGGGGTACGGCAATGATGGAGCGGGTTGTAGTCATGGCCTTCTTGTCGGCCCTGTCCGAAAAGCGCGGATCGTTTTGTGCATCATTGATAAGGATGGGTATCCCGTTCTGCCACACGGTGCCGGCTATCCCCTCTCCCATCCTGAGACTCGTATCCTTCAGTATCTCGCCCTCCTCGTCCCTGCTCAGGATCGCGAAGTTGAGACGGTTCAGGGCCCGGTCGACCAGGAGGATCGAGCTCCTGTCGCAGTTGAGAAGGACCTTGGTCTGGTTCAGGATCCTTTTTAATACCTCGTCCTTCTCAAGCGAGTTGGCTATATAGGTGTTAATCTCAATAAGCGTCGTGAGCTGCCTGTTTTTTTTCTCGAGCTCGGCCAGATGCTTCGCGGCGTTCTTCGTGTCCCTGGTCTTTTTCCCGGTGTTCATCGCAAACCTCATTCCCGTGCATTCTTCCCGGTCCCGGGATTTCCGTATTTCAGCTCAAGATACGAACGACGCTCGAAGCGCTCGAGGCCCAGCCTGCCGGCGACCCGGAACAGCTCCTGCTCTATCCGCTCCCGCTCCGAGCCCTTCATCTCGATCTCGACAAAACGGCCGACACCTTCAACCGTATCCAGGCAGACCTCCATTTCTCCAAGGCGGTACACGTCCCGCATCTTGGTAACCGATCCGAATTCGACAAAGCCGAGGTTTTTCAGTATGGCGAGGGCCTTTTCAAAGTCCGACACCGCCACCTCCTCTTCCAGCCGCGTCTTCGCTGCGGTCCCGATTTTAGGTCCCTTGTACGTCATGATGACCCTCCCGCCGGTCCGCCTGAGGCGGAGCGCCTCATCAGTGTCCTTGAAGTCGCGGCCCGGGTGATTCAGGTAGAGGTCCAGCTCCTTTTCGCTTCCTGCCGGGCGCGCACCCATGGCTTTGAGTTTCTCGACCACGGGTGCGTGATCGTCACAGTATGACTTGATTTCTATCTCGAGGATTTCCACTACTGTCTCCGGTGGAGCGGCCCGGATATGGAGAGTCCGTCAGCACCAAGCGTCTGCCTTGCCTTCCCGTTGATTTTTATGATAACGCTCCCGACGCCGCTGAATTGCGTCGCCGTGTACACTATCTGGTCCAGCCGGTTCAGCAGGATACTCCCCGCGGCGCCGTATTCTATCGCACTGTTGAAATCAATCTCTGCGGTTTTGTTCCGTATTTTCACACTGTTGATTCTCAGTTCCGGCGGGATCGCCGTCAGGAGGCCTTTTCTTTTTTCGGCCGCAGTAGGACCCTTGACCAACTCCCGGAGCGTGTTCTCAAGAAGGGGCTGCTTGCCGACCTTCCGGCTAACCGCTGCAAGATACATCTTGTCGGTTTTTTCGTTAAGTGCAACGAAGTAGATCTTGACGCTCTCGGCTTCCTTTTTCTCGGGCACTTCATTTGTTTGGGTCTGGTTGACGGTTTTCACCTCGCGGGCAGATTTGCTTTCGCGATCCCCTCCCTCCCTGGTTGGCTTATCCTTTTCCCGCTTATCCTCTTTTTTCTCCGAAACATGCTTTTCCACGGAAGACTTTTCCACAACGGGACGCTGCGGTGAATAGAACTTACCGAACAGGAGCGCCAGGGCGGTTAACAGCCCCATTATGATAAGCACGTACGCGGGGTTTTTCCCTCTGTCCGGGGGCCGGGCCGCCGCGGCGGTCTTTTGCGATTTGGCGGCTGCCGGCTTTTTATGAGCCGTGGATTTGGCTTTTTTCTTAGCAGTGCTTTTCGCAACTTGTTTTGCCACAATATTGCTCCGTTTTAGAAAGATTCGGATGCCTCAATAAAATTCTTGAAATTAATGGCCAACTGTACTACATTTTATAAAAAGAGAGCCCTGGCCGTCCGGTTCGGGGCCGCGTAAAGGTTAAGCATGAAACTCGGAACCTGCGCCGGCGCAATCATGCATTCTTTACGATATGATGCACGAATATTCAGCAAGTTAATAATATTTCAATAATAATTTTATTTTCCGGCGGCCGCTGATACAGGAGTCATCGGATGATTGCCGTTTCATCGAAAATTGCATGTGTGGTAATGGTCATAACGCTGATCCCGGTTTCCTGCGGCATTAAAGGAGAAACGTCAATGGAACAACTTCGCGATCTCATGGTCAGAAACCAGATCGAGGCCCGCGGCGTCAGCGACGAGCGTGTGCTCGCAGCCATGCGCAGGGTCGAGCGGCACAGATTTGTCCCCGGGCAACAGGTGGCGAGCGCCTACGAGGACCATCCCCTGCCTATCGGTCATGGCCAGACTATATCGCAGCCGTACATCGTTGCTCTCATGACGGAGCTATGCGACCTTGACGGGAGCGAGAAAGTCCTTGAGATCGGTACCGGGTCAGGATACCAGGCGGCCATCCTGTCGCTCCTGGCGAAATCGGTCTACAGCATCGAGATCGTGGAGCCCCTCGGGAAAAACGCTCGCCGCACTCTCGCCGAGCTCGGTTTTCGGAATGTCGAGGTCAGGATCGGCGACGGGTATGCCGGCTGGCCCGAGGAGGCCCCGTTCGATGTCATCATACTTACCGCCGCGCCGCCGAAGATCCCCGCGGCCCTGTTAGGCCAGCTTGCCGACGGAGGGATCCTCGTCGCCCCCGAAGGCAAATACGCGCAGGAGCTGGTTATAATAACGAAGCTGGGCGGCAGGCTCACTAGGCGAACAGTCACGTACGTACGTTTTGTGCCCATGATTCACGGCGAAACGACGAAGTAAATGTATTGACAAAATCAATTCACGTTTCTCTTCTATAGTAATGTTAGTATTGTCGCTCCAGTCTAACGGGTAGAAGGCTATGGCAAAAGAAAACATCCAGGACAGGCGGTTCCAGTTTCTCCATGCCCACGTTGCACGCGAACCGCACATATATGAAGTCCTCAACGAGATAATGAACTACCAGACTAACGTCCTGAATAACGGCATTGGCCACCTGGCACTCATTGACGATCTGAAAACCTCCCGGAACATCAAGATACCATTCACAATCGCCCGAAACAAGATCATTACCAACCTGCTGGACATCCTCACCAAGAATTATCCTGACATTGTCCGGTCCATCATTACTTTCACATTCACGGTCGATCCCGAGACGAAAAAGCTTTCGATCAACGAGAACCGGGAATATTCCGTACTCCTCAACAACGACGATTTCAACCGGCTGCAGGCGGAGCGCAACATGGTTTCCTCGGGGAATTTTCTGAACCTGATCAGCCAGTTCCGGCTTTTCAACCTCACCAAGTTATTAAAGAAAACCAAGGAGCGGGCCCTCCTGTCTCAGGTCATTAAGCTCGAACTCGGCAAGAGCGTTTTCACCTACAAAAACTTCACCATGGACCGTCAGGGAAACGAGACCGCCGAGGATTACTGCTTTCACCGGACCAACTACGAGTCCGTGCTCAAGATGCTGTCTCTCGACAAGATCAACAAGGTTATTGTCAACCATTCCGTCCCGATACTCAGGCGACTCAAGAATTTCGGGATCCTGAACACGGACTTCAGCGATTACCAGGACACCAAGCTCGATTACCTCCTTAACATTCTCCTGCAAGACATTTATCTCTCCCTGTCAGACGCGGAGCTGACAGAAGTTAAGAATTTCAATTCACTCCGTGCCTGCGTTCTCAAGGTCGAGACGCTTATTGACCCGATGATAACCGCCAGCGGCGACATCGCCGCATACGTGCGCGAAAGCCGCATCTGCCCGGTCTCCGCACTCTCTTCGGTAGTGCACGAAATCTCTGAAGAGCAGGTCTCCCGGTGGGTGGCGGATAACGGCGCCCGGTTTAAAATCATCCTCTTCAGGGATGAAGACGGAATAACCTATCTCATCGATGGCGCGTTTCTCCTGCCCCGTCTGACCGAGCTCCATGACATGATCTTAAACAAACCCGACTTCCTGGCAACCCTGAGCCATTCCGAGAAGGAGCGCATATTCGACGAAACGACCCTGCTCTGCAATGCGGCGAAGAACCTCCTTGAATCCCCTGACAGGCTCAAGCCGATCATCGAACGGGAGGATGGCGCGCAGAAGCTCAGGACCATAATACAGGAATACGAGAATTACCAGAACCGGCTTGCCATGGAAACGGCCGTCGAGCGGGATGACCGCTCTACCAGAAGAAAGCGCTCATTCATGGAGGCAATATCAGATTTTTTCAGGTCACTGTTCGTATCCGGCAAGGAGGAAGCCGCCGCCGGGTCAGCAGCCCGCGAGTCCGACGACGAATCCGGCATTTACCGGCCATCGGTCTCCGGCGAGGCTAAAAACATCATCTATAAAATCAAGAATCACACCGGCAAGATCGTCCCATTGTCGAATTATATAGACCTTTTACCGGCTAACGAACCCGAGATCGAGGCCATCATCAACGACACGAGAAAGCTCAACCTGAAAATAGTTATCCCGATATATAACGCCCGCCGGGTTCTCTATCCCAACCGCAGCCAGCAGTACCTGTTACCGGACATTGAGTACCTGATGGTCAGCCCGGAGGTGGCCCAGTCCCCCGAAACCATACGGGAATTCACTGATTCGCTGTATGGAGAAAAATTAAAGGACGAGAAGCTCCTGGGTCCAGCGATACTCACGGTAGAAAAATACCTGATGAGCCTGTACACGCAGAAAAAGGCCCAGATGATGAGAAAGGGCAAGCTGAAAAAATGAGGTCCGGACGCGAAAAAGCTCCTCAAAAAGGAGCTCCATCACGGAATAAATTAATAGTGGGAGATTGATGAAAGATTTCAGCCTATCCCTGCTCCGTTGACCCTCCTGAACAGTTTGCCGATGAGCAGGAATCCGCGACGGCCTTTGGTGCGCTTTCGGAATCGCCGCCCTTTTTTACCGGGGAGCTCTTGCCTGCACCGTTGCTCTTGTAATCGTTTATGTGAAAGCCCGATCCCTTGAAGATGATCCCGGCAGAAGAGAAAAGTTTTCTTACTCTGCCACCGCACTTCACGCATGTCGCAACCGGGTCGTCATTCATCGACTGAAACACGTCGAACCTGTGTTTGCACTCAAGGCATTCATATTCGTAAGTCGGCATAAACGATTTTCCTCTTTCCCCTCTCGGTAAGGCCGGGATTTCTTAATCCGACAGGCATTACATTTTCAACCCCGTGTATTGTCAATGAAATAAACGGCTCCCCACTGCGAATTTTTTATTTTAACCCGTATAATGAGTGGATTTTTTAATTGTAACCAGGTGAAAAATCCTTGAATTTTTAAAAAAACAACCACGTGTTGAGCAGACGTCAACTTTACCCAGGTCCAATATCACAGGTAACGATACCGATGCCCAAGCAACAGATAACTATCCCGATTTTCCTGCCAAACCTGGGGTGTCCCCACCGCTGCGTATTTTGCGACCAGAAGAAATCCACTTCAACCAAGCAGGTCCCCGGGCCGGAGCTTATAGACACCATGATCGAGAACTATCTACCCCATATTAAAAAAAGCGTGCGCCGCATAGAACTTGCCTTCTTCGGGGGGAGTTTTACCGGAATAAAGCGGGAAACCCAGGAAACGTTCCTCAGGGCGGCTCATCGTCACCTGGAGAATAACACGATTCAGGGCATCCGTCTTTCCACCAGGCCCGATTACATAGACGACAGGGCACTCGAGCTCCTTAAAAAATACGAGGTATCCACGGTCGAATTGGGGGTCCAGTCGTTCGATGACAGCGTTCTCGAAGCTTCAGGGAGGGGGCATTCGGCAGATGACGTATACAAAGCGGTCCGATACCTGAAAATGCACGGGTTCGATTTTGTGATACAGCTCATGCCGGGTCTCGTCGGTGATAACCGGGAATCATCGCTCCGTTCGGCCTCGGAAGCGGCATCGCTCAACCCGACAGCAGTGCGGTTATATCCAGCTGTCGTTCTCAAGGGTACCGGGCTCGAAGAGCTCTACCGCAGCGGACGCTACTCGCCGTTGTCCATTGAAGAGGCGATTGAGCTGTGCAAGGATATGTTTCTTCTTTTCAATTCATTACTTATACCCGTGATCAGGATGGGTATCCATCCCTTTGCGCCCGGAGAGATACCGAATATCGTTGCCGGCCCGTACCACCCGTCATTCGGGTATCTTGTGAAGACCAGGGTCCGCAGGGATGAAATGACCGCCTGCATGGAGCGCCATATCGGTAACGGGCTGCCGGGGGCCGATCGGGTCAGCATCCGCATCCCGGAACGCTTCATGGAGGAATATCTTGGCGCCAACAGGGAAAATATTGCTTTTCTCCAGAGCTCGTTCAATATTGGGCATATCGATTATCTGATCGAGGACATCCCGGCAGTCATGATTGCCTGAGCCCCTGCCGGCCTCAAAATAAAAGGGGGAGATACCCGATGCTGAAACCAAACAATATCCTCACCGTTATAATTATGGCAATCATGATGGCCGGCGTGTCGTCATCGCCCGAAGCCGCCCCCCGAAAGCAAAAAACCGCTGCCACGGGCAAAACCGTGCAGGGCCCTGCCCCGGTACCGGGTAAACGTGTTCTGAGTGATTTCGCATCAGCATACAGCTCGCCTTCCGGGCTGAAGACATTAAAAACATATTATATCGGCATTGCCCGGAATGCTGTCGAAAAACGGGGTGACAATAGCGTTCCTGTCCAGTTTCATACCGTAGGTGTCTCAGGCCGCCTGACCGATTGCGGCCTTATCATGAAAAATATTTATGAAGCGCGCTATTATCGCCTCGAAACAGAGTGGGTATTCCAGGACATAGCCCTGAAGAGCTCGGCGCCTGCCGGCAAACCGACTGCCAAGCTCCCCCCTTTGGATGACGATACCGCCAAAAAGCTCATAGCTGATGGGGCCGGGTCCCAGTATGGCGTGACGGTACAGGAGGTCACGCTCCTCGGGAAAAAAGGCTCCTGGAAGCTCTGCGTGCCTACATACCAGGTGACCGCCAGGGTCATGGTTGTGTCAAAAAATGATATACAGAATACCGTAGCATTCTACGAATGCCTCATGAGATCGACCATAGCGCAGGAAAAAGGGACATGGACGTTCGTAACAGCCGGCTGCGTTTACCGGGGCAAGGATGTTGCCGATTGCCATATCGGTACCATGTGCAGAACCATGACACAGGAAAGCACCATCCCGCCGATATCAGATTCAGAAGCACTGCCTGTACTGAGGAAAGCCCTCGAAGCAGAATACGGCCTCAGGAAGAACAATATAACGATTGAAAAATTCTCTCTCGTGAGCCGGTTCCCTTCTGAAACGTTCGGGACCTCCATAACCTGCGTCATGAGTACGGTCTTCGTGATCGACGAATTCAGGGAGTCACCGGCCGGCAACGGGATCCGGACCGCTGAAAAAGTGCGGGCCGTATATGAGTGCTCCGTTTACGGAAAGCTCCGCTACTCGCTCCGCGAAAGCAAATGGGAAGGTATCATAACCTCCTGCTGCGCTCCCGGCTCCTCAGATTGCGGCACATCCTGCTCTTCCCCCTACAAGGGCTGCCGCAGGCTGGGCGAAAAATAAGCCGGGAACCCCCACGCGGAGAACGAATATGCAACAGGATGTGCTGAAACGGGTGATCTGCGACAGGCTGAACCTGCGCGCCTATACAGCGACCACGCTCTCAACGGTACGCGACATCACGTCCCGCCACGGCACCTCTCCCAACGCAACTGTCGCCCTTGGCAGGACTATAACCGCGGCCACCCTCCTGAGCGCAACCCTCAAACCGGATTCGGATCAGAGCCTCCTCCTGAAAATCGAGGGAAGCGGCCCCATCAGAGAAATCCACGCCCAGGCCGATACGCGCGGCAACATCAGGGGCTACCCTGCTAATCCCGTGCCCGACCTCGATGAAGACATCGGCGGGATCAGCTTTTCACGGACAATCGGTGCGGGCTTCCTTACCGTGCGCAAGGACATCGGCCTTAAAGAGCCGTACTCGAGCATCACCCCGCTTCATGCCGGCGAGGTCGCGGAAGACCTTGCGTACTACCTTACCGCGTCCGAGCAGGTCCCCTCAGCCGTCATCATCGCCCTTACCCTTGATACGGACGGGACCATCGCCTCTTCCGGCGGTATCCTCATACAGACCTTCCCCGACACGCCTGACGAGTCTATCACCCGGGTCGAACATTCCATTACTTCGCTTGTGAAAGACCTGGGCACCAGCCTCAGGGAAGGAACTGAAATCACTTCGGTTCTCGGCGAGATTCTTGGTGGAGAGCCGTTTACCGTTATCGAATCACGGCCGGTCCAGTCCAGGTGCAGATGCGCTCGCGAGATAATCAG
>Ga0116149_1002213_pt1 | contig 21827 bp, 21 predicted proteins | sample AD_UKC057_MetaG_FD_89787 | JGI IMG/M metagenome (GOLD analysis project Ga0116149, IMG submission 89787) | Active sludge microbial communities of municipal wastewater-treating anaerobic digesters from USA - AD_UKC057_MetaG | ecosystem: Engineered > Bioreactor > Anaerobic > Digestate | place: USA... | reverse complement strand
TTATCTAACCGGGTACCTATATTACAAAATGAAGGACTATAGCAGCGCCCTAATGTATTTTGATGAAATCATTGAATTGGGTAATATTAACGACTTAGAGCTAAAATCGCTATATTATTCTGCCAAATTGCATCTGCATCAAAAAAACTATGAAAAAGCCAAGGCTAACTACGACAAATTATTAAGCCGTTATCCTAATTCCAAAGAGGCAGAAAAACTAAAAAGAAAATTCGAAAAATCGGTATTATAAAGTGCAGGGTGTAGTTGCTGTTTTAGGTGGAACTTTTGACCCTATCCATTTGGGACATTTGCAGATAGCAACCGAAATCATAAAGCAAAAAGCTGCCGATAGCGTTCTTTTTGTCCCCAGTGGACATCACCATTTTAAAAAAAATACCATCATTCTACCCTATGCAAAACGCTATTCCCTTGTGGAAAAAGCTATTAAAAATAATCCTAAATTTGATATCTCCGATGCCGATAAAGAAGGAAGCGGATATACTGCCGATTTAATGAAAAAACTGTTTTGCCTGTATCCGCAAGTGAATTTCAGCTTTGTTATCGGTTCCGATAATCTTCCCCAGCTGAATAAATGGTTTGAGTACCATTATCTGGCTGAAAATCTGCATTTTATAATTCTGCCCCGCCCAGGATATCCACTTCTGCCACAAGTTATTAAGCAACTTAAGGCCACCATTTTAGAAATTAACACCTGCCCTATTTCGGCCTCCGATATCAGGAAAAAAATCTATAAGGGAGAAAGCATTAAGGGTATGGTGCCGGAAGAACTGGAAGCGGAAATTGTGTTACTCTATAAAAATAAAGAAGATACGAGGACAAGAAACCATATATAAACTTAGAAAACTATATAAGACAACAGGTTAACCCCTCTTAAAACAGATTATTCATTCAAACTATACATTTCCCAATACCTTCCTTGTAAGCCACTCCTCATCCTCTCCTCCTCCACTCCTCCTCCTCTCGAGGTTATCTCCTCGTTAAGGTGGAGAGGATGAGGTGTGGAAGTGGACAGAATATAAAGGATACTCTCACAGACAATACAGATTTCACAGATAAAAGATTAGGACATGGATTTTACGGATTTAAACGGATTAACACGGATTTTTATTTTGTAATTATTTTTAGCAGATAATCCTGTTAATCCAGTCGATCCCGTTATCTGAGTTCTATCTTACAATATAATATAGCTATTTCCGCTACTTTTTGCTATCAATCCTTTCAGTTCTAAGCTTAATAGCAAAGTGGATAGTTTTCCGAAACCCAGCCCGGTTTTAATCATAAATTCGTCAAAAGTAATTTCTCGTTGTTCTTGGGACAGGGTATCGTATATTGATTGTTCTTCTGGAGAAAGGTCTGGAATAAATTCCAGCTGTTCTTTTTCCGAGGAGCCCAGCCCTAAATCATATAACAAATCATCCGCAGAACTTACTAAAGTAGCACCCTGTCTGATCAGTAAATTTGGACCCTGGGCATTGCGATTATTGATATTTCCCGGCAAGGCATAAAGCGGTTTATTTTGTTCCAAAGCAAAATTGGCAGTTAGCATCGCGCCACTATTCAGGGAACCTTCAACCACAAAAATAGCCTGTGAAAGGGCGCTGATAATTCTGTTTCGGGAAGGGAAATTCCAACGCTCCAGTTTACTGCTGGGTTCATATTCGCTAACTAATGCTCCATTTTCTATGATGCGTTCAGCCAGTATTTTATTCATTGGTGGATAGATAGTATCCAAACCGGAGGCAAAAACGGCAATGGTTTTAGTTTTGGCTTTCAGAGCTGTCTGATGAGCAATAGTATCAATTCCCATTGCCAAACCGCTAACAACATTAATTCTTTTTTCACAGAGCGGGGTAAGGATTTTACGAGCCATTTCCACTCCGTAAGAAGTGGGCTTTCGTGTTCCTACAACTCCGAAACAAAGCTCATTAAGCGTTTCTAAAAAGTTTCCCCTGAAATATATGATTAAAGGGGGATCGAAAATATCCTGTAAACAGGCAGGATAATCAGGATCAGTTAAACACAGATATTGTATCTGATATTTAGCCATTAAGTCCAATATTTTATTGCTGTTTTCCGGCAGGCTAAAATTGCTTAAGTGGCTGCTGGTTTCGGGTTTAAGTTTTTCTTCCTGATATATACTATGAGTAGGATTTCCCACAAACTCTTGTGGATCAGGGTATTTTTGTAAAAGTTCCAGGGTTCCTTTTGTCCCTAATAGGGGAGCAGATTTAAGGCAAAGCCAGGCCTTTAGTTTTTCCATTTAGCGGCTCTGCTCTAAGAGTTCATAGATTTTATATTTAAGCGGGTCCAAACCATAGTTGCTAACTGCTGAAATGGCGAAGATATCCTCATTATGCTGTTTTTTGAAGGCCGCTTTTATGGCTGCGATTTTTTGGTCTAATTCCTCAGGTGGAACAGTATCGGTTTTACTGATCACGATTAAATGCGGTTTTTTATCCATAAAGGAATCATATAGATAGAGTTCAGATTTCAGGGTGTTATATGCCTCAACGGGATCCTCAGAGGCAATATCAATTAAGAACAGCAATAGATGAGTGCGCTGGATATGACGCAAAAACTGATCTCCCAATCCTTTACCTAAATGTGCACCTTTAATTAATCCCGGAATATCAGCCAAAATAAAACTCTGATAATCGCTAACATAAACCACCCCCAGCATTGGCTCTAAAGTGGTAAATTCATAATCTGCTATTTTGGGCTTGGCAGCTGATAACACACTTAACAGAGTTGATTTACCAGCATTAGGAAAACCCACTAAACCTACATCTGCCATTAATTTTAAAACCAGTTCCAGTTCCATTTCTTCAGTTTTGATGCCTAAAGTGGCAATTCTGGGAGCTTGATTTGTGGGAGTGGCAAAATTGCAATTTCCTTTACCACCATAGCCACCTGCGGATAAAATAACTTTTTCTCCCGCTTCAGTGATGTCTGCCAGTTTATATCTCTTATCTTCTTCAATCACATATATTTCGGTGCCTAAGGGTAAGCGTAAGATACAATCCTCTCCTTTAGCGCCACTTTTTCTAGCTCCGGCACCCGGTTTTCCATTTCCAGCTTTGAAGATTTTGTGATAACGATAATCTAAAAGGGTATTTAAATTGCTGTCTCCAATAGCAATAACATCTCCTCCCTTTCCTCCATCACCACCATCGGGTCCACCTTTGGGAACATATTTTTCGCGTCTGAAACTAACTATGCCGTCACCCCCGTTTCCGGCTTTAATTCTTATTTTTGCATAATCAATAAACATATCTGCTGTTACTTTGCCACCACGAATTTGTGTTTGAGGGACTTAGAACCATTTTTTACTTTCATAAAATATACTCCTGAACAAAGCTGCTTTTGGGCAAAACTGATAGTCAATTCGCTATTTCTGCTTGGGGGTAGATTTAGCTCTGCCACTTTTTGTCCTTTCATGTTATAAATATCTATAAATACCGGTTTATCACACAATCCCTTCAGGTTAATGTTCACAGGAAAGGAATAAACTGGATTGGGCATTAGGCAGGATAATTTTGAGGGAATAAGAGAAGCATCCTGATTAGAAACGAGGTGAATAACTCCCTGAACGATGTCAAAACCGTTATCGCTGAACCTCCAAGTGAGGGAATCAACTTCAGCAACCGGTAATTGTAAAGCATAAGTAACACCAAAAGAATAATCCATACCTGTAGCCACAAATTGTAAAATGCTTCCATCCGGTAATTCCGCTTCCGCCAGCAAAGGAAAATCCGCATCTGCATCCAGATAATCTATCTGTAAAAGATGGGTAAGAGTATCGTAACTGTTAAAAGTGCAAACCGGAAGGGAATTTTGGCTTACCTGATAATAATTATCCTGAAAGAGAATAAAGGCAGGAGTGCTATAATCGCCAAGCCCAATCTGTGGTTCCAAATTAGCTAAATCTATATCTACTTTCAGCGCAAGCCCTAACATCATTATAGCATCTGGTAAAGCACCAAAATTTGGATCGGCAGTTAAATCGCTGATATTACAGGCAAGATTTAATGCTCCTTCCGAAACCTGACTTTGAACATTGCCTAAACGCGTAAAAACAGGTTGTTGTGTGGAAGAATCATAACCAACTTTATACAACCCGCTGGAAATTAAACCGGGAATATTAAAACTATAGATCATCGCATAACCTACACTATCTATCAACGAGGTAATATTGCCCAACACGGCAAGATATACATTGTAACTGGTTAGCGAATTCATAATCGGAAAACTACCGCTGCAGTTCTTCATTGTAAAATATATTTTATCGGAACTAATTGCAGTATAGGACTCCCGTAAATCCAGATTTTGAGAATATACCGTTACACTATCCCCTTCGGCATCAGTAGCTATATAAGCCATTTTGTTTAATTGTGGAGGAAAAGTATCACTATCCCAATAGGCGGAATGCATCATTGTTATGGTTTCACCCATTTCTTCAATGCTGTAATGAAGACGGTAACGCAATTTCTGACCAAAACTATAGGGTGCCAATGCTTCCTTTTCTCCTGCAGATAAATCATAAATAGTTGAATTTTGCCACGGTGCATCATTAGCACTATAATAAAACTCCGGATTTAAGGTCCCTTCGCTTAAGTCCTCCCAACGCAAATGAATATAGCCATTTTCATCTCTGGAACTATGACGAATGTTCCCAAAAGGCAATTCATACTGAGCCATTAGTAAAGTAGTTATACCCACTAAAATAACCGTTAAAATATGTTTCATCGCTACCTCGCTTTCCTGAAACCGGCTAATAACATATATACTTGTAATTCCCGCTGTCTTCTGTTCTTACTGAAAAAGCGGGAATACATTTTCCTTGTCTGCAAATGCTTAAAAGCATTAAAATCACTTTACTTGTCTTATTCATACCACTCATAATATAATATTGGAAAGCCCAGCTTATGTCAAGTATTTTCTACAATGCAGGTTTTCTCGGGAAGGGGAAAATACTTTTCTCTATCTTTATTTAAAAAACCTTATCAATAAACCGGATGGATAATTCAGTAATATACGGGAAATATCATAGGTTGCCGAATTCCGATTTGGCAAAAGAAAAAGCTATTGGGAGAGTTTCTGTGAGCGCTGTTTACACTTTTTTCAACTTAATAGTTCTCAGATAAACTTTAAATTTATCTTGACATAGAAGTAGTAAAGTAAATAGTTTAAAAATTGATTATATGTTCCCCATTCTAATAGATGCTCATCTATAAAAAGACCCAATAGTGCATAAAAAAGCTGAAAAAGAACGATAAAAAAAAGTAAATTTACAGGAATTGCCGGTTACATTACAATGAATGTTTACGGTTTCTATCTTAAGGTTGTAAGAAGAATAAGAACGAATAAATTGCTCTGTAGAATGATCTACGGATTCAATCCACCGCCTGCATTTTGGGGACAATATTGGGACTGGACTACTTTAACACTGCATAACTGTTTAAAAAGTTATGTAAAACCGGAGACAAAGTTACTTGATATGGGCTGTGGACCTTATGCTGTTCTTTCCCGCTATGCTAAAATCAAGCTTCATTGTAGGAATATTATTGCTGCCGATTACTGTCCCGAACTTATAACCTTTGCCGGGTATAATGATCCTGAAAATGGAATTAATTATATATATAGCGACCTTTTTGCTAATATACATAGCAGATCTAATCTGATCTCATTCAATGCTCCCTATCTGGAAAGCGATAAAGGAAAAAGAAAAGGGCTGTTTCCTGACGACCTTTCCCAAAAGCGATTCTGCGGTGGAACCCAAGGCATTGACACTATCAAGAATTTTTTACAGGATGCACCTCAATATATTGAAAAAGCAGGAATTCTAATGCTGGGGGTTAACCTATTTCATATTAACAAGGAACTGGTAGAGAGCACTATCTACCTAGCTGGTTATAAAGTGATTTCCATCCGCTATAATCCTCTTACTAAAGCTTGCGTTTATATCTTAAAGGAGAAATAAAATGCACAGATGCAATAAATGCCTGATGTCGGATAATCTTGCTGGTAGCAATTTTGATAAAAATGGAGTATGCTCCTGGTGTAGAGATAATTACCCTCCCTATAGGATAAAAGGTGAACAAATGCTTGTGAATAAATTTCGGGGTCTGGGTGCACATAAAGGTTCTGCAGCTTGCTTGGTAGGTTTAAGCGGAGGAAAAGATAGCACTTATGCTTTGTATCGCTTAGTTACTCATTATAATCTGAAAGCCGAAGCATTTATCTATATTCACAGCGGCACCAATAAATTTGCCCTTCAAAATGCCCAAAATACCTGCGAAAAGTTAGGGGTTACTTTACATCAGGTTTCCCTTCCTAAAGATAAGCATAAACAAACTTTTATTCGCTATTTTAAATCTTGGTTAGCTCATCCCTCTCCCACTTCGGCAGGTATGATTTGTGTGGCTTGCAAGCATCTACATATTTTGGGCTCCAGGATAGCAACGGAAAGGAAAATACCTTATATTGTATGGTCTTCCACTCCTCTGGAGTATTCACCTTTTCTGGCAATCAAATATACCGGCGACGAAAAGCACATTTATAAAAGAGAAGGCATACTGCACAGTGGGATACAATTGGGACGCGAAATTCTTGTTTCGCCAACCTTTGCTAAAAGCTTGGTAACTACTCTGGGAACAAGCATTCCTGGCTGTTTAGCCGTTTTTCCTAACTCTGTATATCTTCATTTCCGTTATCCCAAAGTTCATCCTTTGATGTTCTATGCTTATGAAAAATGGAATCCTCAGCTCATATTAAATACAATTACTTCAGAACTTGGCTGGAAAATACCGGAAGAGATAAAAGAGGATTGGCATACGGACTGCGTTTTTAATGTATTTAAAGAATATATGTTTCAAAAGATGTTGGGTGTTTCCTATACCGATGCTTTTTTAAGCAACCAGGTCCGTTATGGCTATATAACCCGTGAGGAGGCAAGACAAAAGCTTTGGGAAAGCAAGAGATTTTATAGCAAATCTTTAAAACCCGCACTGAAGTTTTTGGGTTTGGAATACCTGATGTCTGATATTGATTATAACTGTTTTGAGAGGGAGAGGTGAATATGATAGTTTTGGGTCTTAATGCCTTTGGACAAAATCCTTCTGCCTGCTTAGTCATTGATGGAAAACTGAAGACCTTCTCTAATGAAGAACGTTTTAATAGATTAAAAGGATCACATGGTTTGTTTCCCTCCCAGGCATTACGCTGGTGCTTATCTTCCAACGGATTGTGTATCCAGGATGTGGATAAGATAGCCATAAATTGGGATTGCACCAAATACCCTTTCCGGATAGTGAGAAATATGGCATCCATAGCAATAAAGAAAAATTCAGGCAGTTTCCAATATACAAGTAAGGAAAATATTTCCGGCGATGGTTTGGGTAGTGTGGTGAACTACCTTAATTTATATCGTCCCGCCAATTATCAAAGTATGATCTATTCCGCTATGCGCGAAATCGGGTTTCGGGATAAACTGCCAGAATTGGTTTATGTGAATCATCATCTCAGCCATGCTTATCAGGCATATTATCAATCAGGTTTTAAGGATGCTCTGGTTTTAGTGGCTGATGGCCATGGTGAAGATTCCTGTGTATCAGGTTATGTGGTTCGCAAAGGTAAATTCAGCCGAGTTCTTCAATACCCCGTTCCCTATTCTTTGGGTTGGTTTTATGGTGGTTTTACTGCTTATCTGGGATTTTATGCCAATCGCGATGAGGGGAAGTTAATGGGCTTGGCAGCTTATGGAGAAAAGAATAAAGACAAAAATCCCTGGCTTCAGCGTTTGGAAAGGGTCCTGAAGGTTAACGATAAAGGGTTTGAGTTAGACCCTTATTTCTTCAAAATGGGCAGTAATTACCATCATCCCCGTTATACGGATGCCTTGGTAAATTTTATCTGTAATTTTGATCCTGATTTGCGTCCTATCTATCCTAATGAAAAAGTTCTTCTTAACGGGAAACAAGTGAACAGATATCTGCTTCCTCAGTATATTGACTTGGCTTATGCAGTTCAAAACAAACTGGAAGAAACTGTATTGGCATTGGTAAAATATCTGCGACGCCAATTTCCTCTCCCAAAGCTTTGCCTGGCTGGTGGCACTTTTATGAATTGCAAAGCAAATTACCTGATTTCCACCCTTCCCGGAATTGATGAATTGTTTATCCCTCCTGCCGCTTCTGATGATGGTTCTGCCATTGGTTCCGCATATTGGGTTTCTGAACAGCTTGGGGCAAAGCTTGGTGATCCCTTAAAAACTGTTCAATACGGAGCATCCTTCAGCAATGATGAAATAAGGAGGACACTGAATATCTACGGTCTTAACTTTCAAGCATTGGATGATCCTGCCGAAACCGCATCAAAGCTATTGGCAAAAGGTAAAATTATTGGGTGGTTTCAAGGACCTGCCGAAATGGGAGCCAGAGCTCTCGGAGGACGTAGTATTGTGGCAATTCCTACAAATAATGGCATCAAAGATAAAATAAACAACCAGGTAAAATTTCGTGAAAGCTGGCGTCCTTATTGCCCTTCCCTTCCTGCAGAATACGCCAGTGATTATCTTTCAGGAGGGAAAAAATTGCCATTTATGATAAGAGCTGATATAGCTACAGAGTTATTAGCTACCAATGCTCCGGCAACTGTCCATATTGATAATACCATCAGACCCCAAACTGTGGAAAAGGATATTCTTCCCTTATGGCATCGGCTAATCACAGAAACCGGCAAATTAACCGGTGTTCCTATTGTACTAAATACTTCTTTTAATATCCAGGGTGAACCCATCGTGAACAACCCTAATGATGCCATCCGTTCTTTCTTTTCCTCTGGCTTGGATTACCTGATAATAGGAAACTATCTGGTTTCAAAAAAGAACTCCAAAACACAATAATTCTATTTTTTAATGCATAATAACAGATACTAATTGTAAAAGCAAATAAGGCAGTCATAGAAAAGCAACCGATAACCTTAGCCTATCAAGAGATACAAAACCGCATACCCAAGCACGAGCATTTTCTTAACGACATTGAGAAAGTAATAGATTGAAATAGAATCCATAAAGTTTTATCTAAGGTAAAAATTAAACGCCAATCTGTAACCTGTATAGATTCATATCCACCCGAAGTGATGTTTCGCATTATGCTAATTCAATCCTGGTATCAGCTGTCCGATTATCAGAGGGAAGAACAACTGAATTACAATAGAATGAAACAGGATAGAACGGAGTTTTGGCAGTTTGAAGAAAAACATTGGTTGGGACAGGTCTATCTATATGTAACTGAAGAAAACTGCCGATTATTTGGTAATGAGAGAAATTGCCTTTAATTTGAAACGCAGCGTAAAAATTTTGCGAGCATAATGTAGGTAAGCTGTGCCCAAATGACGGGAAAATGGGAAAAAAAACCAAAAAGAGGGTTTTGTTAAGGGAAAAAGGTAAAAATCAGTTAAATATCCTTCAATCTTTTGAAAATTTCTTGCATTTAGTCAGAAATTATCAAGATAATGTCCTTGCCCCTAATTGTTCAATGGTCTTTTATTATTATCAGCCATAAGTTTAATTTTGCAACTGCTACCTCTTGCTTCCAACAATCCACTCCAGAATATAATAGCGGGTCTAAATTATAATCCAGAATATCCTCAGTCCAATAGAGAATATCCCCGTATTGATGATAAAAAGGGTAAGTTTATTCATAATCTAACCTCGCTTTGATTTTTGCTATATATTCCTTCCAGAGGGGATAATTAAAGTTACCGGCATATTTTTCCACCACTACTTTATCCACGGCAAGAATCCGCTGTTTATAAATATCTGGAAGGAAATCCCATTCTTCTTCTATCTTTAAGCGGGAGACAACCTCAAAGCCGTGAGCATCGTCATTTAACGGTAAATAATCCAGAATATCTTCGTATTGTTTCACTATGCTTTCGGAAGTATACACTTTTATCTCCTTTTTATATTTTATTGGGAGTAATTAACATAACTTTACTATACACTTTGGGTTCTAAATTACTAATTATATCTTCCCTTATCTTTGTTTAAAATATTTTTACAACTTTTTTGTCAAACGAGATAACCACAAAATCGTGAAACTCCCGATTGTATACTGATCCTGTCCCATTTTTTACACCACGTGTAAGGTGACATGTTTGCTATGGACAATATTTTCATAGTGTTTTCGGAATTTTACTGGTGGTATGTATTTCAAGGCACAGTGGGGGCGATTTTGGTTGTAATCTAACCGCCAATTCATAATCACATCTCTCTCTTCCAGCAAACTTGCAAAGCAATTCTGCAAGCAGATTTATCTTAGTTCTTATGCCAGCTCAAATAGATATCAGATTCAACGATTCAATCGAAAACCCCTTAAGTGGATAAGAAAATTATACAATGGTTGCTTGTATCCGATTCTTTAACCTAGTTTTTAATTCCTCAATGTCCTCCCACAAGATAAAATTGTAATGGCGAACATCAAAGTGAACCGGATTTTCATTAAAAAAGCTCTTCTTACATGTAAATATGACCTGTTTACCAAGACCGTGTGCAAAACCAGCTTCATAGTACACCCCTTGATTATTCCCAGTGAGGTCGGCTATGATAAATCTAGCACTTCGTATTTGTGCTATTATCTCATCACAGACTCCCTCATTATATTCCGTTTGATCGATTCTGATGGGCTCATAATCGCAATCATTGATACAACTTTTCAAACCGTTTTCCCAAGCATCTGCCATGCTGCTATCAAACCACATCGCAACAAATACCTTATTAGAATCTATCCCAATCCTGGTCAGGTTATCTAACCTCTTCCAACCTTCCAAAGTTATTTCCATCTGCTGATCAGTTGGAGAAACGATGTATCTTAAGTCCCTTGCATATTGTGATATTTTACGAAACTGATCCGCACTTTTTACAGGTATGGACGGGTATTCATTCGTAGCATTAATCGGAATGACTCCACCTATATCTGGATTCCTCCTTTTGAGTTCTTTCAGTAGCTCGTCCACTAATTCAAGTGGGTTCCCCGGGAATCTAGTATTTTCTATATAATCTAAATAGTTACTTGTAAGTAAACAAACTGATTCCCCTCGATTATATCTGATTCTTACTGCGCAAGATAGTTTCCATCTTTGAGTATCGTCTAAATATCCTTCACAGGCTTCTAGCGTATTCGATATAGTATAGTCACCACAGTAAGAACAGCTCACTTTAGTACCGTCTCTATTGCCATTTGGATTTTTGTTAGCAGGTCTGTTGCATATCCAGCAGTTATCGGAACCAAATGCCATAACATCCTCCTCTGTAGAAGTTTTTGGTCTCATTCTAATACTCCCACTCCTCATAGATGAGGGGGAAGCGGTTTAATATGTCCTTCCTGACTCTCCAGTCAGGGAGGTATTTATCCATCAATGTTTTGAAATTTTTCACTGTGGTGCTTCTCCAGGAAGTGCACCAGTTCGTGGACGATGTTGTATTTCAGGCAATCTTCCTGCTTCTTGGCAAGTTCCAGATTGAACCAGATGCGCTTGGCGATGATGTTGCAGGTCCCCTACATGGTCTTCATCTGTTTGATCGCCCAATCGTTGATTTGCACACAGATGATCTCCTGCCATTTGCTGATCAGGGATTCCACCCTGGCTTTCAACCTGGCCCGATACCACTCCTGCAGCATCAGAGGCCGGTGCTAGATAGGACTTCCGGGCTTTTCATATAGATTGATGTAAGCGCCTCCTCTAAACTTGATCTGGTTGTTGCAGGAATTGGGTATGATATTCAGCAGATAGCATTTACCTACCAGAGAATCCAGAAACTTAAACTCCAACTCAAACAGCCATTTATAGACCTTATCTTTGGTAACCACACGATAAACACTTATCTCATCGACTGACAACCATCGATCTTCCATAATAAGCTCCTTTCCAGATGCAATCACACCTGGAGACCACATCTGAATCAGTATGAAATGGGATCATATCAATATAAAACCTATATAAAGAGCAGGATTATTATGTCAATGCGAAAATCGGCTAGTTCAATATCATGGGGTTTCTTCCTTGTTTTTTGAACGTAGTGAATGGGTTTATTATTGGTGGACAGAATCTAAGTGTTTTGCTCTTGAGTACTTTCTCTTCCACTGATAATATCTTTGGATTTCGTCATAAAAAGGATGATCGACTATACCGCATACATCACCCCAAGTTGCTTCTCTAAACAATACTCCATCAGGTGTAGAGTCAATTATGCTGCCTGTCTTTAGGGAAATTCCCACCACAACCAGATACTCAGCCTTCGGGTAGAATTTGTATCCCAGTTTTTGGAGAAACTCTCCTCTTAGCTGAATTTGATCTTTATCCCGTGCTTTCCCTTGGTTCAATCCAGTTTGAGAAAGCCATTTTGCTTCGACTAACAAGACAGCATTCTCTGTGCTGATTATTACATCTATCTCCGGTCCTCCAAATGCCAAGTTATCAGGATGAGGTATCCTGCGCCACAGAGAGATATCTACTTGGTTACATTCGATTCCTGGCAATGAAATAGCCTTTAGCAATGAGCCTAACCATTCTGATCTGACTTGGATATTTGATCGGGATAAAGTTCCAAACACCGACCAAGTAATGGCATCTTCACTATGAATAGACTGAAGGTCGCAATAGTAGCCCAACTTTGAGGTAATCAAGTTTGATTCTGCGCTGGAAAATGCCCTAATCTGCCTGCTACGGTATAGTTTTTGTACAATTTCTGATGGAGGCCACGGTGAAATTCCTGTTGAGATCAGATTCTGAAAAGGATTCACTAGAACTATCACTCCTCCTTTGCTTTTTGCTGATATTACAGGATTATTGTTCCAGTCCATAACAAGCTCATTTTGTTTGTTATCATTTAGATTCATATCTTCTCCTATAGTAGTATTAATCTTTATTAATTAGTGCAGAAGCTCTATGCTAATAAGTCCGGCATCTTGTATACACATGAAATCATATTGGCATCTCTGCTGACCATCAATGTCTAAGACAACAGGTACCGCAATACTTTTGGGGATCAGCGCATAATGATGTCTTTGTGGCCTTTCTTCTTTGAATGTATTGATCAATGTGTCGCCTATCTCTACAGCTAATGAACAAATGTAGTCCCCACTGGAAAGGCAGGAGAACTCAGTACTTATCAAAACAGCTTCCCGAAGTGTCTTTGCCTCAGATGGGATCAAACTGCAAAGTTCCTTGATCTTTTCGTCAGTCACTTTCATTGACTTCAAGACAGCCGCATAGATGCTTCTGGGCGTCCAGGATTCATACTCTGTGAAGTGAATGATATCTAAATCCGGAAGCTGTATGCGGAGATGCTCCAATACTTCATCAGATTTGTTTTCCATCAAAGAAACCCTTATATGCTTGCTGTTGGGCTTGAATTTGATCCGCAGGGAGGGTGAGAAACCATGTAGGATATCTACTACCCTGGAAACACTTAGGTCGCTTTCGGAAACTGGTATATAGCCGTCCGTCACATCTATCTTATCGGTGATGGCAAGAGTGTTCTTGATAAGCTGGGGTGGGAAGTTATAAAGAGCTCCCATCTCTTTGGGCGATTTATAGTAGTACTCATTGCAGGCAAAGCGTTTGGCTTCCTGATGGCTGAAGTCGATCCCCTTTCTGATACAGTTCAGAGCATCAATAGCGACTGAATCCTTGCGCTCCAGATAGTGACAGTCGTTGGTGAGCACTACAGGTATCTTTGTCTCATAGGCCAGGTTCAACAGCTTGTTCATTGCTACCGCTTCTTGAGGCAAGCAGTGATTTTGCACTTCGTAATAATAATCCTCGCCAAAGATATCATAATACCAATCTGATACTTGTTTGGCTTCATCGTCTTTGCCTTCCAGCAGTAAGGTACATAGCTCGCCCACTACGCTGAAGGAGAGGCAAATCAGATCTTGTGCATGCTCTGCCAATTGGCTTTTAGTTATCTTGGGGGTAGCAGGATCGCGTTCATTAGCCAAGGTGATCAACCGGCAAAGATTTTCGTAACCATAGCCACTCTTGGCAAGCAGGATCACGGAAAAGGACCTGCCATCTCCTGGCTCGTTCAAAACTGCGATCTCCAGTCCGATGATTGGCTTGATTCCTACTTTGATGCATTGATGCCAAAGACGAGAAGCACCTGCTACGCTGTTTCGGTCCGTGATAGCCACTGCCGGCATTTTCAGTTCCACTGCTCTTTGCACCAGATCATTAATGATACAGGTCCCATCCAGCCAACTGTATTGGCTGTGGGAGTGAAGATGTACGAAACTCATCTATCCTCCTTAATCTACTCTCGTATAGCTCAACAGAGCTTTGCGTACAAACTGGTTATGATGTCCATTGCCTCAGATGCAACAGTTTCACATTCGGCCGCACTTAGTTTGCTTTCCAATCCACGCTTGATCCGAGTAATCCTCTGTTCCTCCTCTTCCTCACAGTATTCTAAGGCCACAATTGCCCACAACAGACCCTGCTTGTAGTCTCTCATGTAGATTGCGTAGAATCTTGACAATTCTAACATCGCCTTAAAATGGCCATTATTAGATGCTTCTCGAAGGTATTTTTCTGAATTGGGATAATCTGGTTCAGGCAGATTTGAATAGGCTAAGCCGAGATTGAATTGTGCTTCTTTGTTACCTTGATCGGATGCAAGTGTCAGATACTCAATTCCTATTTTAGTATTTGCCTCGACAATCCGACCTTCAAGGTAGCATATACCAAGGTCATATTGCGCAAGGACTAATCCCTGATCTGAAGCTTTTTGAAGTAACTCCAGACCTTTTGAATAATCTTGTGCTTTGTGCTGCCCATCGATTAGTATCTTCGCCAGGACATACTGAGCCAGAGCCACACCCTGATCTGCTGATTTGCTATACCATTCAATGGCTTTCTCCATATTCTTCTGAGTCCCCAATCCATTTGCATAGGCGAATGCGACATTGTATTGAGCCTCTTTGTGTCCCTGTTGGGCAGCTCGGAGGTACCACTCGAATGCTAATGTGTAATCTTGCTCGATCTCAATACCATCGAAGTAAGCATCACCTAGCTGGTTTTGCGCTTCTGCATTACCGGAATTGGCTACAGATATAATCTCTTTCAAAGTATTCATGGGCTTATCTAAGGAATCGAGTTTAACAATGCATTACTTAAACTCAAGTGATGCTTGAAATAGTCGGAGTTCATGTGATCTCTATAATCAAGTAATAGATATCGTACAGTTTCATGAGCTAGATTGCCAGAAAACCAATGCTTGTGCCATGTGTAAAGATATGTCTGACTTGATATAAGAGCCTCGAAAGCTGCTTTGAATTGGGGGTATTGCTTCTCTAATTGATGACATATTGCCTCTGTATAGTATTGCGCTAAGCCCTCAATGATATATTTATGTCTCAAGCCTGGTTGAATCAGCAATTGTCCTCTGTAACCATTGATATCATACCCGGCTATGGTGTATGCATGAGCTAGTTCATGAGCAAGAACCACAAAAGCCAAATCTTCTACTTTGACTTTTAATAGATTTGAATGATATGCAATAACCTGTGCGAAGAGCTTGATCATGTGTTCGTTATAAGAAAAAACTCCTAGGATATCTGAGATACCAAAATCTCCATCATCTAAACGTAGCACTTCTTTTTGAATAACCTTTAATTGGTCTTTGGCCTTATCACTGAGTTCCTTTGTATCGAATTCTATGCCTTTCTTGAATACATTACCGACTCCGATTCTGCCAAGAATGAAAGTCCATACTTTAAACTGGTCATCAGTCCTCAAATCGTTCTCAATTAGATCTGTAGGAAACACAACGATGGTTTCCTGTCCGCTTCTCTTAATCGGTGTTTCATCATCATTTCCATCGTATAGATATTGATATTTGGGTTTTTTTGCAATCCTAAGCCCAGTCAAATCCTTCAGCCTGGATTCAATCAAGTTAATCCATTTATCTCTTGCTTCTGAGACCGCTTTTACTCTTTGTTCAAAGTCACTAATACTCATATCATGCTCCTTATTTAGGCTTATTGTGAATGCTAAGTGAGACAATTTTTTCGCCTGTAGCTTTCTCAACCATGTTATCTACATTCTGCTTTCCGTAAAAATAACAGAATAGAATATCACTATTCTTGAAGAGTTTCCAAGAGTTCGCTTCGTAGTACTCCCTAGATGCAAGGATGATCTTCTTGACTGTTCTTTTAAGCTTAAACTCATTAAGAAACAGCTTGTTTCTGATCTCTTCTTCGATATCGCCCAAAAGCGGAATCAACATCATTTCATAGCTATTTATCTGCTGAATGACTTCTGGTAGTTTTTCTTGTGACCTTCCCGTCTTTAGCTCAATAATGTAAGGATTGTGCTCAGCATCATAGCCGAACAGATCGATGCACTCACCCCTTGGTTTGTCTGATTGTAAGGGTACTTCGTAACCAATGAGCCGCACATCAACATGTAGTTTTTGGGAGTACATGAGTTTAACGGCTCCCACTAGATACAAATCGTTTCTGATTCGTGCCTCGCTTCCTTCTGCAGGCTGCACCACTCCATGCATTGTTAATAGTCTGAATTGTCCTTGTCTCTGTGCCATAATGATCTCCTTTAGTTTATACTTACCGAGTATTTCTGTCTCAGTGATTCGATATGCTTCTGAACTGCTTTATTATCGATAGCAGCCCATTTCTCCCATAACTCATTGAAACTCATATAGTGGAAATTAACATCCGTGGCTTGGGACACTAAATCCCAAAACTCACTCATTTCCTTCAAATGCTCATCAAAGGGATGGATATTCATCCAATCCTTGTTTTCTGGATGCCAATATAGATAAAGCAGATGCTTCTCTTTCTGCCCGGAGTTTAGCACTCCGAAGTAGTGACGGATGATTTGAACGGCATCAAAGAACTGATATTTTGAAATGCCATTTTGGTTTGTGACAACTTCAATCGCATTCACCCAAGGAGAGTCCATTTTCCGTTCAGTAGCTAACCTTTTGTATGCATTGTGCAGGATTGGTCTCTCCATCTTCTCATTGAGAAACTCGCAGAACTTGCACTCAACAGCCAGGATTACATTTTCTGACTCTAACCAGACATCCAAGTTGGGATGCTTCTTGGCTCTGGGGATAGTAGTTTTGGCAATGTGCTCAAATTCCAGTTTGTTGAATCCCTTCAATTGCTGTGAACCAAGATCAATGGTTAACTCCCTCAACCGGTTTTTCCACGGGGCAAAAGTACTTACAGCCATTGATGTTGAGGATACAATTGAATTAAACTTTGGTGCTGATCCTGAAGCATTGCTCAGTTCACCACCATCTCCACGAATCAGATCGCAACAGAACATATCCGCAGTGATGCCATCGATAACACTGTTGGTAAAATTGGCGCAATAAACATGCTTCAAATCTACATTATCCGGAACGGTTTGAATCATTTCGCCATTGATCTGTTTCATTATCAAGGCGGCTTCCACCATTTTCCGATTTATTGTCCTTTCAGATTCCATAATTCCTCCTTTTAGAATCCTATACTTTTACATACTTTATTTCCCCACGGCTCTTCCAGATCTGCGTATTTAAGCAGGTCTTGAAGATAGAGCCGCTTGGATTTTCCGTTGCGTGTGATGGCTTCAATGCATGCATTTTGCACCACCATAGCGATCTGAGCGCCACTAAACAGGTATTTTTGTGCCAGCAAGTCAATATCAATGGCCTCTGATCCTGGAATTTCTTTCCTTAGATACATCCTCCACAGGTTTCTTCTGCTGTCAAGGTCCGGTAGTTTGAATCTGAATTTGAGATCGAAGCGGCGAAAGAAGGCCTCATCCAGGTTGGACTCAAGGTTAGTGGTAAGGATAAGGATACCGGGAAAGGACTCCAACTCTTCCAGAATAATGCTCTGGATTGAGTTCTCTATTGTGCTGCAGGTGGAAGTGCTGGCTATTCTTTTATGGATCAGTTGATCAGCTTCATTCAGTAAGAATATGGGCGCATTGCTGTCCTTTGAAGCCATCTCCCGCATCTCGCAGAAAGCTTTCTTGATCAGCTTTTCGGTCTCTCCGTAGTATTTGTTTCTTAGTTCGGGTATATTGAGAGTTACCAAATCTCTGTGAAGTTCATTGGCTATAGCGCCAGCTGTAAAGGTCTTGCCAGTTCCCGGAGCGCCGTAAAGTAGCAGCACCACGCCCTGTTTGTTACTTTCTGCCGTGAATCCCCAATTTTCCATGTCTCTGCGTTTATCAGACCTGCATTTTGTGATTATTTGGGAAATCAGTTGCTTATCCTCTGCAGAAATTATCACATCATTAATGGTCTGCTTGGGTTGACACTTTTGAAAGAAGGAACTTATCTTCATCGTTATTTCATCAGAAGTATTGGGGCTGTAGCCAAGCGATTTCAAGATCTCATAAGGAATACCTAAAGTGTTTACCTGGGATCTATGATAACGTTGTTCTCTGCTAATAAGCCCTGAAGATATCAAGACGGAATCATCGCTAAGAAGTTGTTGCTGTAGCCACTTGAATCTGGGGTCCGGTGCCAGGGAGAGAGATAGATCTGCCTCAGTTATCCTATCATCGCAAAAAAGTTGGTGATACATAACTACAAGTATTATAAACAACTGGTCTTCGTTTAGGCCATTTTGGCGCACGAGGGCATTTATTCCTAGATTGTTGGGAGCAGCCAATATTCTATCTTTAAGTAGGTTCAAACAAGCTGAAAGAATAGGATACTCCAGCACCGGAGACCTGCTGCCCAATTCGCCAAAGCTATTGTAGCAGAGATCAAAAACCTGTCTCAGGTCGCTAATGAAATCCTTATCATCCTGCCAACTTTCTTTTAAGACCAGTTCAAGGTCTTCTCTTATATCTCGTCCCATAATCCTGAGGATGATGTCGTTGCTGAGTGTGTATTCGGCAAATTGCAGGATCATAGGATTTAGATAGTAGTTCCCGGTTATCTTCTCATCAAAGCAGATAATATTGCGCTCCAAAAGCCCGGTAATGTATTTCAGGCATTTAGTCACCTGATAACGCCTAATCTTGGCACTAGAACAGATACTTATCCAGCTACTGCCCCTACCTGGCAGTTCGAGATGAAACTGCCAAAGATCGGCTATCACCATCACATCCTGCTGGGAGAGACAATAACTTTCAAACAGAGGATGCTTGATCAATTGCCGGATATGCTTGTTAATCAACTTTGCATTAGAGGCATCAATGTCGGTAGGAACAGTATTTTGAGTAGTTTCCGGCTCATCCTCCATATCAAAGTCATGTTTCATAGGTTTCAGTTCAATCAACTTATGCAGAATTTCTACCGGTTCTATATCCTCTGTCTTCATCTTGTCTTCTTCCTACAGTGAATCCCAATAACTCAGAGCATCAATCTTGTATCGTAATTGATACTCCGTATTGCCCTTCAGAATGCTATCCGTAATAGAAAGGAACGCTGCTTTGTTCTCTTCAGAAACCAGGTTTAGAAGAGCATTTCTGTCCTTTTTGCTCATCAGCGCATATCTGGTAGCAGTCGTGAAGTAATTGGATTTCCGCTTATCATTTTGTTTACCGCCTCTCTGGGTGTCTACCACCATGCGACCGCTATAAACCAGGTATCCGAAACACTCCATAGCCACTTTTATCATATAACCAATCATTTGTTTTCGCTTCATGGGATTACTATCTTTTGAGAAAGGGTATGCTCGCTCAAACTGTTTACCGAGGCTTTCCGCAGCAGTTCGTTTCAGGTCTGTGGCTGTGATCATACGGATAATGTTCTCTCTTGCTGTAATCCTCCTCCACATAGCCATTGCGTCCAAATGATCTTCATCTTTTATCAGCATAGCCGATAAACGCGGACTGAACAGATGCAAGGGAAAAGGAAACTCTGGTGATACAACAAATTGATATCTGCCATCCGGATATAAGCGCTGAGCATTCATCTCAATTTCTCCGAGATCCCCTTTTGAATAGGCCTTTGCTGCTCTTTCGAGCACGCTCAATCTGGATAAACTTAACACTATCATTCTTCATTATCTCCTTGTAGACATACGTGTAATAAAAGCATATTTTTGTCAATGAAAATCTTTTAAAATGTCCACAGGGCAGAAATCAAATCAAGCTATACTTGATTGAATGGCAGTCATAGGAGCTTATCAATATTTCTCTGCTCGCAGTATCCCCTTTTTGATATTCTATCCGATCGCCCGGCCTCTGTCTCTATTATTTCTGTCCGCTTAGGATGTGCTTTTGATTCTACTAAGGGTAGCATCAACAATTACGCCTTCCTTTACCTTGATCCCATGCTTATCCATTTGCAGATTAATCTCTGCCAAGAGCTTATCAAAGATATTATTTTTTGATAACCTGCTGCGCCAACGACTGATGGTTGAATGATCCGGAATTGGGTTCTCCATACTGAGATGACTAAAACAAAGAAACATCAGATTGTAATTCAGTTGTTCTTCCATCTGATAATCGGATAACTGATACCAGGACTGTATTAGCATAATCCGAAACATCACTTCGGCAGAATATGAATCTCTACCGGCTACGGATTGGCGCCTTATTTCTGCCTTGGATAATACTTTATTGATTCTATTCCAATCTATTACTTTCTCAATGTCGTTAAGAAAATGCTTGTGCTTGGATATGCGATTTTGTATCTCTTGATCGGCTAAGGTTATCGTTTGCTTTTCCATAATAAGCTCCTTAATAATTATAGAATCCCTTTCATTTCCCCATTTATCTTGTCAAGAACTAGTTATACATTCTTGTTGTCCACTTTTATCCGCAACAATCTTATTATATTTAACATCATATAAATTTGTGCTATTCATAAGAGCCCAGATTCCGAGTTTCTCAGCTTTTGCTTGAGCTGCTAATTTTCTAAAATAATGCAACTGTTCAAAGGCATATCTTTCATACTCCTGACTGAAACCCATTCTCATCATCTGAGCATTAACAAAAAGATTATCAGAAAAACGGTAGACATAGGCTAATAATCTGCCGAATTTATCAAGATGCATTGACTTTTCATTAAAATGGTCCAGTTGCAGATAGATAAATTGATTTAGAATTAATGAGCTAAGATAATCTTTCGCTTGAAAGGCAAGCTTTTTTAAAATAGGATTTTTTTCATTCATTTCAGGAGTGTCTATGCCTATCAATCTTACTCTAATTTCATGCGTGCCATCAGATATAGTTATAGTATCACCATCATAGATTTTTATAACTTTAAATTTTGCCTTCTGAAGTTCAGTATTATTTAAAACAAAAATCTGATTTAAGGAATAGCTGCCACTTTTAATCACTTTTTGAGAATCAAGAATTGATGATTCTTGAGGTTCTTTATAGATAGCAATTTTATTCTGATCGGAAGAGTTATGAGTTTTACAAGAACAAACCAGCAAAAGGGTAAAAATTAAAAATAGTTCAATTAATCTTTGAGGATTCATCAAAATATTAAAATGAAAAGGTATTTTAGATTTATACATTATCTATTTATTTAGACATTATCTGTTGCATTGTTCCGATAAATTTGGGGACAATTCTTATTACTACTCGCCTATTTTTCTTATTAAGGGTATTATCAGGTGTCGGCACTGCCAATTTTGATTCTCCAAAAGCAGCTGGAATCAAATCTATATCTGGATCTCTAAAAAAGTCATCTTCTTTAAATTCCTTAATCAAACTCAGTGAACGATCTAAAGATAATTTATAATTATAATTTTTATCTCCAACGGTATCTGTATGTCCTTCTATAATTATGCAATATCTTTTTTTTCTATCTCCTACCT
>Ga0116149_1002199_pt1 | contig 21913 bp, 23 predicted proteins | sample AD_UKC057_MetaG_FD_89787 | JGI IMG/M metagenome (GOLD analysis project Ga0116149, IMG submission 89787) | Active sludge microbial communities of municipal wastewater-treating anaerobic digesters from USA - AD_UKC057_MetaG | ecosystem: Engineered > Bioreactor > Anaerobic > Digestate | place: USA... | reverse complement strand
GGAATAGTGATCTTGGTATCCTTGATCTTTTCTTTACCTTCTTCGGAAAGCAGCTTTTCGTACTGATTGATGCGGGCTTTGCTTTTCGCGTGCCGCCCTTTGGGGCTCATGCGGATCCACTCGAGTTCGCGGTCGAGCTGCTTGCGCCGATCCGATTCGCCTTTTTCTTCCATGGAAAGCCTGTTTGACTTTTGCTCAAGCCAGCTGGAGTAATTGCCCTTCCAGGGGATGCCTTCGCCACGGTCGAGTTCGAGTATCCAGCCGGCGACGTTGTCCAGGAAGTAGCGGTCATGCGTAACGGCGATGATAGTGCCTTCGTACTGCTGCAAATGGCGTTCGAGCCAGGCGACGGTTTCCGCGTCGAGGTGGTTGGTCGGTTCGTCGAGAAGCAGAATATCGGGCTTCTGGAGAAGCAGCCTGCACAGGGCAACCCGGCGGCGCTCTCCGCCCGAGAGCACGTCCACGGTCTGATCGGCTGGCGGACAACGTAATGCGTCCATGGCCAATTCGAGCTGGCTGTCCAGTTCCCACGCGTTGCTCGCATCAAGCTTTTCCTGGACTTTTGCCTGGCGGTCCATAAGTTTGTCCATGTCCGCATCGGGGTCGCCGAAAGCTTCGTTGATCGAATCGAATTCGGCGAGCAGGTCGATGATTTCCTTAACGCCCTCCGACACGACTTCCTTTACCGTTTTGCCCGGTTCGAGGTGGGGTTCCTGTTCAAGAAAGCCGATCGAATACCCGGGTGCGCAGGAAGTTTCGCCGATAAACTCGGTGTCGACGCCGGCGAGTATTTTTAGAAGGCTCGATTTTCCGGAGCCGTTGAGGCCCAGAACGCCAATTTTTGCGCCATAATAGTAGGAGAGGCTGATATCCTTGAGAACCTGCTTGGTGCCGTGGCTCTTGGATACGCCGTCCATTGTGTAAATGATTTTCTTGTCGTCAAAAGTCTTTGCCATACTGACGACTGTATAGTAAATTTGATAATTGTTCGAGCCTCTTGCAAGACGCAGGACGCTCGTTCGCGCAGGCGAGTCTGACACTGAGGAGGAAGCAGTATGAACATCCACAATGCAAGCGGAGGAGACTTCGAGCTCGTCCGGTCGATCGTAAGCGGGACGATACAAGCCGTTTATTCAGCCTTCTATCCCGAAGACGTTGTCAAGTTTTTTCTAGATAATCACGATGATGAAGCGATCCGGCGCGACATAGCCGAAGACAATGTGTTTCTGCTCGATGTGGATGGTGCGACGGTTGGAACCGGCACCATTCATGGAAACGAAATTACCCGGGTGTTCGTCACGCCGGCGCATCAGCGCAAGGGGTACGGTACTCAGATTATGAGAGAGCTCGAGTCGATTATCGCCCGAACCAGCCGCGTTGCCAGACTCGATTCGTCTCTTCCCGGCTATAATCTGTATTTGAAGCTCGGGTATCGGCCTGTTGCCTACAAGATGATCAGCACGCCCGGCGGGCAGGTGTTGTGCTATCACGAGATGGAAAAAACGCTGCGTCCCGAGGATGCGAGCCCCGAGGCGTATCCCTTTCCCCATTTTGACAATCATGTGTTCAGGCAGACTGCCGGACCTTTGGACTTTGTGAACGGAGAAACGTCTTGGATAGTTCGCCAGGAGGGGCAGGTTCTGTGGGGCGAATACGAAGGGGGACCGATACAGAAGGGCTTTATGGTGGGCAGCGTATCAGAGTCCGGGGAGATAGAATTATCATGCCAGCATATCGATCACGCTATGCGTCTGTTCACCGGTTCCTGCAAGGCTGCGGCCGTTATTCCGGAAAACGGCAGGATTCGCATAGAGTGCCGGCGTGAATGGCGTGTGGACGGTCAAACGGTCGTCGAGGACGCTGTCCTTGAAGAAGTACGGTAGGAATTAGAGCTTGGCGTTCCGTTCGAGGAAGACGCCGTTATGGTATCCCTGGATGCGCGCATCTTCATCTGCGCCCTTGACCCGCTTTGCTGCCCACAGGCAGTAGCGTTCGTTCTGTTCGATGCAGACATAGTTCCTTCCGAGTTTTTTGGCCGCCGCTGCAGTTGATCCGGAGCCGGCGAAGGGGTCGAACACCACTGCGCCCGGTTGTGTGCTGGCAAGAATGAGCTTTGCCAGCAGTTTTTCCGGTTTTTGCGTCGGGTGGTCGGTGTTTTCGCTCATGGACCAATAGGGGCCGGTAATGTCGTCCCAGAAATTCGACGGTCCCGTCAGTCGGAATTTGCCTTCTTCCGATTCGGTCCAGTCTTTTGGCTGGCCCTTGTCCCGATACGGGGCGAGGACTTTTTTGCGGTGCAAGACGGAATCGACGTTAAAATAGTACGTTTTTCCCATTGTTGCATACCAAATGTCTTCCGAACAGTTTTTCCAGTTTGTGTGTGCCTTGCGGCCTTTTTCGCGTTGCCAGGTTATCCGGTTTCTGATTATGGTCCGCTTTTCCAGAGCTGCATATATCTGCGGGGTCGACTTCCAGTCGCCGCAAATATAGATCGATGCGTTCTCTTTTGCGCAAGCGAGAACGCCGGGCAGCCAGGATTCGATATACTCTTGGTAATTGCCGGCGGATGTTTCCTTGAACTGCACACCGTGAAATTCTTTATCCATATTATACGGCGGATCGATGAAGACCAGATCGGCAAAAGCGCGGGGCAGCGCCGGAAGAATTTCGAAAAGGTCGGCATGAATGATCTTGTTCAGGATGTTTTCGGTTTGGAAAGCGTTCGCCTGTGCCCCGCCGCGGAGCAAAGATGCCGAAAGTTCGGGAATTTCTGCGGGAAGCAATTGGAGGGTCTTGTTTTTTGGGGAGCGTTGTGCTCGTGTCATACCGGTTCGCTCAGCCAGTGCAGGTTCCAGTTCCCGGCGCCGTTTTCTCCAAGAACGGAAGCAAGCCAGGGGAGAAATCCGGCGATGTCGTCATGCAGCGTCCAGGGCGGATTGACGAGTATCATGCCGGAACCTGAAAGACCGTATCCGTCGGGTCCGGACTGGACGTCGGTGACCAGGAGTTCTGCGTCCAGAATTCCCGGGATACGTGATGAAGCGAGGCTCTGTTTTAAGGTGTTCAGCTCGTGGAGTTTTCGGCCGACAACCGGATACCAGAGGGCCAGAATTCCTTGCGGCCATTTTTTGTGCACCGAAACGAGCGTTTCTGCCGCTTGTACCCAGTCATCAGCAGTTTCGTAGCTCGGATCGATGTGGGCTATGCCGCGCACCGTTTGGGGCGGCGTCAGTGCGGCGAGTCCAGAAAATCCGTCCCGGTGATGAATGTGAATTCGTTTATCGTTCCGGAAATTCGCCCGCAGAACCGGGGTTTCGGAGGGATGAAGCTCCATCAAAATCAGGGTGTCATCGGGTCTGGACAAATTTCGTGCGACTTCCGGAGATCCCGGGTATATGAACGATTTTTCTGCCAAATTTTTGCACAGCGTAATGTAGGGATTCAATTGTGCCGGATAATTGGCGGATTCGAGAACTTTCCTGATTCCGGAAAAGCTGTCTCCCTTGTCTTCCTCTGGCGTTCTGTCCAGCCGGTATCGGCCCTGGCCTGCGTGCGTGTCGAAAAAGGTGTAGGGATTTTTTTTGAGGCCCAAATAGGAAAGTATCAGCGATAATATGGAATGTTTTAAAACATCAGCATGATTTCCTGCATGGTATGCATGTCTGTAACTGAGCATAGCAGGTATTGTAGGGTATTCCGCACGGTGCGTAAAGATTGCCTAAATTTGACAAGCCCTGTACCCGGAACTAGAATTACTGAGACTAGCTCTTGAATCTGAACGACAGTTTCGGTGCTTTTTTCTGAAATGACAACAAGACTTTACAATGTTTTAGAGCCTCGCCTCTACTGGAATAAGATTCTCGGGTACATCAGGAGGAATACGTGAAGGGTGGTATACGAACCAAATTGTCTGGTATGTTTCTCGGAACCATCGCACTGGTTCTGCTGTGCGTGGCTATTGTCGTTTTCTTTTCTTTCAAGACTTCGCTGGATGCGAACCTGAAAGAAAAGGCCACAATCCAGAGTTTGTTTCTTCGAGATGAAGTGGAATTGTGGTTTGAGTCGTTTTTTTCCGACATCGATACCGTGTCCGGGGCTGCCAAGATGGCCGGGAATCCCCCGGATCTTATTCCCTTGCTAAAAGAGCTGCATGCAAGCAAGGCCGATATTTCTACAATTTATTACACCGGAGAGCGGCCATATCTTGATGGCGGGTTTTTTATCGATGCGACCGGGTGGGTCCCGGCTCCGGATTATGATCAGACAACCCGAAGCTGGTTCCGGCAGGCAAAGAGTACCGCTTCAAACGTTGTAACCGATCCCTATGTCGATTTGATTACCGACAAGGTTGTCGTTTCCGCAACCAGATCGATAACCGCTTTGGACGGATCCCCGGCAGGCGTGATCGGTCTGGATCTTTTTATCACGCGGGTCGGAGAACTGGTCGAAACAAAAAAACTGTCTGAAAACGGTTCATCTTTTATGCTGAACAGGGATGGCCTGTTTGTGACCAATCCGGATGAAAGCCTTGTATTGAAGAGCTCTCCGTTCGATAACGAAGCTCTGGCAGAGTTGCGGAACATCGTTCTTGGTTCCGAAGATTCTTTCGGCTACTTCAATGGAAATAGATACTACTATTCGTCGATCAGGATGCAAAGCACAGACTGGACCTTTATTACGTTTGGTCCCTTGTCGGATATTTATGCACCGCTGTGGTCTTTTGCATATCGTCTGGTACTGATCAGCGTTCTGGCTGTTGCGGCTGTTATTGTTCTTTCCTTCTTTATAACACATTCGATGACCGCACCGCTGGCCATAGCCTGCAGTCATGCAGAAAGCATCGCCACCGGCGATTTGGAAATGGATTTTGATAAGGCTCTGTTGCGCAGAAATGACGAGTTCGGCAATCTGGCCCGTTCGCTGCAGAATATGATAGAACGGTTGCGGTCTGTTATCCGGGATATTGATGAAGCTTCGTTACAGGTTTTGTCCGGCGCCCAGCAGATGAGTTCTACATCCCAGCAAATTTCACAGGGAGCTACCGAACAGGCAGCTTCTGTTGAACAGATTTCGGCAGCAATGGAGGAGATGTCTTCCAATATTAAACAGAATGCGGACAACTCCTTGCAAACTGAAAAAATTGCCCAAAAGTCTGTCCAGGCGGTTGAAGTTGGCGGCCAAGCCGTGGCTGCAACAGTGAACGCTATGAAAGAGATTGCCTCCAAGATTTCCATAATTGAGGAAATTGCGCGTTCTACCAACATGCTTTCTTTGAATGCCTCTATAGAAGCTGCCCGTGCCGGAGAATTTGGCAAGGGATTTGCCGTTGTCGCGGCCGAAGTAGGAAAACTTGCAGAACGGAGCCAGAAAGAGGCCGGTGAAATTAGTTCCTTGTCGCGTGAAAGCGTACTGATTGCGGAACAGGCCGGGTCAACGATTGCTTCTGTAATTCCGGAAATCAAGCGGACTGCGGAACTGGTGCAGGAGATCAGCGCTGCAAGCAATGAACAGACGACGGGAGCCGAACAGATCAATCAGTCCATCATTCAGCTTGACAAGGTTGTACAGCAGAACGCTTCTTCCGCTGAAGAATCTGCTTCCATGTCCGAAGAACTGGCAGCACAGTCGCAGCAAATGAGAGAGAATATAGCTTTTTTCGCAGTGCAGAACAGCGAAGCAAAGAACAGCAATACCAAGAATAGCGATACCAAAAAAAGCACCGTACAGCCGTCTTCTGTAAGTTCTATTCCCTCCGATAAGGTGGAACTTCCGAAAGTTCGAACGGCCGGCGAACTGTTGCCGGTGAGACAGGCTGCTCCCGAAAAAGAGCTTGTTGCCCCTCCGGCAGAAAAGCGACAGTCGAGGGCCGGTAAAGAACCCGGGACCTCTGGTGTGCGGCCTTCTGCACAACCTGCGGCGGCGGGAAAAGCAGTGGCGGCGGGAAAAGCAGTGACGGCGGGAAAAGCTGCGGCATCGATTCAGCCGAAACCTGTGGCATCTGCTGCTCCTGCCGCAAAAAAGACTGCAGGCGCTACAGGAAGCAAGGCTGCGGAGGGCGTCGCTGAAAAAGTCTACAAAAAAGAGAGTCTGAAAGCTTCCAGGTCTGTTCTTGGAAAGAATACGGTACCCGGAATTCATCTGGTCCTGGATGATGATGTGTCCGGAACCGGACGAGATGCACTCGACAATGAATATCAGGAGTTTTAAATGAAAGAAACCGCCAGCACCATTCATCAGTATCTGACGTTCAGGCTTGCACAAGAGCAGTATGCGATCAATGTCGGTTCTATCAAGGAAGTTCTGGGCGTCCCGAAGGTGACCAGAATACCTAAAATGCCGGATTTTATGTGCGGAATTATCAATTTGCGGGGCACGGTTGTTCCTGTCATCGATTTATGCAAGAAATTCGGGATTGGAGAAGTAACACATACGCCAGATACCGGAATCATTGTGACAGAGATTACACCTTCTGCCGATTCTGAAGAGTTGCTGATTATCGGTATCTACAGCGATGTGGTTCAAAAAGTGATTACTATCGAACCGGAAAGTATCGAGCCACCTCCGAAAATCGGAATTGCAATCGATACCGCCTTTATCCAGGGAATGGGTCATGTGGATAACGAGTTTATTATTATCCTTAATATCAACAAGATTTTATCCGGTTCGGAGCTTCTGGAACTGCAGGCAGAAGTGGCTCAAGGACAGTAACGTATCCCCATTGCCGGTTTGTGCCGGCAACGGAGGGGCTTACAAGGAGTATGTGTGGAAACGATAGACCGGGATGGCATTAATCAGTATCTGACGTTTAAGCTTGGCGATGAACTGTTTGCAATTACTGTCGCCAATATCAAAGAAGTTCTGGAAGTTCCCAGGATTACACATGTACCGAGGATGCCCGAGTTTCTGAATGGCGTGTTCAATTTGCGGGGGAATATTATCCCGCTGCTGGACCTGAAAATGAAATTCGGAATTGGACAGACAATCACCGGAGAAGATACCGGAGTAATTGTGACGGAAATCGGAAAGGTGTTCAACGATGAGGACGATTCGGGGATTACAATCGGGTTGCTGAGCGATGAAGTTCAGAAGGTTGTCACCATAGAGCCGGATCAGATACAGCCGCCGCCGCGAATCGGCGTGTCTATCGATACAGGTTTTATTATCGGCATGGGCGAGCTGGAAGAAGGTTTCGTTATTATTTTGAATATCGATAGAATCCTCTCGGAATCAGAACTGGTAACCGGAAAATCCCGGAGGTCGTCTCTATGAACAAAAAAATCAGTGCATTGACGATTGAAAACGCCAGTATGAACAAAGAACTCTTTCTGGCTCTCCTTGATAACGAACACGAAGTCGAGCTGAATTTTTCCGGCATACAGGATATGGACATGAGCGGGCTGCAATTGTTGATATCCTTCATGAAGGATGCGGAAAAAAAACAAAAAAAAGTGGTTTTTACCGGCGGCCTGTCTGTGAATGTCCAGCGGACGATTGAATTATGCGGTCTGGTGGAACACTCGTGCGAACAAGCTGCGTCTCTGGCGCAGATACTGAGGGCGGTATAAGTATGAACGAAGACCAGTTTATTGAAACCTTCAAGGAAGAAGCGCTGGAACTGCTTGGAAATCTTGAAGCCGCCCTGCTGGATCTAGAGGAATCCCCACAGGACAAGGAGCTGCTGTCTGCGGTATTCCGGGTAATGCATACGATTAAAGGTTCTGCGGCAATGTTTGGTCTGGAGAAGATTTCGGGCTTTGCGCATGAAGTCGAATCGATTCTGTCTGCTCTGCGGGACGGGAAAATTACCGTCTCCAAAGAATTGATCGGACATACGCTTCTTGCACGAGATCATATTCTTGGAATGCTGGAAGCCCTGTCGGGAGCAGCAGATCCGGTTCCCGACAGCCTGCTGCAATTTCTGGAGGAATTCAAACTGGCCGTGGGCTTTGGCGCAGATTCCCCGAAACAGGTTGTAAAGGAAGGCTCTGCTGCGGATATCGAATCCGAACGCGACGAAGCTCCGGCACACACTCGCGAGGCCAGGAAAAACAGTGTGCAGCACAGCGAAAAAAGCGAGACCTGGCAAATTGTGTTCAAGCCCGGACCCGAAATGTTCAGGCGTGGAGGAAATCCCCTGGGGCTTATCCAGGAGCTTCGTTCCTTCGGGGAACTGGTCGTCATTCCGGTTTTTTCCGACATCCCTCCGCTGACGGAATTCGAACCTGAAGAATGCAGAACCAGCTGGGTTTTATATCTGACTACCAGTGTTTCTGAAAATGAAATTCGGGATGTGTTTATTTTTGTAGAAGACTATTCTTCCATCAAGATAGTGTGTCTGGAAAATCTGATAGACGAAAACACTCCGGTTCATAAAAAACTGGGCGAAATCCTTGTAGATTCCGGGAAGCTTGAACGGTCAACGCTGGAAAAGTATCTCGGATCCCAACGGAAGATTGGTGAAATACTGGTTGAAGAAAAACTGGTATCGCATACCGATCTGAAGGTAGCACTTGAGGAGCAAAAACAGTTGCAGAAAGTGCAGAAAGCAAAAGTTGCTGCGACCGATATGAGCACTATACGGGTGAAATCTGAAAAACTCGATCTGCTCATGGGTCTGGTTGGAGAACTGGTTACAGTGCATGCCCGGATACTTGAAACCAGCAAGAACACGCACAATGAAGAACTGATATCGGTAGTCGAACAATTCGGGAGACTGACCGACGACCTGCGCAGCAATACGATGAGCATCCGGATGGTTCCGATTGGCACTACGTTCAGCAGCTTTAAACGTCTTGTTCGGGATTTATCAGTGGAGCTTGGTAAAAAAGTAGAACTTGAAACTGACGGCGGGGAAACCGAGCTGGATAAAACCGTTATTGAAAAGCTCAACGACCCTCTGATTCATATTATCAGGAACAGCCTTGATCATGGTATTGAAGTGCCTGTAATCCGTAAGGAACGAAACAAACCAGAGTGCGGAATTATCAGGCTCAGCGCCTTGCAAACCGGTGCGTCAGTCTATATCACCATAGAGGATGACGGAAACGGACTCGACAAGGATGCGATCTTCAGAAAGGCCGTCAGGAACGGACTGATACAAAGCGACGATGTTCTGACCGATGAAGAAATATACCGTCTGATATTTGCCGCCGGATTTTCCACAAAAGAAACCGTATCCTCAGTCTCCGGCCGCGGAGTGGGCATGGATGTCGTGAACCGTCAAATGGAAATGATTAACGGCACCGTGTCGATCGAAAGTCGTCCGCTGAAAGGTTCTACAATAACTCTGAAAATTCCGCTGACTCTTGCAATTATTGACGGACTTCTTGTCCGCATACAAGGCTCCTATTTTGTTGTTCCGTTATCTGTTGTTGTCGGGTGCATGGAATTTGCGCAGTCCAAACAGGTAAATGACAACAACATTGTGATTTTCCATGACAAGCAGCTGCCCTTTGTCAATATGCGCGAGTTTTTCGATCTTCCCGGAGAACGGCAGGCTATCGAGCAAATTGTAATTGTCAACATCAAGGATCAGCATGTTGGAATTCTGGTGGATCAGGTGATCGGAGGCAATCAAACAGTAATCAAGCCTCTGGGAAAACTATTCAAGCAAGCGGAAGGGGTTTCCAGCGGAACAATACTTGGAGACGGATCTGTTGCCCTGATTCTGGATGTTGAACAGATTGTCGATTTTGCCGAGAAGGATGAAGCATGACGCAGGAATCGTTCGAGCGATTCAAAGCCTTCATCGAACCGAATCTGGGGATAAAGATTCCGCCTTCTAAAAAGGTGATGCTCGAAGCTCGTCTTGCAAAGCGGATTCGTGCGTTGAAATTGGGATCGTACGAAGAATACTGTGATTATGTATTCAGCCCTGAAGGATTCGATCGCGAGATTCAGCAATTGATCGATGTCGTAACGACAAACGAGACGGATTTTTTTCGCGAAGCACAGCATTACACGCTGCTGAAAGACAGCATTCTTCCCGAGCTGGTACTTCACAAAAAGATTTCGCCGGTTAATATCTGGTCTGTCGCGGCATCTACCGGGCAGGAGGCGTATACACTGGCGATGGTGTTTGAAGAATTCTGTCGCGCGCATGCTCCTGTACCCTATTCAATTTTGGGAACAGACATCTCGGAAACTGTGTTGAAAGTCGCGACAACCGGCATTTATACTGAACACCAGGCGGAAAAAATACCCCGCGACCTGATGCGGCGCTATTGTCTGAAAAGCAAAAAGGCTGAACAGAAAACAATACGGATCAAACCGGATATCAGAAGCAAAATCCGGTTTAGGAAATTGAATTTGATGGAAGACCATTATCCGGTCGGAAAAAAGTATCATATAATATTCTGCAGAAATGTGTTTATTTATTTTGACAGGCCGAACCAGAGACGAATTCTTGCGGAATTGTATTCGCATTTGTCTCCCGGGGGCTATCTGTTTATGGGCCATTCCGAAAATATCGGGAGCACCGATCTGCCGCTGAAAAGTGTTTCTGCTGCAGTGTATCGAAACACGCAGGGGGCTGAATGATTGATGTCATGATCATTGATGATTCGGCTGTCGTTCGCCGAACTATGACAGAAGTGCTTTCAAGCCAGGCGGACATACAGGTTATTGCGACCGCTTCCGATCCGTACGACGCTGCGGAAAAACTGAAAAGCTGTGTTCCGGACGTTATTGTTCTTGATATCGAAATGCCACGAATGGATGGATTGACCTTTCTGAAAAAACTCATGTCTCAACATCCGATCCCGGTTATTATCTGTTCAAGCAAGGCGGAGGACGGATCGAACAATGTATTTCAGGCGATGCAGTTTGGCGCTGTTGATATTATTCAAAAACCTAAAATCGGAACAAGAGATTTTATCGAGGAGTCCGGCGTCATGATATCGGATGCAATTCGAGCGGCAAACATGTCAAAAGTAAAAAAGATTACTGCCGCCAACCTGACGGTAGCTCCGAAGTTGACCGCAGATGTTATCATGCCGATGCCGGCGCCGAATGTGTTTATCGAGACTACAGAAAGCGTTGTCGTCGTCGGTGCGTCCACCGGCGGCACGGAAGCGCTGAAGGTTTTTTTGGAGCAGCTTCCGATCGACTGTCCCGGCGTTGTTGTTGTTCAGCACATGCCCGAGCATTTTACGGCTGCGTTCGCTTCGCGGCTTGACAGCACGTGCGAAGTGAGCGTCAAGGAAGCACAAGACAATGACAGTGTTCTGCGCGGGCGGGTGCTGATTGCACCGGGCAACAAGCATGTACTGCTCAAGCGGGCGGGTGCCCGCTACTTTGTGGAAGTAAAAACCGGACCTCTCGTTTCCCGCCATCGCCCTTCGGTCGACGTCCTGTTCCGGTCGACCGCCAGGTATGCGGGCAAAAACGCAATTGGGGTTATTATGACCGGGATGGGAGACGACGGCTCCCATGGCATGCTCGAGATGAAAAACGCCGGTGCTTTTACGATTGCCCAGAACGAGGAAACGTGCGTGGTGTTCGGCATGCCCAAAGAGGCAATCAAGCTGGGAGCTGTTGATAAAATTGTACCGTTGGAAGAAATCGCCGATCTGGTGATTAAGAAAAGCAAAGCTCGATAAGCCGATTTCAAAAGTCGTCTGCTTTTGAAAGAGTCCCGGATAAAACTTGCTATCTTCCGGGTATGCTTGTAAAATATCAAATAACCGCTGATGTGGCGGTATTCGGGAGGCTGTGAATGGGTGCATCAATACTTATTGTAGACGATTCTGTATCTATCAGACAAAGCATTCGGTTTATTCTTGAACAGAACGGGTACACAGTATTAGAGGCTTCGGATGGGCAGGAGGGCTTGAATACGCTTTCTGAACAGAAAGTACAACTGATAATAACAGATGTGAACATGCCAAATATGGACGGACTTACTATGGTAAAAAAAGTTCGGGAATCGGCTTCGAACAAGTTTGTTCCCATATTGGTTTTGACCACAGAATCCCAGGGCTCCGTTGTTGAGGAGGGAAAGAAAGCCGGAGCTACCGGCTGGATTGTGAAACCGTTTAATAACGAGAAGCTTATCGAAACTATAAAAAAGATAATCCCATGAAATTCTCGGAAGGCAAAACTTCCGAAAAATTTCTGGTTCGGTGTGTCGGATGTTGTTGGCCGGCATCTGTAATGGGTTCCGGCTGAAACTGTCAGCAGTATTGGAGGCGTCGTATAGTGGCGCCTCAGTTGAGCAGGAGGTGATTTTTATGCCGAAGGGAAAAGACAAGGGCCAGACCCAGGAAAAGAAAAAACCGCAGCATACGCTGAAAGAAAAAAGAAAAGCCAAACAGGAGAAGAAAGCCTCAAAAGGTGAATAATTTGTTTTGCTGCTGTGGCTGCTGGAGCAACTGCAGCGGTTCCGCGTGTATGCGGTGTTTTTAATCGGACTTGCAAAGCCGTATCAGGAAATACTATGATACGGCTTTGTGAGGAATACCAGATGAATGCGATAATTACTGTAGTTGGTACCGATCAGGTCGGTATCATCGCCAAAGTTTCTACCTATCTTGCAACGCACAATATCAATATCATAGATATCAGCCAAACGATACTTTCAGGCAATTTTGTCATGATGATGATGGTTGATCTGTCCGGAAGCACCATTTCTATCCAGGAAAACAAGACTGCTCTTGAAACGCTCGGAGTCGAGCTGGGTGTCAGCATCAGCATGATGCATGAACGAGTATTTGCTGCAATGCACCGAATCTGAACGGAGATACACCCGCATGATGTTCACCGCACCTGAAATTAAAGAAACTGTAGATATGTTTATGCGCCACAAGCTGGACGTCCGCGCAATAACCATGGGGATTTCTCTCCGGGATTGTGCAGGCCCTTCCGGAACAGAATCGCGCAGACGTATCCGGGACAAAATACTGCGCACGGCAGGTACACTTGTCGAAACCGGAAAGGCTATAGAAACCGAATTCGGCGTGCCCATAATCAACAAACGAATAGCGGTGACGCCTATCTCTTTGGTGGCGGAATCAAGCGACGAAACGAATTTTACCCCCTGGGCGAAAACACTTGATGAAGTTGCAATCGAGCTTGGTGTCGACTTTGTCGGCGGGTTTTCCGCATTGGTCCAGAAAGGAATGACATCCGGCGATACTCGCCTGATCGAATCCATTCCCGAAGCGCTTGCGACGACGCAGCGTGTCTGCTCGTCTATCAATCTGGCAACGACCAAAAATGGCATCAATATGGATGCCGTACGTAAAATGGGCCAGATCATAAAGGCGACAGCGCAGGCGACCGCAGATCGGGACGGCCTGGGATGCGCCAAGCTGGTGGTGTTCTGCAATGCACCCGAGGATAATCCCTTTATGGCCGGAGCGTTTCACGGCGTCGGAGAGGGCGAGTCCGTACTTTCGGTCGGAGTATCCGGCCCGGGCGTTATAAAAGCAGCCTGCGAACAGTATCGCGGAGCGCCGCTGGATGTGCTTGCCGACGGAATAAAGAAAACTGCCTTCAAGATTACCCGAATGGGCTTGCTGGTGGGACAGGAGGCTGCTTCCAGACTGGGGGTTCCGTTCGGCATTCTGGATCTGTCGCTTGCCCCCACGCCAGCCGTCGGGGACTCGGTTGCGCGAATTCTGGAAGAAATGGGCCTTGAATCCGCGGGCGCCCCGGGAACGACGGCTGCGCTTGCGATGCTGACCGACATGGTGAAAAAAGGCGGCGTAATGGCGTCCACCAATGTTGGCGGCCTTTCGGGCGCATTTATCCCGGTGTCCGAAGACGAAGGCATGGTTGCCGCTGTTCGGGCAGGCTCGATCAATCTGGAAAAGCTGGAAGCCATGACCTGCGTCTGTTCGGTCGGGTTGGACATGATCGCGATACCGGGCGATACAACCGCAGACACGATTTCCGGAATAATAGCCGACGAACTTGCGATCGGGATGGTAAACAACAAGACAACTGCCGTTCGCCTGATTCCGGTACCCGGCAAAAAAGCGGGCGACTGGGCGGAGTTCGGCGGATTGTTGGGCGGTGCGCCGATAATGCGCGTCAACACGTTCTCCTGTGCCGATTTTATCGCGCGCGGCGGACGTATTCCTGCCCCGATACACAGTTTCAGGAATTAGAGCAAAGCGGGTCCTTGAGTTGATAAAATACGGTAAAAGGTACATAGTAGGTGTATGAAAAGATGTGTTTCCCTGTGTGTGTTTCTCTTCGCGGCTCTTGTTCTGGTTATTGCCCAGGACAAGCCTGATGCGCTCAAACTGTACCGCAATGCCCGCGATCTTGAAGCTGCTGGCCGCGGAGCGGACGCCAGTGCGATGTATCTTGAATCTATCGAAGTGTGCAAGCTTGATCTCCAGGCAAATCCGAAGAATATGGACGCCTATACCATATACGGATGGGCTCTGAACCGGCTGCAGAAATACCAGGATGCAGTCAATCTCTGTCTTGAAGCGCTGAAAATTACCTCTGATTACCGGATAACCGAAACACTGGCCGAAAGCTATTTTTACCTTGGGAACTACAAGGATTCGCTGCGGCACATGGAAAAATATATCGATGCGGCGCCGAAAGGCGAACGGATCAGCACGGCATATTTTTTTGTGGCAGAGATTTACAGATTGACAAGGATGTTTAACAAAGCAGAAATTGCTTATACTGCGGCGGTGTTTCTTGAACCCGGCCTGTCCTTGTGGTGGTACCGCCTTGGAACTGTCCGGGAGACTCTTGGAGAAAAGCAGCCCGCCATGCAGGCCTATGAACGGGCCTTGAAGCTCCGGCCGGAGTACAAGGAAGCATCTGACGGACTCAATCGAGTTCGTTCATAATGGCGTCTATGCTTTTAACGATGTTCCGCGGATCTATTCCGCCTGCAGCCTGACCGAAACGGGTAAAAAGGCTGAGCGTATCGGAAACGAGCAAGCCGAATTTACCGGGCAGGACAAGCCCGTATGCCAGTACCCATCGCGATACAAAGAGGAGCCCTTCCATGAGGAGGGCTTTTTTTATGCCCTCTTCCAGGGCGCCTCTGGTAATCGTAATTCCGAAGCCCTCCCAGATAACCTTTCCGAAGGGAACTGCAAGATTGAACGCAATTATTGCAAGAACTGTGATGATTGCCGGAACGACATGAATTTTCCGTTTATCAAGACGTACCAGAATAATCGAAATCAGAACAACCGCGGCAAGGAGCAAGAGGTTCGAACTGAACAGAAGGATGGCAAAAAATGGTATGCCGATGCCCAGCCTGCGAATTCCCGGCTGTGTGAACCCTGCCCGAAACGAACCTGACTCCCGGGTGCGGCTTTCCCGGGCAGAAGCATCCTGCCGAAGATTCCGCTGGTCCTGCATCTGTGCATACCATGACGATTCGTTCGCAAATTTGTTGGCGAACATACCCAGCAAAAAACCGGTGACGGTTCCCGCGGCAAAAAAGGGCGGGGCGATATACCAGGCTGTTTCGCCAAAAATATAGTAGCGGGCAAGGATCAGCTGGGCAGCATTCGATGCGAAGGCGCCTGCCAGACTGAGCCCGATGCACGAAATCCAGCGATGAAGCGACTTTTTGAGCAGCCACATGAGTCCTGCGGAGGCGAATGAACCTGCTGCCGAAAACAAAAAAACATAGGAAAAAAGAGATCCGGTAACCAGGGCTTGTCCGAGAATTTTTAGCAGCACAAGCACACAAAAAGAGGGAAGGTTCAGTACGTCGATTGCCAGCAGCAGGGGAATGTTTGCCAAGCCCACACGGAGAAAGGGAAGCGGTTTTGGAATAAGGAATTCAATTGCTGAAAGAAACATGCACAGCGCGGCAAACCGTGTGGTCTGCCGGCTGTGATCAAGGGGAGGGCAGCATGATGCATCCCCCCCCGAGTTGCTCCGGATCAATGCCCGCAGCCGCAACCGTCGCCGCAGCCGTCGCTGTCGCCGCAATCGCAGTCATCACCGCAATCGCAGTCGTCGCCACAGCCGTCGCCACAGCCATCTCCGCAACCGCATCCGCAGCCCTGGTTAAGACCGTTCGCCTTTTCGTCGTTAGTTGCTTCGCGTACGGATTTGACCGTAACATCGAAATGCAGGGTTTCCCCCGCGAGCGGATGGTTTGCGTCAACGGTGATCTTGTCGCCATCTACCGAGGTAACGGTGACAACGCGAGAACCGTCCGGGCTGCCGGCTTCGAACTGCATGCCTTCGGTAATTTCTACGTCGTCCGGGAACTGTTTGCGTTCGACTTCTACGACAAGCTCGTCCTGGTAATCGCCGTAGGCGTCGCCGGGAGCAACGGTAACCTTCAGGTTGTCTCCTTCTTTTTTGCCTTCAAGCTCTTTTTCAAGCCCGGGGATAAGGTTTCCGTGGCCGTGAAGATATTCAAGAGGACCCATGCCCTCGGATGAATCGAGCACTTCGTTCTGGTCGTCGGTGAGCGTATATTCAATGCTGACTACGCTGTCTTTGGAAATTGTCATAAAGCTTCCTTAATAAGAGAGTTACGTTGAAAGTAACACATTACGAGCCCTGTCGGCAAGTAAAAGAAAATTGATGGACAAAGACTTTTCAAGGGGCTATAATGATGCGAAAGGAGTCAATAATTCATGGATAACAAGTCGGTATTAGCCCTCTTTTTTGTTCTTATCGTTGTTTTTATATTTTCGTTCACGCTTTCTTTGGATGCAATCGCTAATAATCATGCCATGTACGGCGTGTATGCCCTGTGCGGTTTTTTGGTTCTGGTGCTGCTTTCGCTGTTCCAGGGCATGATGCTCAGAAAAGACGGCGTTGCACTGGCTTACTGGTTCCGCACCTTGTCGGTCGTATCCCTGATCGTACTTGTGTGGTACATAACCCGCGCTGGAAATCTGTTCGGTTGGTGGTAATTCGCCGCTGGTCCGAAAAACGCGCCGCACAGGCATCATGGTGATTCGCATATAACGGATCGGGTTTCGGCCCGATCTTTTTTTTGTTTTAAATTGGCTCTTGAGGCAGCACGACACTACCGGGGCGAACGCCTGGAAGCTCGAAGCCTCTCGAAGAAAGACCCAAGACGGGCGATGTTCGATCAGCGTTTGTTCTTTCCAAGCAGAAGCGGCGCCAGATCCGTCCGTCCGACAGCTGCGAGCGCTTCCAGAACAAGCTTCCGGTTTTCCGGTTTGCTGAACTGAAGCAATGCCCGCTGCAGGGAGCGTTCGCGTGCGCCTTTTGCCGTGTACACCTCTTTTCCGGTATACGGATCGCGTCCGGTATAGTACATGCAGGTTGCAAGAGTGCCCGGCGTTGGATAAAAATCCTGTACCTGGTCGGGCACAAAACCTGATTTTTTCAGTTCGAGGGCGGTGTGAAGCGCGTCTTCGAGCGTAGCGCCGGGGTGGCTGGCAATAAAATAGGGAACCAGATACTGCTTTTTTCCGAGTGCCTTGTTTATTTCGGTAAAGGCGTGCTCAAAGGCGGTGTACGTTTCCCGGGTGCTTTTCCGCATGACCGAAAGCACCCGGTTTGATGTATGTTCGGGGGCGACCTTGAGCTGGCCCGACACATGAAATTCACACAGTTCTTTCAGAAAGGTTCGGTCGGGATCGAGCATGACGTAGTCGTAGCGGATGCCGGAACGGATGAATACTTTTTTGATTCCCGGAATTGCCCGCAGTTTTCGCAACAGGGAAATATAATCCTGATGGTCTGCTTTCAGTGCGGGGCAGGGTGCGTCTCCCAGGCACTGGCGGTCCTTGCATGAGCCTTTTTCGGCCTGTTTTGCGCAAGAGGGTATACGGAAATTCGCGCTGGGGCCGCCGACGTCGTGGATGTATCCCTTGAAACCAGCCATCTTGACCAGCGCCTGCGCTTCGCGTTCCAGAGATTCCTGGCTTCTGACGGCAATCTGCCGGCCTTGATGAAAGGTGATTGCGCAAAACGCGCATGCGCCAAAGCAGCCGCGGCAGCTGACAAGCGAAAACTGCACTTCTTGCAGCCCGGGAATGCCGCCCGCTTTGTCGTAGTCGGGATGCCAGGCCCGCGTGTAGGGCAGCTCCATGACGCGGTCGAACTGGTCCGGCGAAAGCGGGTGCGCCGGCTTTTCCTGCACGACAAAGCGCGCTTCGCTTTGTTCTGCCAGCAGGTCGGCATTGACAGGATCGGTGTTGGTTTCCTGAAGAACAAAGTGCCGGTCGTAGGAACGGGTGTCGCGGCGAAGGGATTCGAAAGACGGGAGTCGCACGGCTTGTTCGGGAACTGCAGTTTCCTTGCCGGTCCGCCAGCAGGTTCCCCTGATGCCCCGAAGCAAAGCGGGATCGAGAACCGGATCTGTTGGTTCGTCCGCTTGGCGACCGTCGCGTTGAAGCGGCCGGGCGGCGGCGAGCCGGCCGGCCGCTTCCAGAATGGCTCGCTCCCCCATCCCGTAGATTAGAAGATCCGCTTTAGTGTCCAACAGGATTGAATGGCGGAGCGTGTTCGACCAGTAGTCGTAGTGCGCAAAACGTCTGAGAGAGGCTTCGATTCCGCCGATGATGAGCGGCTTGTTTTTGGAAAGTTCGCGGATTTTTGCGGAGTAGGCGATCAGGGCACGGTCGGGTCTGAAGCCGGGTGCGCCGCCGGGCGAGTAGGCGTCTTCGGAACGGGGCTTGTTGTTTGCGGTGTAGCGGGCAACCATGGAATCCAGGGCGCCTGCAGAGACGAGCCAGGCAAGACGGGGTTGGCCGAGCGCGAGAAAGTCGGTGTCTGCCTCTGGTCCCTGCCATCGGGGTTGGGCGATTATGCCTACCCGGTAGCCTTCGGATTCGAGCAGGCGGCACAAAAGCGCTGCGGCAAAAGAAGGATGGTCGACATAGGCGTCGCCCGAAACAAAGATAAAATCGCATTCGGACCAACCGCGCTGTTCCATGTCCGCGCGTGTGACCGGAAGGAACAGGGCTCGGTCCGTCATGTCAGGCCTGAACTACTTCGGTGACTCCGGGAACGGTCTTGAGCAGATGTGCTTCGACGCCCATTTTGAGGGTCATCGTTGCCATCGGACAGGAACCGCATGCGCCGGTGAGGCGGACGAGGACTTTGCCGTCGTCTGAAACCGAGATGAATTCAAGGTCGCCCCCGTCAGCCTGAAGCTGGGGGCGTATATCTTCGAGCGCTTTTTTGACTGCGTCTGCAAGCATTGTGTTCTCCTTGGGAAAGACTTGTAAGTTGAACATAACAATGATGGGCTTTCCGGTCAAGTTGTTCAGGCTTGCATGGTGCCGGACGGTCCGGCTCCCTTGTGACCTTCAGGCCAATTTTGTATACTTTAGCGAACGCGGCCGGGCGTGTCCCGGTGTTATGAGGAGTTGATCATGAGTGATATCAGCTATGATTTTACGATCCCGAATTTGGGACCCTGCAAGGTAAATTCTCCGATACAGCTTTCAAAAATAGAAGGTGATTTTATTGCCAACTATGTTACGGACGACGAGTTTATCCGGTATAAACTGGATACAACGCTTGACCAGACGTGCGTCGAGCTTTCCAGATCCGAGCTTTTGGAAAAAGCGGGTCCGCGCGAAAAAATTTATTTTAATCCGAATCATGTGCATGCGGCGATCGTGACCTGCGGCGGTTTGTGTCCGGGCATTAACGATGTTATCCGCGCTGTGGTGCGCTGTCTGTGGAACCGGTACGGCGTCCGCCGTATCAGCGGAATCCGGTTCGGGTTCAAGGGACTGCTGCCTGAATACGGCTTTGGAATACAGCAGCTTTCGCCGGAGGTTGTTGATGATATTCACAAGACTGGCGGTTCGATTCTGGGAACGTCGCGCGGGGGCGGAGACCGGGTGGTGGAGATTGCGGATGCGATCGAAAATTTAAATATCAACATGATTTTTATAATCGGCGGAGACGGTACCCAGCGGGGTTCGCTTGAAGTAGCCGAAGAGATCGAGCGCCGGGGCTTGAAGATTGGCGTGATCGGTATTCCCAAGACTGTGGATAATGATCTTTCGTTTATCCAAAAGTCTTTCGGGTTCGATACTGCGGTTGTAAAGGCGGCGGAGTCTGTGGCTGCCGCCCACATGGAGGCGCACTCGCAGATAAACGGGATCGGTTTGGTCAAGCTGATGGGGCGGGAATCCGGCTTTATTGCGACACATACCGCGATTGCGAGCCATGAAGCGAATTTTGTGCTGATACCGGAAGTACCGTTCGAGCTGGATGGGCCGAAGGGATTTTTGCATTACCTTGAGGAACGCCTCCGGTCGCGGCATCATGCGGTTATTGTTGTTGCCGAGGGTGCCGGCCAGGATTTGCTGGAGAGTTCGGGAGGAACCGACGATTCGGGAAACAAGAAGCTTGCCGATATCGGTGTGTTCTTGCGGGACAAGATGGCGGCGTATTTTAAGTCGATCGGGATGCATATCAATTTGAAGTACATTGATCCGAGCTACCAGATACGGTCTGCTCCGGCGGCTCCCATCGATTCGATTTACTGTGAACGGCTGGGTAACAATGCGGTGCACGCTGCCATGGCCGGAAAGACAAAGCTGATTATTGGTCTGGTGCATACCAAGTTCGTTCATTTGCCGATTAAGGCGGTTACCAGCAAGCGGAATTATGTTGATCCGGAAGGTTCGCTGTGGAGGGACTGTCTGGATGCGACCAGCCAACCGATTTTGATGGTAAACGACAAGGATGCGTTTTTGCGAAACAGCAAGAACAAGCAGACAAAATAGGTTCAAAAGGCCGGCGTCGCGCCGGGCGCGAAACTGGCGCGGTGCGTTGCGCGCGGTGTTTTCGCGCGGTGCGTGTCAGGGCCGACACTTTGTGGGTGGCACCGCGCCGGGGAGCGAAACCGGGCTCGGTGTTTTGCGCCCGGCGCTAGAATGATGAGCTGGCTCTGAAAATATAGACAAGAAGGGTTTCGCCGGATCCGTCAAGGAAACGGATGGAACCCTTTTCTGTTTGTACGCTCTTGACTGAAGCCAGGGAAGCGAGGAGATTTTGCTCGAACTGTGCGGCTGTGTCGCTTGGGGCAGCGACTTTCGTGATACCGTTTGTGGAAATGGAAAGGGGAATTGTGCCGTTTTTTTTTGGACTTCCGGTTTTCCAGGTGCCCATGAAGGTGTTTGTTCCTGTAGAACCGGACAGGGTTCCGTTAGGTCTGAAAATGAGCATGGAAGCGCTACCGTGCTCGGGTTCCAGGGGATACAGGGTGCCTGCGACTCGAATTCCTGCCAGCAGCCAGTTTTTGCCGCTCAGTTCGGTGTCCCCGGGAAGTGATTGCGCGCCTGCTCCCTGCGGGCCCTCCGAGGACACGGCAGCTTTTTGAGCCTTTCCCGAAATAACAGACGATGATGAACAGGAAAGTACAAGCAGTGCTGCCGAAAGCCCAAGTGCGAAAATTGTCAGGGTTCGATGCATATAGTTCATGCTTTGATAGTAACGTAAAAAGTGCTTGAATTCAATTTGTTTTTGCAGTACGATGCTCGCTGTCAACGGGGAATTAGCTCAGTTGGTAGAGCGATTGGTTCGCAATCAATAGGCCAGGGGTTCGAATCCCCTATTCTCCAGGCAAAATAAAAGAGCCGTCCGTCAGGACGGCTCTTTTATTTTGCCGATAGGGAGAATAGGGGATTCGAAGGGTCGAGCGGCCTGGATAGCGCGAAGCGGTAGACGGGCGAACCGAACAGGATGTTCGGTTCAGAGAGACCAGCGGGCTGGATGGAGCCGCAGGAAGTGGCGACAGGAAGCCGAATCCCCTATTCTCCAAAACAAAACAGGTCGTCCGACAGGGCGGCCTGTTTTGTTTTGGGGGGATTCGAACCGAAACAGGGTCCCGAGAGGGCGCGTGCCAGGGAAGGCACGCGAGCTGTTGAGGCGGGGTTGAAGCGAGCCGCAGGAAGCGGCGACGCGAAACCCGAATCCCCTATTCTCCAGGAAAAATAAAAGAGCCGTCCGTCAGGACGGCTCTTTT
>Ga0116149_1002192_pt1 | contig 21956 bp, 19 predicted proteins | sample AD_UKC057_MetaG_FD_89787 | JGI IMG/M metagenome (GOLD analysis project Ga0116149, IMG submission 89787) | Active sludge microbial communities of municipal wastewater-treating anaerobic digesters from USA - AD_UKC057_MetaG | ecosystem: Engineered > Bioreactor > Anaerobic > Digestate | place: USA... | reverse complement strand
CGGGATCGCGGGCTGTGGGCCGAAGAGCTCGACATCCCCCGGTATACGGACCAGGAATACCTCCTCTACGTGGGCGACGAAGGCGCCTTCGACGAACTGGGACAGCGGATGGCCCGGTCCGTGGCGGGGCTCCTCATGCGTACGGGGGTGTCGTTCGGCATTCTCGGGGCCGAGGAGGTCTCCGACGGCAACGACGTGCATGCCCTGGGAGAGAAGGGTCTGGCGGCCTTGCTGGCAGGGCAGAACATCGCGCTCATGAACAGGCTCGGCGTGAAGAAGGTCATCACCCTGTCCCCGCATGCCTTCAATGCCATGAGGAACTGGTATCCCGGCCATGGCGCGGCCTTCGGGGTGTACCACTATACCCAGATCCTGCAGCTCCTCGCGGGAAAGCTCGCCCCGGCGATCGACTGCGGGACGACCGTGACATACCATGACCCCTGCTACCTGGGCCGCTGGAACGGCGAATATGCCGCACCGCGGAACATCCTCAGGTCCGTCAGGGGGCTCAGGCTCGTGGAGATGGACCGGGCCATGCAGAATGCCCTGTGCTGCGGGGGAGGAGGCGGCAACTTCTTTACGGACATGCTCGGCACAGGACCTGATCTGGCGGCACGAGCCCGTATCCGGGAAGCCCTCGCCACCGGTGCCGACACCCTCGCCGTGGCCTGTCCCCAGTGCTACCGGATGCTCGCCGATGCGGTGAAGGACGAGGGCGCCCAGGAGCGGATTCGGGTCAGGGAGCTGTCGGACATCGTGGCCGAGGCCGTTGCGTCTGGCCCACGCCCTTGAGAGGATGATGTTCTTCATAACCGCCGGAGCAGCGCTCGGACTCTCCGCCGGGTTTTCCCCGGGACCGCTTCTGACGCTGGTCCTTACAGAGACGCTGCATCACGGTGTCAAGGCCGGCATCAGAGTTGCCCTTGCCCCGATGATCACGGATGCGCCGATCATCGTTCTCACGCTTTTTGTTCTGTCCAAGCTGACCGGCTTCCACGGCATACTGGGGCTCGTCTCTCTTGCGGGCGGCGCCTTCATCTCGGTCATGGCCTGGAGAAGCATGCGCACCAGGGCACTCGAGCCGGAGCTCGAAGCAGCAGAGTCCAGACCATTGACCAAAGGGGTGCTGGCAAATGCGCTGAACCCTCATCCGTACCTGTTCTGGTTCAGCGTGGGCGCTCCCCTCATGACAAAGGCGTTGGGCCTGCACGTATGGGCTCTCCTTGCGTTTCTTCTCAGCTTTTACACGTTTCTCGTGGGGTCGAAGGTGTTGCTGGCCGTGGCTGTCGGCAGATCGAAATCCATTCTCAGGGGAAGGGCGTACCTGTATACCATGCGTTTCCTTGGCTTCGTCCTGGGGGTACTGGCATGTGTGCTCTTCTACGATGGTCTCAGGCTTCTAGGGGTCGTTGCGTCCTGACGGCGTGAACGATGCAGAAGAAAGGCCTCCTGTCCTGAACCACGACGCACAAAAGTCGCGGGTGTGTGTGCTCCGGTTCAACTCACGGCCCTGGGCCATATTTGGTGTCGCACCTCACCGCATTCTCTGGTAGATAATCAGATTATCACATGAAATGAAGGGGGCTTTATGCTCAAGAGCAAGGGCTTCTGGTACCTCATGATGGCAGGTGCTGTGTGCGGATGGGTCTTCACGGTGGCTGGCCTCGTGAAACCCTTCAGGAACGAGACCCTCAAGAAGCTGTGGAAGTCGGTGGCGCTCACCTGGGTTGTCGGTCACCCCCTGGAGCTTCTGGTGGCCCGAGGCGTCGGCGCCGCGGCAGGCATCTCCCCCGCCAGGACCGTCTTCAAGACGCTTGTCTACGGGATCACCTGGTGGATTCCGGTGAAGCTCGGCGTGTTCAAGGGCTGAGGCAATTCCCCGGGACATCTCACGCGTACACCGAGGAGCGCAGGATGAACAGGATGCTCTACATTATCTATGGAATCGGGGCGGATTCAGTGGGCCTTGTCGGCGGCATCACCTCACCCATTGCCGCGGTCAGAGGAAACATCGTGGACATGCGGCAGGACGTGCTGCACGGGCTCTTCACCATCTACCTGGTGGTGGACCTCGGCGAGGCCACGGTGCCGGTCAAGGAATTCAGGGCCATTGTCGACAGGATCTCCGCTGAAACCGGGGTGAAGCTCTCCATTGAGAGGTACACGCCGACACCCCGGGGCGTGGAGAAGAAGAACATGCTCGTCACGCTGGTCGGCAAGGACAAGTCGGGTATCATCGCCACCATCACGGAGAAGCTCGGTGCATACAACATCAACATCGAAATCTCCGAGGTCGTGGCCCGTGAAGACATCTTCCTCATGGACCTGCTGTGTGACGTCAGCAGCAGCGCACTGCCTACGGAGAATCTCAAGACGGCCATCCGTGAAGCCATGCAGGCTATCCGTATCTCCACCATGTTCCAGACCGAGGACGTGTTCAACAAGAAGAAGAAGATCATCCTGTTCGACGTCGCAGGGAGCTTCATGGACGCCCTTACCATGCGTGAAATCATGAGCCAGGCAGGCATTCAACGGCAAAGCGTCTCCATCGGAGATCCGGAAGAGCCTGAACTCGCTTTCATGCATGCCACCGCCTCGCTGCTGGAGGGGCTGCCCCAGACAGTGATCGACGCGGTCATGGACTCCATCGAGATCAGCAAGGGCACCCATGAACTCCTCCAGACCCTCAAGATCATGGGCTACAAGATCGGCCTCATTTCCAACGGGTTCGATGCGTTTACCGGTGCCATGAAGACGAGACTCGGCCTGGACTTTGCCTTCGGGTTCGAGCTTCCCATGGATGACGACGCCCAGGCCGTCATCGGCGACCTGCCCGCGGGCCTCATGAAGCCGCTGGACCGCCCGGGCATCATCGCGAAAATCCTGAAACAGGAGCGCGTCGACCAGGAGGACATCACCGTCATCTCGGATAGGGACATCGACTGTGCCACGACCCCCGGCATCAGGCTGGTGTTCAACATGAAGGTGATGCTCGATCTCATGAACCAGCATGCGCTGAGCAGGGACTCGCTCACCGGGCTGCTGCGGAGCTTCGGCATACCGAAGGGTTAGACGGAGCGGGGTCATTGTCGGGACATTTCATGAAATCAGATATCGAGATCGCCCAGAGCTGTGAGACCAGGCCCATCATCGAGGTCGCTGCGTCCATTGGTCTGACCGCCGATGACATCATCCCCTATGGCAGGCATATGGCAAAGATACCCTTGTCCCTTATAGAAGGGCTTGCCGATGTCGCCGACGGGCATCTCATCCTGGTGACCGCCATGTCTCCCACCTCCATGGGAGAGGGGAAGACCACCACCACCATCGGGCTGGGCCAGGCCCTGAACCAGACAGGCAGGCGTGCCGTGATGGCCATACGGGAGCCCTCGCTGGGCCCCTGCATGGGGCTCAAGGGGGGTGCAGCGGGTGGAGGCTTTTCCCAGGTGCTGCCCATGGAGGACATCAACCTCCACTTCACCGGCGACCTCCATGCCATCACCACGGCCCACAACCTGCTGGCCGCCGTGGTGGACAACCACCTCCACCACCGGAACACGCCCGAGATCAACCCTCGGAACATAGTCTGGAAGCGGGTCATCGACATGAACGACCGGTCCCTGAGGAGCATCATCCTGGGGCTCGAAGACAGGGGCCTCAACGGCGTCATGCGGGAGGACGGGTTCGAGATCACCGCCGCCTCCGAGATCATGGCCATCCTGTGCCTCTCCCGGACCATGCAGGAGCTCAAGGCCAGGATCGGGGACATCATCATCGGGTACGACTATCTGCGCAAACCGGTCTTCGCCCGGGACATCGGGGGGGCAGGCGCCATGGCCGCCCTGCTCAAGCACGCCATCAACCCGAACCTTGTCCAGTCGGTGGAAGGGGTGCCGGTCCTCGTCCATGGCGGGCCCTTCGCCAACATCGCCCATGGCTGCAATTCCCTGGCGGCAACGAGGATGGCGCTCAAGCTCGCCGACTACACCGTCACCGAGGCAGGGTTCGGCGCCGATCTCGGTGCGGAGAAGTTCTTCCACATCACGTGCCGAACGGGCAACCTCAGGCCGTCCGCCGTGGTGCTGGTGGTCACCCTGCGGGCCCATGCCCTGCACGGCATCGAGAACATCCGCAAGCATGTGGACACCCTGTCCCGGTTCGGGGTACCGGCCGTCATCTCCATCAACCGCTTCGCAGCCGACGGCGAGGATGACCTCCTGGACCTGAGGACCCGCTGCGAAGACCTGGGCGTTCCGGCCGTGATTACCGATTTCCGCGAGGCAGGGGGTTCGGGCGGGCTGGAACTTGCGGATAAGGTGGCCCTCATGTGCGACACGCCCGGCGACTTCCGTATGCTCTACGACCTTTCCCTGCCCCTTGCGGACAAGGTCAGGACCGTGGCCTCACAGGTCTACGGTGCGGCCGGCGTGGAGTTCTCCACCCAGGCCGCAACCGAGATCAGGAACATCGAAAACATGGGGTATGGCAGGCTGCCCGTCTGCATAGCCAAGACCCAGGCTTCCCTCACGGACAACCCCAAGATCCCGGGCTTCCCCAAAGACCCGTTCACCATAACGGTCTCTTCGGCCCGGGTCTCGGCAGGGGCCGGTTTCGTGGTCATCTTCACCGGGAAGATCCTCGCCATGCCGGGTCTGCCCAAGACCCCGGCAGCCCTGGCCATAGACGTGGACGACGACGGCACCATCAGCGGGCTCTTCTGACGGGCCCCCGTAGCTCCAAGGGCATCAGGACTTCTTTCGCTTCTCCGCCTCCTCCTCGCGCAGGATCTTGCGCAGGATCTTGCCCACGGCGCTCTTGGGGAGCGAGTCGCGGAATTCAACGAGCTTGGGGATCTTGTAGCCGGTGAGCCTTGTCTTGCAGAAGTCGATGATCTCCCGCTCCGTGGCGGTCTCGCCCTGTCTCAGGACGATGAAGGCCTTCACCGTCTCGCCCCGGTATTCGTCCGGCACGCCCACGGACACGGCCTCGGCCACCTTGGGGTGCTGGTAGAGCACCTCGTCGATCTCCCTGGGGTAGATGTTGAACCCGCCGGCGATGATCATGTCCTTCTTGCGGTCCACGATGAAGATGTACCCGTCCTCGTCCGCGATGGCGATATCGCCCGTGTGGAGCCACCCGTCCACGAGCTGCCCCTTGGTCTCCCCGGGATTGTCCCAGTAGCCCTGCATGATGAGGGGGCCCTTCATGATGATCTCGCCCGGTTCACCGGGCTTCACATCCTCCCTGCCCTCCTCCACGTCCACGAGCCGTACGTCGTTGTCCGGGAAGGGGATGCCGATGGATCCGACCTTCTTCATGCCGAGGATGGGATTGGATATGCCGAGCGAGGTGGATTCACTCAGGCCGTACCCCTCGCTGAAGAAGATGCCCATGTCCTGCACCTTCTCTATGAGTTCCGAGGCCATGGGTGCGGCCCCGGAGTTGAGCAGGCCCAGGCGCTTGGCCAGGTTCAGGTCGGCCGCCTTGGGGTGGTTGATCACCGCGGTGATCAGGGTGGGGACCGCCGGGAAGAAGACTATCTTCTCGAAGTTCCCGATGATGCCCAGCAGTTCGTCGATCTCGAAACGTGGCACGAGGATCTGGGTGGCGCAGTTGAAGAAGGACCAGTTCATGGCCACGATGTTGCCGTAGACGTGGAAGTAGGGCAGCACGCTCAGGATGTTGCGTCTTTCCGGCGGGATGATGCTGATGGTGGGCGATCCCCACAGGGATGCCTGGAAGGTGGCCGCCACGATGTTGGCGTGGGTGAGCAGCGCCCCCTTGGGGACCCCCGTGGTGCCCCCCGTGAACTGGATCATGGCAGGGTCCGACGGGCTGAACGGTATGCGTGGCAGACGGGTCTCCGTGGTGCCGTCGATGAGTTCGGAGAAGTGGTGCCAGCCCTCGTCCCCGTTCAGGTCGAGGTCCTTTGCCGTGCTCATGCCGAAGCCCTTGATGTAGTCGGTCACCCTGGTCACGACGATCCGCTTGAGCCCCGCCTCCTTTGCCAGGGGGCGGATGTTGGGCAGCACCATGTCGAAGGTGATGAGCGTCTCCATGCCCGTGATCTCCATGATGTGTCTGAGCTCGCTGGCCGTGTACAGGGGGTTCAGGTTGGTGACGATGGCACCCAGCGACAGTGTGGCCAGGTATGCGATAACGAACTGGGGGCAGTTGGGCAGGTGGATGCCCACCCGATCGCCCTTCCGTACCCCGAGCGTTCCCAGGGCGTTGGTCATGCGGAGCATCTGTTCCCTGACCTGCCAGAAGGTCATTTCGCTGCCGTAGAAGTTCACGCAGGCCTTGTCCGGATACGAGCCTGCCGGAAGCTGGAACATGGTCTGGGCCGGGATCCGCGGGTACCGGATGGTGGTGGGGACATTGTAGTCGTAGTGAGCGTGCCAGGGTTTCTGATCCATCATGAAAAACCTCCTCCTGTTCGTTGCATTCCATTCCTCTCCGATCCTCTCCGAGTGAAAATCAGATCTTTGGCCTTCGGTCGAACCACGGCCGGGCCTTCTCCAGCTGACCGGCCAGACGGAACAGGGTGGCCTCGTCGCCGAATCGCCCGATGAACTGAACGCCGATGGGAAGGTTCTCCCGGGTCCAGTACAGCGGCACCGACATGGCGGGCTGGCCCGTGAGGTTGGCGAGCTGGGTGTAGGGGGTCTTGGCAAGGCTCTCGAGGGCCAGCTTGTCAGCGATCCCGCTCAGGCGCAACACCCTTCCCAGGTTCAGGCTGTTCACGATCCGCATGGCCTTTTCCTCGGCCGGCTTGGGCTTGAGTTCGCCGATCTTCACCGGTGGAGAGGCCACGGTGGGAGTGAGGTAGAGGTCATGCCTCTCGTGGAACTGCGCCATCTGGCGGGCAAAGGTGTTCCACTGCCGGATGACCAGCACGAACTCGCCGGCGGACATGACGTCGCCGAGCAGCTTCAGCACCCAGGTCGGTCCCTCCACGTCCGCGGCGGTGATTCTCCTGCCCAAGATCCTCCTCATGTCCCTGATGTCGGCCGCGATCTCGCCGAAATACATGGAGAAGTAGCTCTTGGCCAGCGCGATGCCGTCGACGGCGGGCTCGGCCTCCTCCACGGCATGGCCGAGGTCGGCAAGGAGCCTTGCCGCATCCTCCACCGCCCTGACGCACTCGGGGTGTACCTCGGCCTTCAACGGAGATCGTTTCGTGAAGGCGATGCGCAGCTTTCCAGGATCCAGCCCGACCTCTTCCAGGAAGGGTCGTTCGGGGCCCGGTATGGTGTAGGGCGCCCCGGGTTCAGGCCCGCTGACCGCATCCAGCATGGCCGCGCTGTCGCGAACGCTCCTGGTGATCACGTGCTCCACCGCCGCACCCTGCCAGATCTCGCCGTACTCCGGGCCGGTGGGGTTTCGTCCCCGGGAGGGTTTCATTCCGAACAGGCCGCAGTGGGACGAGGGGATGCGGATGGATCCTCCCCCATCCCCGCCCGAGGCCATGGGGACCATGCCGCTGGCCACGGCCGCGGCCGAGCCGCCGCTGGAGCCTCCCGGGGTCCGGTCGAGGTTCCATGGGTTGCGGGTGGGCCCGTACAGCTCGGGCTCCGTGATGCCCATGAGCCCGAACTCGGGCGTGTTTGTCTTGCCAAGGAACAGCATGCCCGCGGCCTTGTAGCGTTTCATCAGCTCTGAGTCCCGGGAGGGGACATAGTCCCGGTAGGCCCTGCACCCCATGGAGAGTGGGACGCCTGCATACGCGGTGAGCAGGTCCTTGAGGAGGAACGGAACCCCGGCAAAGGGTCCTCCGGCCGGCTTGCCCGCAGCGTTCTTCCTGGCTGCCTCGAACATGCGGTGGATAACGGCGTTGAGAGAGGGGTTGATCCTCTCGATGCGTTCGATGGCCTCTTCGCAGAGCTCGGCTGGCGTAACGTCCTTCTTCCTGACGAGCTCGGCCAGACCGAGCCCGTCATACCGGTCGTATTCATGGATTTTTCCCATGCGGCTCTCCCTTCATGCACATGCAAACGGAATACTTCCTATAATATTATTTGAATGGACAATGGCAAGATGATGATCGCACGGCAGTGATGCCCGTGCTCATCTCCACGTCGAACCTCTCATGGTAAAGTCCACGGGTATCGGGTACAATGCTGCTCACCATAGTGCAGGGGGGCGGTCCATGGCGGATATCTACGAACAGCTGCGTGCACGTCTCGACGAGATGGCCACCGGGTATCCTGCCACCGAAGGCGGGGTGGAGATCAGGATCCTCAGGCAGCTCTTCACCGAGGAGGACGCCGCCCTGTTCCTCGCCATGGAACTGAAGCCGCGGACCGTCCCGGAAGTGGCGGCCCGTGTTCAGGCCGAACCCGAAGCCATGGCGGTCCGCCTGGAAGACATGGCGCGCAGGGGGCTCGTCTTCAGGCTGAAAGATGGTGATGAGCCCCGCTATTTCCCCATACCCTTCATCGTGGGCATCTACGAGTTCCAGCTGAACAACCTGAGCCCGGAGCTCCTGAAGGACATCTCCGAATACTACCTGTCGGGCCTTGGCGCCACCTTCCACGGTTCGAAGACCCCTCACCTCAGGTCCATCCCCATCAGCACCGGTATCGTTCCGGACGGGCCCATCGCCCCGTACGACGATGCAGAGGCCATCATCAGGACCAAGAAGAGGATCGCCGTGGCCGAGTGCTTCTGCCGCAAGGCGGTGCGCATGTACGGCAAGACCTGCACGCACCCCCTGGAGACCTGCCTCCAGTTCGACTCCTTTGCCGACTACTATGTGGAGAATGGTCTGGCACGCTACATAAGCATGGACGAGGCCCTGGCCATGCTGAAACGCAACGAGGAGGAGGGGCTGGTCATCCACATCCTGAACTCCCGGGAGGTGGAGGCCATGTGTGCCTGCTGCTCGTGCTGCTGCGGCATGCTCATCTCGCTCAAGCTCTTCCCCGCCCCTGCCCGTGAGGTAAAGAGCAACTATGTCTGCGCGCTGCATGAGTCCCTGTGCACCGATTGCGGCGTCTGTGCCGGACGCTGTCCCGTGGGCGCGCTCAGGTTCAAGGATGGCAGGATCATGTTCAGGGCAGAGCGCTGCATCGGGTGCGGCCTGTGCGTGACGAAATGCCCCACCGGTGCCCTGACCCTGGTGAAGAAGCCGGAAGAAAAGATCTATACCCCGCCGGAAACGGTCTTCGATACCTTCGAGACGATGTGCAGCGAGAAGAAGGGAACATGATTCCTGCGTGAAATGGTCAATGCTGCAGGATCCTGTTGGGTGAAAGGGAGTGGATGCTCTATTTATGGCTTGACACCGAGGGCAATGTGCACTACGAAGGTCACATCTGGAAAATGAATATATCAGACTTGAATTGTGACCCCTGAAGCACACCTTCGGTTCTCGCACCACCAAAGTCAACCGTTCATAGATGATATCTTCCCTTTTCAGAAATACAACAGAAGCATCCCCCGCATGCCGCGGGGGAAGAGCAAGAGAGGTTTGTACATGGCACAAGGAACAGTGAAGTGGTTCAACCGGGAAAAGGGCTACGGATTCATCACTGCAGATGACGGACAGGACGTGTTCGTCCACCACACCTCCATCAACCAGCAGGGGTTCAGGGCTCTCGAGGAAGGCCAGAAGGTCACCTTCGAGATCGTCAAAGGCGCCAAGGGCATGCAGGCATCCAACGTAACGATTTCCTAGAACCATGACCAGGGGCGGGCAACGCCCGCCCCTGCCGAAGCACGAGAGAGCAACAGGTCCGGGGTAAAGCCAAGTGGTTGCTCGAACGATCGGGCAACACGGCATCAGACCGGGAGGAATATATGGCAAACAGATCCACCAACACCTTCAAGAAAAAACAGCGGGAAGAGGAAAAGCGGCGCAAGAGGCTCGCCAAGGAGGCCAAGAAGATCGAGCGCAAGGAAGTCAAGGCCAACAGAGATCCGTTGTTGGGCGAGGAAGATCCCGATATTGCCGGCATCATCCCCGGTCCCCAGCCGAGACCGGAAGAGTAGGTTGATCCCCGGCGGGTTCGCTTGCGAGACACGGACCTGCCACCCCCTCCTGTTTTTCACCGCGCAGTATCCTTATTATTCTCACGCACTATCATCGGAACGGGCTGCCAGGGTAATCATTTCACATGACAATGGAAAAGAGCCCTTCCCCGAGGCAAAGAAATGAATAGCCATTCAGTATGTGCTTGACAAAATCTACACCCCGTGAATATATCATGCGGGTGATATCAATAATCAAAGCAGTAGTTTCATTAACTGTCCACAGGTAAAGATCGCTCACGCACACCAACAAGGAGGATTGTATGGATCTAAGAGATGCGTATTTTGTTGACGGTGTTCGCACATGGTTCGGAAAAGCAAGATCGGATGGCTTTTACTGGACAACACGTGCCGACGACATGGTCACCAAGGTCATGATGGAACTGCAGAAAAGGAACCCCACGGTGCCTTGGAACGAAGTTGACGACTGCATCTGGGGCGCAACGACCCAGGTAGGCGACCAGGGCACGACCATGGGCAGGACCGTGGTGTTCACCGCCGGTCTTTCCGATAAGGTCGCCGGCTTCTCCGTTGACCGGATGTGCGCCGGCGGCATGACCTGCCAGGCCATCGGTTCATCCTTCATCAAGACTGGCGTTGCGGACATCATCATCGCCGGCGGCGTCGAGCACATGGGGCACCACCCCATGGGCGCCGGAGCAGACCCGAATCCCCGCATCGTCACCGAGAAGATGGTTGAGCCGAAATATTTCAACATGGGTGTCACTGCGGAGAAGCTTCACGACTGGCTTGTTGAGAACGGTGAGCAGCCTGTTACCAAGGACGAGGCCGACGAGTATGCATATCTTGTCACCAAGCGGTACTTCAAGGCCCTCGACGAAGGATACTACCACAAACACTGTGTGGACATGACGGTATTCACCCCGAGCGGGTGGAAGGTTGCCGACCGTGATGAGCAGGCCCGGCGCGACGCGACACTGGAAAGCAACAAGGCACTCAGGAGGTTCCCGTTCAAGGCCGAAGGAAAAGTAACTGCGGCGAACTCCTCTGGACTTAATGACGGTGCCTGTGTATCGCTCATCATGTCCGGCCAGAAGTGCAAAGAGCTGGGGATCAAGCCCAAGATGAAGTTCGTGGGCGCAGCATTCATTGGCGTCGACCCGTCCATCATGGGCTGGGGTCCGGTACCGTGCACCGAGAAGGTCCTGAAAAACTACGGCATGAAGTTCGAAGACCTGGACATCATCGAGTTGAACGAGGCCTTTGCTGTCCAGGCTGTCGGCTTCATGAAGCACTTTGGCATGAAGTTCCCTGAGGATCCCAGACTCAACCCGTACGGCGGCACCATTGCAGTAGGTCACCCACTGGCAAGTTCCGGCGTGCGCCTGAGCATGCAGCTCGCTCAGGACTTCGAGCTGAATCCGAAGGCCAAGTACGGGCTCACCACCATGTGTGTCGGTCTCGGCATGGGTGGTTCAATCATCTGGGAAAATGTCGTTGGGAAAAAGCTCTAGGAGGTTCACGCCATGGCTAAATACATAACAGAATGCAAGCTCAACTATTTCGAGTCGAAAAAGGCAGGCAAGATCGCCATAGTCACGATGGACAACGGCCAGATGTACAACATCCCCAACACCTGGGGGGTCGAGGCCTTCGAGTCCCTGAACAAGGTCCTCGACATCGTGGAGAAGGATAAGGATGTAAAGGGCTGGATGCTCACCGGCAAGCCCTTCATCTTCAACGTAGGCGCGGACATCATGAGTGTCGACCCGAACGCAACGAAGAAAGACGTTCTTGATATCGGCGTCATGGGCCACACGTCCTTCAAAAGGATCATGGACCTCAAGATCCCGACGCTGGCGGCCATCAACGGCGCGACCATGGGTGGTGGTTGCGAAGTGGGTCTCTACCACGACTATCGTACCATCTCCAAGAGCCCGGGCGGGTGCGACCACTATGCGCTTCCCGAGTGTTTCCTCGGCCTCGTTCCCGGCTGGGGCGGAACGCAGCTCGTGACCAAGCTGGCCGGCCCCGAAAAGGCCATCGATCTCATCATCATGAATCCGCTCAACCAGAACAAGATGATCAACTCCATAAAGGCCTTCGAGATGGGCCTGGCCGACTTCCTCCTTGCGCCGAACGACTTCACCGGCCAATCGCTGGCAATCCTCGAAGGTATCATCACCGGCGAGGTGAAGGTGGACCGCAAGAAGGTCGACCCGAAGATGAGCGACGATCTCTACAACCAGACCAAGTTCCAGATCCTGGGCCGCGTCCATTCTGGCGCCATCGCCCCTTACAAGGCGCTCGACCTCATCAGGGGTGCTGCAGGCTGGACTCTGGAGGAAGGCTTCAAGCAGGAGACCGAGACGTTAGCCGACATGATCCTGTCCGACCAGTTCAAGTGCGGCGTCTATTCCTTCGACCTCACCCAGCGCCGCGCCAAGAAACTCCCCGGCAGGCCGCCCAAAGAGGTGAAAGGCAACAAGATCGCCAAGATCGGCGTCATCGGCGCAGGCCTCATGGCATCGCAGATGGCCCTGCTGTTCGCACAGCGCTACCAGTGTCCGGTCCTCATGAAGGACATCAAACAGGAGTTCGTGGATAAAGGCCTTGCCTATTGCCGCGATCAGCTTGCAAAGACAGCCAAGAAGGGCAAGCTCTCAGCGGCCGACGCCAAATGGATCGGCGAAGAGCTCATCACCGGCACCGTGACCTACGACGGATTCCAGGACTGCGACTTCATCATCGAAGGCGTGTTCGAAGAGATGGGCATCAAGCAGAAGATCTTCGGTGAGCTCGAAGCAGTATGCAAACCCGAGTGCCTGTTCCTCACCAACACATCGTCCCTGGACGTGGCAGAGATGGGCAAGAACCTCAAGGACCCGTGCCGCGTGGTGGGCTTCCACTTCTTCAACCCCATCGCCATGCTGCCGCTCGTCGAAATCATAAGGACCGACAAGACAAGTGACGTCACCCTGGCAACGGCATTCGACATCGCCAAGAAGATCAAGAAGACCCCGGTCCTCGTGAAGAACGCAGCCGGCTTCCTGGTCAACAGGATCCTGCTCGCCTGGAACGACGGTATCTTCAAGTGCATAGACGAAGGCGCCGACTTCATGCAGGTTGACAACGCGATTCACGATCTGGGCTACCCCATGTCTCCGTTCACCCTTGCCGGGCTTGTGGGTCCTGCCATTGCGCTCCACGTCCAGGAGACCCTCAACAAGTCGTGGCCCGACAGGTTCCCGGTCAGCGCAGGACTCAAGAACCTCGTGGCAAAGGGCAAGAAGAGCCTGCTTGTCTTCACCGACAAGGGAGTGGACATCGACCCCGAGATCAAGGCGGGCTGGCCGCAGGGCAACAAGAAGTTCACCGATGACGAGATCAGGGAAGTTGTCCTGTCCCGTGTCGCCGTTGAGATCCGCCACATCCTCGACGAAGGCGTCGTGGCAAGTCCCAAGGACGTTGACACCGGCGTGATAATGGGCGCGGGCTGGCCTTTCTTCATGGGCGGCATCACCCCGTACTTGGATTACAAGGGAATCTCAGAGAAGGCCACCGGGAAGAAGTTTCATCCGAACGGCTTCTTGGCAATAGAGAAGTAGCACCCATTCATCCGAAGCATGAAAGAGCCGGGCGTCCCTGAGGGATTGCCCGGCTCTTTTTCGATCATGACATGCGGAAAATCCCATTGAGATGGTGCTGGTTACCTCTCATGGATGTTTGACCGACGAACAGCCCCCTGAGTTTGGCACTGTCGAAACCTTCATTAATCTGGCATGCCAATCGGGCTCTAAAAAGCTGAATTTTCAAAGAACGGGAACCAAGCTAATCAGATCTGTTGACTAAAGCTCTTTTCAAGTGTAGATTGAATGTTGATTCAGATTTCACTGCTTTGGATAAACAACCAACTAAAACAGAGGAGGGTATAATGGTCAGGAGAATCAATAAGGCCGCGGTTATCGGGTCTGGAATCATGGGAGGCGGCATCGCAGCGCTCCTCGCCGCTGCAGGCGTGGAAATGCTCCTGCTCGACATCGTTCCATTCGACCTGAAGGAAGAGGAAAAGAAGGACAAGAAGGCCAGGAACCGGATTGTCACGGCTGGTCTCGAAGGCGCCATGAAGGCCAAGCCCCCGCTCTTCTACAACAAGGATCATGCAGGGCGCATCTCCACCGGCAACCTGGAAGACGACTTCGACAAACTGGCCGAGTGCGACTGGATCATTGAGGTGGTCGTCGAGAACCTCAAGATCAAGCAGCAGCTCTTTGCCCGCATCGACAAGGTGCGCAAGGCAGACGCCATTGTATCCTCCAACACCTCCGGTATCCCGCTCAAGGCCATGTCAGAGGGTTTGAGCAAGGGCTTCAAGGAGCACTTCCTGGGCACGCACTTCTTCAACCCGGTCCGGTACATGCACCTGCTCGAGATCATCCCCGGCGAGCTCACCAAGAAAGAGGTCCTCGACTTCGTGGCTGAGTTCGGCGAGAGCAGGCTCGGCAAGGGCATCGTCTGGGCCAAGGACACGCCGAACTTCATCGGCAACCGCATCGGCATCCACGGCATCGGTGCTACCCTGACGGCCATGCTCGAGGAAGGGTTCACCATCCCCGAGGTCGACGCCATCTTCGGCGCACCGCTCGGGCGCCCCAAGACCGCCATCTTCGCCACCGGCGACCTGGTCGGCCTCGACACCATGACCCACGTCATGAAGAACACCTACGACCTGTGCGCCGACGACGAGGCCAGGGACGTGTTCAAGCTTCCCGATTTCCTCCAGAAGATGCTCGACCAGAAGCTGCTCGGCAACAAGACCAAGGCCGGCTTCTACAAGAAAGAGATCATCGACTGGAAGAGGATCAAGAAGGTCATCAACCCCAAGACCGGCGAGTACGAGACCTATGACAAGGTCAGCTTCCCCTGCATCGACGCGGCCAAGAAGGCCAAGACCCTTCCCGAGAAGCTCAAGGCCGTTCTCTACGGCGACGACAAGGGTGCCAAGTTCGCCTGGAAGGTCCAGGCCGCCGCGCTGATCTACGCAGCCAACCGCATCCCCGAGATCTCCGACACGGTCGTCGAGATCGACAACGCCATGAAGTGGGGCTACAACTTCGAGATGGGTCCCTTCGAGACCTGGGACGCCATCGGTGTGAAGGAATCCGTCGAGAAGATGGAGAAGGACGGCCTCAAGGTTCCCGACAAGGTAAAGAAGATGCTCAAGAAGGGCGCGACCTCCTTCTACAAGCTCGAGAAGGGCAAGCCGATGTTCTTCGACTTCGTCTCCGAGAGCTACAAGCCCGTGAAGGTCAGCCCCAAGGCCCTGTCCCTTGCCAACGTCAAGGTGGACAAGAAGAAAATCGCGCTGACCTCCGGGTCCTGCTCGCTCATCGACATCGGCGACGGCGTGTACTGCCTCGAGTTCCACTCCAAGATGAACGCGGTCAACCTCGAGATGGTGGAGTTCATGCAGAAGGCCGGTGCCTATGTCGGCGAGAACGGCGTGGGCATGGTCATCGGCAACCAGGCTGGCGGCATGCCGGGCGCATTCTCGGCTGGCGGCGACCTGGCGTTCATGCTGGGCCTGGCCAGGGCCGGCAAGTTCGACGAGATCGACGGCTTCATCCGCAAGGTCCACACCGGCATCATGGCCACCCGGTACAGCAACTACCCGGTGGTGGCAGCCCCCTACGGGCTCACCCTGGGCGGCGGCTGCGAGGTGTGTCTGTCCGCTGACAGGATCGTGGCACACGCCGACCTGTTCATGGGTCTGGTGGAGATCGGCGCCGGTCTGGTCCCGGGCGGCTGCGGCATGATCAACCTCTGGCGGCGGTTCATCACCTCAAAGCCCGAGGACGCCAAGGTCACCGATTACGGCGGATTCTTCCTCAACGCCTTCATGGCAGTGGCCCAGGCCAAGGTTTCCAACTCGGCCGATCAGGCACGAACCAGAGGCTTCCTCGGTGCTGCGGACCGCATCGTCATGAACCGCGACAACCTCATCGGCGAGGCCAAGAAAGAGGTCCTCAAGATGGTGGACGACGGGTACGCGCCCCCCATCAAGAAGAACATCCCGGTCTTCGGCCGCGAGGCCCACGGTATGGTCTGGGCCGAGATGAACAACATGAAGGTCGGCGGCTACATCACGCCCCACATGGAGTTCATTGCCAAGAAGATCTGCATATGCATGTCCGGCGGCGACGTCCCCTGCGGCACCGCAGTGAGCGAGGAGCACCTCATGACCCTCGAGCGCGAGGCCTTTGTGGACCTGTGGAAGACGGAAAACACCCAGAAGATGGCCGAGAACATCATGACCACGGGCAAGCCGTTGTTCCTGTAATCGGAAAACACGAGAAAGAACTAGGAGGAAACCAATGAGAGAAGCATATATCGTTCAGTCAGTCAGGACTCCCGGTTGCAGAAGGGGCAAGGGAGCTCTCGCATATACCAGGCCCGAGGATCTCCTCAAGACGGCCATCAACGGGCTCATGGACAGGGCCAAGGGCGTTGAGAAGAAGGACGTGGAAGACGTCCTCATCGGCTGCGCCTTCCCCGAGGCCGAGCAGGGTCTCAACATCGGCCGCATCATCGCCCAGATGTGCAAGTTCCCGGATGACACCTGCGGCGCCACGGTGAACCGGTTCTGCTCCTCCGGTCTCGAAGGCATCTGCCTCCAGGGCATGAGGATCATGGCGGGCATGGCCGATGTCTGCATCGGCGGCGGGCTCGAGTCCATGTCCATCGTGCCCATGGGCGGCAACATGCCCAGGCCCCACCCCGAGTGGTCAATGGAAAACCCGGACGTCTACACCTCCATGGGCATAACGGCCGAGAACGTGGCCAACCGCTACAAGATCACCCGCGAGATGCAGGACGAGTTCGGCTTCCACTCCCAGGCCAAGGCGGCCCAGGCGCAGAAGAACGGCAAGTTCAAGGAGATCGTGCCGGTCAATGCGGTCAGGTTCAAGGAGAAGAACGGCATCACCGTGAAGGAGACCTTCGTCCAGGACTTCGACGACGGCGTGCGGCCCACCACCATGGAAAATCTTGCCAAGCTGCGCCCGGCATTCGCTGCCATGGGCTCGGTCACGGCGGGCAACTCCTCCCAGACCACCGACGGCGCAGCATGCTCGCTGAACATGAGCGGCGATGCGGTGAAGAAGTATGGCGTGAAGCCCATCGCCAAGATGGTGGCCTACGTGGTCGCCGGCTGCCGCGCCGACGAGATGGGCGTGGGCCCGGCCTATGCCATCCCCAAGCTCCTCAAGGTCACGGGCAAGAAGGTCGAGGACATCAACCTGTGGGAGGTCAACGAGGCCTTCGCGTCCCAGTGCATCTACTCCCTGCAGCAGCTCGGGCTCTATGAGAAGAGGGAGCTCTGGCTGTCCGACAGCGACAAGCGCATCATCAACGTCAACGGCGGCGCCATCGCGCTGGGCCACCCGCTCGGCTGCACCGGCGCCAAGCTCTGCGCCCAGCTCATGACCGAGATGCAGGCCAGAGGCGCCAAGTACGGCGTCGAGTCCATGTGCATCGGCGGCGGCATGGGTGCTGCAGCACTGTTCGAGCTCTGCGACTAAGAGCGGATTCACGGAAAGGAACCACGTGGGGGTGCTGCCTGACACGGCAGCACCCCTCTTTCATCTTCAGCCACTCGGTCCGGCACGGAAACAGGTCGTCCCTTTCAGGTTGACCCGGTCTATGAGCACCTTTCCCAGCAGGTCCTCCACATACTTCACCGCCTCGTTGCGGTGGATGCCGAGCCCGCCGGCAATGTCCTGCAGGGTGCATGGCCGTCTGCGGAGCAGGTCCAGCACCGTGTCCCTGGTCGCCGAGAACTCGGGTGCGCCGTGCGCGCCCCGGAAGTCCGCGATAACCTCGGCCCGGGGTGTGAACAGCTCTGAGAGTTCCTCCAGCAGGTGTCGGTCCACCGGGGCCGCATAGTCTTCGGCCGGTGGCCGGGTCACCGTGTTCAGCTGGATCCTGTCCGGTCTGATCCTACGACGCACACAGGAGGTGATCTTTCCGGTCTCGGCCCTCACCGCCGTATGGCCCCCCAGGATGAAGACCTCCAGCCAGTACTGACCACGGTAGCGGTCCCTAAAGGTGGCAAGCCCGTCCACCATAAAGTCGAAGGAAATGGACGGGTGCGGCCGGTTCACTGCAGTGAACATGCTTTGGTCGCCCGCGTCCAGGGAGGGGATGACCAGGTTCGCGTCCATGATCTCGCGCTGGACATCCTCATGCCAGAGCAGGGACCCGTTGGTCAGCACGGCCACCGGGACATCCGTGATGGAGTGTATGCGTGCGATGAGCTCGCCGAGACGAGAATACAGGGTGGGCTCCCCCGAGCCGCTCATGGTGATCCAGTCGGGACGTGTTGCCAGCTTGTCCTTCAGTTCATCGATAATCTCGTCAAGAGGGAACCACTCCTGTCTATCCACGGTCAGGTTGGTGGTCCGGCCGAGCTGGCAGTAGATGCAGTCATAGGTGCAGGTCTTGTACGGAACGAGGTCCACGCCCAGGGAGCGTCCGAGGCGCCTGGAGGGAACCGGACCGAAGATGTGTCTCGTCTTCATGGCCGGCGCTGCCCTCAGAAGAGGAATTGTCCCCGGTAGCGCTCGAGGTCCGCAAGGGTCTCGGCATGGATGGGCACGAGGTTGTCCGGGAGTCCTGTTCTCGGCCAGAAGCAAAGATCGGTGCCCTCGGTCCCGTCCGGCCGCGGGCTGCCTTCCCACTGAGAGACGATGAAGGCCACGGCAAAGCACTGGACCTCGTCGCCGTTGGGGTAGGCGAAGCGCTGTTGCGGGCCCGTATACAGGCCCATGGGCTCAGCCGAGAGGACTCTCAGAGAGGTCTCCTCGTGCACCTCCCGCCTGAGCGCCTCCAGCACCGTTTCCCCGAGTTCCACGGCGCCTCCGGGGAGCCCCCAGCACCCGGTGTCCGAACGCCGCTGGAGCAGGACCTCTCCAAAGTCGTTGATGATGAGCGCACGCACCCCGGGTACGAAGATGCATCGCGACCCCACCAGGGATCGTATCATGTGCGCGTACGGTGCCATCGGGTCATCCCTCGATGTCCAGGACCGTGCCGGCTGAAAACGGGAAGCACCTGTCGGGGAACTCACGCCGCAGGCGGGCCACTGCATCCGGGCCCGTGCAGTGGGCTGGGAATATCCGCTCGATGTCGAGTTCCTTCAGTGCTTCGACGGTCCTGTCCATGCGCTGGCGCCCGGCGGCCACGAGGTGCATGCCGCCCATGACCACGCAGAAAGGGGCATTGCCCGTGAGTTCCCTGATGTACCAAAGCGTGTTGATGACCCCGGCATGGGCGCACCCCAGCACCACGAAGACGCCCCGGTTCGTACGCAGGAATGCGGCCTGGTCGTCGGGCATCCCGTCCGGGGTGCGGCACGACGCATCGGCAAAGAACGGCCCGCCGGTGTCCTCGTACCCGGTCCTGCGGGGTATGGGCCCGGTGAGGAGGAGCCCATCGGATACCTCGGTCGGTCCCTGGATCCATCTGAGTTCGGCCCGGTCTTCCACGAGGTCTTTCACCCGTGACGGCATTCCTATGTCGCGTGACATCGTGCCGGGCCCCATGGCGTACTTGGGCTCAAGGGCCGCCGGGTGTGTGTAAACAGGCAGGTGTTCTTTCAGATGCAGGACATTAGGGAGACCGCCCGTATGGTCGTAGTGGCCGTGGCTCAGCATGACGGCATCGGAGCGTTCCAGGGGGATGCCGAGCATGTCTGCATTCACGCCCAAGGCAGGTCCCTGGCCGGTGTCGAAGAGGAAGCGCCCATGCTCGGATTCGATCCACACGGACAGGCCGTGCTCGGCGAGGAGCCCTTTCTTCGAGGCCGTGTTTTCCACCAGGACCGTGATCCGGAAATCACCCATTGACTCTCCCTACAGGTCCGCCAGGGCCTGGTCGAGGTCTTCCAGGATGCTCTGTGTGGGCTCGATCCCCAGGGACAGGCGGATCGTGTTCTCCCTGACCCCGAAAGACGTCCTCCGCTCGGGCGGCAGATAGAGCATGGTGGTCAGGTAAGGGATGCAGATCAGTGTCTCCGTGGCGCCCAGGCTGACCGCGTGATAGATGAGCTTCAAATTCAGGATGAACCGCTTGGCGTCTTCCTGGGTGTCTCCCACGTCAAAGGCCATCATGCCGCCGAAGCCCCTCTGCATCTGCCGCGCTGCCGCTGCGTGAGCGGGGTGGCTCTTGAGGCCGGGGTAAATAAGACGTGAGATTTTCGGGTGGCCTTCGAGGTGCTCGGCAACAGCCTGGGCGCTCTGGGACATGGTCTGTGCGCGGAGATCGAAGGTCTTCAGCCCCCGGGCGAGCAGGAAGGCCGAATGGGGATCCAGGGTGGTGCCTATGGCCTGCCTCGTGAACCAGAGCTCGTCATAGTCCTTCTTCGTGCCCGCAATGACCCCTGCCATCAGGTCATTGTGACCCCCAAGGCCCTTGGTCGCGCTGTGGATCACCAGGTGGGCGCCCAGTTTCAGCGGGTTCTGGTGGTAGGGGGTGGCAAAGGTGTTGTCCGCCACGACCATTGCGCCCACCTTGTCAGCAGCCGCTCTGACAGCGCGTATGTCGATGACCTTGCACAGGGGGTTGCTCGGGGTCTCCAGGAAGATCATGCGGGTGTCCGGCCGCAGGAGAGCCTCGATGTCATCCGCCTGGTCCGCGTCCAGCCAAGTGATGTTCACGCCCAGGCGCTCGAGGATGAGGGAGACCTTGTAGTTGGCCCCGTACGTGTCGTGGAAGATGATCACGTGGTCGCCTGCATGGAGATAGGTCAGGTACACCATGGTACAGGCCGCCATGCCCGAGGTGCAGATGATGCAGTCTTCGGCCCCCTCCAGGGCCGCCACCCTGTGCTCCACGGCCCGGACCGTCGGGTTGTCGTCCCGGTGGTAGGTGTAGCCGTCGATCTCGCCGTCCGTGATCTGGCGGAGCACCTCGAAGGAGGAGTACTCGTAGTTCACTGCATTGACAATGGGGGTTACCATGGGCCGGTTGCCATACGGGGTCAGGGGATCAGGTGACATGGGATACTGTTCCTTTCACAGGTTGATGATATGGTACCTTCCGCCAGAGCACCCCCCGTCGTCAACAGGGAATATCGCAAGGCCGGTTCTCCGGGTGCCTTCCCGGCCGACGGTGCCCTGAAGCGTATCACTGAAGGCTGATGGCCCCCACCGGGCATTCATCTTCGCAGATCCCGCACCCGGTGCACTTCTGAACGTCCACCTGTGCGGTATTGTCCCGGAGACTGATCGCGCCCATGGGACACATGTCCACGCACACCCCGCACCCGGTGCACAGGTCGGGGTCCACCTTTGCGATCGTTGTTTTTCTTCCCGCCTGTTCTATGGTCGGCGGGATGGCGTTACCCGCGACACTCATGTCCATGCCTCTGCCGCCTCCCATGCCCATGCCGCGTCCACCACCCTTACCGCGACCGCCGCCCATTCCCATACCGCGACCGCCACCCATGCCACGCCCACCACCCATGCCTCTGCCACCGCCCATTCCGCGTCCACCACCTCTACTCATATCGTTTCCTCCGGTCCCGCCCATGCCGTAGTGATCCATCACGTTGGCCCCGGCCGAGGCGGTCATGCTGCCAGATCTGAATCTTTCAATTGCATCCCGAACCATGCCTGAACATCCTGTCACGACGGTGATCCCTGCGGCGGAGAGCGTCTGAAAGGCGTTGGGTCCGCAATTGCCGGTGAGGACATGGGTGACGCCCAGTTTTGCCATGGTCTGGCCTGTCTGGATGCCAGCCCCTCCCCCGAGGGCGGCACTGGAGTTCTCCACCGCTTCAAACTGCATGGTATCAGTCTCTCCCACGAGAAACCACGGGCACCTGCCGAACCGGGGCTCTACCGGCGCATCCAGGGAAGGACCTGTCGATGTAACCGCTATTTTCATAAAACACCTCTCTG
>Ga0116149_1002191_pt1 | contig 21969 bp, 19 predicted proteins | sample AD_UKC057_MetaG_FD_89787 | JGI IMG/M metagenome (GOLD analysis project Ga0116149, IMG submission 89787) | Active sludge microbial communities of municipal wastewater-treating anaerobic digesters from USA - AD_UKC057_MetaG | ecosystem: Engineered > Bioreactor > Anaerobic > Digestate | place: USA... | reverse complement strand
CGAACCGGCGGTTCGTATAATCAACGTTCGGCGGAGCGGAAAAGGACGAGTTGCAGTATGGCTCGATTTCAGTTACTCGCGGGAGTGGTGCTGGCTTGTGTGTGGCTCGGCTTGGGCAACATGGAGGCCGGCGACCAGAAGCAGCCGCAGGCTGGTTTCTACTTGGTCGCGGCCGAGGCAGAGCATGCCTCTGCACTGCCTGCTGCCAAGGACGACCAGCGGGTCGTACGCTACGACTACCGACACCTGCGGGAGGGCGAGCGTGGGCAGCCCTTGTACATCCTGCTCCCAAAGGTGGCGGACGTACCGCTCCTGCTGGCAAAAGCGCCCGAGTTGCTGAAGGCGGGCGACAACGGATTTCCTGAACTCCATCTGGAGCTGACGGTCGAGGCGGCCAAGCGCCTTGAAACGCTCACGCGCAAGCACCTTGGCGGCAGAGTAGCTTTCGTGGTTGACGGTGAACCGGTGACGCTTCACAAGATCCGCAGCGTCATAACTGGCGGCCAGTTTCGCCTGTCGCGATGCACCGATACGGCATGCACGTACCTCTACGGGCGTCTTGTGGCCAAGCCGTAGGGCCGCCGAACCATCGAGTCGACCCAACAGCCGACCTGCATGTGTTGAGGACGCAGCTCGGCACCGGTCTGTGGTCGGCTGTGGGTCACTCGTGTCGTTCGGCCTGACATGAGCACGTCGCAGTTCTTTCCAACGGCACGAGGTTGGGTCGCGCTGCTTCTCCCTTTGCTCGGGGGGCTACTCTTTTCGGCAGTGCTCCCGGCCCCGCTTGATCGAGTCCGGCGTCGGCACACGGCTGCTGGAGCCCGTTTCACCCTCAGCCTGGTCATTGGGCGGACTACTCATCCTTCTTTGTCTTGCGGCATGCGTCGAGGCGTTCCGACGCGGGTCGCGCACCGACCGGATTGTTGGGGTTCTCGCTGCCGTACTGACATTCCTCTTCATGGACGGCTTCATGGCAGTAGTCGTGTTGCGCGTCTGCCCTCAGCCGAACCAGACGGTCGAGGACACGGTGACCCATTCACGGGATTGTTGGCTCGTTCCGGTGTCCCTCGCGGTGTCCAGGGTCGCGTGCCTTGGCGTTCGGCATCGGCATGCTTATGATAATCTGCGCACCGTTGCTCCCTGACGCTGAGCCACGGAGTCTCTGGCTTTGGATTGCGGTGATCGGGGTCCTCGCCATCGTGTGGCTTGCGCTGAAGCGGCTATGCTCTCCGAAAGATGAGCACGCAGATTGCCAGCACGAGTTCGAGTGGTGTGACCAGGTAGCAGACACAAACATCTACAGGTGTCGGAAATGCGGCATGCTGAAAGGAGGAGTGTGAATCTGGCATGCCGAACCCTAGCGAATTGAGCGAACGGAGATCGCCCACCGATCTGCCGCTGTCCCCCTTGTGATTCCCTTGCTCCGCGCACCTGGAGCCCACGGTGCGTGCGGGTGCCCGCAGGTGAGAACATTGATTCGCTGGCGGTTTCTCGCTTCGAGGCACCGGCGAGGCGCTGCCGGAAGGCCCCGGTGGCGGCGTTCTATGCTTCCTGATGGGTGGCGGGCTTCTCGACCTGATCTCGCTCGCGACTTGAACCTACGCCTGCCAGGCCCCCTCCCAGCGCCAACATGTTTGGCGAATGTTTGGTTTGGGTGCTTTCTGGCGTTTTCTGGTGCATACTGGTGCATCGGGGGGCCAGCGGACACGAATCGTGCCAGGTGGGTGGAAAGCCCGCCGATTTCGACCCGCCCTCGTCGGCCCAGAACGGCTCGCCAACGACCGTCATCGGTCCGCCGACCAGCGGGACGCATGTGCTCGATGAGTTCTGGCGCGACGCCCTCGGCGGGGAGTTCCGGTGCACCACAACCGGCACGCCGGGGACGTGGATCCAGATCAGGTCCGCCGCCGTCACGGCGGACCCGTCGAGCGGCACGATCCCGACGGGCTACCTGAGTTGGTACAACTCCGCCTTGCGGACACGGGTTCCGGTCAGCGAGGTCGGCAGCCGCCACAACGGGACGCAGCGGCTGCCCCTGCAACCGCGCGATTACGGATGGACCAGAAGCGGCCTCATCATGTCGTTGTCCTCGTGCTCAAGGATGTGGCAATGCCACACGGAATCGCCGATGTACTCACCGACGCGGAAGGCCACGCGGGTCACAGACTCGCCTGGCAACCGGATGGTATCCTTCAGGCCTTTCTCAAAGGATTTGGCGGCTTCGGGGGTTTCCTCGAGGAAGGGGGTCAGGTCAGGGTTGGGCAGGCCGGCCTCACGGGCCATCATCACCGCCTCGTGGTAGCTCTCTCCATCGATTGATTGCCGGTCGATGATCTGGCTGTCGCCCATGTGGATGTGCAGCGGATGCTCTTCGCCGGTGAGGTTGACCACTTCCCAGACTTCGACCGTGTTGGGCTGCAGCTGTTCCGTGACCGGCTCGTGGCGGAATTTGCCGTCCAGCAGGAAGGCGATGGGATCGCCATGCTCATCATCCAAATGCTCGAAGGTGAGTCTTCTGAAGACCGCGATATTGTCGAGCGGAATGTTGGCGTACGCGGGATTCAGGATTGAAGGTAGCGCCGAGGAGTCAGCCAGTCCCTTGCTCTTCACCCGGAATTGCATGATGTCGTCGAGGTCAGGACCATCCCCACGCTCGTTATTCCTCAACGTGAAGACTGCGCCATCGGCATAACCGCGGAAGTCAATGACCACGTCCACACGCTCGCCCGGTTCCATCGTCATACCATGGGTCCGCTGTGGGCGGTCCAACAAGCCCAACTCGGTACCGATGACGCTCATGCGCGGGCCGCCTCTCAGGGACAGATTGAGCAGGCGGGCGTTGCAGCCGTTGAGCAGGCGGAAGCGGTATTTGCGTGGCTCGACTTCCAGATGCGGCCAGACTCTTCCGTTCACCACGGCGACATCGCCGTGGAAATGCTTCACCCAGTTGGGGTGGTTCTGCGGCCACCGCCCGACGGAGGGGTAGAACAGCGAACCATCCTCATTGAAGGTCCGGTCCTGGATGGCCAGGGGGATCTCGTACTCGCCACTTGGCAGATTGAGGGACGCCTCCTGCGCATCACGAATCAGGTAGAAGCCAGCGAGTCCGGCATAGACGTTGAGCCGGGTAGTACCCGCGGAGTGGTCGTGATACCACAGGGTGCAAGCGGCTTGGTTATTGTCATAAACATAGGTGTTGATGGCATAATCAGCCTTGTCTCCGTGGATGTGAGCGCGCATGCGCAGGGCGCCGAACTCCGCCTGACCGGGTGTGTACCAGGCATCCGGGTGCCCGTCGAACACGCCGAATTGGTGACCTCCGTGACGATGGACCACCGCGCGCACGTCGGGGATCGGTCCATCGGCGGCGTACATCGGATCATACTCCAGATCTGGCAGCGTCGGATCAATCACGAACAGATGGTTGGCAGGCAGGTTGTTGATCCAAGTCACCTGGACAGGCTGGCCTTGCGGAACATCGAAGGTCCGGCCCGGAGAAGTGGCCGGGTATCCTGCCGCCTTGTAGGCCCAGACCCTCGTGTTGGGCAGGAGCGAGTGCAGGTTCTGACTCGTCTCCACCATCTCGACAGTGTAATGCCTCACTCTGCCGACCAGCGTGTAAGGCATCTCCGCGGGAATCGGCAGCGGATCGAGAAACTTGTTGTTGTGCAGCACGAGAGGACTGACCTGGGCCTCGATTGCGCCTGGGCAGGCCGCCAGCAGTGCGAGCACAGCGAAGGCAACCCTGACCCTCGGCTTCCTGGCGGCGTGCAATGCCCTGGGAGGCAGCCAGCGGGATCGGCGCGTTTTGGGGTTCTGCGATGGAATAGCATTCATTTCGATTTCTCTATTGTTCATTTTTCTTGTTCGTTGTCTCACAGCATCGACGCCGCTCGGCGTCGAAAGCAAATGCGGCTCCGGACGGCGCGGGGGAACTGGCCAAACTCGCGCAGCGCCCCGTCCGGACCGGGCCGGTGATCCGGTCCTCGGATCGAGTGGCGGACCAGCGCCGGGAGGCGGCGGGCCGCGTTCGCATCCGCCGCACGGGGCGAACCGGTGTAGTGTTCGGTTGAAGCCGGACCATGCGGGTGTCACTAGAGCACAGGGCTGCGGGCTTGAGTATTCGCATGAAGATATGAACGATGGGATTTGCGGAGGAGGCTCGGAAAGGTCGTTGCTACGAATGCCCGGGAAATGGCCGGATTGGACTTCTGTCCCCTATGGCTGCTGGAATGCAGTCGCCCGCCAGCGGCAGCTCAAACGAGAGGCGAGTCCTTCAGGCTTTGCGGCGCACCCGGAGAACCGCCTCCGTGCGCGAATGCACCTGAAGCTTCTCATACATGCTGCGGATGAACGTGCGCACGGTATGGATCGTGATGCCCAGTTGCTCCGCGATTTCTTTGTAGCGGAAGCCTTGGGCGAGCAGGTCGAGGATCTGGCGCTCACGCGGGCACAGTTCCGCGATAGGCGGGCCGGGCCGAGCCGGGCCGCATGTCTCGATCGAGTTGGAAAGCAGGGCGGGTTGGTCCATCAGCACGTTGAGCAGTTTGCGCGCAATCTGGCTGGACATGGGCGATCCGCCCGCATGGAGGTCGCGCACGGCAACCAGGATGCCCGCGGGGGGAGTCTTCTTGAGCAGATAACCCGTCGCGCCGGCGACGAGGGACCGGAAGACAAGGTCGTCATCCTCAAACACCGTCAAGATGCTGGCCTGGGCGGTAGGACACCGCCGTTTTAGATCCGGCAGGCAGTCAATGCCCGACTGGCCCGGCATCTGAATGTCGAGCAGGACTACATCGGGCTGGCTGCGCGGCAGCTTATCCAGCGCTTCTTCCGCGCTCGCGCAGGAGTCCACACACTTGAATCCCGGCGAGTGGCGGAATAGCCAGGTCAGGCCGTCGCGCACTTCGCGGTCGTCATCGACGATGGCTACCCGGATGGGAAGAGTCACGGGGTCTGCCGCGCCGGCGGTTCTCGCAGTTGCCGATTCGTGTCGCTCGCGGGCAAAGGCCCGACCAGAGGAGCGCTCAGGCTGACGCGCGTGCCTTTGCCAGTGGCCGAGGCGAGTTGGACGACCCCGCCGGCGGAGGCGAGCCGTTCGCGGAGATTGCGCAGTCCGTTTCCATAACCGGCAGGCACGGGCAGGTTCGGATGCGAAGCGGCGGGATCGGGAGGTTGGGAATGAAAGCCGCAACCATTGTCCCACACCACAATCTCCACTTGGTGATCAAAGAGAGCGAAAGCTAGTCGCACCTCGGTGGCACGGGCATGTTTGAGCGCGTTGTTGAGCGCTTCCTTTGTGGCAAGAAAGAGGTTGCGGCGCAGTTCGCCGGAGATGGACTGAGCGGGGAGTTGGCGCGGGAAATCAAAGTGGACGGACAACCCCGCCGGCTCAAGCAATTCCGACGCGTATTCGCGCAGGTAGGCAGCCAGAGCGCCCACCGTGTTGTGGCGCGGATTGGTGGCCCATACCAACTCGTTGAGGCTGTCCACCAGATCCCGGCTGATCGTGGCGATTCTCTCGATCTGCTGCAGGACGCCAGCGCGGCCGGGCTGGTGCCGGGCGACCTCCGCCAGTATGACAATTCGTGTCAGATCGGCGCCGAGGCTGTCGTGCATGTCTTGGGCGATGCGGATCCGTTCGATCTCCAGTGTATGTTGTCGCTCCAACTCTCGGATCCGGTTCAAGCCCCGCCGGCGAGCACGAAGGATCCCCACGCCCGCCGCAATCACCCCCGCGAACCCGATCAGGAACAAGGGCAACACGCGGGCGCATCGCGTCGGAGCAAATCTGGCGCAACCCAGCGCGCCTCCGATGAGGCCCGTCGGGATGACACACCAGGCAGTCCATCGCCATGGTCTTGAGTATCTAAGCATGAATTCGCTTACCACGCTCGGGTCAGTGCCCAGCTCCCGATCTTCAACTCTGAGCCGCTCGTTAGTTGGCGCCTGCGTCTGCCTTCCGTTGCCGCAAACCCTAACGCAACAGCACCATGCGCCTATCAGCCCCTTCCCTCCGCCACATGGATCCTTGTCCCAGACGACACTCTCTCATGCGCGCATCGGAGACAATCGGGTATTCCCCTATTTTGCTCTCGGGCGTGGTCGAAAATAGACGGGCTCTTCGGGACTACTCCTTCTATCCTTCATTTCAGGTCGTCTTGCTTCGCGTGAATACCACGTAACGCACGCCGCCACACCTGGTGTGTCGCCGACCGCCAGGCGGTTCAGCAAGTAAACGTGAGTCTTAAACGGCTCAGTTCTTGATAATAACATATCAGCAGGACAGTTGCGCCTCCCGGCCGCCAGGGCGCACAAGTCTCGAATCGAGCCTGCTGGCGCAGTCCAGCACACATGCACGCAGTGTGGCGACAAGACCGATCCTTGGGGATGACACAAGCTGGACGCGGGTGGGGTGGCGGTTGCGCCGCGGTCACGCCTGTGCCTGCGTAGCGGGAATTCGAATTCTCCGGAAAGAAATGCTTGTCGCTGCGCAGCGGTAACCACGACGTCAACCGCGTCCTCGGTGCCTGGCAGACTTGGGCAGCACCGGCACCTGCCCCATATCCCGACTTGAACCCGCCCTCGTCCGGCCCCTTTCCCACCGCCAAGATGTTTGGCAGTTGTTTGGTTTTGGTGCTTTCTGGCGTTTTCTGGCGAATACTGGTGCACGGAAGGGCCAGCCGACAGGAATCGTGCCAAGTGGGTCGAGAGGCCGCCGATTTAAACCTGGGCTCGTCAGGCCCAGAACGGCTCGCCAACGACCGTCATCGGCCCGCCGACCAGCGGGATCCACGTCCTGAATTAAGTCTGGCTCGACGCGCTGGGCGGGGAGTTCCGGTGCACGGAGGCAGGGTCGCCGGGGACCTGGATCCAGATCAGGCCGGCGGCAATGACGGCGGACCCTTCAACTGGCACGATCCCGACGGGCTACTTGATTTGGAATGTGACTACAGGCCACATCAAGCGGCACGGCGGCGGGTACGTGTGGGAGGTGCCGTAGCCCTCGCGTGGACCCCACTGTGCCGGCTAGGGCAACAGATCCGAAGGCCACCCGTAAGCCGTCTCGCAGGCGTCGTAGACCGGTTTCACACTCGAGGGATCGTTGGAATTGGCCAAGATCGCGACACCGTCACCACTTTCGACCAATAGCGCGAACACGGAAACGTAGCCGTAGGTTTGCCCGCCGTGCCCAAAACCCTCGGTGACACCGGCGGTTACCTTCAGTGCGAAGCCCAATCCCCAAGGCGCATCGCCCACCGCGTGCAACCGGAGCATCTCTCGGGCGGTACTCTGCGCGATGATGGAGTCGGCATCACCGAGATACGCGGCGCGCACGCCCACCAACAGATGCGCCAAGTCGGTGGACGTCGTCCACAATCCACCGGAGGCCAGCCCGGGGTTGATGCGCCAATTCCCTTGGACCACGGCGCCGTCCACATGACCGCACGCCGCATTGCACTCCAAGTCCGCGGGCAACGGCTGGGCGAACGTGCTCCGGCCCATGTTCAAAGGCTGCAACACGAGTTCATGCAGCAAGTCGGAAAAGGCCTGCCCGGTGACGTCCGTCATCAGGACCTGCAGGAAAATGTAGGCGCCGTTGGAGTAGACCCATGTTCCAAGGGGTCCATTCGAATACTCGGCCGGTGTTGTCGCTGGCGGCTGCCCCTGGAGGATTTGCACCGGTGTCGGAATCGGGCTGCCGACCGCGTAACCCGAGTAGGGAATGGTCCTAAACCCGCCTGTGTGGCTGAGGATGTGCCGGAGAGTGACATTCGTGCCATTCCTTCCAGGGATGGCTAGACTCGTCAGTTGCCGGCAGACCGGCTCATCCAGGCTCAACAATCCTTCCTCCACCATTCTCAGGGCCGCCAATGCGGTCAGGGATTTGCTGATGCTGCCAGCCTGAAAGAGCGTATCGCCATCGACGAGTTCCGGCCTCCCTTCGCCAGGAGGCCGAAACCCCTGCTCCAGGAAATCTGCCCATTGGTGATCACGGTGATGCTCATGCCCGGGATGGCGCCAGATTGAATCGGCTGGTAGGTGCTGGCGGCGACCAGCGATTGTGGACTTGGGTCTTGGATCAGTCGGAAGAAGGACGCCTGGGACCTCGGGGTTTCCGCAATTCCGATGACGGGAGACCCTGGTGTGAAGGACCGCATTTCTATCCAGTCTACCAGGTTGCTACTGCGTTCGATCAGGCTCCGCTTCGCCGGGTCGACCCCGGCGGCTACGATGCGCACTGAGTTTCCCTGCTTCTGCGCGGTTATGCTCGGTGACGCTGCGGTTGCGACAGCCCAGGCGGTCGAAATGACCACAAGCCGTATCAGACTGAAGGTGGTTTTCATGTCACGACCCCTGAAGCAGCACAGCCGGCGACGCTGCTCGCGGTCCGTTGACCGGTTGGAGAGAGGGGCGAGGAGTCAATTCGCCTTTCTAGGCAGGAAGCTTCAACGTCCGGGCTTCCTGCGCCCCGGCAGGCGGTCCCACCGCCCAAACAGCCAGGCCACCGCACAGAATTGAGAAGAGCCGAGCGTCCTTACAGCATCGCGTCTTCACAACGGCACCAGTTGATGGTCTCTTCCCCACTTCCCCTTGCGCGCGGGTCGTTGGCTGAAATCGAAGCGAGTCAGCGGCTCGTGGCGACAGAATTGTGAAACTTATCGCACAAAGCCCGTGAATCAGCAAGTCTGGCTTTTCGACCCGCGAACCGTTGCCGAGGGCCATTCCTTGCAGCGTTTCTGGTACCGAGGCCCCGGCGAGGCGCCGCCGGAACGCCCCGGTGGGGCCGTTCCATCCATCCTGATGGTCGGCGGGCTTCTCGACCTGTTCTCGCTGGCGACTTGAACCTGCGCTCCTCTGGCCAAGGCACTGCTGGATGGTCCGGAATCAACCGGCCCCGGTCAGGATCCAGGCCGTTGGCGAAGGCTGGCTGGTGTCAGCCCGCGATGGCCCGCCTTGCCCAGCGCCGGCCCGTGGCAGGCCGTTTCCGGCGGTCAGATCGATCGGGAGAGGGTCGGGATAGCGGGGACCATGGGCCAGGGTGCAGAACGCCTCGCCACGGGCCTTTTCGGCCCCGGGCAGGTCGCTCAGGCCGACGTCCGATCGAAATCATGGGCCGCCGGCCGGCACCGGAAGGCAGTTGACGTGGCACGCCGACCGTGATCATCGGCCCGCCGACCGCCGGGACGTTCGCCCTGGCCGAGTTCTGGCGCGATGCCCTGGGCGGGGAGTGGCGGTGTACGGAGGCAGGGTCGCCGGGGACCTGGATCCAGATCAGGCCGGCGGCGGTGACGGCGGACCCGGCGGCAGGAATGATCCCGACCGGGTACTTGATCCTCGACGTGACCACCGGCCACATCAAACGGCATGCCAGCGGGTACGTGTGGGAGATCCCGGAGGCGTAGTGGGCGTCAGTCTGACCGCACGCGGTAGAACCGAACGGGGTGGTTCGCCCAGTCGGCGTCGCTGAAGTACGCCGAGCCGTTGTTTAAGGTGACACTTCCCACCGGCGCCCAGGATGACTGTGTGGAGTCCGAGCAGGCTTCCACAGCGACCGGGATGTCATTCATTGCCCAGGAAATGATGAAGCCAAACTGATTCGTTCGCACCCCGAAGCTGGGACCGAAGCCCAGGATCACGGGGTTTGGCAGCACCCAACGAGCGGTCGGGCGATCGCTGAACGTTGCGCCCCAACCGGTAGTTCCTGGCAGGTAGTAGATCGTCGTCGGACAGTCGTAGAATGCCTCAGGGCCTTCGGGCGAATCACCACGGAAGTAGACGCTGGCCAGCCTGGTGCAGCCATTGAACGCTTCGCCTCCGATGCTGGTAACGCTGTCGGGGATCGTGACGCTGGTCAGACCAGCGCAGGAGTTGAACGCGTAATCCCCGATGCTCGTGACGCTGTTGGGGATCGTGATGCTGGTCAGGCCGGTGCAGCCAGAGAACGCCCGGTCCCCGATGCTGGTGACGCTGTCGGGGATGGTGACGCTGGTCAGGCCGGTGCCAGAGAACGCCCAGTCCCCGATGCTGGTGACGCTGTCGGGGATGGTGACGCTGGTCAGGCCGGTGCAGCCTAAGAAAGCTCTGTCGGGAATGGCCTGGACACCATCATCTACCATGACGGAGGTCAGGGTGATGCAGCCAGAGAAGGGTGAGCTCATAAGTACTATCCCCATGGTGAATAAGATCTCCACCCTTCCCCACTCATTCACGCTGCTCGGGATTCTGATGCTGCTCAGGCTCGTGCAACCCGCGAACGCAAAGCCACCGATCCTGGTGACGCTGTCGGGGATCAAAACGGTGGTTAGGCTAGTACAGTTGCTGAAGGCATAGTCCCCGATGCTGGTGACACTGTCCGGGATGATGATGCTCGTCAGGCCGGTGCACTCATGGAACGCTGCCTCCCCGATGCTGCTGACGTTGTCGCCGATGGTGACGCTGGTCAGGCCGGTGCAGAAAGCGAACGCCGCCCGCTCGATGCTTGTGACGCTGTCGGGGACCGTGATGCTGGTCAGGCTGCTACAGCTGGCAAACACCTCATTTCCGATGCTGGTGACCGGTAACCCCTCGATTGTGTCCGGGATAGTCACCGCGCCACCGGGACCACTGTAGCCGGTGATTGCGACGGCGACACCGTCGGAGCCGTATGTGAAATCGCCGAACTCTGCGGCCAAGGCCGGCACGAGCCCCGCGATCAGGAAGATACCGACCAAGAACGGCTTCGTCTTCATACTTCAGCGCTTGATCATTTGATTACCACTCGGTCCGGGACCGAGCACTTGCACGCGGGTCCTTGGCTGAACCGAGCGAGTCAGCGGCCCGTTGAGGCAGTGGCGCATTCATCGCACAAAGCCTGCGGATCAGCAAGTCTAGTTTTCGACAAGAGAGCCACCACGAAGGCACCGAGAGCACGAAGTCCGGACTCCCATCTGTCGCTGAGGTCTGGCCACGGGTTGGCGCTCCACCCCCTTCCACGCCAGCCTTCGCGACCTTCGTGTCTTCGTGGTGCATTGTTTCAACTCCACCATCCTGGCCGAGGAAATCGCCAAGCGCGTCGCCACCTACCAGAACGGCAGCCCTACCACGGGCATCGGCCCGCCCACCTCGGGCACGCGGGCCCTGGCCGAGTTCTGGCGCGATGCCCTGGGCGGGGAGTGGCGGTGCACGGAGGCCGGCACGCCGGGCACGTGGATACAGATCAGGCCGCCCCCGGTGACGGCGGACCCTTCAACTCGCGCCATTCCGACCGGTTACCTGATTTGGAGCGTCACCGACGGCGCGGTGAAGCGCCAGGCGGGAGCGGACTGGTGAACCCGGCATCCTGACAGGATGGCGCGCCTTGTCGGACGCGGGCCCCTGGCGGGCCGTTTCCCAAGAGCGAGCAGACAGGCTGGCGGCAGAACCGACGATCGGCGATGTCTCCCATTGACTCTCAGAAGAACGCGGCCATCTTGGAATTGGAATATCACCGCATGTCTTATGAAGATTCGAATTGCCGTGAGTCTCTATGCGCTATTGGCCATCGCGGTCAGCGCCGCCGACGTGACCATCACCTCGTTGGACTGCCACGGCCAATTGACGTGGACCAACACCGTCAGTAACGCGACCTATCGGGTCGAATGGGCCAGTTCGGCCACCGGCCCCTGGCAGCAGTTCGAGGCGCTCACGAACCTGTCCCGGGTCCAGGCCAGCAACACGACCGTGACTGTGACCGTGCCCATGTTCTACCGGGTGGTTTGGACGGATGCACCACCGCAGCCTGGCCGGTTCGCCTATCAGGGCTTCAACCCGGAGGGTATCCTGCTGGTGACGGGGCGGCTTGACCTGGAGTGGGCAACCAACGTGGTTTCAGGCACATGGGCGTTTGATTATGTGGGGCCGGGCAGCCCGGAGACTGCCGGCCGCGACATCGGCCCGCAAATCGGGCAAGGTGAGTTGGAGGGCTACTGGGACGGTAGCCGATTCTTGATCAACCTGAATAAGGGTTGGGCGGACAACAACGTGTTTCTCGACGGCGTCTACGACGGCACCATTTTCCAGGGACCTTGGGGCTGGAGCACGTTCGGCGGTGAGCGCACCAACGGCACGTTCGTCGCCCACCGGATCACGCCGTGAACCGACAGTTGCATGATCAAGGTCAGGCTGCATCGACGGTTTCGTGCAATGAGCACCAATGAAGATGCAGGAAGAATGTTGATGCGACAACTCGGACCATCAGCAGCGTTCACCATCCTCGTCGGCCTCTTGACACCGCCAGCCCACGCCGCACTCGAATCTGGCGTTTACCGGACCCTTCCTGGCGTGACCGTAGAAGAGCGCGGTGATCGGGTTCCAAACGGAAGCCGAATCGTGCCCTTTGCCGCAACCGTCACCTGTGATTTGAGTGCCCGGCCGCCATCACTCACCGCCGTAATACCCAATGCCGTGCTGGAAGGCGGAGATCCGTTCCCGCTCACCGTGCGCAGCCCCTCCGGGGCTCAACTCATGGACGGCTCATACACATTCGCGGGTGACTACCTGCGGGAGATCTGCCCTTCAGGAACGCAATACCTGTTCGACTGGACATTCTCGATGTCAACCAACGGAGGAGTCGTGTGGAATGGAATCACAGCTTGGGCAGGCGGACACGCCTGGTACGTCACCATCTCCAACATCACTCTCGTGGCGCTGCCGCATTTGAGCATCACGCAGGTAGGAAACGCATCGGTTCGGGTTGTGTGGTCGACGAATTTCAACAACTACGTTCTCGAGTCTGCCGCCGCGTTGCCCGCCGCTGGCTGGAGCGCCGTTACGAATGCCGTGACCGCCGCCGGTGACGACTTTTCTACCACGGTGGACGCGGACGGTTCGCACCGGCTTTATCGCCTGCGGCAGCCTTGAGCTATTACGCCGCCCCCGGCGCATGATGTGGATGAGAGGTCGGCCAGTATCAGTCCAACGCTCGTCCGTGACCCTCGTCCCTTCGGGCCGGTTCCGGGCGGGGACCGACCTGAGCGGACTGGACCGGCCAGCGACGGAATGACAAAGGACCAGGGACGGGCGGGCAAGGACGGTTTGGTCGCCGCTATTAGCCTGCGCGATGAAATCGGCGCCGTGGTGATCTGGAGCGCGGGTGCTCGGCGTGGCGATGACCTTCTGACAGTGTCTCTGAGAACCGTGCAGCAAGGCTCTCGAGAGAACGGTGAGCGCTGAAGGAGTAAATGCTCGAATCTGCCAGCACATCGGTTCAGCCTGAACCCGGCCCCGGTGGCGAGACGCCCCCGCGATGCCGTGCCGAAGTGATCGAGCAGACCAACAGGAAGGAGCAACGATGACAACGCCAAACTACCAGTATGAAAAGCGCAGCAGGGAGCTAGCGAAACAGAAGAAGCAGGAAACGAAGCGCCAACGTAAGCCTGGTAAAAAGGGGCTGCAGCCCAAAAGCGCTCTCGATCAGCCCTCCACCAAAGGCACGGCGGCAAAGACATGAGACCATGTTGACGTCTGTGAGCGGCAGACGGATATTGTAGCAAAGTCCTTCGCCGGTTACGTATCAGAAGGATGTGGGCCAAGTCCGGTGGGTAGGGCTCGGTTTGCCGAACCCATCCTACTGGGCAGCAATTCTGACCGTTTCGCTTTGAATGCCACCTTCCGTCCCGGTGCGTCCCTACAAGATTACAGTAGGATTATGGCGATGGCTCGGAGGTGCCCTTGCGGAGCCAACCATCAGAACGAACGAGAGTTGCGAAGTTCCACGGGTGGCTTGGGGCGTTGCTGCTCCTCCTGATCATTCCCGTCAAGGCGGCGCGATGGCTGGGGTTCGACGGCAGCAGCGCTTTCCTGGTCGACATCGCGCCAAGTGTGCTCGGTCCGGCAGGGTCTTTGTTCCTGTTGCTCTCCAGCAAAGGCAGCCTGACGAGGCGCTTCCTTCTACAGACCACTTTGCTGATGCTGGTGATCGCACCCGGAGTCGAGTTCGCTCAGCTCCTTCCCCGACCCGGCATCTTAGCGAAGGTCCGATACACGTTTGACTGGTGGGATGTCGTCGCGAGCGTCTTGAGCTTGACCGTGGCCTACAGCGTTGCCCTCATCACCACCGCGGGGAATCCTCCGGATCGCAACGCCGGGCCGTAGTGACGGCCAGTGTCCGGCTTGGTGATGACGCCTCGCAGACCCTCAGCGACCCGCAGACGCAGGCGCAGGTCGTGGCGACCAGGGACAGGCCGGTTTCAGCGATCGCGTTCCTCAGCGGGTCCGGGCCTCGCAGCCTTGGCACCAGCCAGCGAGCCGGAGTCCTTCCACGATGGCCCGCCTTGTCGGACGCAGGCCCGTGGCAGGCCGTTTCCCGAGTTCTGATCGTTCGGGAGGGTGGAGGACAGCCGTGCCATCAGCGGATGATTCAAAACACCTCGCCACGAGTGTTTTCTCCGGTAAAAGGTCGATCAGGCCGCGGTCGGACCCAGACTGTGGACCGTCACCGATCATGGCGGGTTGGGCCGAACCTGACCGTCCCAGGCTCATCAGCGACCCGCCGCCGCGGGCGTATGTTCGGACGATTAATGCCGAACTCGTGGCGACGATCACGCTGTCGGACGAAATCCGGCGCCTACACCCGGCGGATCATTGCTCACGAGGCGTTGAACAGGCTCAGGAGACGTGGTCCAGGGCGTAACACGGCGACCCCACCTCGGGTCCTGCTGGGCGATTGTCCGCGAATCAACTCTTCGCCACATACAGAGCTTTGCTACGAAGAATGCGCTTGTGCTGCAATGTACATCCTAATCGGAGGGGCTCTCGGCCGAGTCTCTCTTCGAACAAAGCACAACCGTCGAAGAATGCTCGCCCCTTCACCGGACTGCGGGCTTGGCGAGAACTCTCACTAAGCCATCCTCATACATTACGTTCCAGGCGTCGGCGTTGTTGATGTGCTCCATAACGAAGGCCTGCAGGACCTCGGTTCCGCCAGTCAAGGCCACGCCGCCGTTCGGCAGCATGACGTGAGCCACCGCCTGTGGATCGAGCTTCAGTCGCTCCTTCAGCCAATCCAGCCCCATGCAACTCATGCGCAACTTGGGATTCGTCGCCTGCACCCGGAGGAATGCATGGGCGGGGATCAAGCCGATGCTGTAAGGATTCTTGTGCAGCGTTGCCCCGAGCTCTTGCCCTGCCGGGTAGAGATCGAGAAACCGTTCCTCGCCGAGCCTGAAAAGGTGGGCGACACAGACCACCCGTTGGTCATCTACCTGGATCTCGAGCGTGTAGTTCTTGCCTTCGCCCGAGGTGAATGTCCAGCGCCCCTTGTCGTCCGGAGTCCTCCAAACGCCCAGCAAGTTCGGGTCTTGAACCAAGTCACCGACCCGATAAAGAGGATGGACTGTCGTGGGCACGCAGCCCACCACCACCACCAACGCTCCCAAAGCTGCCAGCGCCAGGGCGAGCACTGTACCCTTTGCTCCGCTGCCGGCGTGTTTTAGTCCGCCCGGTGGATGATATTTGACCACTTTCAATTATTGTTCACATTACCAGAAATGAGCCTGCTACGCAAGCGTGCCTGACCAGCCCGCGGGCCAGTTTGGGCTCTTCGCTCTGATCTTGCCGTGAGTCAGAACACCGGCGACCAGACGGTCCTTCTTCTCACAGACTCCTCGCGCGGAGTCACCGGGTAGGAGCGCCCGGAAGGCGCCGGTGGCGGTCGTCTATCCATTCCGGGAGGCGGCAGGTTTCTCGGGCCTTTCTCGGGTCGGCGACACGCCCGGCTTCGCCGGTCGGTTCCAACCTGCGCTCATTCAGCCCTCTCCCGCCGCCAAAATATTTGGCGATTATTTGGCAATGGTGCAGAGCGGTGCACAGTCGTGCACAGCGTTGCACAAAGGCCAATTATGTCGCTCGAAATCCGCAGGTCCAGCAACTGGTGGTACGGCGTGTTCGTGGTCAACGGCAGGAAGACCGGCGTGAACCTTGGCGTTCCGATTACGGGGATCCTGTCGAGCCGCTTGTCGCACTTCGGGCACTTGGGCACCGCGTTCTTTAGCGCATCCTCGATCTTGAGTCCCTCAAACTTGAATGTCGGCATGGTCGGTCCCTTCAGTTTGCACCGTGATTTCTGGCGCGGCGCGTGATTCCAGGATCATGACCGAGACCGAGGCCCAGGCAAGGTCATGCCTAACGCCAACTCCATCGCCAACTTGCCGGGCTGTCGGCCCTGACCGACCTCCGCCTGTCCGAACTGGCCACGGAAGGCTGGTTCCCGAAGGCGGTCGAGGGCCTGCTGCGCTACTACCGCGAGTAGGAAGAGAATCCGATGGTCCGGGACCTGTACCCGAGTTTCGAGGCGTACGCGGTGGGCACGGGCATTCCGGTCGGGTTGCTCCAGCGGGCCAAGCGCCACGGCTGCCATGCCGTCCACAGCAACCAGGTCGAGATGGGACTATTCCTGCGGTGGTGGTACGGGAAGGGCAGGGAACTGGTCGCCGACTACGAACGGGAACGGGCGCAGCAGATTAGGCTCCAGAACACCAAACTGCGGATGGCGCTTCGGCGGAGGACGTTCACCGATTGGGCGCGAAGTTTGGCGCGGCGATCACCCCCTCGAATGATCTCTTCGCCGCTGCGGTCAACGACGGCACAGTCGAAAGAGAAGTGAAGCGTCATGGCGACGGGCTCGATCATTGCCGAGTCGCACCAATCCGCTGTAGCGGGCGCGAGCGCCCGGAGATCCGGAGATTTAGGCTTGAAATTTAAGTTTGAAGAAGCCTCTGGCCCGCATAGGCTGTTTGATCAATAACTCAAGAGACCGAACTCAGCGTGTGCCGAGTTCACTGTGGTTCGAGTGTGCGATCACTGTCCATCGATATGAAGACCAAACTCCTTCTCACGGTCCTTTTCTGCTCTCCTGCCCTCGTCTGTCCGCCTGTGGCCGCACAGAGTGCGAGCGCCGGAGCGGCTGTGCCTGATCACTACATCGTCGCTCTCCGCCCCGGCGCAGCGCCAGCCACGGTTGCCGCTCGGCACGGTCTCGCTCCGACCTTCGTCTACAACGCCGCAATGAACGGCTTCGCCGGCTTCGTGCCGCCTGGCATTCTCAGGAAGCTCCTTACCGATCCTCAAGTCGCCTCTGTAGTGCCTGATCGCGAGGTCGTAGCCTTCGGTAAACCTGTTAAACCCCCGCCGACACCACAGCCGGAAGTGCTCCCGGCAGGCGTGTCCCGCGTGGGCGGTCCCATAGCTGTTGCCGGCGTGGGCGTCGCCGTCGTAGACACGGGTCTCGACATGAACCATAAAGACCTGCTGGTTTCGCCCGAATGCTACACAGCTATTGTACGCACAACAGGGATGGATGACAACGGGCACGGTACCCACGTCGGCGGAATCATCGCCGCCATCGATAACGAGATCGACGTTGTCGGGGTAGCCCCAGGAGCCACCTTGTACGCGGTGAAGGTATTGAACCGCCGCGGCTCGGGAACGGATTCGACCGTCATCGCCGGTCTCGATTGGATCGCCGACAACTACAACCTCGTCACGCCGAACATCCGAGTCGTGAACATGAGCTTGGGGCGCCCTGGCACTTTGACGGACCAGCCGGCGTATCGAGCCGCAATCCAAACACTCACTGAATCCTGTTCTATTACAGTTGTTGTGGCTGCCGGAAACGACTGTAACGCGGAAGTTTCCGAGATGGTGCCCGCCTGTTATCCTGAAGTCATCGCGGTCGCCAGCACGGCGGCATGTGATGGCGCGAGCACCTACCCTGGTTTCAGTGGAATCCCCAAGGACACTGCCTCATTCTTCACAACCGACGGCGCAGAGGTCTGTGTCTCCGCTCCGGGCGAAGAGCGGGAAGACGTAAGCGCAGATGCATCGATCACCTCGATTGGCATCCTCTCGACCAAACTGGGAGGTGGCACCACCCGGATGTCTGGCACCAGTATGGCCGCGCCCCATGTCGCCGGTGTGAGTGCTGTCATCTATGCGGCAGGAATACAAGCCACTCCCGATGGAGTTCGCAGGCAGATCACGGCAGACGCTGACGGCGCTGGTAGAGTGCCACAGCCTAGTCCCACCGAGTGCTATACGCCTGATGGGTTCCTGGAGGGAGTAGTCCAAGTACCTTCGAATTAGAAAAGCGCAAGCTCTGCCTCGCCATTTGCCTGGAAAACCGTCGATGTGGCGCCGATGAAGGCGCCCGTGGCGCAAGCAAGGGTGGCGTGACACAGCAGGTGCCGGCGAGAGATCAAACGTCAATTCATGTCGGTGACTCTGCCCTGGTGAAAGTGGAGACCAAGTCCTCGCTGGGGCAACACTGATTGCTACGGGACCTTAAGTTTGGCGCGCCCCAGCGTGCCACTTATCATGGCTGTGTTACCAGCCTTCACCGGTTCCTGCGCTTCAGTGCCTCGATCTCATAACTGAGGTCATTGAGGATGTGTCGCCTCGACGCATCGTCCTCGCGGTTCCTGCGAAGGCTTTCCTCGAGCTCGGAAACACGCCATGTGATATTCCGAAGCTCACGGCCGTCACGCTTGAGCCGATCGACCTCGATCCACAGATCTCCGGCAGACTGCCAAGGACCAGATCGCTGGCCGGAGTGCGCCTGGAGGTCAGCCACCGCCGAGGCCATGTTCCGAGTTGCCCGCCGAACGACTTGAGCGTCGGAGCCGTGCTTGGGTTCTTGAGTGGTTCGAGTCTGCTCCTTGCCCGACGACGGAGCACATCCCACCAGCAACGCGGCCACCGCCCCACGATTGAACCGTAACGTTCCTCACTTGGGCGTGACGGCACGTCCAAGACTGGAAGTCCAGATGCTGGTTCCGGCGCTGAAGCTGCAACTGACCGAGGGGGGCCACCCTGGCCGGTGCCCTGGAAGCGTTGGTGGCCAAGAAGTGGACTGTCAACGTGGTCAACTGGCAGCGGATTGTCGGAGCCGGCCACACAGGCCTCGCGTTGTTGCGTGCGTTCACGGTCGGGACACCAAGGCGCCGGTTCGTGTTGTTACAGCGACTCGGACGCCACGACGGCCTCGAACTCCGAGAGAATCTCCGGGTACTGCCCCTTCAGGAAGCGAATCACCCTGGCATTCTTCAACAACCGTTTGATGTATCCGCGGCTCAGCGTCAGGCTTAGAACATTCTCCCCGTACGTCTGCTCCACGGCCTTGAGGTCGCGTTCGACCTTCGCCGACTCCTCCTCCATCCGAGCGATATCCTCCGCTGACATCCCCTTTTTGTGCTTCGGTGCCTCGGGGTGAGCCAGTTGATCCTTCGGTGTGCCCAGCACCAACGCTTCTGCATATCCCGAGGTGTAGTTGCCAACGCTCACCATCAGGTCCGCGATCTCGATCTGTCGGATTGCGGTAACGCGCTTCAGCATCCGAATGACCTTCGCCGACACCCCTTTGTCTTTGAGCAGATCGGCGGCCTCTTCATTGATGCCCTCCAAGAGCGCCATCGAGGCCCGGACCTTGCTGGTGGGGATATTCAGTGCCGCCGCGATCCGCTCTGCGGGCACTCCGTTTTGGACCGCTCTGGTGATCATCTTGTGTTCCTGGATCGGATTGAGTCGGTTCACCCGCGCATTGTACGTGTAGCACTCATCATCGGTGGCGATGATGCAGTCAGCCTCCTTCTCGCCCAACTCTTTCAAAGCCGCGCACCTCATGTGTCCGTCCAGCAATAGGTACTTGCCCGGCGCGTCGCGCTGGGGATGCACCACCAGCGGTTCGATCAAGCCCACTTCCTTGATCGAGGTCAGGATGGTGCGGTAGCGCGCTGCACTCCTCTGCGGGTCCTTGATCTGGCGCACCGGCAAAATCGAGTCGAGTGCCATGCGAACGCGGCGCAACTCGAAACCGAGCTTGGGGGTGTTCATACGGTGGCTTCCTCCCCAGCGGCGACCCGAACCGCCAGTTGTTTGGGCAGCGATGCGAGCGTTTCCGCCCGGAGCAGGTTCACAAAGTTCTCATCGGCCAGCAACTTCCGGAATGCGGTGACGATGAACAAGAGGCGCTCCTCGCAAATCTTGGCCTTTCGAACCAGCATTCGCTGGCGCTGTTGCTCGCGGCGAAAGCTGCTGACCAGTCCCTCGGCGCTGGTCCGGCCCTTCTTGGGATGGCGTCCGATGCTGCGGCGGTGTTTGCCGAAGAACCGGCGCTGCTCGATCAGACGCTTCACGGTGCGGATCGACATCTGGTTCAGTTGCTTGCTCTCGTAGGCTTTGAGCAGTTCCCGCTGGGTGTCGATGCTGTCCGTCTTCGCGATGTCAATCGCCACCCCCAACGGGATCTTGCCTTTGATCGCCGCTTCCATGAGACGCTCTTCGCCGGCGCCGTTCAGAGCGATCAACCCGCTCACCGTGGTGTCGGAGATATCCAGCTTCTCGGCGATCTGGACGTTGCTGTAACCCAGTGACTTGAGTCGGTCGATTTCCCGTATCAAGTCCAGCGGCGGCACGAAGCGACGCGCCATGTTCTCCACAAGACTGCGGAGCAGGCGATCTTCCTTCGATACCTCAACAATGATCGCCGGTATCTCGGTGAACCCAAGAGCCTGGAAAGCCTCGATGCGCCCTTGGCCGCAAACCAGGTCATATCCCGGTTCGGCGCCTTCCTCCGCTGATCTTCGGCTGACCTGGATTGGCTTCTTAAGGCCGAGGGCGCGGATGCTCTGCACAATCAGCTCAAACTTTTTCCGGTCGCGATGACGGGGGTTGATGATCCGTATGCGGTTGATCGGGACAAATTGGACTTCCTCGTTCATGCGGCCTCCTCGATTTGGGATCGTTCGGCCATGGCCAGAAGGAACTCCAGCGTCTCGAAGCGGTAGCAGTCGAGGTAGACGCCGTTGTCCTCCGCCAGCCGAAGCCGTTCCCAGGTCATGTCGATGCCTGGCAGAAGGTAATAGTCCTGGACGCGCTCATTGGCCGCGTCCATGCGGGCCGCCACCGTGATGTCGGGTTTCAGACCGGCGTCGAGCCGGATCAGCCACCGGGAAGCACCCGCCACTGTAAACCGGTGACGGCATACCACGATGGAAACCCGCAGTTCGTGGTTCAGGAGCAGGAGGTCGGTCTCCACGTCACGGGATACGGTCGCGCCGAGACCTTCAATTTGGCGAATCACCGACGCCATGATGTCCCCGTACTCCACGCGCAGGCGGCGGTTGATCTCGATGAACTCGTAGTCGATCCCCGGGTCATAGCCCACCAGCCGATAGGCCGACAACAAGCTGCCAAACCGACTCCGGAAAGCAGTACTGGATGGCAGGCCCTCCATCTCATCGATCAGGATGCCGCTGATCCGGCCGTGGTTGCTCAGCACGGTGCGCAGGGCGGCGAGCATTTCCTGATCGCTGTACTTCCGACTGCGGGCCAGGATGATCTCCCGCGCCCTGGCGAAGACCTCAGGGGCGATGATGCCTGTAAACGCCCCGTCCCCCCGGATCCAGTTCTCCGGCGGGTTGGTCACGTGCTTGCGTTTGAGCTTGAACGAGGTCCGGTGGTAGACGTTGTTGCCGATGTACTTCTCGTTGGTGAGCACTTGGTGAACGGTGCCGCGAGTCCACGGACGGCCAAAGTCGGTCAGCACGCCTTGAGCGTTGAGCGTGTCGGCAATCTCCCGTTCCGGCTTCCCTTCCTCGACGAAGGCTCGATAGATCCACCGCACCACCTCGACTTCGGCCTCAGGTCCGGGGACGAGGATCACGCGGTCGGTCTGGATGCTCTTTTGCTCCCCGATCTTGAGCACGGCCTTCTGCTGCCCGGCCTGATCCACAAGCATTCGACGAAGTCCGAAGCCAGCGGTGCCGCCCTGCTTGTACCCGAGCTGGATCAACCGACAAGCTCCCTGGAACACCTTTGAAGACAACTCCCGGCTATATTCGCCGGCCATGGCCCGCTTGACCCCTTTGACGATGGTCGAGACGGGACTGCCGTCATTCTCGAACTGTTCGGCGCAGTAGTGAACCGAAACGCCAGCCCGGCGGCAGATGTACT
>Ga0116149_1002188_pt1 | contig 21973 bp, 14 predicted proteins | sample AD_UKC057_MetaG_FD_89787 | JGI IMG/M metagenome (GOLD analysis project Ga0116149, IMG submission 89787) | Active sludge microbial communities of municipal wastewater-treating anaerobic digesters from USA - AD_UKC057_MetaG | ecosystem: Engineered > Bioreactor > Anaerobic > Digestate | place: USA... | reverse complement strand
CCGTGTTGGACATCGAGTTGAAGCCGCCCTATATAATCCGGGGCAGTATCGTCTTTCCGGACGGCAAGCCGTGTCCCGGCGCAAGACTGTTGTTTCGCATTGAAGACACCATTTTTGAAGACACCTTTTCGGATGCCCGTGGCCGTTTTACCCTGCGTTCGGGCAGCGGCGAAGGGGTACTGCGCGTGGTGCCGCCGTCCGGTTATATGACCAAAATCCTGGCTGATATCCCCGTGACCCTCGGTGAGGTCCGTGAAGTGGACCTGAAGCCCATCAAACTGGTCCGGTTGCCCCTGATCCGCGGGCGCGGAATCCTTCCCAAGGATGCGGAGCCGGCGCGGTTGTATGTCCGGTCCCTGAATTTGCCGGCGCCGGTTCATGTGTTGACCGATGATTCGGGCGTTTTTGAAATACAACTATTTTACCAGCCCGAACAAAAGACCATCGCGTTCCGCATCGAACATCCGTTACGGTTCCTGCATCGTGATTTTACCGTGGACCTGGAAAAACCAGGAAAGGTGGAAGTCGTTCTGGAGGAATTTGAACCGCGCCTGGAAAAAACCCCGTACCAGCCGGGGCGCAATAACTTGACGCCGCTGATCGACAAAGCCGCGCCTCCCATCAAGTGCGCGGAATGGTTTAACAGCCCGCCCCTGGCCCTGTCCGACCTCAAGGGCAAGGTCGTTGTGCTGACCTTGTGGGCGGGGTTTGACACCAGCCATTTTGCATTAAACCGGCTTACCGAATTGCGCATCATACATGAACTTTTTGGTTCCGGGGGGGATGTGGCCGTTATCGGCGTTCATGACGCCGGCAGCGAACCGGACGAAGTGGAGCAATACTTGGAGCGCTATGCAATTACGTTTCCCGTGGGCAGGGACGCGGACCCCTATGTCTCTTTTAATAACTATGGCGTCAACGCCATTCCGCAAACGGTGCTTATCGACAAAAAAGGCATACTGCGTTACGCTGAAACCGAGGACCGCCTCCTGGAATTGATAAAGGCGCTCCGCCGCCGTTCGTAAGCGGTCGCGGGCAGCATGGATTTGCCCGAAAAAATAATGCGGGAAACGGCACGCCGTTTCCCGCATCTTTCAATAGTTCTTCAGCAGGGGAGTTCCCAACCCTTGCGATATTCTTTGCTGACGATTTCGCCCGGATTCGGCACATCCATCACCTCGCCCTTCATATTGTCCCAGTGAAGCTTCTGGCCGGACTTGACCACCAGGTTTCCGAAGTTGACCATTTCCGTGAAGGGGCCGGCATAATCGAAATTCGAGCAGGGCAGCTTGCCGGTTTTAATGCCGCGGACCCAGTCAAAATAGGGGCTTTCGTCCGGAATACGTTCTGCGGTTTCGGGCGGGAAGGTGTAATCCTTCATGGCCGTGGCGGGCATAAGCCGGGGCTCCCCGCCGTATTCACCGGCGGTTAAAATGCCCTTGTCGCCCACAAAGAACGAACCGTTCATGTCGTCGTCGCCGAGTTTTTCGTTTTCGGGAATGCCGGCGGGACGCTTGGGCCGGTTGTAAATCTCTTCGCCGGTCGTCTCGTCCGGGTAATGGCCGTCATACCAGTAAACATCGACGGGCGGCATGGCACCCCGCGCCGGGAACGCATATTTGATGGTGGTGGCGATGGGGAAGGTCTGCTCGTTGCGCCCTTTTTGTTCCACCACTTCCACCGTGTAGTCCGGCGCTTCCACCAGTTTCAGCGACATATAGGCCGCGTCCATGATGTGACAGGCCATGTCGCCGAGGGAGCCGCCGCCGAAATCCTGCCATGCGCGCCAGTCATGGGGCGCAATCTTGTGATTGTACGGACGCCACTGTGCCGCACCAATCCACCGGTCCCAATCCAGATTTTCCGGGGCCACTTCCGGGGGAAGCGGTTCGGCCAGGCCCTGGTTGTCCCAGACCGGCCGATGCGTCCACACATGCACCTCCCGAACGTCTCCGATGGCGCCGCTCCAGATCATCTCGCACAGGGTGCGCACACCGTTGCCGCAGTGCCCTTGATTGCCCATTTGTGTCATTACGCCGGTTTCGGCGGCGATGTTTTTCAACAGGCGCGCTTCGGCCACCGTGTGGGTCAACGGCTTCTGGACATAGACATGTTTGCCCATCATCATGGCCATATACGCCGCCGGAGCGTGGGTGTGATCGGGCGTGGAAATGGTCACCGCGTCTATTTCGGGCATTTTTTCCAGCATGATACGGTAATCTTTGAACTGTTTGGCGTCTTTCATCCGGTAGAACGCCTCGGAGCAGCGGTCCCAGTCCACATCACACAGGGCCACCACGTTTTCCCCCAGTTTTTTGCAGCTCATAATATCGGAAAAACCCTTGCCGCCGGCGCCGATGGCGGCGATATTCACTTTGTCGTTTGGGGAAAGTTTTCTTGGAACCACCTTGGCCGTATTGGGGGTAACCGGGGGCGCATCGATAATTTCCTTGCCGTTCTCCGTCCGTATGGCGCCAAAAGCCATGCTTGTTGTTGTGGCCGCAATAAAGGCCCGTCGTGTCAGCGTCAGGTTGTCCATGGGGGTATTCCTTTGTTCCAGAAGTTGTATACTCAATTCGGTCGGGATATAAATCATACCACGCGTTTTGGCGCATGGTCAAAATATTCAACCGATGTAAAGCCAATTGTCCCGCGTTTTTCACGTCTCCGCCGTCTGTGCTACACTGGTACGGTTCCCCCGCAGGGAGAATCGAAAGCACGAAGTGCAAGAGGCGTCTTCACTTCGTCAAAAGAGAACCAACACCTAATCATGACCATTATGGAAAGTATCGTAGGCCGGGTGGAGTGGAAGTTGGTGGTATGCCGTTGCTGTTTTAAAAACGATCAGAAATACCGGCATAAGCGTATTATGTGTATACGTCAAAACGAAACCCGCCTTTACCCGATATCGGTAATTTCCCCCGGCTGCCAGTGCCGGACAATAGATATCTAACCCAAGGAGAACCACAAATGACCACTCCCATAACACGAAGAACCTTCATGACGCGCATGACGGCGGCCGGGGTTGCCGTGCCGTTGATTCTTCCCCGCCTGAGCCTTGCGTCCCCGACCACCGGCCTCCTGCAGCATGCGGCCATTGGGGTCGGCGGTCAGGGTGCGTATGACCTGGACTGCATCAACAAGAGCGGCAAAGTCAAGGTGTACGCCCTTTGCGATATTGATGAGTTGACTTTACAAAAAGCGGCGGCCCAGTATCCGGATGCCCGGTTATACCGGGACTGGCGTGAGATGCTTGAAAAAGAGGAGGGCAACATTGACTCGGTCAATGTGTCCACGCCTGACCATACGCATGCTCCCGCCGCCATGACCGCCATCCGTAAGAAAATGCACGTGTTTTGCGAAAAGCCGTTGACCCATGAAGTGTATGAAGCGCGGCAGTTGCGGCGCGCCGCGCAGAAATACGGCGTTGCCACGCAAATGGGCATCCAGATTCATTCCCATGAGTATTACCGCACCGCGGTGCACTGGTTGCGCGAGGGGGCCATTGGCAAGGTGAAGGAATGGCATTCATGGTGCGCCGCCGTGTATACGACCGAAGATAAAAAGCGCCCCGCCGGGGAAGACCCCGTGCCTCCGAATGTCGACTGGAATCTCTGGCTCGGCGTGGCGCCGGAACGCCCGTACAAGGCGGAAATTTATCATCCCTTCAAGTGGCGCTGCTGGCGGGATTTCGGCGGCGGGGCCACGGGCGACTTCGGCTGCCATATTTTCGACCCGGTCTTCACCGCGCTGGAGATAGGCGCTCCCCTCTCCATCACGTGCGAGACCGAGGGTTACAGCGAGGAGGTCTATCCCGCCTGGACCATTGCCCACTATGTGTTTCCGGGTACTTCCCTGACTTCAGGTCCGCGTATAGAGGGCACCTGGATGGACGGGGAGAAACGGCCCGATACGGCCTTGTCGCCCCATCTGCCCCAGGGCCATGAACTGCCGCCCAGCGGCTCCATGATTATCGGTGAAGAGGGCACCCTCATCCTGCCTCATGTGGGCCCGCCCCATCTTTATCCCGAGGAAAAGTTCAAGGAATACCCCAAACCGGAACTTGCCCCTTTGGACCATTATCATGAATTTGTCGAGGCGGCCCTGGGCAACGGTGTCGCCGGCGCCAATTTCGATTTCGCAGGTCCTCTTACGGAGGCGGTTCTGCTCGCCAATGTCGCCAACCGCTTCCCGGGGAAAAACCTGGAATGGAATGCCGACAAACTTAAATTTACCAACAGCCGTGACGCGAATAAGTATTTACGGCGGCGTTATCGCCGTGGATGGCGCGTACGGGGATTATAAAAATACCTGTCCGTGCCCTGGAAGTGTCAGGCTGACGGCAACGGTCTAAAAAAACGTTGCTGTTAAAGAACGGTTCATACAGGCCGGGGCGCGCAACGCCCCCGAATATCTTGTCGTGAAAAAACGGCACTGAAGCGGTTGACCATGAAAGGTGCCATAACATAGAATAGAAACAGAACAAGATTGTGTGTCAAAAGGGAAAGGGGTTTCCCCCGGAACCGTCAAGGTTCACGGAGGGGCGGTAATAGGGTCTTGCATCAATGGCCATGACTGAACAGATATCCGTTGAGCGGTTTCGTTTCATCCCGTATCGCAAACATGACATTCTGGAGATGTGCCTTGAAGACAAGCGCCTGCAAGGCCAGGAAGAGCGGTTCCGGTATCTGTACCGCCTGCTCGATTGCACCTTTCACTATGAATTCCACCAGATCGTGGAGCGTATGAAAGATGCTTACGCCGGCATTGACCCGGATGCCGATACCAATCACTATGGGAAGGACGGAGCCGACGGCAATACGCAGTTTTTTGACCTGCTGGAAAGCCTGCTTGAAAAAGCGAACTACGAACGTGTGACCGATGAGGACCTCAAGCAGGCCCTTACTGAATCATCGCTGTTCAAAATCAGGCTGCGTGTCGATTTTGATGATTTTGACGAAATGAAACTGTTCTACCGGGGTGTTTCTGAACGGCAGGCAACCGTGCCCGGCTGGATGGGTTTCGGATCAAAAACCATCGATTTCATCAACTACGATCGTGTTGTGCTTTATATCCGTTTCAGCGAGCAGCATCAGCGGGAGCATGCAAAGCATCATCTGTTTCGAACTGGTTCCTCCCTGCTGAAAATGTTCCGGAATGTGCCCAAGGCCGACCTGGAGATGCTTTTCCCCAACACCAGTGTACGCATGCGCACGCTGGATACGCTTCTTATCGGTATTCCCGCACTCGGCGGCGGGATTGCCGCCGTATGGAAATTGACCCCCGCGATATTCTTTCTGGGCTCTCTCCTGGGGTACTGGCTGGGAACGAGCGAGGAACGTCCCGTTGTGAATAACACGATGCTTGTCGCGTTTCTGGTGGGCCTGACTGCCCTTGCCGGCTATTTATGGAAGCAATTCAACAGTTTCAAGAACCGCAAACTGAAATTCATGCAGGAATTGACCCGTAATCTGTATTTCAGAAACATGGACAACAATGCCGGTGTCTTTTACCGTATTGCCAACGATGCGGAAGAAGAGGAATGCAAAGAAGCGTTGTTGGCTTATTATTTTCTCCTGGTCAGCGGTCATCCCATGACACCATCGGAATTGGACCGCGGCATTGAACGCTGGATGGCAACAGGATGGAACTGCGAAGTCGATTTTGAGATTGATGATGCCCTGCAGAAATTGATGCGCCTTGAATTGGTGCAGGAAAAGAACGGTCTTCTGACGGCGGTTTCCGTGGAGACGGCCATCCGCAAACTGGATGAGCGGTGGGACGCTATTTTCAGCCCCGCATCTTGAGTGTGGGAAGCGAGGATGGAATGCCCTGCTAAAAGAAAGAGCCAGGCGGACTTGAAGAAATTCGGAAGTGTTTCCAGACCGCCGAGTCTACTATAGTCCTTGAGGCTTTTGTCCCCTTTGATTATCTTTGTTTGAAGACACTGTCGGATTCAGCTACTCTTTTCAGTGTGATAGGGTCATTTAACAGCGGGGGGTGGTAGGTATGGATGAGAGCGAGAGCGCGAATCCCGGCGGATTTCCTGCCCGCTTGGACCGCCCGGATGGGAAGGCGCCGGTATCGGATGGGGCGGCTCCGACCTTGCCGGACGCCGGATCGCTATTGGACATGGACGGCGTTGACCGGGCCATTCAGGAGACCGCCGACCGCTATGTCGGTGTCAAGGAAATTGCACGGGGAGGCATGGGACGCATCCTGCTGGCTTTTGACAGCACACTGGACCGGGAAGTCATTATCAAGGAACTGCTTCCTCCTTCAGAAGCCGCTGATGTAACACGCGGCGCGGAATTCAGGCCTTTCAGCGGCGCCCACCCCTTGTTACGGCGATTTCTTCAGGAGGCGCGGATTACGGGCAGCCTGGAGCATCCCTCCATTGTTCCGGTCTATGAGCTGGGACGCCGTGAGGACGATACGCCGTATTACACCATGAAGGTGGTTCACGGCAAGACCCTGTCCAAAGCCATTCAGGCAGCGTCTTCCCTGCGTGAACGGCTCCTGCTTCTGCCCCACTTTGTCAATTTGTGCCAGGCCATCGCCTACGCCCACAGCCGGGGGGTCATACACCGCGATCTCAAGCCGGATAATGTCATGATTGGGGAATACGGCGAAACTGTCGTGCTGGACTGGGGGCTGGCACGGAAACTGGGGGGGGCGGATGTTTATGAGGCTGTGGATGGTGAAGGAGTGTTGCTAGCGCAGGGCCCGTCCGACAGTGGTGGTGATGTCACGCTTCCCGGCGCGGTGATGGGAACGCCCCTGTATATGTCGCCGGAACAGGCCGCAGGGGACCGCGGCCGTGTCAATGAACGCACCGATGTGTATGCCCTTGGCGTCATTCTCTATGAGATTATCACCGGCAAGAAACCCTATTCCTGTACCACGGTCAAAGAGGCTGTGGAGAAAATCACCCGGGAGGCGCCCATTCCCATAAGCAACCGGGAACCCAATGCGCCGCCCGCCCTTGCTGCCGTGTGTGCCCACGCCATGGAAAAGGATCCGGCAAAACGTTACGCTTCGGCCGTGGACCTGGCCGAGGAAATCAGCCGCTTTCTTTCCGGTGCGCTGGTGAAAGCCTATGACTACCGTTTCACGGAGCAGGTGCGCCTGTTTATTGCCCGCTACAAGGGTCGTCTGATGGCGGCCCTGGTGGCTTTGGTTTTGCTGGCGGGAACCGTAACCGTATCCTATATCCAGGTGATGCGCCAGCGCGACGCTGCCACCGCCGCCCGCGCTGCAGCCGAACAGGCGCTGGGGTCCGAGGCCGAAGCGAGGCGGCATGCCGAAGAGCAGCAGGAAATTGCCGAACATGCGCGACTGCAGGAAGAAGTGTCACGCAAGGAGGCGGAGCAGGCTCGGGAAGGGTCGGCTGCGGCCTTGTATAACGCCCAAATCGCCCTGGCCTCCAGCCAGGTTAAAAATGGCGCCTATGAACGGGCGCGGCAATTGCTGGCCGAATGCGTGGCGGAACGCCGCGACTGGGAGTGGGGGCGTCTTCAGTGTGTATGCAACCAGGATTACCGGACGTACAAACAATCCCTGGAAAAAAATATCCGGCCGGTTTTGTCCGGTTATGCCCTGGACACGGTGAATGCCCGTGTCATCACCGAGGATGTTTCTCATAGTTTTAGTCTTTGGAATGCTATGACCGGGGAAGTCTTTATACGTTCGCTCGTGCCTTTAGAGGGTGACGACGTTCAGATGTATGTCAGCCCCGGGGGCGGGTGGCGGCTGGAGCGGATCGGCCACGTGGGGAGAATATTTCCCGCGGTTTCTGACAATTCGGCGGTGGAACTCGATGTAATGAACCATTGGCTTTGGAGTGTCGCGTTCAGTGCTGATGATTCCACGCTGGCGGTACGGTCCGCTCCTGAGCAGGTTACCGTGTTCAATCTGAACGAAAAAAAGCTTCAATGCAACTTTGAAGAACTGGGACTGAACCAGGCGCGTTTGAGTCATGACGGTGCTTGGGTCGCCTGCGTGACCGCCGCCGGTGTGGCAGAGGATCCAGAACGAGTGTCGCTCGATTTCCGGGATGCCCGTTCCGGTGAAGAGATAGTCCGGATTCAGGAAAGCGGCCTGACCGCCCTCGAATTTGCCCCCGGCGAAGCCTTGCTGGCCACGGGCGCGCAGCGTGGGGAGATTACCGTCTGGCAACCCGGGGAAGACACTCCCCTCTGGCGGGTTTCCGTAGATGCGGCACCCGTAATGGCCATCGGTTTTTCCAACACGAGCGCGGTGGCGCCGGAAAATGAAACAGTCCTTGCCGTAATTTCTTCAACGGGCGCGGTATGGACGGGCGGCTTGAAAACAGGCACGGAGCGGGGCCGGTTCCAGACCTCCGGTGGTCGTACGGGTGCGCTTGCCCTGTCTCCCAATGGGAAACTGGTTGCGGTGGGCGCGTTCCAGTATGTCTATGTCTATGAGGCAAACACCGGCATACTTGTGAGGAGGCTGGACGGGCATGAAAAACAGGTCCTCCATGTTGCTTTCAGTAATGATGGAGAACTGTTGTATTCGATAACCTCAGCAGATATAAAGATCTGGAAAGTGGACGTTCCTGATGCCGCCGGATTTCTGGAGGGTTCGGATATTTTCAGCGCCGCCCTGTTGCCAGACGGGGAGCATATCAGGACGGTTGCGGCAGGGAGCGGTCTGCAGGAATGGGGGCTGCGGTCGGGACTGGCCGAATCTGTCCTGCAGCCGGTTTCTCCGGCTTTCGACCTGGCCCTGTTGAATCCGACCGGGTCCTGTCTGCTGCTGGATTCGGCTCAGGGCCTGATGATTTATAATATCGGGGAAGAGAAGATACTGGCCGAAATCCCCCGGCTCCACCTGCAGTCCACCTCGTTGGCTTTCAGCCCGTGCGGGCGCTGGCTTGCCGTGCTGGCGGGTGATTTCCTGGCACAAACAGCCCTGCTGTCCGTCTATGACCTGTCCGATGGCACAACAGCGCGTACCATACAGGCTTACCGGCGTACGGAATCGTGGGATTTGACCTGTGCAGCCTTGGCATTTTCTCCGGATGGGGCCACGCTGGCGTTGGCCATCCTCGATCGGCTTACCTTGTACGACATTCCGGGAGGCCATGAAAAGGGTGTATATACCATTCCACCCTTGCAGGAACGAATGAACAAGGCGTGCTTTAATGAACAGGGAAATAAGATTGCGGTTACCATGGAGGCTGACAGCCTCTATGTGCTGGATATGGGGCGGGAAGAAAACAGTCTGCAAATTGACACCGCCGGCAACCGGATTGTATCAATCGCTTTCAACAAGGATAGTTCTCGGTTGGCCGTCGGGGACGATGAAGGCGTGGTGAATTTGTGGAATACAGTTGAGGGCGTCCAGCTCACCCATGAACCGTTATTCGATCACGAAGTTCAGTTCCTGCGGTTTACTCCGGATGAGCGGGCTCTTCTTGCGGGGGACGGAGAACAGGTCGCTGTGCTGCGGGCTTTTCCCTGGCGGGAGGAAGACTTGCCCGGTAACGCCTGCACCCCGCTTGAAATGCGGCTGGAGGCGGTGAAAACCTACCAGGAATGCTTTGCTCCCGATTGGAGTCGCTGCCAGTGGCGCATGCATGAGTTGGAAGACGCCCTTCTGAAAGCCGGCGGCGTGAACGATGCCGTCATGGAAAGGATTAAAACCACTGCCTGTCCTGACGGAGGCGTGTATACCCTGTCTGAAGGAAGCACGGCGCCGGCATGTTCCCTCCATGGCCGGCTTCACAATGCCGCTCATCTGCTCGCGCGTGTTTGCCAGTTCGAGAACGCTCCCGGACATGCGAATTCCCTGCTGAAGGAGAGTCTGATACGGGCGCTGCCGGAGTCCTGTATCAGCTTGGGTAATCTTACCCGTCAGTGGCAACAAAGAGAGAACTGTCATGAAGAGGCTGCCCTGATTGCCTGCGATCTGGGTTTGCGGCGCTGTCCGCATGACGAGGGCCTGGCGGAGGTGAAAATGGCCTATTTGCTTGACAGAAAGCGGTGGGACGAAGCGCTGGCACTGTTGCCTGAAGTGGAAGGGAGGACCCACCATTATCCGGGACTGGAGCCCAAACTGGCCCTGGGACTGGCGAAACGCGGTGGCGAAGAGGATCTTCGGATGGTCTGCGACATACTCATGAATTATTATGGAAATTATCGCGGGAATGAATTTCCTCGGGAGGCGTTGGACCTGTTGCGCCGGTCCCCCCACTGGGCAACGATGAAAGAGGCCCGGATGGTGGAAAAATTCCTCCTCATGGACAGGAACGATTGGAAGCGCCTGCCGTGGCACGATTCCCTCGATACCGCCCTGAAGGAAGCCAAAACCCGGAACTGTCTGGTGTTTGTAACTATCACCATTCCTGATTCCGGTGCATTACGTAATCTTAGGGAAACGATATTAAGTAACCCCAGTCTCAGTGAGTTTTTAACGGAACATTTTGTCCTGGTACAGGTGGACGCTATGGAACAGCAGGAGGTTGGGCCCCGTCTGGGCGTCTCCGACCTGCCGGCCCTGGTGGTTCTGGATGCCGAAGAAAACGTACTACGACAAGAAAATTACAACTTTTCGATCAGTGAGTTCTGCTGGGAATTCTTGAGCGGTTTTGATAAGGCAACCCGATTGAATGACTGGTGTATTATCGGGCTCTTCGGGCCGGAAGGCTGTGCGGAAATCGAAACGAGTGGTAAATCCGGGAACCTCGATTTTTCTCAGACCTGGCCGAGTAAAGAGGGTGAGGTTCAATGGAGGGCTTACTCGTGTCCGCCTGTATTTCCGAATGTCTGCCTTCCAAAACTGTATTCATGGAGTCCGCAGAGTGTTGCCTATGCCTATGGGTGTTTTGATACCAAGCAAGAAATGGTGATTGAACCGGAGTTAGACCTGTGGGAAGGCGGCGAATTATGGATAGACGGTGTGCTTTTGGCGAAGCGGGCGGGCAGAAACGAAACACTGAGCATTAACCATAAAACAATGACATTGAGTAAGGGACGGCATCATGTTTTCATCAAGGTGGCCGGACGGTGGTACGGGTCATTTAGAGTAGAGCTTGTGCGGGACGCCAGGACTGCTGCGGCGGGTTTTACGCCATGTCCCTTACCTGAGTTGCCGCCATTGTCCATTGCAAACCCGGTGGGTGCAAATACAGGGATGGCAAGTTTTTCCGAAGGCAGCGATGCGCCCAATACCGTTCATCTTACGATCAATAAGAATGATATCTTGCGTGAATGGCGCGAGCATTACGGGGAGATCCTCGCCGCTTTGAATCCCCAGCCCTTTTTTGAAGACGGCAAGTTAGTCGGCATCCGTGCGGAAAATGTGGAGAAAATCGCTCTACTCGCCAACTATGGATTCAAAAACGGAGACATTGTCACCTCCGTTAACGGTTATGAATTCGGGGGTGAAAAAAGCGTTCTCGAAATCGCTGAACTTACCGAAGGGTCCGACCCGTATGTCATTAAAATCAAGCGGGATCAAGAGGAATATACGTTTGTGGTGCATGTGGAATAATTAAAGATTAATGATTTCATGGACGGAGGTGAAACCTATGGATGACATTCGTATCGGTATCGTAGGCTTGGGCGGCATCTGTCGCGACCGGCATGTACCGGGGTTCACTAAAATTGAAGGGGTGCGTCTGTGCGCGGTGGCCAACCGTACGCGGGCGTCGTCCGAACGGGCGGCGCGTGAGGCGGGCATCCCGGAGGTGTGCGATTCCTGGCAGGAACTCATCGTCCGCGATGACATCAATACTGTGGTTATCGGCACATGGCCGTACCTGCACTGCGAGGTAAGCGTGGCGGCGCTGGAAGCGGGCAAGCATGTGTTCTGCCAGGCGCGCATGGCACGCAACCAGGAAGAGGCGGAGCGCATGGCGGCGGCGGCGCGCAAGAGCGGCCGGGTTGCGGGGTTGTGCCCGGTGCCCTATGGGTTGAGCATTGACCGACTGATGGCGCGGCTGTTACGCGAAAACACGCTCGGCCCCGTACGCTATGTTACCGTGAGCAGTTTTTCGGACGCGTGGAGGGATCGGAATGCGCCCATTACCTGGCGTAAAGACCAGTACCTTTCCGGGCTGAACGTGCAGACGCTGGGTATGTTTATCGAAGTGATTCACCGATGGTTCGGTTGGACAACGCGGGTGAGCGCCGAAACGTTCCTCTTTACAAAAGAACGGCCCGATGCGCAGGGCGACATGACGCCGGTGCGCGTTCCGGACCAGGTGATCGCGACCACCGTGGTAGGCGATACCATCCCGGTCCATTACGTTATCAACGGCGTGTCCGGCTTTACGGGCGATGCCATCGGTATTTACGGCGAAAAATGCGCGCTCCAATACGACGTGGACCATGATATCCTGTATCAATGCGTGAATGGTGCCATGGAACCGTTGGAGCCCGAAGATGACGAACGATACGATGTCGCCAACTGGCGCGTGGAACAGGATTTTGTGGACGCCATCCGGCAAGGCGCGCCCTATCATCCCGATTTTGAAGACGGATTGCGGTACATGAAAGTGATTCAGGCGATTCACGATGCCGCCGCTACCGGAAAGACGGTGCAGGTGGAGGCGTAAGGGTCTTGCGGTAAGCGATGCGACCTTCTTTATCGTGCTATAACATCCCGTTGGACTAAACGGCTTCGCCGTGGATAATTACTTGTGTGCACGCAAAACAGGGACAGACAACCAAATAGCAGTATCTGCCAAATGGCTTATATGCGACGGTCGTGGGCTATTTGGCAGTCAGTCCCTGTTTTGCTCTGTTTTCTTGTTTGCGTTTAGTCCAACGAAGTTTTTCAGTTGGCAGGGCAACTGAAAAAGCTTATTCGTTTTGTTCTTATACGAGCACCTTAATGGAAAGGAAGGGTAGTTTTCATGCGTACCCCGGATTTTGAGCAGTTCCTGCGCGTGCTCAGGCGCGACACGGCTCCCGGCCATTTGCCCTTTTATGAGCACATCGCGAGCCCGGGATTCATTTCGACCCGCATGGGGGTGGACGCGCGTGCGCTGGACTGGAGCGGGCGGGACGCCTGGAAACTGTATGTGGATTTCTGGATGGGCATGGGCTTTGACGAAGTTCCCATCGAGATTCCTCCCGCCCTGCCGCTCCAGGAACATGAGAACCGCACAACGCAGGTGTCCAGCGGCAGCGAGGCCCACGTGGTTATCCGCACCCCGGATGAGTTTGAGCGCTATCCCTGGCCCGAGCCGGGGGCGGCGGTTTCCCTGTATCCCTTTGAATATGCCGCGGCGTGCCTTCCCGAAGGGGCGAAACTTGTCGCGGGCGTGTGTGCCGGACCCTATGAATGGGCCACCAGCCTGCTCGGTGTTGAGGGGCTCTCCACCGCCGTCTACGAGCAACCGGAACTCGTGCGGGCTGTCTTTGACAAGCTTGGAGAGATTCATACCCGCGCCCTGCGCCAGATCGCTTCGCTGGAGGCGGTCGGCGCGTGCCGTCAGGGCGACGACCTGGGTTTCAAGACTTCCACGTTTCTTTCCCCGGAACATCTGCGCACCTATGTGTTTCCCATTTATACCCGAATGGCGCAAATCGCCCACGCGGTGAATAAGCCTTTTATTCTTCATTCGTGCGGGAACCTGGCCACGGTATACGATGACCTTATCGATGGTTGCGGTATCGATGCCAAGCATTCCTTTGAAGACGTTATCATGCCGGTCACGGAATTCAAGCGGGCGTACGGCAGTCGGGTCACGCCGCTTGGCGGCCTGGATGTGGATTTCATCTGCCGCGCTTCGGAACCGGAATTGCGCCGTTATGTAAGGCGCGTGGCGGAAATATGTTACGCCGATGGATTCTGGGCGTTGGGCACGGGCAATTCGCTTACGGATTACATGCCCGTGGAAAACTACCTGATTGTACTCGACGAAGGCATGAAACTATAGGCCGCTATACAGCGCGCGCGGCGTGCGGTTCTTTACGGCAAAAGCCGCGCTTATAGCCGGATATCCACGCCGAGTCCTTTAAGGCCGTCCAGAAAGCCGTCCGGATCTTTCAAGAGCCGTTCCGGCGCGTAGACGCCTCCGGGCAGGTTGTCGTAGGCGCCTTCGCAAAGCCGTTTCGACGCCAGATAGACCGGCATGGACGTGATGTCGGCGATGTGTCCCACGTAGGAATAACTGAGGTGGGCTTCCTGTCCGTCTTTCTCGCCGATGACCTCCACCCGTCCAACGGATTTGTCCAGGCCGCCCGAGGGGAACCACGACTCGACGTGATGAAAGAAACGCGCAAGCGCCGCGCGGCGCTGGTGGGTCTTGAAGGCGCCTGTGGCACGAATCACTTTCAGCAGGGTGACAATATAGTGCGGTTTGGCGCCGCCGTGGAGTGTTACTTCCTCGAGGCCGGGCAGATTCCGGGGCAGCGACACCGATTCCGCGTGGCCGGTGTAATAAATGACGGCTTCGTTGATTGGTTCCGGAAACTGTACCCGTTTCGGGCAGGTACCCGTCTGGACGCGCACTTCCTTGCCGTCCCGCCATTGCAGGGTGGTCCCTTCGAAGATATGAAACAGGTGCATCAGGTTCGACGCGCCCACGCTTTCTCCCGCGCCGGCGCACCAGTTCACATGAATGCGGCGGGTACGGTCCAGGGCATGATACCCCTTGGCGGCGAGCACCTGGGTGATGCCCGGCGAATTGCCGAAGCCGGTGAGGATTTTCACGCCTGCCTGCCGCGCCGCATCGTCCAGGGTGATGACATCCAGGTAGGCGTCATAATCGTCCGAGATGGACACGTAGTGCACCCCCGCCTCGATGGCACAGGCGGCGAGGGGCCGCTCAAAGCGGTAGAAAGGGCCGACATAGCAGGCGGCAATGTCGCATCCTTTCATCAGGGAAATGACGCCGGGGCTGTCCGTGGCATCACAGGGCACGCCCTGAAACTTTGGTCCGTACCCCGAGGCCAGGCGCCGCGCTTTCGACGCGTCCAAATCCGCCACAACGACCTCGGTAAACATTTCATCGTTACGCAACCGTTTCAGCAGGGGCACCGCCATATCGGCGCACCCGCCCAGTACAAGCAGTTTCATGGGACACATCTCCAAGTTCAGCTATACACAATATCTTTCTTTTTCCACCACGGAAAACACGGAACTACACGGAAAGACATTGATAACATATAGTTACACGGGAGGAGTTGGTGATCCGTTCTTAAATACAATTTTCCGTGAAGTTCTGTGACTTCCGTGGTGGTAACAACCATTTTTATTCCCGTGCATCGTGCATGGCTCGGATGGCGTCCAGTTCCTCCCAGTATTTTTCCAGGGCGCTGCGGCCTTCCGGAGTCAAGCGGAAATCGGTGTGGGGGATGCGTCCATTGAACGTTTTGACAATGGTGACATAGCCTGCCTTCTCCAGTTTGTCCATGTGGGACGACAGGTTGCCCTTGGTCAGCCCCACGGTGTTGAGCAGGAAACTAAAATCCGCCTCGTCCACGCCGGATAACAGCGTCAGGATGCGCAACCGCGCCGGTTCATGAATGGTGCGGTCCAGGTCATCCATTCGCGGGACTCCCGCCATCCTTTTCCTCCCCGGCGTCCGATGCTTCATCATCGTATTCAGGGATGGAACTCTGGGTCAGCGACTTTAATTTCCGGAGCGCATAGCGGCTGTAGGCGTGCCCGACCAGGATGGCGATAAGGCCGTAGGCAAAGATGGGCGCAATTATGTTGAAGAGTTCCAGTTCCCTTCCAAAACGGACCGGCAGCCCCAGCATCAAGGCGACGGCATGCAACCCGTAGAGTACCGGCCAGAGCCACGCCCAGAAACCGAGGCGCTGATAAACCACCATGAGGATGAGATAGGGGGTCATATAGGCGGCGGACCAGGGTTGCATATATTTGATGTGCATGTAATTAAAGCTGATGAGCAGTGCGCCCAGCAGGTGGTAGGCCAGCAAGCCTCCGCCCAGCCCCGTCAGCCACAGGGGCAGCGACTTGTCCGGGTCATTGCCGGAATAGGACACATAGCCTTCGCGCCCATAAAGCCAGTTGGTGATACTGAAGACCAGTTCACCGCTCCACCGGGACACGGAGAACCAGACCAGCGCCAGGGCCGCCAGGAACATAAATATCACCGAGAGCGCAAAGGTTGCTGTTTTCCCCTCCTGGTGGGCGGCCTGGGTCAGGCTGGCGGCAAGGCCGATGCCCATCACCATCACCACGATGAACACCCACTGCACAAGGAAGGAAATGGTCCTGCTTTGCGCGTACCGCCGCGCCCAGCGGACAATCTGCCGCGGGTCGCCGGCCTGGTACTGATTTTTCGCGCTTGTAGTCATGGCAATACTCCGGGCTGCTGCCTATCGTTGTATCACAACGGCCGCTGAAAAACAAAGCAGGAGACCGGGGGACACCCAAGGCTAGTCCCGGTATTCCATTTCATAGTCCCCGATGGCCACCGATTGTCCCGGCCGGGCCTTCATGCGCTTCAGCGCCTTGAATACGCCCATCTTTTCCAGTTGCCGCTGCAGGTGCGCTAGCGCTTCCTCGTTGCTGAAGTCCGTCATGCTCACCGCCCGCAGCGGTTTTTCGCCTGTCACGCGAAAACCCTCGGGCGTCCGGACAATTTCAAAGGGCGCCTGAAATAGGTATTCCCGCTGGGGAATGACCATGTCCTTCTCCAGTTCGGCCTCCGCGTGCCGGGCCGCTTCCACTTCTTTCCACAAGGCTTCCATCAGCGGACGGGTACCCTGCCCGGTCGCCGCGGAAATCAGGTGCGACCCCGGGAGCAGCGTTGCTGACAACGCTTCGAACCGGGCGCTGTTCTCGGGAATATCGGCCTTATTAAAGGCATAGAGCCGGGGCCGCTTCGCAAATTCGGGGCTGTGCTGATTGAGCTCTTGTTCCAGGACGGCAACGGTGCTCAGCGGATCGTCATCCCCCAAATCGACCAGGAACAACAATACGCGGGTGCGTTCAATATGCCGGAGGAAATCATGGCCCAGGCCCTTTCCCTCGGAGGCGCCTTCGATGATGCCCGGGATGTCGGCCACCGTCAGCATGCGGTCATCGGCAAGCCAGGCCACGCCCAGGTTCGGCGACAGGGTGGTGAAAGGATAATCGCCAATCTTGGGCCTGGCCGCGCTGATGACGGACAGCAGGGTGGATTTGCCCGCGTTGGGCAGGCCCACCAGCCCGACTTCCGCGATCAGTTTCAGTTCAAGCCGGCATTCCCGTTCCTCACCCGGCTCGCCTTTTTCTGCGAAACGCGGCGCGCGGTTGGTCGGTGTGGCAAAGCGCGCATTGCCCCGGCCGCCCTTTCCGCCCCGGGCCGCCAGGAAGCGCTGTCCTTCTTCCGTGAGATCGACCAAGACCTCGCCCGTATGATAATCATGGATTACGGTGCCGCAGGGAACGTTGATGACGGTATCCTCCCCGTTCCTGCCGTGGCAGTTTTTGCCCTGTCCGTGGGCGCCCCGTTTGCCGACCCAGTTGGGATGATAGCGCAGGTCCAGAAGGGTGCTCATGCGCCTGGCGGCGACGAAATAAATACCGCCGCCGTTGCCGCCGTCACCGCCGTTCGGGCCGCCGAGAGGCACAAAGGCCTCGCGCCGGAAACTACAGCATCCGTTGCCACCGGCACCGCCGGTTATTTTTATGCGTACACGATCAACAAACATTTTACCCGTCTTTTCATCACTGTTTGCTGAAGTAGGGACTGACGCAAGCGAGCGAAGCGAGACGGGTCTGATCCCTACTTCAGCAAAATTACACGACAGACCACGAAATAACCAATAGGAGTAAAGGTCTGCTATCTTCGTTACCGACGGTTATTTCGTCGTCAGTCCCTTTTTTACGCTGTCTTTGAGGTTTATTTACCATGACCATACGTATTAAACCGCTTCGAGAACTGGCAACTGGCTCCAAAATGGCAACTGGTTTCCAAATTCCTATTTGGGAACCCGCTCTGGGATGGCTGCCAATTTTTTTATAGGTCCTATAAGTCCTATAGGTCCTATACGTCGAACACCCGGTTCCAATTTTCATCGTTCATGGGGAGGCTTAAAGCCTCATGACGAAAGGTCCTTTTTTTTACGCACAACATAGTATACAAGAAAAGCACCCCCAAAGAATTTGAGGGTGCTTAAAAATGCTGCAAAGGGAATCAGGCTTCAGGCGTTGCCGTCGGCAGAATATCCACACACTTGCGCCCGCGCTTGAAAAAACGGAAAGACACACAGCCGTCCACCAGCGCGAAAAGGGTGTGGTCCTTGCCTATGCCGCAATTGACGCCCGGGTGCAGGCGTGTGCCGCGCTGACGCACAATAATATTGCCCGCGCGCACCTGCTCGCCGCCGAAGCGTTTTGTGCCCAACCGTTGTGCATTGCTGTCGCGGCCGTTTCGAGAACTGCCGCCCGCTTTCTTGTGAGCCATAACAATATCTCCTGATTAAGATTTGATCTCTTCGATGCGGATCAGGGTGTACGCCTGCCGGTGGCCCTGGGTGCGTTCATAGCCTTTCCGCCGTTTCTTCTTGTAAACACGGATTTTTTTGCTCTTCCCGTGTCCTTCAATTTCAGCGACCACCCGGGCGCTGTTCAGGGCTGCGGCATCCGTCACGATTTCCGCATTGTCCCGGATTACCAATTGAACCTCATTCAGTTCAATACGTTCGCCCACGGGAAAGTCGAGTTTCTCAACCCGTACCCGGCTGTTTTCGGCGACTTTATATTGCTTGCCGCCCGTTTTAATTACTGCGTACATAATTTGTCTCCACCACAATACTGTTGTCTGTAAGGCGAATTTCAGTCCCGGCCCGTGCGCGCGGCAAACAGTCTTGCCGCCGAGGCCACTTCAACACATGCCGAAAGGGATGCCATATAACTTGACTTCGGATTCCTGGGCGAAGGGCAATTGCGCATAATCGCCGTCAGTTCACCGAACGGTCCTTTTGCGTGAATTTCATGGGTATTCACGGTGGTACCCGGGTCCGCCACCAAGCGCACCCGCGTCCGGTCGGGACCCAGCCCGGCCAGGCTCAGCGAGGCCGCCACATTGATATTGGCGGGAAACGCCCGCACCGCCTCCCGGGCGGTGCCTTCGAAGACGACCAGGGGCTCCGTAAGCCCTTCGAGATCGATGCCCTTATCGCGCAGGTAAGGCGCGTCCTTGAGGCCCTTCGGCGGCTTGCTCGTGGTCAGCGTCACCTCGTCCAGGCCCGCATGCATGGCGGCGCGAATGCCGTCGATGCCGCAAATGGCCCCGGAGGGCACCCATAAACTGACGTTGTTGCGCCGGGCCAGGTCAAACAGTTCCGGGCGCTCCAGCAGTCCGCCCACGCTCATCACAAGGCAGTCTACACCATGCCTGACCGCAGCATCCACCACCTCCGGCACCACGGCGGCCACAGCGCATTCCACGATGTAATCCACGGCGCCCGCCAGTTCGTCGAGGGTACCGATACACGCATTCAACTTATAGTCGTTCCGCAACGCTTCCGCGCGCGAAACATCAATATCCGTAAGAGCGACAACCTCGGCCAGAATGTTCCTGTCGCGGACGGCAAGACAAATATCAGAAGCGATATTGCCGCACCCGACCAGGCCGACTCTCATCGTGGCCATAAGGCCTCCACTAAAACAACACCACGTGTTGCTAAAATTCGAGTATTACCGGGAAACCGGGTCATTCTTTTCAGGATGACCCCTAAGGAGCCCGCCACAGCCGACACCCCTCCCGTTTACAGGAAGTCGAATCATAGCAAAATAAGCGGTCCTGTGTCAATTTTTTTTCCAGACGGCTTGTTGTTGAAAATGCCTCAGTCCATATTTCCCACAAGTATAGCCGCTTTGCTACACTAATTTCTTTGCTACCCATCTGCAAGGGGTCATTTGAAACTCGTTCCCAAGTTGTACTTGGGAACGCACTTGTTCGCGAAGTTTTACTTCGCAACCATGGTCGCGCGCGGGAATACACAGGCCTAACCGATGTGAAAAGGGAAATAGAATTTCAAGAGAGATTGCGTTCCCAAATGGAATTTGGGAACGAGAGGAATGAGGCTCCCTTTATCATCCAGGGTGCCGCGGACGGCGTGTCCACCGCCCGTTCCATATCGACTTCCGCCAGCGGCCGCTCCGCAACCTGTATCTGCATGGAAGTGAAGGTCATCGTCCGATACAGCATGACGCCGACCAGCGTAAGCAGTGCCGCCACCAGCACACGGACAGCCCGCATCAAAAACCGTTTCATCGTACCTTTTTCTCATGCGCAGTAGCTTGCCTGCACAAAGCCGAACATAAAGCGAGGCAAGGAGTGCCATTCATCCTTCAACCTTCTTCCTTCATGCTTTCAACTTCATCCTTCACACTTACCTGCAGATGCGGAAGCCGGTGTGGAAGTCCGAGTTTGTCGCATACCAGTTTTGGCGTTTTGCTGAACCTTCGTGGTCTGCCGTACTGGCGAAGCAGCCACCCCGTACCACGCGCCTCGAGACCCGGGGCGAGTATACCCACGCACTGCCATCATTCGGGGCGCCCCAGTAGTTCAAGTGCCAATCGTCTTCGCACCATTCATAGACATTGCCGCTCATATCAAACAATCCAAAGTCATTAGGGAACTTCAAGCCCACCACATGCGCGTAACCCTCGCCGACATTCCATGCATTATAGAGCCGCCAGCAATACGCATCTCCCTCCGTATACGAAGGGTCGTCGCCCCAGTAACATCGCGTGGTGGTTCCCGCGCGGCACGCATATTCCCACTCTGCCTCCGATGGCAGACGGAATGTTTCACCTGTATGAATGTTCAACCTTGCAACAAACGCCTTGGCAGAGTACCAGTTTACATACACCGCCGGGCTGTCCGGGTCGTCCAGTATATAGCTCTGCCCCGACCAGGGCGTCGTCCCCTCCACCGCATTATACTGCGCCTTCGTCACCTCGTACTTGCCCAGCCAGAACCCGGGCACCGTCACCGCGTGCTGCGGGTCTGCCTCGTCAGTATTGTCTTGCTCGCCCGGGTAGCGGCCCATCATAAACGTACCGCCCGGTATCCACACCATCTCCAGCGGCACATCACCGGGAAGCAGGAGGGTCTCGGTCAGACCTTCGCCTTCTTCCGTTTCCCCTTCAATAGGATTCTCGCCTTCTCCCTCCGGAACCTCCCCTTCAAGGGGTACTTCCCCTTCTTCGGTTGCGGGGTCAAGTACCCAGCACAACGGCGGATCCTGTGCGGCGTCATAGACATAATCTTCCCCGTTCTGCCACAGATAGGCGGCGCGGATGGCGTAGGCCAGGGGATTGGCGCCCTGTTGCCACCCGGCAAGGTAGGCGATGGCCTCCCCGATCACCATGCGATAGTCCAGGTTCAGGTCCGCCGGATGGGGAATGGGCGTTTCACCTTCGGCAGGCGTTTCGCCCTCACCTTCAGGCTGGATTTCGCCTTCACCCTCGACAGGCATTTCACCTTCGCCTTCGGCAGGGATTTCGCCCTCACCCTCAGGTACCATCTCGCCTTCACCTTCGGGTTCACCTTCGCCCTCTCCCTCTATATCCGACTCCACAAATACCGCTGTAACGCTTCGGTCCCGGTCCATCAGCAGATTCAACGTACTGGAGGAAGGATCGCCATCACCAATATCTCCCTGCCATTCTTCAAATAACCAGCCCATATCCGGCGTGGCCGTAAGCACGGGGGTGGCATCCTCAGCAAGCGCATAGGTGCCGGGCGGCAGATTCGTAACACCCTCACCCACACTATCAATGAACAAGTCGTAACCGCTATCGGAAAAATTGGCGACGACCGTGCGGTCCTGGTCCATGGTTACCACGGCGAGGCTTTCATAGCCTGATGCGTCCCCGGACCAGCCGCCCCAATAACTGCCCGGGTTTACGCCTTGCAGCACGATACCGGTTCGCCGGCCGTCCAGAAAGCCCTCAACGGCGCCGTCAGGCGGAAAGGTCAGGCCGCTGCCGCTGCCCGCATGCAGGACGCTCAATGTCCAGT
>Ga0116149_1002182_pt1 | contig 22031 bp, 22 predicted proteins | sample AD_UKC057_MetaG_FD_89787 | JGI IMG/M metagenome (GOLD analysis project Ga0116149, IMG submission 89787) | Active sludge microbial communities of municipal wastewater-treating anaerobic digesters from USA - AD_UKC057_MetaG | ecosystem: Engineered > Bioreactor > Anaerobic > Digestate | place: USA... | reverse complement strand
TTTTTTAATAATTTAGCCTTATCAATAAAAGTATTTTTATTAATAATCTTTGATTTGACACAAAGACTGTAATAGAAACATGTTCAGGAGATTATAGCCTACTCTTTGACCTATAAACTTATAGAATTATTAATGAATTATTTTTTTGGGTGTCCCAATGCGGAAAACAGGAGGACAGAAAAAAGGAATATTGACAAGAAAAGATAGCCGACACACAAGCCGACCCGATGTTTTTTATTTTTTTGCCAACGCACATTTTTTAAAACAATTTTTAATGCCTGCCCACATTTGGCACATTGCCTTTTGCCCGACACACGTGCCAAAACTTCGCAAAAGTCAAAGAGCCAAATTTTTACAACGCACGTTTTACATGTAAATAGATCATTAAAGAATTTAAATAAATGCCATTTTACATCACACATAAAAGAATCAAATTTTGCCTATTCGAAAATTTTTCAAAAATTATTATCTTAATTCATTGATTTAAAATTTCAAGTTGTAAAAATCTTCCTTTGGTTCTAATAACAAGCAATATCCTTTTGCACTATTCCCTTTCCATGATTTACTAAAGATTTCTTCGTTAAAAGTTAAACGACCTCTGGCAGGATCTGAAATATAATAAATCTTACTTCTTTTCCAAAATGATTTTTTTTGTTTGTAAAGTACTACAAAATGCTTCTTCTGCCAGTGTATAATGCAAGGTCCAATTTCTAAGACTTTATCAAGTTTCTTTGTGTCAATTTTTACACATAATGTTTTAAATCCAATAAGTTCTGCCGCTTTGACAATATCTAGCAAATTGACACCATCATTGTTAATATTGCAGTTTTTTTTGAGAAAATCTATGTCATAATTTTTCCCATGCCAATAGGCAACAATTCTTAGACATGTCGGTCCACAGTCATTATGGTCATTTTGTTTAATGTGTTTGAATCTTTTCAATTAGAATAATTATAAGTACAAAAAAATACCAAATAAAAAATAATTTTTGCAAATATCGCAAATAATTCTTATATTTGTGTTTTCTATTATTAATTTAAAATTTTATCGTTATGAAAAAGAAAGACTTACAAAGTTTAAACGAAGAATTATTTAATTCTGAAGAAATTTTATCAAATGAATTGCGTGAACTTGTAGAAGTAGTTGGTGGAGCTGCAACTCCAGCTACATCAAAAAATGAAGACTGCTCAAGTTGTACTTATGATTGCACTGGTGCCTCTAATGATACATCAAAGTATAGGACAGATTCATCTGCAGGACCTGAGGGGGGAACTGATACAATAAGAAAAGATGATGGATGTAATGAACAAGCAGCTCAAGCTGTTTTAAAAGCAATTGACGACTATAATAAAAACTCCAATGGAGTTGTCTCTGGAGACTTGATGGAATATGAAGGACCTTGCTGTAAAGAATATTATTAGTAATAATTTTCTTTACAATGGGAATGATATTTTTGTTATTATTTCTTACTCAAACTACTTTTAAAGGTGGTATGATGCGTTTTTTTGCTATACAAGGTATGTAATTATGCGATTAGTGATTTTTTTGTTGATCCTTTCAGCTATATCGTTATGTTCTTTTGGACAAAATTATATATACTATCATCAAACTTTTAACCGAGTAGATGAAGATGTTTTGTCAGAAAATTATAATTTAGCCCTGCTACGTTTGGATAGTATTTATACAAATTATGATTTTATTTATGCACAACACTGTTTTAAGTCTTTACAAATTTGTTGTTATGTTGATGATAGCATCAGGGCTAATAAGTGGCTTAATAAGTGTTTTACGCAAGGAATTTCGATATGGTTTATAAGATCAAGCGAGTTAACAAAAAAATCACTCGCATACTCTACTACTATGGAAACTATCCAAGATTTTGATAGTCTTTATTCTATTTATAAAGCATCAATAAATTTAAATCTTGCAAATCAAATAGACAGTTTATTTGAAATAGATCAAAAATATACACAAAAGGTAAATGATGGATTTATCCTGTTCAGGCATACTATATTTGGTTTGAAATGGATAATAAATAACAAAAAGCAATTTACAATAATTAATAATATCATCAAAGAATATGGGTTTCCCGGAGAAAAACTTATAGGATTGCCCAAAACTTACGAAGATTCTGTATCAACAGTAAGATATATTAGTTTTTGGGAACCTTATATTAGAGAATGGCAAGCCTATTTTATGTTGCTTCATTACTTTTCAACAAAGCGTAACGTATCAGTTGATTTTAAAAATACATTATTTCAAAATGTGATAAATGGAAACATGACTCCATTTCAATACGCAAATATATGTCGCTATATTTATAGACATAGTAAAAATACCGATTATGAAAGTTATTATGGTAATGATACCATTACAAATAGAAAAAGACTAGAAGTGGGACTAAACACAGTGGAGCAAGAAAAAAGAAATGAACTAATACAAAGAGAAAGAAGAAAAAATAAAAAAGCCAATGATGAAATAATGCTTGAATAAATTTTTTATAAGTTTTTAACAATGATATTAATAATTTCAGAACCTGATGATGCAACAACTGATAGTGTAATAAATTGGTTAAAATATTATAATGTTGAATACTTACGTATCAACAATACTAATGTTTTTGATTTTTTTAAACTTACTATAAATGCCGATGGTAACATTGATTTTGTTTGTCAACATGATGATACAGTAATTCAATTAAGTAAAATTACAGGTTATTGGTACCGTAGAGGGAAACTTTCTTTAAATGTAAATGCAGTTGGAAAACAAAAATATTTAAACCTTTCTGAAGTAACTAATAGATTTTTACTAAATGAGTTTGATGCAATTACTGAATTTATTTATAATGAATTACATAATATTAAAAAGAGTGTCGGAAATATATATGAAAATAATACCAATAAACTTATTAATCTTAAAATTGCAAATAAATGTGGTATGAATATTCCACGGACTTGGATATTGACAAATAAACAAGAAGTTCAAGACATTATTAAAGAATATAAAATATTACTTACAAAACCCATAACTCAAAGTGGCTTATATTATGAAAATGATGAGATATGTTTTTCTGGACAATCTTATTTATTTACTGAAGAGATAATAAATAATTTTCCCGATACTTTTGCTCCAACCTTATTTCAAGAGTACATTGACAAAGCCTATGAGCTTAGAGTTTTTTACTTTAAAGAGGAAATATACATTTCCGCAATTTTTTCTCAATTGGACGAAATGACAAAAATTGATTTTCGCAATTATAATTTTCAGAAACCAAACCGTACACCTCCTTACAAAGCACCAGATAGTTTAAAATTAGCAATTATAAAATTTATGGACAAAACAAATATGAAATCTGGCTCAATAGACATTTTAGTCGGCAAGGACAAAAGATATTATTTTTTGGAAGTCAATCCAATAGGACAGTTTTATCAAGTTTCTTACCCTTGCAATTTCTATTTAGAAAAAAGAATCGCTAAATATTTTAAAAATGGAAAGTAAGAGTATTAAAGATTTATACGATAAAGATTTTGACAAGCTACCAACAAATGTTCAATTTCTTAAAATAGAAGAAAAGTTGAAAGATGATCATTTGAAAATAATCAAAGCTTCAAATAATACAAGTGATTATTATCCGCAAAACTTTTATAAAATCATTTCACCTATCATAAATCTTAAAAATGAATTCTGAAAGTAAGTATTTTAAATTGTTTGCTGAATGCAAATTAGTCAAAGGCAATAAACGAAGTGCTATTTACGATTTGCCTCGTAACTCGTACAAACTAATTCCTAATGGTTTATATGATATTTTATCAACATACAAAACCAATACAATCGATGATGTTAAAAGAGACTTTGAAAAAACTCAACATTCAATTATTGATGAATATTTTAAGATGCTTATTGAAAATGAATTTATCTTTTTTTGTGATGAAGATGAACTTGAATTATTTGTTGATTTAGAACCAGCATGGGACTACCCTGGTCAAGTCTCTAATGCAATTTTAGAACTTCCTATGCAAAATGACACATTAACTTTATCTCTATTGAGCTTAGAAAAATTAGGATGTAGATTTATTCAGTTTAGAGCTTTTAATACCTTAAATTTAAATTATATAGAAGCAATACTTACGTTTCTTAATAATAAAGACTTTGATTATATTGAAATAATATCAAAGTGGGGAAATTACGATATTGATAAGTTAATTAGTATATTAAAAAATCATCAAAGACTAAGACTTTTATACTTTTATGGAGCAGAAAAAAACAAAGTTTTAAAAGACAATAAGATAGAAAGACAAAAGATTGTATTTTCAAGTGAAATGAAAGAAAAACATTCAGATTTTCATGTTAATAACAAATATTATTTTAAAGTCAATATTACTCTTTTTTGTGAAAGTTTATTTTTCAATAATTATTATAACAGAAAAGTTTGCATTACAAAAGAAGGAGAAATAAAAAATTGTTTATCTCTAAATAAGACTTTTGGTTATGTAAAAAATTTAGACAGTATTGATAGGATTGTTCAGACTAATGATTTTCAGTTACTTTGGAATATTAACAATGATAAAATAAAAATCTGCCAAGACTGTGAATTTAGATATATGTGTGTTGATAATATTCCTTTAAAATATGAAAATGGAGAATGGATAAAAACAAGCCCATGCTTTTACAATCCTTATAATCCTGATGACTTATAATGCATAATGAATACGAAATAAATGAATTTGTCAATCCGAAAGGATTTGGTTATTGTTTTAATGCCACAGATAAATGTAAATATACATTATTGTTTAACAACTTAGGTGGTGATAAATTTATTTTTGAATTTGATAAAACAGAAAGTTTGGATAAAAATTCGATAAACAATAAACTAATTAGAGATTCAATTTGTAAGGTTATATATAATTTCATAACAGCTAACCCTGAAAGAGTAATCTTCATTGTTTATGATAATGCAGATTATCTTGATAAAGCTCGTTATCGCTTATTTAACATTTGGTTTAAACATTATAACAAGTCGAATTATTTTAAAAAAATGAATATCTTAACATCAAAACAAGAAATTGTATCAATAATTTTTATGTCTAATAATGTTAAGTTTATTAAAGAAATACTTTATAAAGATAGTTAATTAAGTTTAGTCTTATTGTTTTCTCCATAATAAAGTCATACATGTTATTGAATTCTTCACAATGCTATTATTTTTAAGCCTAAAAGACTATAAATCAAGTTGCATTCACAAAATTACTTTACATGGCCTGACAATTCATTACCTGGTTTAAATTTCACCACTTTTTTTGCTTTAATTTGAATTTTTTCACCAGTTTGTGGGTTTCTTCCAGTACGTTCAGCAATATCGACAATCTTAAAAGTACCGAAACCGATAAGAGTAATACTTTCACCTGATTTTAGAGCTTCGCTTATTGCTCCTAAAGTTAATTCTAAAGCGTTTTTTGCTTCTGCATTTTTGATATTGCCCTTTTTTGCAATTGCATCAATTAATTGTGCTTTGTTCATGCTCATAATTGTTATTTTTTAAAAGTAAATAAATTCAGTTCGTTTTCAATCTGTTCTGTAACAAATAGAAAGCAAATATACGAACATTTTTAAGAAAAAGATTTTGATAAAGAAAATATAACTAACTTTGCAATTAGCCAACGCATTTTGCAAGCACATTGCCAAAGCCACACGAGCCAAAAATCTAACCAAAACTTTGTCAAAGAGCTAGCAAAGCCAACGCACCGAGAGAAATTGTTTTAAAAAATTTGCCGACACTTAAAAAAAATAAAAAACGCCGACACACCAGCCGACAGAAAAGAAATAAAGTAAAATGACAATGACACGGAAACGCAACAATTTCTATAACTAATTCTTTAACAACACCAATCAGTGGTAACGAAATAACCAAAAAAGACGGAACTACATATGATAATGTAAAAATTGAAAATGGTAATACAGGTTGCCCAACAAATATTTTCGACTGGACAGGATATACATTTTAGTTTTACTTTAAAAATTTAAGCAAAAATCAAAGGTATTTCGAAAAATCGAGATACCTTTGTTCTATAAAATAAATTAGGAACAAATGAGACATAAATTGATTTTAATTACAGTGTTATTTTTGGTGGTATTTAGCCTGCAAGCTCAAAAAACTCCTCAAATATATCAAAACGAAGGTGTTTACTATCGTGATAAAAAACAAAACGAGCTATACACTGGCGATTATCGCGAATATTACGAAAACAAAACACTTAAACTCGAAATGCAAATTAAAAACGGTTTGCCAGAAGGAACTTATATAATTTATTTCGAAAATCGTAAACCCAAAGAAATACGCTCATACAAAGAAGGAAAACTTCATGGTTTATGGAGAAATTATGATATTTCTGGACAGCTAATTTCTGAAGCCGAATACAAAAACGGACAAAAACACGGAACTTGGCGTATATGGGATGAATTAGGAATGCAACGTTATGAAATGAATTATTACGAAGGAGAAAAAACAGGAATTTGGCGTATGTGGGATGAAAAAGGTACAATTGTGGACGAAAAACAATATTAAAATATTAATATGTTTTTATAAAAATAAAATTGTAACAGAATCTTAATTTTGATGTAATTTTTATGAAATACTTATACGTCATTTTTGTATCGTTAAATAATAATTAAAAACATTTATGAAAACTACTTTCTTAATTATTGCAATTGCTTTCTTATCAATTACTGCTTATGCAGATAATAATAAATCAAGCAAAAATGTAAAAACTAACAAAACCGAAGCTGTTGAAAAAGCTAATTTTGTTAATGTATCAGGAATAATTACAGATAAAAAAAGTAATGAGTCTTTAGCAGGAGCAAGTATTTATATTGATGGAACAAAATACTATTCCGATTTAGACGGAAATTTTACTATCCAAAATATTAAACCAGGAAAACATACTGTTAAGGTTGAATTTATTTCTTATCAATCTGTTGAAATGGAAATGGATATTCGAACTAACCAAGAAATTAATATTGATTTAGTTCAAGAATAAAAAAAATAAACCAAGTCTTGTCCTAGGACAAAAAGCAATATCTGAAATTTGTATAGTGGGACGTTGTGATAACGTCTCTAAACTATACAAATTTTTTATTATACTTTCAACGCTTCAACTACGTTTAGTGCATCGCTTTTAACTTTCAACTGTATTGTCGTTTAATCAAGAGTAATTTTATTGAATATCTTTGCGCATATATAAAGACATATAAAAAATATGCAAATTTTATTTGCTTTATATTTGAAAATTCTCTAATTTTACCATATAAAATAAATTGTCATAATCAAATATTAGCCTTTAAATACTTAGAATATGAAAAAAATTGATGTGCTTATAAGTTTTGTTGTATTATTAATGTTTTTCTTAAGTTGCGAGAAACGGACGATACCTGAAGGTTATTATAGTTTTACTTTTAAGAATTATGGCTCGAATCTTACCGCACGCTTAAGTCATTCCCAAGTTGTGGAGTCAACACGAGATTATATAGTAATCAAGCCATATAAAGAAACATTGTATAAAGATGGAAAAAATATTACTGGTATATTAACACATCATGGAGACATAAGAGGTGGGGAAGGTCTTATCTATTATGGACCTTTCCATATCACAGGTGTTTGCGACAAGAAAAAAGGTAAACATTACATTAGTGGAACTTTTGCATCTGAAATATTAGTTCCAAATGTGCAAGAAGAAAAATTAGATACAACTTATACAAGCGGAACCTTTGAATTTAAACAATATTTTGGGATATAAGAGTGAATATACTAAATGTTACAATCTCAACCCTCCAATAATTTCATCTATATTTTTTATTTTTTGATTTTCGCAGAAGACTTGCAAATCATTAATGATTTTAATTGTAATGTCGGGGTCGATAAAATTTGCAGTTCCAATTTGTACGCATGAAGCACCAGCAAGCATAAACTCAATAACATCTTCGGCATTCATAATTCCACCTAAACCACATATTGGAATTTTAACCGCTTTAGAAACTTGCCAAACCATTCTTAAAGCAATTGGCTTAATTGCCGGACCCGATAATCCTCCAGTAATTGTAGATAATTTTGGTTTTCGAGTTTTTGCATCTATTGCCATTCCTAAAAAAGTATTTATTAAAGAAATGCTGTCAGCCCCTTCACTTTCAACAGCTTGAGCAATAGATACAATATCAGTAACATTTGGCGAAAGCTTAACCATTAAATGTTTTTTGTAAACTTTCCTAACTTCTTTAACAACTTGAGCAGCAGATGTGCAACTAGTGCCAAATGCCATTCCACCTTCTTTTACGTTAGGACAAGAAATGTTAAGCTCTATGCCAGGAATGTTTTCCAAATTGTTTATCATTTCGGCAGTTGCAACATAATCTTCTATTGTTGAGCCAGAAACGTTTACAAAAATATTGGTTTTTAAATCTTTTATTTCAGGGTAAATATTTTCACAAAAATATTTTACGCCTTTATTTTGCAAACCAACAGCATTTAACATTCCCGAAGCTGTTTCTGCCATTCTTGGGTAAGGATTGCCTTCGCGATAATTTAATGTTGTTCCTTTAACAATAAAACCGCCAAGTAAATTCAGATCTATAAAATCAGCAAATTCTGTTCCGTAACCAAATGTGCCAGAGGCAGTTAGTATAGGGTTTTTAAACTTTAAACCAGCAAAATTTATTTCTAAGTTTACCATATAATTTCTTTTGAATTAAAAACAGGTCCTTCAGTGCAAACACATTTATGACCATCAACTGTATTTTGAACGCAACACAAGCAAGCACCAACACCACAAGCCATCAAGTTTTCTAATGAAACTTCGCAGTCAATATTTCTTTCATTAGCCCAAATAGACAAGTTTTTTAGCATAATTTTAGGACCGCAAGCATATATCTTTTTATAATTAAATACAGAACCTGTGAAAATAGAGTGATTTAAAACATGACCTTCTTCGCCAAAACTGCCATCGTCGGTTGTGTAAAAAACTTTTCCATATTTTGAAAACTTGTCGTGCAAAACAATATTGCTTTTACTTCTATAGCCAAGTAAAAAATCGGATTCTATACCAAAACTCAAAAAGTATTTTGCAGTATATAAAAGAGGTGCTACACCAATTCCGCCACCAACAAGCAAAACTTTATCACAAGTTGGCATTGTAAAGGAATTTCCCAAAGGGTAAACTATGTTTAAATAATCATTGGCTTGAATTTTAGATAGCGACTCTGTGCCTTTGCCAGCAATATTGATTAATAACTTAATTGTATTTTTTTCATAATTTACATCATGAATGCTAATAGGACGCCTCAAAAATGTTGATGGCGAATTTGGAATTTTTATTTCAACAAATTGAGCAGGCAAAATAAGTGGTAAATCTTCCTCTGAAAACAATTTTAATAAATAATAATTAGCATTAAGTTTTATATTGCTAACAACTTTTAAGTCTTGAATAAGTTTTTTCATTTTTTTATAAAATCTTTAGCAAAATTAGTTAATTTTTGTGCATTTTCTGTGTTTTGTAAAATCTTTTTTAAAAATTAAAAAAATAAAGTAATTTTAGGGCATATTTATTGCAATAAAATTAAAAAACTGTGATTATGAAAAAAATTGTTTGCTATTCATTTATTTTAACTTTTTTATTGTTTTCGTGTAAAACTAAAAAAGAAATGAAAAACTCCTCTGGAATGTCAACTACAGGAGCAAAAATTGAAGCTAATCAAAATCAAAAATTGACTAACTTTTCTTTTAAACTATATTCTAATTTAATAAAAGACGAACCTAGAAAAAACTATTCTTTTTCGCCAGTATCGTTAAATTTAGCTATGGGAATGGCTTATGCTGGTGCTGAAGGAAAAACTGCCGACGATATTAGTAATGTTATGGGTTTTTATCGCGACAAGCAAAATTTTTTACTTAGCATTTCTGAATATATGGATTTGTTGGATAAGATAGCTCAAGATAGTTTGGTAGAATTTAGGCTTGCTAATAAAATTTATTTAGAACAAACTTACAACATACTTTCTTCGTATCAGGCTAAGATTGAAAAATATTTTGATGGAGCTTTTCAATTGGCAGATTTTATTAACAATGCACAAAAAGAAGCAAAAAATATAAATTCTTGGGTAGAAAAACTAACAAATAATAGAATTAAAAATTTAATTCCTGACGGGACATTGTCGCCAAGTACTGCAATGGTATTGGTTAATGCAATTTATATAAATTCTGATTGGAAACATCAATTTAAAAAGGAAAGAACCCAAAAAAAGGACTTCTTTTTAAGTAAAAAAGAAAAGTTAGAAACAGATTTTATGATACAAAAAATTAAAAAGATAAAATATGCGGAAATAAATTCTTACAAAGCTATTGAAATGGAATATGTTAGTAATGATTTATCTTTATTGTTTATTTTGCCAGTTGAAAGTAATATTGATAATATTTCTGATGTAGTTTTAAATGGCGAGCAGTATAAAAAGATTTGTAATTCGCTTCGTTACGAAGAAGTGCATATTGAAATTCCTAAATTTAAAATAGAATCTAGCTTTAATTTGTCTCAAATGTTGAAAAAAATGGGAATGAGTTCTGCATTTTCTAATGCTGATTTTTCAGGAATTTCTCAAAATAATAATTTGCAAATTAGTCAAGTTCTTCAAAAAGTATTTTTTGAAGTTGATGAAAAAGGAACAGAAGCTGCTGCTGCAACAGCAATGATTGTACAAACGACTGCTTTTATACAAAATCCAAACCCAACTTATGAGTTTATCGCAAATAGACCTTTCTTTTATGTTTTAAAAGAAAATAAATACAATACGCCTTTGTTTATCGGACAATTTGTTAAACCTTAAATTTTTTTGAAAATAATATGAAATATTTACTATTTTTTAGTGTTCTTTTCTGTTTGTCAATCTCTTTATTTTCCCAAAATTATTATTGGGTATTTTATAAAGATAAAGCAAACACTAGCTTTGACCCTTATAAATATTTTGATACCAAAGCTATTGAGAGGAGGGAAAACTTGGGAATTTCTCTTTTTGATTTAAGCGATTTTCCTTTAAACGAAACTTATGTTGCAACTATATCTGATTATTGTGATGAATATATAGGCGAGAGTCGTTGGCTGAATGCTTCGGCAATTTATACTGATGAAATAAGAATAGATATTATTTCTAAGTTCGAGTTCGTGTTGGATATTCAGTTGATTGACAATGACTTAGCTTTGTGTGAAAGTAAAGGTGTTTTTACAGAAGAGCATGATTCCGCTAAAGTTTATCTTCCTCAAATAAAAAGAATGGAAGGGGATAAATTTATCGAAAAAGGAATTAATGGTAAAGGCAAGCGAATAGCAGTTTTTGATGGAGGCTTTCCAAACGTTGACACTCATCAAGCTTTTAAACATTTGAGGGATAATAATCAGATTGTAAAAACATGGAATTTCCCACGTAAAATAGAAAATGTTTATGGGTGGAATTCGCATGGTACAAGTGTTTTGGCATGTATAGCAGGAGTTGATGAAGATGGGAAAAATATTGGTTTAGCTACAGGTGCAGAATTTTTATTGGCTCGTACCGAAATAGGACCAGAGCCTGCAAGAGAAGAAGTTTGGTGGGCTATGGCTTTAGAGTGGGCAGATAAAAATGGTGCTGACATTGTAAATTCATCTTTGGGATATGGCAAAGAAAGACGAAAACTAAAACAAATGGACGGAAAAACTTCTGTAGTTGCGAAAGCAGCAAACACAGCTTTAGAAAAAGGAATTCTCGTTGTAAATGCAGCAGGAAATGAAGGAACAGACAAATCTTGGCAAAAAATTATTACACCAGCCGACTCAGAAAGTGTACTCGCAGTAGGAGGTGTTGATTATGAGGGTAAAGCTCATATAGGTTTTTCTTCTTACGGACCAAGTTATGATGGCAGGCTAAAACCAAACGTTTCGGCTTATGGAAGCGTATATACAGCCACTACAAAATCTTATGGACAACTATATGGAACTTCTTTTGCAAGTCCTTTAGTTGCAGGCTTTGTGGCTTGTGCTTGGCAAACAAAACCAGACTTGAGTGCAAAAGAAATGAAACTAGAAATAGAAAAATCTGCTGATAAATATCCATATTTTGATTATGCAAATGGTTATGGAATTCCAATGGCTTCGTATTTCTTGAATGAAAGCAAAACTTTTGCTAAAAGCTTCGAAATCGAAGAACATGAAAATATAGTAGAAATAAAATTACTTAATTCAGAAGAGGAGAAAGATTTAGGATATGTGTTCTATCATATCAGAAATTCAGAAGGAAAATTAGTTTTTTATGAGCAAGTAAAAGTTTTTTCACTTAGAAACTCTAAAATAAGTTTGCCTAAATCAGCTTTCCCAGACGAAAATAGTGTTTTAGCAGTTTGGTATCAAGGCTATAATGAAGAATATAAACTTAAAAATTATAAAGAATATGTTGATAATGATTTTAATCCAAGCTATGTGGGAACTAGATCACGAAGAAGCCAAAAGCCAGGACAAGAAAAGTATTCGAAATTTGGAGCGAACAATTGTTTTTATATAGAACCTTTCATCAGAAAAGGATATGTATTCGGCGATAAATCAGATAATTATGATATGTCAAGTGCTGGAAATTTCACTTTTGGCATTCGTTATAAACAAAAAATTGTAAATGCTTTTTCTTTAGGATTAAATTTTTCATATTCAAAATCTAAAGTTCACCTAAATGATTTTTCCGATTTTGTTAATAATAATCGAGTTTCTTTAATTTCTTATAAGGAAAATTTTGAACTTAAAGCTTTTACTGGAGAATTTTACGGAAGAATAAGATTTGTAGCTGCTGGACAAAGTGGTTTAGGACTTCATTTAGATGTTGGAGCTTATGCTGATTGTGTGTTTTCTACAAATTTCAGATTAAAATATAAAACAATAGATACAAAAGTAAAATCTTTAGAAAAATATTCAATAAATGATAATTTGCAATATGGCTTAGCGGCTAAGTTTGGTTATGGAATGTTTTCAGTATATTATAAATATGCTTTGTCGGAATTGAGTGTGAAAAATCAATATGTATTGCCAAATATGGAAGCTGGTGTTGAAATTAGTATCCCTTTAGGTATTATATTTTAAAAGATTTTTATGCAGTTCGAAATTAAAATTTTAGGATCCAGCTCTGCATTACCAAGTTCAACTCGAATGCCAAGTGCTCAGATGGTGTTGTATAATAAAACGCCATACTTAATTGACTGTGCCGAAGGTACTCAAATGCAAATGAGAAAGTTTTCCATTCCATTCGGGAGGTTAAAAAATATTTTTATTTCACACTTACATGGCGACCATTTCTATGGCATTTTTGGCTTGATATCAAGTTTGAATTTATTGGGACGAAAACAAGACCTGCATATTTATGCTCCTGCTCAACTTGAAGAAATAATAAGCTCTTTACACAAAATTAATGGAGACGAACTTAAATATAAATTGATTTTTCATAGTTTAAATTCAAATGGAAAAAATTTAATTTTCGAAAACAAAAATCTTGAAGTTTATAGTTTCCCTTTAAAGCATAGTAAGCAAGTTTGGGGATTTTTGTTTCAAGAAAAAGAAAAACCAAGAAATATAAAAAAAGAAGCAATTGAAAAACACAATTTAAGTATTTCACAAATTGTAAAATTAAAAAATGGAGAAGATATTATAGATGAAAATGGAATATTAATAAAAAATCAAGAACTTACCTATGCTGCTTCTATACCAAGGTCTTATGCTTATTGTACTGATACAATTCCAGTAAGAAATTTGGATAAATATATTTACAATGTTGATTTACTATATCATGAAGCTACTTTTGGAAACGATTTGGCTGATGTGGCAAAGCAAACATTACATTCTACCGCAAGAGAAGCAGGAGAAATTGCAAAATTAGTTAATGCAAAAAAACTTGTGATAGGACATTTTTCCGTTCGTTATAAAAATATGAATCATTTATTAAAAGAAGCGCAAGAAGTTTTTGAAAACACAATAATTGCTGAAGACGGTTTGAGTATAGAATTGTGAATTTTTTGATCTTTTTAAGTTGGCGTTTTGTATAGCGATATTTGTTTTTTCTTTCTAAATCTTAGTGTTTGGTTTTAACTAATATGTTTTCTTTAAAACACTTCGTTTTTTTCATTTTTATTTGCTGAATTTTTTACATATATTTGTGAACTAAAAAAACTATATGACTAATTTAAGGCATAGTGTAGTAACAAAGCATGATATACAGTTAGTTGTAAAGCTAAAGGGTATATTTGGCAAATTTATATCAAGCATATTATACAGTGTTTTGGGATTAAAATCTCTAAACAAAATGTATAATCACTGTTTTGATGTAGATGGCGAAAAGTTTGTTGAAAATTGCCTTAAATATAAAAATAATAAAATTAAAGTTTACCCACAAGACTTATCATATATTCCAGAAACTGGAGCTTGTGTATTATTATTTAATCATCCTTTTGGTGCTTTAGAAGCTTTAATGATTTATAAGGTTTTAAGGGAAAAAAGAAAAGACGTAAAGTTTGTTGCAAATTTTTTACTTTCAAGAATAGAACCTTTGAAAGATGCTTTTGTGCAAGTAAATCCTTTTGAAACTAAAAAAGAAGTTTTTTCAAATTTAGCAGGTGCTAAAGCTATGCATAAAGTTATTGAAGATGGTGGTTTGTTGTGCATATTTGCAGCAGGAGAAGTATCTACTAAATATAAAAATTCAAAATACGTTGAAGATAAAGCTTGGGCACAAAATATAATGAGATTTATTAAATCTACCAATGTGCCAGTCATTTCAGGCTTTGTTGATGGTCAAAACAGTAGATGTTTTCATTTTTTAGGAAAAATCAATCCTATACTCAGAACAGCAAGCCTGCCTCGCCAACTTTTAAATAAGAAAAATTTAGAAGTTTGTTTGAGATTTACACCACCTTTATCACCTAAAAATATAGAACAAATAGAAAACAATAAATTATTAGCAGATTTCTTAAAATCAAGAACATATTTATTAAAATACGAAGAAGTAGAAGAATATAACTCAGACCAAAAAAAATATGCTGAAATTATTGAAGCTCAAGATAAAGACTTGCTAAAAGCAGAGATTGAAAAAATTAAACAAACAGATTTATTATTTACTACAGAAAATTATTTAGTATTTTTCTCAGAAAAAAAAGATATTCCTGTAATGTTTACTGAATTGTCGCGATGTAGGGAAATTGCTTTTAGAGCGATAGGAGAAGGTACAGGTGATGCAACAGATGAAGATAAATATGATGATTATTATAATCATTTATTTATTTGGGACGAAGTTGAAAATGCTTTAGTTGGTGCGTATCGAATAGGAATAGGCAAACCTATATTAGAAAAATTTGGCAAAAAAGGTTTTTATTTGAATACGCTTTTTAAATTTCAAGATGGATTTGAAGAATATCTCGAAAAATCAATGGAAATGGGAAGGTCTTTCATAGTTCCAGAATATCAAAGAAGGACATTACCATTGTTTTTGTTGTGGAGAGGAATTTATTTTGTTACACAAAAATATCCAGAATATAAATATTTAATTGGTCCAGCCAGCATTTCAAGTATATATTCCGAAAATGCTAAAATTTTAATGATTGAGTTCTTGAAAAGATATCATGGTTGGCAAGAATTGAGTAAATTTGTAGAGCCAAGAACTAAATATGAATATAAATTAAATCATCATCATGAGAAAGTTTTTGAAGTTTATGCAGACGATTTGACTTTAATAGATAGACTAATTAGAGATATAGATATCAATCATTATGCAATGCCTGTGTTAATAAAAAAATATCTTTCTTTAGGTGGAAAAATATTAGATTTTAATGTTGACCCAGAATTTAATTTTGCTATAGATGGATTGGTAGTTTTGGATATTGGGGTAGTATCTCAAGAAGTTATAAATTCGTATAAGTAAGATTTTTATTTTTTCCAGTTTTTTTGTTTTGAAAATTATTTATGAAAGTTGCACTTTTAACTATTGGCGATGAAATTTTAATAGGACAGATTGTTGATACAAATTCAGCCTGGATTAGCAAAAAACTTAATGAAATAGGAGTTAAGGTCGAGAAAATTTTATCTATTGGTGATACTGCCGAAGAGATAAAATGGGCTGTAAACTTCTTAATGTCCGAAAATGATATAGTTGTTGTTACAGGCGGTTTGGGTCCAACAAAAGATGATATTACAAAAACTGTTTTATGCGAAATTTTTGATACAAAATTGGTTTTTAATCAACAAGCTTTAGACAATATAAATGAATTGTTGGGAAAGCGTAATGTGCCAATAAATAAAAACAACTTCAATCAAGCTATGGTGCCAGAAGCTGCAACAATTTTTAATAATAAAAGAGGAACCGCACCAGCAATGTTATTTGAGAAAAATAATTCATATCTAATTTCAATGCCAGGTGTGCCTTGCGAAATGCAATATATTACCGAAACTTATTTAGTTCCATTTGTAAAAGAAAAATTTAGAATAAATAATATTTTTCACAAAACGCTTTTATGTTCAGGTATTGCAGAGTCGGTGCTTGCCGAAATGCTTGAAGATTTAGAAGACTCAATGCCAAATTATATGAAATTGGCTTATTTACCAGCTTTAGGTTTTATTAGATTAAGACTTAGTATTTATGATTATAAGCCTGAATATCAGGGGGCTGTGGACAAAGTGTTGGAGGAAATTAGAAAATTAATTGGAAATAAAATTTTGGCAGAAGAGGATTTAAAACCCGAAATAATTATCGGCAATATTCTGAAAAGTCAAAATAAAACTATATGTACAGCCGAATCGTGTACAGGTGGACGAATAGCTTCTTTATTAACTTCTGTACCAGGAAGTTCTCAATATTTTTATGGTTCAGTTGTTTCTTATGATAATTCTGTAAAGCGAAATTTATTAGGAGTAAGTTCTGAAGATTTAGAAAGTTATGGAGCTGTTTCTCAGCAAGTTGTAGAGCAAATGGCTAAAGGAGCTTTAGAATTATTGAAAACTGATTATGCCGTTTCGGTAAGTGGTATTGCTGGACCAGACGGCGGAACAAGCGAAAAACCAGTAGGAACAGTCTGGATTGCAGTTGCTTCAAAAGAAAAAATCCTGTCCAAAAAAGTTCAATTTTTCAATGATAGGGAAATAAATATAAGACGAGCCACAAATACCGCTTTGGCAATGATGATACATTTTATTAAGGGAGAGTAATGCTTTGTAATACCTAAATTTTTAATAAATAAATTGTAAAACCAGTAATTTTTAATAGTATTATCCCAATTAAATTTGTAAATTTGACGCATAAATAACAAAAGAAAAAATGAATATAAATAAAATGGCAAAACCTTTTTTAAAATGGGCAGGTGGAAAAACTCAACTTCTCAATGATATTGAATTGATTTTGCCAAAAAATTTAGTAAAAACAAATTTTACTTATATAGAACCTTTTGTTGGAAGTGGAGCAGTTTTATTTTGGATGTTAAATAATTTTCCAAATATAAAAAAGGCTGTGATAAATGACATTAATACAGACTTAATCAATACATATAAAATAATAGCAGACAAACCAAACGAACTTATTTCAATTCTTGAAATTTTACAAAATGAATATCATAGCTTAGATGAAAAAGCCGATAAGAAAAAAGAGTATTATTATCAAAAAAGAGAATTGTATAATACGCGTAAAAGTACAAATACAGAACAAGCAGCTTTTTTTATTTTTTTAAATCGCACATGTTTTAATGGTTTGTATAGAGTAAATAGAAAAAATGAATTTAACGTTCCTATTGGAAGTTATAAAAAGCCGATGATTTGCGATAGAGAAAATATTTTGGCAATAAACAAGTCTCTTCAAAAAGTTGAAATTTTAAGCGGAGACTTTGAGCAAACATTAAAATATGCCAATCCAAACTCTTTATTTTATTTTGATCCACCATATAAACCTTTGAGCAACACATCAAGTTTTAACTCATATACAAAAGATGAGTTTGATGATTTAGAACAAATTCGACTTAGAGATTTTTGTAATAAATTAGATGTCTTGGGTCATATATGGATTTTAAGCAACTCAGATGTGAAAGGGAAAAATCCAAAAGATAATTTCTTTGACGATTTATATTCAAATTTCCATATTTATAGAGTTGAAGCAAAAAGAACTATTAATGCAAACCCTAACAAAAGGGGGAAATTAACAGAATTATTAATAACCAATCAAGTCGATATAAAAGAATATGTCCAAGCAATTTGAAAAATTTTTATCTCAACTTTCTGAAACAAATGCAACACTTGATTACTTTACCGATTTTGATAAGGTAAAAGAAAATGTAAATAAAATTTCAATTAAATTAACTCAGTTGAATTATTTGATTGGAAAAAAGGATTTAAAAAAAGCTGTTAGAGAGTTATTCGATGAAAATCCAAAAGTTTTCGAAGTATTAGATATATTAATTGCTGTCCGAAAAAATAAAACAGCGAAAACATTTAATAACCATGGTAAAGTAGTAATCTTAGATGACTATTTTACTTCGCCTGAATTAATTGTAGAATATTTGGAAGAGACAGGTTTGTATGAAATTTTTAAAAATAAAGATATTACAAATTTAGTTGATTATGTCTTTGGAGTTGAGGTTGGATTAGATACTAATGCTCGTAAGAACAGAGGTGGCGATAATATGTCAAAAGCAGTTTCTCGAATTTTTAACATAGCAGGGATTTCTTATGAAAAAGAAATACTTAGTACTTCTTTTTCCGAAATTGTTAGTTTAGGTGCAGATGTTAAGCAATTTGATTTTGTAATAAAAACTAAAAAGAAAACTTATTTGATTGAAACTAATTTTTACAACAGCGGTGGCTCTAAACTAAATGAAATTGCTCGTTCTTACTCTGATCTTGCACCAAAAATCAACCAATATGATAATTATGAATTTGTTTGGATAACAGATGGACAGGGTTGGCTTACTGCTAAAAATAAGTTAGAAGAAGCTTTCAATACAATTCCAAAAACATACAATTTGAAAACTTTAAAGAATTTTATAACTTTACTGAAAAGTGAAGGCGTAATTAAACTATAATGATAAAACCTTATTTTAAATCTTCAGACAAAAATTTCTATCTTCTTCATGGAAATACTATGGAGCTTTTGCCACAATTTGAGCATAAGTTTGATATGGTTTTTGCTGATCCGCCTTATTTCTTGTCAAATAATGGATTGTCTATTCAAAATGGGCAAATTGTAAGTGTGAATAAAGGCAAATGGGACAAGTCAGAAGGTTTTGAGTTTATTAATGATTTTAATCGCAAGTGGTTGTCGTTAGTGCGTGACAAAATGAAAGAAGATGCCACTATTTGGATTAGTGGAACTATGCATAATATTTTTTCTGTTGGTCAAATTCTTACAGAACTTGGCTTTAAAATACTGAATATTATTACTTGGGAAAAAACTAATCCACCACCAAATTTTTCTTGTAGATATTTTACTTATTCGACAGAACAAATTATTTGGGCAAGAAAGAACGAAAAAGTACCTCATTATTTTAATTATGATTTAATGAAGCAGTTGAATGGGAATAAGCAAATGAAAGATGTTTGGACTTTACCAGCTATTGCTCCTTGGGAAAAATCATGTGGAAAACATCCAACACAAAAACCTCTTTCAGTTTTAACTCGTCTAATTTTGGCTTCTACAAAACCAAATGCTTGGATTTTGGATCCTTTTGCTGGAAGTTCAACAACAGGAATTGCCGCTAATTTATTAAATAGAAGGTATTTAGGCATTGACCAAGAAGAGGATTTTTTACTAATTAGTAAAAATCGAAAACTTGAGATAGAAAACAAAAAACTTGCTGCTAAATATAAGGAGAAAATTAGTGGCTTCAATACTAAAAATGAATTAGAATTATTTTTATTTAAAGAACCGAAAACAGAATATGGAACTGAACTTAATTTTGATTAAAATGAGTTAGTTTTATAAATATTTTTTACTGGTACCCATCAATTTTTGTTCAAAACTATGTTAATACAAAGTTTTCATATTTTAAATTTCTTTTCTATTAGCTTGTATCTTTACAAAAAAAGTTTTTTGTTTTGGTATTAAATTATATTTGGATAGCATTTTTTGTAATTGGTTTTATAGTTGCACTTGTAAAACTAATTTTTTTTGGAGATGTAAGTGTTTTTCCTGAGATTATGAATGGCACTTTTGATAATGCTAAGCTTGGTTTTGAGCTTTCGTTGGGATTGACAGGTGTTATGACTTTGTGGCTTGGAATTATGAAAATTGGCGAAAAAGGAGGAGCTATAAATTATTTATCAAGAATTATTTCTCCATTGTTTAATAAACTTTTCCCAGATATTCCCAAAAACCACCCAGTGCATGGTTCTATGGTTATGAATATTGCTGCTAATATGCTTGGATTGGATAATGCAGCTACGCCACTTGGCTTAAAAGCTATGAAAGAGTTGCAGGAAATAAATCCAAATAAAGAAAAAGCCTCAAACCCGATGATAATGTTTTTGGTTTTAAACACTTCGGGACTAACAATAATCCCTATTAGCATAATGGCTTATAGAGCTTTAATGGGAGCAGCAAATCCTTCAGATATATTTTTGCCAATATTAATTGCTACATTCGTATCAACTTTAGTAGGAATTATTACAGTGTCAATTTTTCAAAAAATAAATTTATTCTGTAAAGAAATATTGATTTTTCTTGGTGGAATTACACTTTTAATGGGTGGCTTAGTTTATGGTTTTACTTTGCTCGCTGCATCACAAATAAATGTTTATTCCTCACTTATTGCAAATCTTATTTTATTTTCAATAATTATTAGTTTTATAGTTTTGGGGATAAGAAAAAAAATAAATATTTACGATGCCTTTATCGAAGGAGCAAAAGACGGATTTAATGTTGCGGTAAAAATAATTCCTTTTTTAATTGCTATTTTGGTTGCTGTTGGTGTTTTTAGAGCTTCAGGAGCATTAGATTTTGTGATGCAAGGATTAAAATATTTATTTGCTTCTGCTGGAGCAGGAGTGGAGTGGATTGATGCTTTGCCAGTAGCTTTAATGAAACCCTTGAGTGGAAGTGGAGCAAGAGGATTAATGATTGACACAATGACAATGTTTGGCGCAGATTCCTTCGCTGGACGTTTGGCTTGTACTTTTCAAGGGGCAACAGATACAACTTTCTATATTTTAGCAGTTTACTTTGGCTCGGTAGGAATTAAAAATACAAGATATGCCGTCTCTGCCGGTTTAATTTCTGATTTGGCAGGGGTAATTGCTGCTATATTTGTGGCTTACCTTTTCTTTGGTTGATGTTGTTTATAATTACTTTTGTAATATTTAATTTTTGAATTACTTTTGTAAAAAATAATAAGATGATACCGTTTTGTACACCACGAATTGATGATAAAACTATTGCAGAAGTTGTTGACACTTTAAAAGGTGGTTGGATAACAACTGGACCAAAAACTAAACTTTTCGAAAAAAAAATATCTGAATATACAGGAGCAAAATCGACTCTTTGCCTTAATTCTGCTAGTGCAGGTTTAGAGCTTATGTTAAGATGGTTTGGAGTTGGACCTGGCGATGAAGTAATTGTGCCTGCATATACTTATTGTGCTTCGGCAAATGTTGTAGTGCATTGTGGAGCAGTTCCTGTTTTAGTGGATATTGACGAAAAAACTTTCAATCTGAATATCTCACAACTTAAAAATCTTGTAAATAAACGAACAAAAGTTATTATGCCTGTCGATATTGCTGGTTTACCATGCAATTATGATGAAATTAATAATTTTGTAAACTCACCAGCTGTTAAATCACTTTTTAAGCCTAAAAATGAAATTCAAAAAACTTTAGGAAGAATTTTAATATTGTCTGATTCTGCACATTCTTTTGGAGCAGAATATAAAGGACATAAAACAGGTTCTTTGTGCGATATTTCTGTTTTTTCTTTTCATGCGGTTAAAAATCTTACAACTGCCGAAGGTGGAGCTGTAACTTTAA
>Ga0116149_1002176_pt1 | contig 22073 bp, 11 predicted proteins | sample AD_UKC057_MetaG_FD_89787 | JGI IMG/M metagenome (GOLD analysis project Ga0116149, IMG submission 89787) | Active sludge microbial communities of municipal wastewater-treating anaerobic digesters from USA - AD_UKC057_MetaG | ecosystem: Engineered > Bioreactor > Anaerobic > Digestate | place: USA... | reverse complement strand
TTCACCCTCGGCAGGCACTTCCCCTTCACCTTCGGCGGGCACTTCCCCTTCACCTTCGGCGGGCACTTCCCCTTCACCTTCGGCGGGCACTTCCCCTTCACCCTCTATAGGGTCCGGGACGTAGGTCACAGTCACCTGATTCGATTCCAGATTACCATTTCCAACATCGTCCCAAGCCGCATTCCCCACTACGCGACACGTTACCGTACCCTGCCCTGCGGGTGTTACGGAAAGTGTGTAGCTAGCACCGCTTCCTGTCAATGCCTCCTTTGTAGCGTTCGTCACCTCAATGGCCGTTTCTGACAGACCGGTTGCCGGCCTGTTAAACATCAGCGTAAATACAATGGGCGTTTCATGGGTCGGCGATGCGGGCCCTTCAACCGTGCACGTCAACGCGTAGTTGATATAGACCGGATTGGAAAAAGACTGGAAGACGCCAAAGGCGCCTCTCAGTTCAGAGCGGACGTAGTCCTTCGTTGCGGCCGTCACATCGGCCTCATAATCCAGGCGCCAGGGGTCGCCGCTGCCCAGGGTGGTCTTGACACCGCCGTTACCGGAGTAGACCATTACATTGCCCAAAATTCCCGCCCCGCCGTAAACCTCCACACGGAAGCGCAGCCGTTTCGGCTGGGTTACTACAATGTTCGTGCCCATGGGTGTTTCATACACGCCGTCGCCATCCTGATCGCACCAGACAAAGGTGCGGGCGGCTCCTGCCGCTCCGGCGACCGCTATCCTGCCGGCTTCCACGGCCGCCTGCACATCGGCAGGCTGCTTGCTTGCGGCCAGCACATAGTTGCAGGGCACCAGCGAATTACTGATCTCCGTGGAAAGTATTCTTTCCAAATGATGATCGCTTTCCCCTATCCCAACCAGAATGCGTCCTGCGGTAATGTGGGAGGCCCACCATCCACGGGCATCCGCATTCGGGAAGGGGGTGGTCCACACCCCCACGCCCCGGATGCCGGCATGGGCATAACCGTGCGGCCAGGGGGTTCCGTCATCAAAGGGATGCGCAATGAATATGGTGCCACCGCGAGCCAGCGCCAGGGGAATGGTTTCCTCGATGGTATACGTGCCCCCGCCCGGCTTGAGGTTGAGCGGATCGTTGCCCGTCATGTTCAGGATGCAGGCATGCCCCCCTCCACCCCATTCAACACCACGCATTGGAATGCAGCCATCCTGTTCGATGAACCAGGGATCCGCACACTGTTCCATGGTACGATGGTCCGTGATAGAGACACAATCAGCGTCGAAACTTGCCGCTTCCAGGATGCGGTTCTGGACCGTATCCCTGCCGTCGCTATAGTCCGTATGGGTGTGGTGCGCAAAATAGACCCAGCGCAATCCGGCAGGCGGCGCCACACCGGGCGCACCGCCGGTGGCGGTTTGCTGAAGGCTCATGTAGACTGCGCCGACGGGAAGCACGAAGGGGAATAGAAGAAATAAGACCAACCCCGCACTACGGTTTGATACTATCATGAAAAAATACTCCCCGCTCCGCTACCTCGCACAGATAGCGCTATTTCCTTGTTGCTGAACGGAAATTTCCTGTAAGTAATGTCTTTTAAAATGTATCGGTATTCTCCGTTTATTATAGCACGCATCTCGGTGAATACCGGTTCCCAAACAAGTTTTTTATACAAATTTCGCGAGGACAGCCACGAGCGCTCTCTCCTAAAACCATGTGCTTAAGGAGATTCTGGAACATTTGGGCCTTCCATCGTACCCATCTTTTATTGAACCTTAAAAATGTTTGGGAAAAGTATTTTAACGGCTCAGTCTATTATTGCAGCATGGCCCGATTGCCTCATTTTACTTACACTGACATGGCATACCGGTAACCTTTATTGTGAAAGAAGTGAAGTCTTCTCGTTTGTAACAAGATTGTCTTATCCAGGGAGCGCTTCGCTGCACTGACATTACTTTTAAGAATGCCGAGTCTCAGCGGTTATCCTGGTGGTTCGCGCACTTGGAAATGGCCCAAGCGATGGCATGAATTGACGCACGGAGCGACAGCGTATGAACCTTGCTTCTCCGCTACTCTTCAACCCCTTCACACATAAATACGCACAGCGGAAAACCTCCCAGAGTTACACAGGCATATATAGGACAGGGATCCTGAGTTTCACAGTAGGGCGTGTGGAGGCACAAGCCGGTCTCAGGGTCACAGGAATCGATCGTGCATTCATCCCCGTCATCGCAATCCAGTTGTGTGTGCACACAACCGCCCGATTCTGGATCGTAACTGTCTGTCGTGCAAGGATTGCTGTCATCGCAATCTTCGCTTTCTCCTTCGATAGGCTCTTCCCCTTCGCCCTCACTGACTACAGTAAACTCGGCGTTGATATGCTTGTCTGCATCCATGACCACAATTCCGGGAACGTCACTGCCGCCCAGGTCTTCTGTCCAATGGTCAAATTCATAACCTTCGTGTGGCAAAGGCACCAAGTGAACCTCTGTCCCGGCAGAGTACAGTCCGCACCACGGTTGGCCTTCAAGGGGGGGGCAGATCTCTATTGGTTCCGGACTTGGCACCATGGTTCCATGAATGTATTCAGGGTTAACCGCTCCCAATCCAAGCATTAGCGAGAAGACTTCGCCCTCACCTTCCCCCTCACCTTCCACAGACCCGAGCGCCCAACACAGTGGAACGTTCTCCCCGGCATCGTAGTGATACAGCTCCCCGTTCTGCCATAAATACGCGGCGCGTATGGCATACGCCATGGGATTAGAACCGCCCTGCCATCCGGCGAGGTACGCGATTGCCTCGCTCAACACTATCCGCCAGTCTGCATTTGCATCTCCAGGGTGAACGGATACCGCTTCCGCCTTGGCTTCAAAAGTGCCAAGATACACCCCTGAAACCATGATTGCCAACAACATCACCGCCCTGGTTCCTGCGTGCATTTTCATGATTAATCCCTCCGTTCTAACCACTATAATTTAGCGTAACCTTTACTGGAAGCAGTTTTCATATTGCATACAGACCTAAAGAGTATATATCATTTTTCTCCCCTGATCGAATTACTCTATCCTGTAGAAGTTTCTTTGAAGGACGCTATCCATCCGAAGCCGCACTACCTGGTCAACCAGAAGATGACTGACTCCCTGAGACGCAAACTGTGGGTGACTGAATTGAAATCAAGGATGCGAAGGAAGCCAAGATAAAGAAGGCCGCAACTTGTAGGAAACACATCTGTTTTACGGCGATCACCAATGACCAAGGCTATCGGGTTTACTACGTGAAGGAAGGTGTGCAGAAAAGTGACGGGCTGTCGCCGTAAAGACAGGGACGAGGTCGCCTGATACTACATCGGTTGGATTCGGATGTCTATCGGTATGCAGGGCATCCAGATAATACCGCGCCTTTTCAAGTGGATTGAAAGCAATTACCGGTTCCAGTTTATGGCGCCAACACCCAGCACATTGGCGGGGCTTGCTCGGAGTCATACACATAGTGTTCACCATTCTGCCAGAGATAGGCGGCACGAATGGCGTAGGCCATAGGATTGCTTCCCTGTTGCCAACCCGTAAGATAGGCTACCGCTTCCCCCATTACGATACGGAAATCTCCATCCTTGTCCGCGTCATGGGGTGCGGGATTTTCCCCCTCGGAAGGCTCGCCTTCACTTTCCAAAACGGTGATAGTCTCACACCAATCCCTATAGTTGGGCGAGTCCTCTTTTTCCCCGCATTCCGGCTCATAACATTCCGTATGGAGACAGACGTGATAGGTTCCCGGTGTTGGAAATGTGTGAGTAAAAGAACTTCCCTCGCAATCCCCGCATGAGTAACCATCATCAAAATTCCACTCCCAATGGACCTCAATACATTCCCCTTCCACCGAGGACAGGTCGGTAAACTGTACCGTTAAGGGAGCCGGCCCCGAGTGGGAATCCACTTCGAAATAAGCGTTGTAATTGCCCCAAGAAGGAAATACCTCCACGAATATCTCTTCCGATGCTACATACACGCCCCCGTCGGTAACAAGTGACAACGTTATGGTATACGTATCTGAATACTCGAAACATTCGGAAATTTCCGTTTCGCCGGTTCGGCTAACGCCATTTATGGCCCATTGCCTGGAAAGGACTTCAGCGCCGAAAGAACAGTCAGAGAAGGTATAACATTCCGGTATCATACATTTGTCTTCATGGTGATAGACACAAATGGCCGGCAAAAACAGCGTCGGAGCATTACCGATCAGATAGGGATAGCCATCATTAACACTGGAGTCCGTATCCGCGGCCCAGACGGATGCAAAATCCCAACCCTCATACGTATTTGCGGCATGGGGAAAGGCCATCTCTTCCGTGGAGCGCGCTTCACCACCGGCGCTGGTCTCCTGTCCAGAGACCGTGCTGTCCCAGTAAGAATTCTCTGCCGGACCTGTCGCGTATCCGACAAGGCCGCCAGCGTTCCGGTTTCCCGAAACCGGGCTTGCGGCATAACACGAGGTGATGGGACTGCCCTCAGCAGTATATCCCGCCAAGCCGCCGACATTTTCGTTTCCCGACACCCCCCCGCGCGCGTAACACCATGTTATGGACCCTCCATTGCCGTTGTATCCCACCAACCCGCCGCAATGGACGGAATCGGCCGCCTGAATTGTTCCCGAGGCGCAACAAGAAGTGATATGGCCCCAATTCAGCCCGACCAAGCCTCCCGTACGCTTGTTCCCCACGACCGTGCCCGTGGCATAACCTCCCGTAACCGAGCCTTCACCCCAACACCCCCATTCCTCACAGATTTCCCAGCCATTATGCCCCAGCAGTCCACCAACCCTATCGTTCCCGTCAACCGTGCTCGAGGCGCGACATGAATCAAGGCTCCCACCTTCATTGGCTCCCGCTAAACCGCCGATAGCATAACTTTCCGCTCCGCCCGTAACCGAACCCGTCGCGCGACAAGATTTCATACCGCCCCAATTCAGTCCGACCAAGCCGCCGAGATATCCATTTCCCGTAACGGCGCCATTGGAATGACATGATTTGAGTACGCCATGATTAAATCCGGCCAGGCAGCCGACATATCTGTCGCCTTCTGCCTGCAGAACATCCATTCCGATATTACGAAGTACACCGTTCTCGCCCACGTAGCTGAACAGACCAACAGCTTCGCGTTCAGGCTGAATGACTTGACCGTTCTTTATGACGTGCCCGCCCCCGTCAAATACCCCGCTGAAGTGTCCAAGGTCGCCTATGGGATTCAGGAGGATTCCGCTCAAATCAATGTCGGCCATCAGGCGGATGTGCTTGTCCAATACCGACGTGTAGCAATTCAACAAGGCGAACTCGGTGGCCGTGACGATTTGAATCGGATTCGCTTCCGTGCCGTTACCGGTCCAGGGAACGGGCACAGGCTGCGGAATGGCGGGCTCGCCCGTTCCTTCCCAGGCTAGCCGGGGAAGGAACCCCTCCGCCATGACCCAGGGATAATCGTGCCAGCCGGCATTTTGATAATTCAGGACAGTATGCATCTGAGCCGTCATAAGTCCCCGGCCGCCCCCGAAACTATTACCCTGGCCGCTGGACTCCCGGTCCCAGAAGCTGCCGGAGACGATGCCATAAGTGCGGATGGTCTGACCATGATAGCCGTTATATCCCACCAGGCCCCCGAAGTTTACGGAGCCTGACACCAGGCCTGTCGCGTAACATGAAGTAATGGCACCCAAAAAATTGTTTCCCACGAGACCGCCGACCAACTGGAGCCCAGTAACCGCTCCGGTCGCGTAGCATGCGGTGATGGAACCCTCATTGCTTCCCGCCAAACCGCCCACAGGCCAATCGCCCGACACCGCGCCCGACGCAGAACACGCGGCAATCTCACCATCGTTTCTCCCGACCAGCCCCCCCGCTTGTTCGTCGCCCGTGACTGTGACTGAGGCACGGCAGGACGTGACGGCGCCGCCATCAGCATTTGTTCCGATCAGGCCGCCGGTAAAGAACCCCGTTACCGTCCCTGTAACGTAACAGGACGTAACCTTGCCGCCCTTATTGAAGCCCAACAAACCACCAACCGTGCCGCCTCCCCATACCGATATGGATTCCACACCGAGATTCCGAATTTCACCACCCGCATCCAGACAACCAAACAAACCGGCGAAAGTGACAAGGGGCAGGGTAATATGTGCGTTGCGCAGAACATGCCCACCTCCGTCAAGGACACCGGTGAAAGGAGAGGATAATGAATTGCCAACGGCAGGCAGTGCCGAGCCCATGAAATCAATATCCCCAAATAGAATGAAATTTTTATCTTGGTCGGCTGCCGTCAGAGCCAGGGCCACCCAATCCTCGGCACGCGCAATTTGATAGGGGTCAGCCTGAGTGCCGGTACCGCCACTGTACGCCGCCGCAAACCCCATACACGTAAAAGTCACTGCCATGATAGCCCCTGCGGCCATAGACCTGTCAAATTGTTTATTCATCGCTTTGCATCCCTATACTATATTTTTTCAGAGGACTTCGCTTTCTGAAAATAGTATCATATCTCCGGAACCTTTTTTCTAAAACTGTAAATGAGTCGAACATTCCCCGATTCACCCGGCAACAAAACGGCACCTGATTTTTCGTTTTTCTTCCATTGAGTTACACAACAGGAAAAACGCACGGCACGCAAAACATTTTTTTTGGGTACGGCGTTGGTACACGCCGGTGCACTATTACGCAGTGCAACGAAGTTAGTGCAATGTAGTTCGCCGATATTGATACGTAGCGTTTACGGTCATGTAACACTTTACGACTTGAGCGCTGCGGAAGGTAGTCAAAAACAGGCAGCGAAAAGGGTAAAAACACCACACCCCACACTAAACACTAAATGAGTTGGTGGATTTCCCGGTACACCGACCATCCGCTAAAACCTCAAGAGCACGTTATTCCAGCCTTTTTTTTAGCCAGTTTCGCACGTCATGCCGGGCCGGGATATCGCGAAGAGCCCAAGCGTCGTTATGGTTACGGAACGGAAGAGCATAATAGGTGAATGGCGCGTCTATACCAGTGGATTCTATATACGTGCGCGTTTTTCCCAGGCTGTTGCTTTCATCAATGATGAAGCTGGGACGACCGGCAATCCGTTGAAGCCGGGTCTGTGCGGCGGTTTTATCAGAATCTGGATAGTCCCATTCACGCACGCCATCGTAATGGCTGTACGATATAAAGGCGCTCCAGAGCGCGGCAACCTCATCATCATGAAGACCAATGTACCCACAGGCGATGGCGCCGCGGCTAAACCCGCATAACACTATCTTGGCGGGGTCCCCTCCCCATTGTTCACATACCCGGGCCACTTCACGTTTGGCATAGGCAACCGTCGCTTTGGTGTCTCCCCACCAAAGGGCCTGGTTTTTTGCACCGTCCTCGCTGATATAGGGCAAACACAGCCAGATGTAATCGTGTCCTCCCGAGAATCCATACCCCAATTTGCTGCCTTCAACTTCTCCGGAGCAGACATCACCGTACTTATTACGATAGTTTCCATTGCCGGCATATTCGACCAGCACGGCAAATCTCTTTCCAGGCTGCCAGTTGACCGGAAGATATAAAACATGATGTACAGCCGTGTCCTTATACTCAGGCGGTGTAACCGCAACACGCGCCCCCGCCCGAGGAGGACCGGTTTCTACAGGGGGAACCGTCAGGTCCGCAGGCACCGTGCTGATATCAGGGTAACTGCCGGCCAGTGCAGCGACGGTTAGCCGGGTCAAAAGAAAGGCGGCAAGTAACGTTTTAGTTTTTCGCACGATGCAACACCCCTTCTTTTGAACGCATGCTTTTCCCATCCACTGAAAGACCTTCAAAATAGAACTGGAATTTTGCGGACGCGCTATCGAGAGGCACGGTAAACTCATACGGAAACACATCATCATAAATCGTGTTCCATGAACCGCTCTGTTCATAATGCAAAGTGATTGCACGGAATTCGGCGTCGTCCGACTGCAGATAGAGGTACACACGGTCATGTTCAACGCCGGGAAGAATCATTGCGCGGGCACCGCCAAAGGGGACCTCGAGATAGTCCGGCGACCAGCCAGGGACGTTTGTTCGCGCGAGGATACGAGACTGGAATACAGGGACGATTTCAACATCTTCGATTTCAACCGCTGTAATCCCTTGCGCTTTAACGGAAACCCTGAATGACCCGTCATTGACCAGAAAGGATTCCTGCCCCTGGTTTTCTCGCCGGACCGTTGCCTGTTTCGTTTTGCCGTCAAGGTTACCAATTAATGTCCTGTTTAAGTCCACCGTTGCCGCCACCTCCTCCTTCGACTGGTTGGTGAAAGCAATCAATAGTTTGTCGCCGCTTCGCGCCGTCAGATAGTTCAGTTCAACATTGTCGCACGCCAAAATCCCCTTCGGCATCCAGAGATACACATTGTTCAGGCCATACCAGTTGCCCGCCTTGTGCCCATAAGCTCTATTCTGCAGGTAGGCATAGCCTTCAATGAACCGGCCGGGAAAATGGATCCGCCCCTTTGAGCGGACAAAGACATCCGACACCATATAGTCAAACAGCATGGACATCATGGGCCAGAGATGGTTGTAATGGAAGGAATTTACGCTAAGATCCTCGTGTTCCCTTAGCGGATAATCCGCTTCCTCGTATACATTTGTCCGTGCGGTATTTATGTGGTAGCCGGGAAAGTTCCGGTATCGTCCAATCACTGCGGAACGCGCGATATCCCTTAAGAACGCATCATTGGCATAGTAACCAAGCCGAAGCATCCAAGGCGCATAATTGGCCATGAAAATCGCGCGATGCCCGTTGCAGGTTCCGGAGGATTCGGAGGTTAGTCCCATTTCCGAAAGTCGCCATGCCGGGACTTTCTCTTCGGGGGCATCCATCTGCCGGTGCCCTTTACGTTTGAGGTACCAATACACCGGTGCCTTTCCGCCTTTGTTCACCAAAATCTCCTGCTCCGGTATTGCCGGACACATCCAGACATACATGGCAAACAAGCGGGCGCCCGCCTGCGCAGCCTCTAAATAGCGCCTTTCCCCCGTTTGTTCATACAACTCCAGCAAATCAATCCACTTGGGGGCAAAGCCTGTCCAGAAGAACAAGCCGCCCGCACATGGATCATTGAAATCAGTTTGAAGACGATCAATGCGTCTGTCCAAATAGGCGTCGGCCCCGGCCATGGCGTTTTTAAGATAAGCCTTCTCCCCGCCAGATCTATATAAGGCCAGCGAACTTCTCCAGAATCCACAACTTTCTGTGCCGTTGAGATTGGATGCCCTTTCCGTGCCATACTTCTTCTCGGCAAGCTTCAGAAACACGGAATTCGATTCCTGGAAAATTTCATGGAGCGCGGTCAGTTCCGTGACCGGAGCGCAAGGACCCTTCATGGCGCGCGATGGACTCTGAATCTTCTGATTGCGATCCAGGCAGAACAGGAACTTTTCCCGGGAGAGCATGTACTCCATCATGGGATAGGCACGGCGTTGATAGATGTCCGGATTGTCCGTGACCAGCGCCATGTTTAAAGGGTTTAAGGAGGACACATTTTTTACCGCGCCGGGCACGTCGGTCGAGTAGGAGTATCCTTTCAGTCCTTCCAGAAAGCGGCTGTACCCGCTCATTCCATAATCAAGCATGTTGTTCAGCGTTTCGTTCAACGAGGTGATGGCATTATGCCGGCAGTCTGAAAAGCCGTAGACCTCGCGGGCGATATGTTCGTAGGTATCCCCGCAATTATGTGAGGTTGAAAGCAGCCGCATCCTGAAATCAAAGGAATCTCCGGCCTTCATCAACGAACCTTGTCCGCCAAGCACGGGAGCAAAAACCATGGGTTGCGCATTGCCCGTTGCATTGCGCACCGCCACACCGAACCGGGAGTTGTTCAAAAGCGGCAGAGGTTCAAAGGGCAGCTCTTCCGGATCGGCTACCAGTGCGATACACTGTTTCCTGAAAAGCACCATTGTTGCCGGCAACGTACATTGGTAGGCTGGAGTCATGAAGGATGTTGCGGGAAATCGTTTTTCCTGCCATATCATTGGCTGCCATATCTCGTCGAATTCCGAGGGTTTTACTTCTGGCATGCCCGTAAAGCCAATCGAATGGTACCCTTGCACGTGGGGTTGAAAATGAAATGTCAGGACGGGTTCATGGTGGGTGTCTGACAAGGTGAGAGCGGCCGTTATCGCAAAGGACGGATTATCCTCAAAATGGAATTGCAGGGTGTCTTCGGTGATTTTGGCGCTTGTTGCCGTCACAACGGTGGTGTTTCCTGCATAAAACAAGTCGGCTGTGCGGTTTATGGTACTCCCTTTCAAGATGCCGTCATCAAAGCCGTCGCCTGCCATGGCCGCACCGGCTTTGACCTTTTTTAGCAGCTTGTCCTGCGGCAACTGTGCAGGATCAACTTCCCAGCTGACCACGTTATACACGACATCTTCAATCCCTGCAGACCGGTTTTCGATTTTGGGGTCTGTCTTTGCGAAGATGACGGTAAATGTTGGAGTGCATTGGAACTGGCCGCCCGTTTTCGTTCGTACGCGAACGCTAAGATCATCGTTCAAGGTAAGTGAACAATACGCATTGCGTATGGCTGCCGGCCCAGCGTATGCATTTGAAAGGAAAACACACAGAAGAATCTGAATAAGACAGGGTTGTTTTCTGATGGCAGACGCGAACATAAGAATTACTCTTCGTTAATCATTTTATTCCCATGGTATTACCAACCGCTGGCGCCTCATCGCGCACGTTGTTATAGGACAATGGCCACGGTGCGGTCAACTCCAAATAGCAGGCAAAGCAACTTAAGGACAGAATCACCCCGATCCAACCAGCGACACCTGCAAATTTCTGATTTTTCAGGCCCTTAATTATAAAAAAGCAAGCGCTTTCGGTAGAGACACCTTATTGTTGCAGTAAGTTGAAAAAGGAACTTACCATGTGTTAAATTATTACCTACCACCTGGTAGTTCACAGACTTCCGGAAGGTATAACTTGTCCAGAAGGACTCACTATAAGTCCGTAAAGAGAACACGGATAAATGGGTATCAGCCGATGATTGTCCCCTTCCTTTTTGAGCATTACAGATTAATCATGTGGAAGATGTTCTTGCATGTGATCCCAACATCCGTTTGTCTTACCAGTAAGGATAGGCTATGTATGAACTGAGCAAGATTCGCCTGTTGCTGCATATCCTGAACTGGCGGCTTCATTGGGGTTCGCAGAACATCCACTACCCGGCGCCGGATTTGGACAATCCGAAATTCGTAAGTCCGTACGCTGCAGCGTCTCAGATACCGGACGGTTCAGTGATTGCGACGTCAGGGCTGGCTGCGAATCAATGGGCAGCCATCCTGCATTGGGCTATTCGCGCGTCGTTTGAGAATACGGGACATCCTCGCAATCTGACGGTGGTTGCGATAGGCGGACAGGGCGCACGGGGCCGCGTTCCAGGTTCGCTTGAGGAACTTGGGCTTGAGGGCCTTTGCACGCGGTTCTTCGGCGGCCATTTGGAAACGTTCAAGTCGTACCTGCGGCTTGCGGACGCGGGTAAGCTCGAGCTTCAATGTATACCGCAGGGTGTGTTGGCTCACCTGATTGACGGGCAGGGGCGCGGCGAGGATTCGTGGGTAACGGATACCGGCGTCGGCACGTTCGTAGACCCGCGTGTGGGACGCGGCACACCGCTGTTCACTAACCAACAGCATGAGCAATGGGTGAGCGTTGAGGGCGACAAACTGCGGTTCCGGCTGCCCAAGATAGATGTCGCGATATTCAACGCTCCGGCAGCGGATAGACACGGCAATATCTATCTCAAAAACTGCGCCATAATTGCCGAAACATTCGAAATCATCCGTGCCGCACGTAAAAATGGCGGGCAGGTCATCGCGAACGTGGGTCTTCTGGTGGAGGAAGGTTATGATCGAATTGCCGTTCCCGCGGAAGATGTTGACGCAGTCGTATACTACCCCGGTACCGAACAAGTCGCTTCGGTACCCCATCGAAGTTACATGCCTTTGTTCACAACCAAAAGTGATATGCCGCGGGAAAAAGGCATAGCCCTGCTGCGGTTTGTCAACGAAGTGCTGCGTATCACACCGGTGCGCAGACCGATTGACACCATCCTGGCCAGGCTGGCGGCGAGCCTCTTTGCGGAAAGCGCGCCCCGAGGCAGTCTTGTCAACATAGGTGTGGGTTTACCCGAGGAGGTTTGCCGTGTAATCTGCGAGGCGGGACTCTATGACGACATAAAGCTCTTCACCGAGAGCGGTGTTATTGGAGGATTGCCCGCGCCTGGCGTTTTCTTTGGTACGGCGGTTTGCCCGGAAAAAATGATTTCATCCTTGAACGCGTTCAAGATGTGTGCAGAGAGACTCGACGTCAGCATTCTGGGCGTACTGCAGGCGGACAGTGAAGGGAACGTGAACGTGTCCAAGCGGGGTGAAGGCGCCATCAACTACGTTGGACCGGGAGGGTTTATTGATTTCAGCACATCTGCCCGTACAGTCATTTTCGTGACGAGTTGGATGTTTAACGGAAAAATTGCCTCCAAAAACGGACGGCTGCACATCGATTCACAGGGAAAGATCAAATTTGTTGACCAGGTGGATGAAATTACATTCAGCGGTAAACACGCCCTCAATAAAGGCACGAATGTCTTTTTTGTGACAAGCGTAGGGGTGTTTCAACTTACCGAACAGGGCATGATGCTGATACGCGTGATGCCCGGAATCGACATTCAAAACGATATTTTAAGGAAATGCAGCATGCGCATCGTGTTGCCGGAATCGGAGGTGCCGGTGGTTGCGTCTTCTGTCGTCACCGGAAAGAACTTCCGGCTAAACATGAAGAAACTGACCGATTCAGAGTGCACAACGGAACCCTGGGCGGGTCAAACGGGATTTATCATCTGATGACCCACGGAAATCTCAAACACGATACCGATACGAACATGAGGTCCACCATGGATGTACGGGGGAGGATCTTGATGGAAGCGCTCCATCTGTTTGGTTCGATCGGGTACGAGTCAACTTCGCTTCAGAAGATAGCGGATGCGGTGGGCGTTACAAAGCAGGCGCTTCTCTACCATTTCCCGTCGAAGGAGGCACTCCATCGTGCGGTGATTGAGTCGGTGTTTGACTATTGGCGACGCGAGTTGCCCGTCGTGCTTACCAATACGCCACCGGGGCATGCCCGTTTCCACTCGACAATGGGCGCGCTGCTTGATTTTTTTGGATCGGATCCAAGTTGCGCCAGGGCAGCCCTGCGCGAGATGCTGGATCGGCCCGACTCCCTGAGTGAGGGTCTGCGCAGGCATCTGAGTACGTTGGTGCGCATGATTACAGGCTACATTCGCATGGGCCAGGCGTCCGGACGGATACAACCGGAGCTTGACCCGGAATCCTACGTGGTACAGGTCTTGACGATGGTCATCAGTTCGGCGGCCATTGGCAGTGTGGTGAACGCAATCGTCGAGGCCTCCGACCCCGCCAAGCAAAAAGAACGCGACCGGGCTGAACTGGTGCGAATCGCGCGTCGTGCAGCCTTTGTCCCTAAGGTTTTAGAACATGAAAAGGAATAATCATGGAAAACTTTTACGATGACAATGATGATATGCGCTTTTACGTGGAGCGCGCAATAGAGTGGACGCCGTTGGTTGATCTCACGGAGTATATGCACAAGGCGCCGGACGCCTTCCCTACTACCCAGGAAGCACTGGAGTTCTATCGGAGCGTGCTGGAGATGGTGGGTAATTTCGTTGCGGAGGAAGTGGCGCCCTATGCGGAGGAAATCGATCGGGAACATCCTATATTGAAGAACGGCGAAGTCGTCTTCCCCGGGCGGCTAAATGCCATTATTGAACACGTGAAGGGTCTTGAACTTCACGGCATGAGCCTCCCACGGGAATTCGGTGGCATGAATTGCCCCTATCTGCTGGTCCTCCTGTGCACCGAACTGTTCGCACGGGGCGATGTGTCGGTGGCGGCGCACATTGGCTTTCATGGCGGCATGGGCCTCGCGGCGCTCGCTTTTTCGGCGTTTGAAGGGACTACTGAATTCAATGAAGATGCCGGGCGCATCGTGCGGACACGATTCGAGGAGATGGTCAGTGAGGTGATCAAGGGGGAGGCGTGGGGCTCCATGGATATCACGGAGTCTGGCGCCGGCAGCGACATGGCGGCGCTGAGCACACGCGGAAAGCAGGATGCAAACGGCAACTGGTTTTTGACCGGCAACAAAATATTTATCACGTCGGGCCACGCAAAGTGGCATTTCGTGATTGCGCGCACGGAGGAACTGAAAGCGGGTGACGCGTTCGCGGGACTCCAGGGATTGTCCATGTTTCTTGTCAAGGCCTACGAGGACAACGGGGCAGGAGAACGCACGCACTACGCATGGTTCGACAAATTGGAAGAAAAACTGGGCCATCATGGATCGGCCACCGTGGCCGTGCGCTTTGACAAAACGCCGGCGCAGCTGATCGGCAAGCGCGGCGAAGGCTTTCGGATGATGCTGCTCCTGATGAACAATGCGCGGCTGGGGGTGGGCTTTGAATCGTTGGGCGTGTGCGAGGCGGCTTATCGCAAGGCGCGCGACTATGCGGCCGAACGTCCGAGCATGGGCAAGATGATCGACCGGCACGAGATGATCGCGGATTACTTCGATGAGATGCGCACGGATATTCAGGCATTGAGGGCGCTGTGCGTGACGGGCGCTGTGCATGAGGAGATGGGACAGAAGATGAGACTGCTTCTTAACCTTATGCCGCCCAAGGACAATGAGGTGCGCAACGAGAATGAACGCGCAATGCGTTTTCACTTGGGAAAATCGCGGGACCTGACGCCGTTAATCAAGTATTTCGGCGCGGAAAAGGCGGTCGAGATCACCCAGCGTTGTATACAGATCCACGGCGGCTACGGGTATATCAATGAGTATGGCGTGGAGAAATTGCTGCGCGACGCGATGGTCCTGCCGATCTATGAAGGCACCAGCCAAATCCAAGCGCTCATGGCGATGAAGGACAACCTGTTGGGCATACTCAAGAACCCGAAGGCCTTTATGACCGATACGGTACGCGCATGGGTGCAGAGCGTTTTTGCGCCGGAACGCCTGGCGCGACGGGTTGCGCGCCTGAAACGCCGTAAATACCTGGTTCTCCGATATCTCCTGGTGCGGCTGGCGGTCAGGAAATTGGCTTCGGGCCCCAAGGCCCTTCTGGGGCAGTGGGATCCGAAAAAAGATTTCGCGTTGGCCATGCTCCATGCGGAACGTTTGATTCGCATCCTGACCGATGTGGCGGTTTGCGAAGTACTGCTCAACCAGGCAAAACGCTTCCCGGAACGGCGTGAAGTCCTCGAACGTTACCTTGAACGGGCAGAGTCGCGATGCCGAAGCATGCACTATGAGATCACGCATACCGGCAACCGGGTGTTGTCCGCGTTGACATCTGCGGATGAAGACACAAAATAAGGATTCCTGCAATGAGTGATTTCCTTCTGAGAATGAGTGCGAACAAAGCCTCCCGAAAAATCATCCAGACCTTGCGGTTGCCGCTGCCCCTGCCGCCTGTCCTGTCGCGCGCCCAAGGCCCGTGGCAGGAACACTTTTTGGCAGGCAAGACCGCGTTCATCGCCTCTGGTCCCGATGGCGTTCTTGCCGAGGGCATCACGAATGCCGTCGAGAGTGCGGGAGGACGTATCTGGCTCCAAGGCAAGAGCGCGGAGCCGCCGGACAGTGTGCGGCCGTATGGGTTAATCTACGATGCGACCGGACTCAGTACGCCGGAGCAGTTGGAGGATGTGTATGCCTTCTTTCATGCCCATGTGCGCCGTCTGCCCGGGTGTGGGCGTGTGGTGATTGTCGCCCGCCCGCCCGCGCAAAGCGTTCTTCCCCTGTGTCGGACCGCACACCGTGCTCTTGAAGGCTTCGTCCGCAGTCTGGGAAAGGAAATCGGCCGCAAGGGCTCCACGGCGCAGGTAGTTTACGTGGATAACGGTGCAGAAGAACGTGTCGGTCCGGTCTTCCGTTTTCTCTTATCGAAACGTTCGTCGTATATTTCGGGGCAACCCATTCATGTGTCCGGGCTCGTTCATCACCCTGCGAACACTGCTTACGTGAAGCCTTTGGCGGGAAAGGTGGCGCTGGTTACCGGAGGCGCACGGGGCATAGGAGAAGCCACGGTCCTCGCGCTCGCACGAGAAGGGGCACGCGTGATCGTTATGGACCGTGAGTCGGAAATCGCGGTCGCTACCCAGGTGGCGCAATCGATTCAAGGTACGGCGCTTGTCTGCGATGTGACGGATGCGCGTGCCGCGGAAATCATACTGGAGCATGTACGGGAGCATTATGACGGTCTGGACATCGTGGTGCATAATGCGGGAGTCACACGCGACAAGACCCTTGGCAACATGACGAAAGACCAGTGGAGCATGGTTCTCGGGGTCAATCTGCTGGGACTGATCAGATGCAACGAGAAGTTGCTCGACAGCATTCGTGACGGCGGCAGGATCATTGCACTGTCCTCCGTAGGCGGCATCGCCGGCAATGCGGGACAGACCAACTATGCGGCCACGAAAGCCGGGCTCATCGGTTACGTGCAGGCGCTTGCTCCCATGGTTGCGTCGCGGGGCATCACTGTCAACGCGGTGGCCCCGGGACTTATTGAAACACGAATGACGGCCGCCATGCCGATGGGAACCCGCGAAGTGGCCCGGCGCTTGTGCAGTCTCATGCAAGGCGGCCTTCCCGAGGATATCGCGGAAACCATTACGTTCCTCGCCAGCCCCGGCGCCACGGGTATCACCGGAGAAGTACTGCGTGTTTGTGGCGGAAACTTTTTGGGCGCTTAAACTTAACTCATTGAAAGGAAATAAATAATGCCATTCAGTAAAGATACTCCCGTAAAGCAACGGGCCGTTATAGTCGCAGGCGTCCGGACACCCTTCGTGCGCGCGTTCGGTTCCCTGATGACCCTGGACACGATAGCGCTGGGTACGGCGGTGACACGCGTACTGCTGGAAAAACTCGGAAGCGCCGGCACGCGGATTGACGGCGTCTTGTGGGGCGGCGCCATATTACCGAGCGCAACACCCAATGTGGGACGCGAGATCGTTTTAGACTCCGGGATTGCGCCGACCGTGGAAGCCACGACGCTAAGCCGGGCCTGCACCTCGGGGTTTATCGCCGCAACAGAAGCCGCGGCGATGATCGAGCGCGGCGAGGCCGACATCATGATTGCGGGTGGCAGCGACTCCACCAGCAACGCGGAAGTCAAGATGCCGCCAAGTTTCGTGCACAAGACGGCGCCCGTCGTCATGAATGCCAAGTCGGGCGTGAAGGACTATTTTCGTTTGCTCTTCAACTTGAGCGTCCGCAAGGACCTGCTTCCCCAGCGCCCAAGCATCCGCGAGAGAACGACCGGGGAGTTGATGGGCGAAGCCGCGGAACGGATGGCCCGGTTCTGGGGTATCACGCGGGAAGAACAGGACGCATTCGCCGTGCAATCGCACCACCGCGCGGCGGCCGCGATGGCGTCGGGGCGTCTTGCGGATGAGGTGCTGGCGGTCGAACTCCCGAACGGAAAAATCGTCAGCGCGGACAACATCGTACGCGGCGACACCAGCGTGGAAAAGATGGCCAGGTTGCGACCGGCATTCGCCAAGGGGGGTACGCTCACCGCGGGCAACTCAAGCGCCCTCACGGATGGGGCTGCGGCCTTGTTGCTTATGAGCGAGGATAAAGCCCGTGCGCTCGGTTTCGAGCCGCTGGCAACGTTTCGCAGTTGGGCCTACAACGCCGTGGACCCGGCCGACCAACTGCTTATCGGGCCGGCCATTTCAATGCCGCTCGCGCTTGAACGGGCGGGCATGTCGCTTAAGGATATAGACCTCGTTGACATTCATGAGGCCTTCGCGGCGCAGGTCTTGTGCGTGTTGCGCGCTCTAGCCAACGACGTGTTTGCGAAGGAGCGACTCGGACGCGACAGTGCCGCCGGTGAACTCGACCCCGAACGCATTAATATTCACGGTGGTTCCGTTGCCTTGGGACATCCCTTTGGCGCCACCGGCATACGCATGCTCCTCACGATGGCCAACGAGCTCAAGCAATCCGGCAAGGCTACCGCGCTTCTCGGGATCTGCGCAGCGGGCGGGCAATCGGTGGGCGCGGTTCTGGAAGCGGTGTGACGGCGAATGGCGGCCCCCGAATGAATGTTCCCCCATAGACTTTATTGAGATCCTCCTTTTGTTGGACTTTGGGGCCCGTTTTCCAAGAACGCACCTGACCCGGATGGTTTACAGTGGCTCACCGGTGTTCAGTTTTCAGGAAGCGGGAGTGAACTATAGACGTTTTTGACGGCCTTTTCGTGCGGTTTTTCCGACGATAGGGGTATTTTGAATGTTTTTGGGCACACCTCCCCGTTACCCCGTGGCATGGATTTCATGGAATCATGCCCGTCAGGGGATGACGGGCCTACATTCAGCAACGCATAGGATAACTCTTCAGATTCTGCAATACTTTGCGGAACGTGTCCTGATACGGACAGGCGGTGACGCAGTGGACCAATACACGTCGGACGGATTGTTTTATCTGCGCACCGATCTTGAATAGGTTTAGTCGAACGCTTCCGCAGGTGGACTTGGCCATGTTGGTGCCTTGCATCGTAACATTAAGAAACTCTGAGTGGTAAAAGAACAACTATCCAAGCCGTTTTTTTGCATCGTGTGCATCCATCCAATGAAAAGTCTATACTTAATTTCAGATATCCTGCTCTCGTCGGAAATGCCCATGGCACTGAAAAACAAACAAAAAGACGGAGCAAAAAGGGACTGACGACGAAATAGCCGTCCGTAGCGAAGCATAGATGCCCTTTATTGCTATTGGCTATTTCGTTGTCTGTCCCTTTCTTGCGGTCCTATACGAACCTGCCATCAAAAAAGCGCCAAACCGAATTCCGGGTAATCATTGAATAACCCCGACGAGATCAGGAAGTCTGAACTTATACCCAATTTCTACAGATGACATATTGGCCCACATACAACAAAAACACTGCGTGCGCCAACGCTTAGCATTAACCATACGTACTCCACGCTGTTGGAATACCCCAATGTCTGGCAATACCCTATGAAAGGTGGACCGGATGCTTCTGCTATTTTCCTCTGCACGGGCCAAAACCTTGAATTTACCAGCAAGCCCATCCGTGCCTGGGCAAGCCTTGCAGCCATCATGGGTAAATTTCTGGAACAACTTTATTTTCGTCATTGGGTAGAGAACGCACAGCCAGTTCAGGAAACATCCAACAATAGCTGTGGTGCATCGAGCAAGGTGCTTTCCCATAGATTAACCGTATTTACCGGTAGCGAACGATTGGGCCATAGGCAATGGTGGCAGCATGGTGTACAAGTGTTTACCGGCGTGCCCGGCGCCGTGAACACGTCGGCGCGTATTTCACGTTTTACAACAAGCAACGGCCCCATCAAACCAGGGCCTACACCACACCGGAACACCCGTACTGCACCGGAGATCACGAATTTAAAACAGTCAACGCCACCGATTGGCAGTTCACGCTGCAGGTGGTATATGATGCATGAAGAAAAGAAAACGAAAGAGAGCGGTCCAAACCGTTCGGTTCTGTGCATTCCTTTCTGTTCGACTATATGGATGAGTTAGTAGCGCAAACGGACATCGCCCTCTTAACCCACCCCAAAAACGGTCCAAGCGATGGGGACAGCCTCATCCCTTGGGACTGGAGAAGAACTGATGAACAGCATACGTCTTTCTATTTTCGTCCTTCTCATTCTGGCTTGTCTTCAAGGCTGCACTTGCTTGTTCGACACCGGCGACGCTCCGGACTCGGACCGTGAAGTGTTGATGTGCGGGCTGGCGAACTGCCCGATAGAGATGATCCTTTGCGTGTTGGATCCTGCTTGCCGTGAAGCACTCGAATGCAACTCCGCATGCGGTTCAGCCGGCGCACAAGCCGAACAACAAGCCTGCAACCTGGTCTGTCAACTCGCTCAAGGAGAAGGCAGCGAGATATACAGTGCCCTGGTGCAATGCTTCGCCGAAAACGGTTGCTTGCCCACCTTGCCGGACGGCACGGACGGCCGATGTCTGGTTACCTGCGAGAACATTCACAACGTGTATGTTCTTGAGAGCCTTGACGAGCTCGAGGGAACCTGGCTGGAGGTACGGGGCCTGAACTGTGGTGTTCCCGGGTCGGGCTGGGAGGGCGGCTACGATGCCCTTCCCTGCAGGGCGAGTTCCTGGATCTATAATGCGGAACAGTGGTGGTACCATACGTCCTTCTGTGCTCCCGCGGAAAATGGAAGCTGCAGCGAAGAGGACCCCGTTTACTTGATCGCGGAACCCAGGATAAGCGACCAGATACCGGGCTTGCTAAACGTTATCTACGCCAACCCGCCCCTTCAACCGCAGGAAGAACGGTGGTACATCCTCTCCAAACCCCATCCGGATTGGATCATGTACAACTATTGCGGCTCAACGCCGGCCGGCGCGTACGCCGGGGTAAATGTCATGACCCGCGCACCCGAAGCGTCCGATGCCGCGATGCCGCCCGAAGTCGCCGCTGCTTTTCGACAAGCCGCCAAAGACTTCAATTTCTCTTATGAGGACATGTGTATCACGGATCAGACCCAATGCCCCCCTGTAACGGCGGAACAGGATGTGCAGGACTGGGTCAATGGGTTGTGAACGGTGGTGAAGCGTGCGCAATTCCCTCAAGAGCCTTTTCTGCCACACCGCCCCCGGCGTCACATGCCCCGTGACGTGGAGATTACCTATACTCAAGGATATGCTGCTATGGAATCTTGCGGAGGCAAGGCGGGATGTAGACGAGCGTGACACGGAGGTTGATGAAGATGACTGAACTCAGATGAATGAGCATGCATTAGGAAAGCAAACAGGTGATGCGGTCTCCAAAAACTGGACAGTGTAATAAGATGTTGAACTAAACGGCTATCGCCGTGGGCGAAACAAGAAGTTTCGCTCCAGTAGGCGTACCTTCCCAGGTGCGCCATCTTGCCACAAGCGCCAGAAGCATATTTCTGGCGCACCTGGGAAGGTACGCCTACAAGCGCCCCCTGTGGTTTTGGTTCTATCTGGTATTACGTGGGTTGGACACCATACGGGCTAGCATTTAGTCCGAAAAAGTTTTTCACTTGGCCCGGCAACTGAAAAAGCTTATTCCTTCTAAGACAGTAGACAGATGTCCAGTAAGGAAGACTCCGTCCGGACTTTCCAATGGAACGCCAACGTATTGTAAAGCAATATCATACGGTTTAATCCCATTCAAATTGCCGAATGGTTATGTGAATTACTTGATAAGGGCTTGTTTCAATCACAAAGAGAAATATCAAAGGCATTTGGGCTGCATCGTAGCCGGATAGGACAGCTTTTAGCGCTGGAAAAACTGCCCGAAAAGGAAAGGAAACGATTGAAACAGAATGAGGGATTGCGGGAGTATCAGTTGCGCCGAAGTATGGGCGAGTGAAAGCCTGAATCTGGCGTCGCCAAAATACTTGGGAATGAGAGCATGGCCGTCACCGAGAAGATATACTTTCATTTCATGAAGCTGCCAAGGAAGATAAGCCTGACAAATTCCGGGCAGAGTTGATACGGGTGTGGTCGGTATCCTGAATGAAATGAATAACCCTCCTGCGATAAAAGCAAGAGGGTTATTTTTTCACGCACTATATCTTGACGAAATAAGACACGGCGAGCACTGCCATAAGGGACATTCCGATAACCAACCAGTCTCCCAAAGTCCGTTCGAACAGGTCTTTCGGAAAAAAGGTTTTATTTGTGGAGGTGCAGCATCCGCAGGTTTCATTTTCTCCTTCGCCTTCTCCCTCACCTTCCCCTTCGCCTTCTCCCTCACCTTCTCCCTCGCCTTCGCCTTCACCTTCGAGCAGGCTCTCCCCTTCTCCCTCGCCCTCAACTTCTCCCTCGCCTTCCCCTTCGCCTCCTCCCTCGCCCTCACCCTCACCTTCTCCCTCGCCTTCCCCTTCGCCTCCTCCCTCGCCCTCAACCTCACCTTCTCCCTCACCTTCGCCTTCCCCTTCACCTTCCCCTTCGCCTTCCCCTTCGAGCAGGCTCTC
>Ga0116149_1002170_pt1 | contig 22105 bp, 17 predicted proteins | sample AD_UKC057_MetaG_FD_89787 | JGI IMG/M metagenome (GOLD analysis project Ga0116149, IMG submission 89787) | Active sludge microbial communities of municipal wastewater-treating anaerobic digesters from USA - AD_UKC057_MetaG | ecosystem: Engineered > Bioreactor > Anaerobic > Digestate | place: USA... | reverse complement strand
GACTCTAACTGCGGTACCACGGCTCCCTGAATCGTATTTATCCACTGCATGGGACTGCTTCCAGGCGCCATCTGGAAGTTCAGGTTCGTATTGTTTTTTCCGGTCTCATAGGGGTAGCCCGTACCCGGGAAAAGGGGATATTCATGCAGGCTGACGAAAAGCACGGTGTCGTCATCGTAAAAGGCGTGCTGGGTGCCGTTTCCGTGGTGTACGTCAAAATCTACGATAGCCACGCGCGCCGCCGCGCCCGTCTCCCGCAGCCAATGTGCGGTCACGGCAATGTTGTTGAACAGGCAGAACCCCATGGCCCTGTCCTTTTCCGCGTGGTGGCCGGGCGGACGCATCATTACGAAGGCGTTCTCGAACTGGCCGTTCAGGATACCCCGGGCCGCCGTAATGCCCGCCCCCGCCGATAACAGGGCCGCCTCCCAGGATGCGGGAACCATCACGGTGTCGGGGTCCGGATACTCCGCCCCGTCAAGACAAGCGGCCCTAATTTCGTCAAGGTGTGTTTGCGTATGATTGCGCAATAAGTCTTCTGGTGCGGCGGGCTCCGGCCGCAGGCAGGGCGCTTCTATATGGCGTTCCTGCAGGGCGCGTCGAATCGCTTCCAGGCGCAACGGCGATTCCGGGTGGTAGTCGCCTGTGTCATGAAGCACGGCCTCCGGGCAGTATAACAATACGGTTTTTGCCATAACGGTGTTCCTTGCGTTCCGGTACCGTTGACATTCTAACCTTTGTCGGGGAGGGAGTCAATCCCGTGTTCAATAGGATGCGACAACCGTTCCTGAGTTGATTACGGCCTGGCACGCCAGACGTTGATCGTCCGCCAGACCCATATCCTCTTCTTCCTGCGTCTTGGGCGCCAGGTTCTCCATTCCTTCCAGAATGGTGATGACGCATGTTCCACATATTCCCGCACGGCAGGCAAAGGGCACACCCAGGTCATCACACGCATCCATAATCGGCGAACCATCCGCTACCTGTTTCTCTTCTCCGTCAATAACGATTGTGGCCATAATGTTTCTCCTTACAGTGGCTAAAAAAGAACAGACGAAATAGACTTTTCTTATTCCCCTTTAAAAAAAGTTTTGCTCTCTCCGGTTCTCGGGGCGCGCCCGTTGACCTGTCCAAACTCAGTTCGTGGCGTTCAGAGTGCTGTTCGCGGGCGTATCCGCCGCGATTTCAGCGTTGCGGAAAGGGCCGTCCTTTTCCAGGAGCCATGCGAGCCCGTCATCGAGGATTTGCACCACGATGATGGCATCTTCTTTCCGCAGACCCGGATGGTCGCAGGGGTACCAGCGAATTTCTTTGGGTTCACCCAAGGCCTCATAGAGTTTTTTGCCCGCGTCGGGGCTGACCAGCGTGTCCTCCGAACCATTCAGCATCAACACAGGCCGTCCCGCAGTACCCGCAGCGTACCGTTTCGGGTCGGCCGGGCGCATCATGAAGGCAACCACCTGTTTACCCATCCAATGAAGGGGGGCATTGTTGACGGCATTCTTGATAAGCGGCGCATTCAGCATCGTCTTGATGTCCGCACCACCGACGACGAGTACGCTTGCGCGGATTCGTTCGTCAAAAGCGGTGGCCGTGGATCCGGTAATAGCGCCATAGCTGGCGCCGATAAGGTAGATCCGTTCCGGGTCGATATCCGGGTGCGTCTGCAGATAGTCAATCAGGCGTCGCGTGTCATTGATGGTTTTCCAGGGCCGTTGCCGAAAGGCCACGGCCTGGGCCAGCGGCCCTCCCTCGACTTCCCGTTCACCCTGCATGGACTGGTCAAAACAGGCCATGGCAAAACCGGCCTCGTTAAAGGGAGTGCAGATTTCTTCCAGAAACCTCTTGCTTTGTCCTATGCCATGCAGAAAAATAATTACCGGGAGTTTCCCTGTGTGTTCCATTGGCATGGTCATGATCACAGGTACGGGTTCTCCGGTCCTGGCCTCAATGCTGAACAACAGCTTTTCAAAACGGCGCGGGCGGACAATGCCGAAGAGATCGACGGTGTCTTCCACACGGGTCGCTTCTTTTACCTGCACATTGAAGGGTAGGCTGGGGTCATATTCCTTGAAGTAAGTCAAATCCGCCCACACTTTCGCGAGGAAAAGAACAATGATGAGGGTAAGCAATACCCCGCCGATTATTTTGAGTGCTTTGCGCATGACATGTTCCTTTATGGAAAGCTTTGCAGACTTCCTGAGTTTGCGGATGATGAGATAAAATCCTGAATAGGACGCCTGTGATGTTAATATAAAGAGGCCCGGCAAATCAACGTTCGATAATAAGCGCCGCAATTGTCCACAAGGACGTACCTGGAGCGCCCGGCCAGGCATGACAGTGGTAAGATTACCCGCTCAGTCCAGGGGCGTTGCCCTTTTCAGTTCATCCAGTTCGTATTGGATGCTTTGTGTTACCGGGAAACGAAACCCGGTCTTGGGATCGAGGTCGAGGTCCATGACCTTCAGCGCCACCGGGTGCTGGTCCCGTTTCCATTGGCTGGCGGCAAAGCGTTTCGCGAAATCCAACACCCAGCCGCGCAACCGCTCGGTATCATGTTCCGGGAAACGAAGACACAGCAGGCGCCAGCAGTCGGCCAGGGATAACCGTTTGCGCGCATACAGGTAGAGCAGGTCATCGAGCACGACATAAGGCATCAGGTCGGTTTCATCCAATTGCCCAGGAGCCAATTCGGCGCTTGGCGGGATGTCCAAGATAGGACGGATTGACCGGATACCGTCCCGCTCTGAAAGATATTCCAGCAGGCGGGTGACCACCGTTTTGGGCACGTTGGCGATGGGGGAGTAGCCTCCCTGGTTGTCTCCTCCCGTCGTACTGTAACCCACGGCGGCCTCGCTTAAGTTGGACGTTACCAGGAGCAGCCCTTCCGTGTTGTTTGCCCAGTTCAGCATCATGGCGCCGCGGATGCGCGCCTGAAGATTCTGCCGGGTCATGGGCGCCACCCCTTCCTCACCTCCCATAATCTCCGCCGCTTTCGCCAACGCGACCTTCGCCTCTTCCTCTATGGAAACTACCCTGAAGGGCACGTGAAGTTCCGCAGCCAGGCCGCGGGCGGCATTCTGAGTGCCTTCACTGCTCAGGGAACCGTTGGGCAGGTACAGTGTACTTACATAATCGGCGTAGTTCTCGCTCTCGCGGCCTTCCCGCAGCATTTTGGCGGCTCGCACCGCAAGCAGGAGGCACAAGGCGCTGTCACGCCCGCCGGACAAGGCCACCAGAAACTTTTTAAAAACACCCACTTTTTCAAAATAATCCCGCAGTCCCAGCGCCAGGGCGTCAAATAATTCATCCAGGGCCGGGTCGCGTTCCTGCTTGCGCCTATGCGCCGAAGGAAGGTAGTAACTGCGGGGTTGCTGCGCCGCGTACCGTTTTGCGGGGGCGGGGGTAAAGGTGCCGTTGCCGGCTTCAATCATGGTGGTCTGTCCCTGCTGGACATCGGTCCCGGCATATTGGCGCCACGTGGTATTTTCCATGCGGCTGTGCTCGATTTCATCCAGGTTCAGCACTGCATTGGAAAGGGTCCAGGCACGCTTGGACAGGAGGGGGCCCTCGCAGGCAAGTCCGGCCGGGGAGGCAATCAAGCCGCCGCCGTCAAAAACCAGGCGGCTGTTGTCGCAGCCCAGCAGGTTGGCATAGGCATATACGCATTTAAGAGTGGCGGCGGCGCTCATGACCAGCCGTTTGCGTGTCTCATTTTTACGCGGCGTGAAGGGGGAGGCGCTTGGGTTGCATACGATTTCCGCTCCCGCACGAACACGTTCCCATGCGGGGGAAACCGGACTCCAAAGATCCTCGCAAATCTCGGCGGTTACCAGTCCAAAGGGAAGTTTGAATACCAGGTCACCAGCGGGAACGCCGTTTATTTCCGTGACGCCGCCCGGCCAGGAAGTCCAGTTTCTTGCTTCATAAAAAACGCTGTATGCGGGCAGGTACTTTTTTAATACCAGGCCGCAGATGATTCTGTCGCTGATAAGGGCGGTGGCGTTGAATATCTGTGCATGGTGCACTACGGGAAGTCCGAACAACGCGGTGATGTTATCACACGAGGCTGCGATTTCGGCCAGGGCGGCCCAACTCTGCCGGGTAATGTCCCGCCATAAAATACGGTCTTCAAGACTGTAACCGGAGATGCAGAGTTCCGGCGTGACCAGGAGATGAGTCCCTTCTTCCTTTGCGGAGCGGATAAGGTCCAGCAGGCGACGCTTATTGCCCTCGAAATCACCAACTTTGACCGACACGGCCGCCACGCCGATATTTACCAGTCGCATCTTCGTGTTTCTCCCGATGTTACAACCGTTTTAGTCCGCCATTATGCGGCGCCTTCCGGGTTGATCAGCATCCTGTCTTTCATCTCACCAAGCCTGTTCGACAACAGCACCTTGTAAATTTCCGGGTTGCGCAGCCGCTTATATTCTTCGGGCATGCGGCTTTGATGGGCAAGCATCCGTTCTCGAATCGCCTTTGTAACAGGAACATCTCCGGTTCTTTTGCCTTCTTGAAATACCGTTTCCAGCAGTTCCATGGCCGATGCGGCGTTTTCCAGGCGTCGTACGGCATGGGGGTGCTTCTGGGCGCGACCCTCGATGGTGCCGCTCGTGGCCCAGGTCTCGGGGTCCAGGTACAGTATATCGCCCAGCGGCTGCCCGTCCCCATCATAATAGCGTACCAGCCGCTTGCGGCCGGGATCGGTCGCCTTTTCAAAATTGGAAGTGACTTTCATCCGGGGCTGCCATTGTCCCTCCTGCCACAGGGCGACGAGTTTGTACACCCCGGGCAATGCAGGCGCGTCATAAGCGGTGACTAACTGCGTGCCCACGCCCCAGGCGTTGATGCGCGCGCCCTGGCGTTTTAAGTCCGCGATGAGGTCTTCATTGAGGTCGTTCGACGCCACAATCAACGGTTCCTCCAGTCCGGCCTGGAGCATCATCGTGTGGCAAATCTTGCTGAGTTTCGCCAAATCGCCGGAATCGAGCCGGACGGCGGGGCGTACGGACAGTCCCTGGTCACGCATCTCGCGGAATACTTTTACGGCATTGGGAATACCGCTCTTTACCGTGTCATACGTGTCCACCAGCAGTACGCAGCGGTCCGGGTATAACCGGGCAAAGGCACGAAACGCCTCCAGCTCCGAGGCAAAACTCATGACCCAACTGTGGGCATGGGTGCCCGCCACCGGAATATCATGTATCTTGCCGGCAAGGACGTTGGAGGTCGATGCGCATCCGCCTATATACGCCGCGCGTGATGCGCTGACACCCCCGTCCGGACCATGGGCGCGCCGTAACCCGAATTCCATGACAGGGTCACCCCCCGCAGCCAGACAGACCCTCGCTGCTTTGGTTGCTATCAGGGTCTGATAGTTGACCATGTTCAGCAGTATGGTCTCCACCAGTTGCACTTCCAGAATGGGGCCTTCTATCTGGATTACAGGTTCGTGGGGGAATACCAGCGTTCCCTCGGGAACCGCGCGCACGATACACCGGGGTTTGAATTCGCGCAAGTAGTCCAGGAAATCTTCTTCAAACACCTTCAAGGACCGCAAGTAGTCGAGGTCATCTTCCGTGAAGGCCAGATGCTCGAGATAATTCAGGAAATCATCCAGGCCGGCAGACACGGCATAACCGCCATGTTGCGGCAGGGCGCGAAAAAAATAGTCAAAGGAGACGTGCTGTCCGGTGCGCCCGTCTTTCCAGTGCCCGGCCATCATTGTTAACTGGTAAAAGTCCGTCAACAAGGCAAGGCCTTCGCGCCGGAACCAGGAGTGGTGCTCCGCGCTCATTGGATGCCGTTGCTCCGGACGGTTTCCGCGCCGGCCGCCCGTAATTCCTCCAGAATGGATGTCGTGTTTTCAGGCAGTACGGCGCGAACTCCGTCCTCAACGAGTATGGTTGAAAAGCCCTCCTGCAGTGCGTCCAGTACGGTGGTGCGTACACAGTAATCCAGGGTCAGTCCGGCCACAAATACCCGTTCCACACCCCGGCGCCGCAGCATTTCGGCCAGGCCGGTGCGGTCGAACCCGCTATAGGCCTCCCGGCCGGAATCCGTGGCCTTGTTGATAATTAGGGCGTCCACGGGCACGCGCAGGTCGGGATGGAACTCCGCGCCAGGAGTATCTTCAATGCAGTGAACAGGCCAACTGCCGTCCCGGAACTCCGGTTCGAAAGAAAAACTGCAGTGGTCTTCAGGATGCCAGTCCCGGGTAAACACAATGTGATCAAAAAACTTAAGCATGCTGTTGATGGGGGAAACCACCCGTTCGCCAAAGGGAACAGGCAGGGCACCCCCAGTGCAAAAGTCATTTTGTACGTCCACGACAAGTAGTGCATCCGTTTCTTCGATTTTTAGCATGTGGTACTGGCCTCCACTCGCTGAAGTGCTGTGGAAATTATTGTGCTGTGGTCAAATGCCATGGCTGGCAGAGAGAATACATCAAACCAAGCCGCCTCCGAGGCGTCATCCGCCGCATGCAACGGGACGGGGGTGGGCAGTAAACCCCAATAGGCTACCGTTACACTGTGCCCCCGGGGATCACGTCCGGGGTCGCCAAACGTGTGGAACTGATTCAAGGGAATTCCTGATAACCCGGTTTCCTCACAAAGCTCCCGCTTTACTGCTGCCTCCAAGGATTCATCCTCGTCCACAAAACCGCCTGGAAGCGCCCAGCAACCGGAAAAGGGGGCATTTTTGCGCCGTATCAATACAACCTTGCGTTCCCGGTCCGTACCGGAAAAAACCACGGCATCCACGGTGAGCATGGGGCGCGGATAATTGTAAGTATAGACACTCACGTATATTCTTTACCTTTATGCTGTTTGTTTATAATACAAGATATGGTAAAGAAACTGCATCTTTTCTTTACTGGCACCCTAATCGGCCTGCAGGAAGAAGGTATAGAAAAGATAGGCGGTGTGTCAGCCGTACCTTCCACAGGAATGGGTTTGACGGACTTGTTCCCTGGGTTTTCGACCCTGTACGGGTCGACCTAATCAAACCGACTGGGAGCGAGAGCGGCGTGACGCCAGAGAATGAACCGCCATAAGAATATCTTCAGCGATAAAGGGCTTAAGAAGAAAACCATCCGAATAGGTGGCGCCCGCCTGGTTTATATGTTCCTCTTCCGCGCGGGCCGTGACAACAAATACTTTGATTCCGGAGAGATGATTGTTCGCTTTGATACGCCGGCAGACTTCACGGCCGTCCAGGTCGGGCAGGGTTATTTCAAGGAGTACCAGCCAGTAATCCCCTTTTTCGACCAATGTTAACGCCTCTTTGCCCGTCCGGCACGTATCAACCTCGTACCCTTCGCCTCCCAGGCAGTGTTTGATAAATAGTTGTGCCGCTTCATCGTCGTCTATATATATAATTTTTTTGCCCAGCACATTCTGGGCTGTTCTTTCCTGGGTCAGCGCATAGTGTATACCGCTAAGCAGAATGCTTTTTCGGAAATTACGTTTGACGCGGCCTGAAAAACGCTTGCGGCATGAAGGGGATAACTGTTCGTCATCACATAAAGCCAGAAGCGGTACCGCTTCTGGAAGGGGCTCTTCAAACAAAGAGTTTATCTGTTCATCTCCGGCGGGGCCGGGTTCCATGTCTACAATGATGCAATCGGGATTATATTTCTGCGCCAGATTGCGGGCTGATGATCCTGCTGCTGCGACAATCGTATCCACGCCTTCTGCAAACAGCACCTGTCGTACCTGGGCCACAAGGGCGCGATCCCGGGAGACCAGTTCGATGAGCAGGCGGGTTTCCGGAAGGATTGGAGGACGCTCCTGCTCGACTTCGGCGCTTTCGAGACGCCTGTATAGCGGCAGGGTAAACCTGAAGGTTGCGCCCTGGCTTTCACGGCTGAAAACGGTAATGCGCCCGCCATGGAGTCTCACAATGTCTTGGGCAATGGAAAGGCCGATCCCTGTTCCCGGATATCTTCGGCTGGATGAACTGTCATACTGGTAGAACCGGTTGAATATTTTGTCTTGCGCTTCTTTTGGGATGCCAATTCCCGTGTCCGTTACGGAAAAGGTCACTTCTGTTTTATGCAGGTTGACCGTTACCGTTACGGTTCCGCCGTTATCATTGAATTTAACCGCATTCGAAAGAAGGTTGTTGAAGACCTGCCCCAGTTTTCCTTTGTCACCGTTGACAAGCACCGGCTCCTTAACCGATGCATTCTCCTCGTCCTGTACGGTCAGAAGCAGTGTAATACCCCGGCCATCCGCAACAGGTTTCACCGTCTCCAAACTCGCTTGTATACAGTCCACAACATCAAAAGGTGTCAGGACCAGTTCTTCGGAACCATGGTAAAGCTTGGAAAAGTCAAGCAGGTTGTCGATCAGATTGGATAACTTTTCCGCATTGCGCATCATAATCGAGAGAAACTCGCGTTGTTGTTCTGAAATTACCCCGGCTTTGTTGTTCAACAGCATATCGGAGTATCCCATGATGGCCACCAGCGGTGTGCGGAGTTCGTGGGAGACATTTGACAAGAGCTGCGTTTTCATCTCGTCGAGAGACTTCAACTCTGTATTCGCATCCTTGAGCTTTTCCCTCGCCTGGCTTACTTCTTCCAGGGAATGTTTCAAATTTTCGAGCAATTGGGCATTCCGGATGGCTGCGGTCAGGTGAGGTGCGATTTGCTCGAAGATTTGGGCGTGGCGCTGGGTAAATCCGCCCCTATCTCGGGAACCGAACGAAAGGACTCCGATGAGGCCGTGTTTAGCGAACAAGGGAACACAGAGAATGCTTTGTATATACTGCGGGAACTGGTGGCATATCGGTATTGTGGTGGCCTGCAGGTTTTCCACCAGGAGATAGCGTTTTTCCTGTGCCACCCATCCCGCCCATCCGTTGTCGTCGTCCATGCGGGGAAAAACCGTACCGCTACCCGTGAGTTCCGGATATAGTTGTCTCGTCTCAAAGGTATTCTCATTCAGGCTTAGCGCAACGGCCGCATAATCAAATTCCGCCATGCGCCTGACCTCTCCGGCCAGGTTTTCATAGACGAGACCCGCCTCCACACTGGAATTGATTACATTTGCAATCTGATTGATGGCGGCGATGCGGTCCGCGCGCTCCATGACTTCCTGTTCCAGTAGGACATTCCGTGTGACATCACGGAAGGTGCCTGTTGTGCCGGTGAAAATGCCTTCTTCGTCAAAGACGCGGCTGATGGAAAGTTCCACACAGGCATTGTCTCCATTGCGTTGTTTCAACCATACCCGGACATTCTCCACAAAAGATGAATGTGCCAGGGTTTCAGAGATGTGATGGTAATCCGATTCGTTGACGAAGAAATTCTTTAACGCGAAACCCAATACATCTTCAAAGGATTCATATCCCAGGATCGCGGCGCCTGCGGGATTGATAAAGGTGATTTTATCTTTGGCATCCGCCTGAAACATGCCGTCCCGCATGGACAACACCAGGTTACGGTATTTTTCCTCCGATTCTTTTATATGGCGCATGTTGGCGCGCAATGCCCCGGCCATCTGGTTGAAAGAAGTCGCCAGTTCCTCCAGTTCATCGCCCGTATGTATGCGCAGTTTGAGGAACAGGTTGCCCTGACGGATGAGTTGAGCACCTTCGTTCAGCAGCGATATGGGGCGCAGTACGTTATTGTTGATGATTCGATAGGCAATCAGACAGAAGACGCCAATCATTATGGCACTGATGAACACGGTAACCCCTGCGGCAATATTAATGCCGGCAAACACCCGCCATGCCGGTTGATGAACTGCCACATAAACGGGAAAGTAACTGACCAATCTGCTATAGGCCATCAAGACAGGCTTGTTCTCTCCCCCTGAGTTATAGAGCCATAGAAAAAAAGCCCCCTCCTGGCTGCCTTCACTTTTTTCCAGTTTTTCAGCCAGCCGGGGGTGCACTTTTTCTACAGTGGGCGGAGAGGAGTTTTCGGTGCCGCTATCTTCCAGCAGAACCGTGAACTGAAGGGTTGGTGAAAAAAACACGACTTCATAACGGTTCCCCTGGCTTTCTTCCGGCCGGTTCTGTTCTTCCAATATAAATTTGAGCAGGTCCTGAACGCTTTGGCTTTCGCCCAGGTAACCGAGGATAGAACCATCGTCCGGGTCATGCACCGGGGATAATATTTTGCCGTCATAGCGGGAGAGGTCGTCCGAATAAGCAAGGTTGATAAGGCCAAAACGAGGCAAATTCTTAAGTACCAGGGGTTCCGGTGGGGAAATGTTCTCCATCCAAAGACATGGCTGGCCGGCTCCATCATACAGGTAAAAAAACGATTCCAGGGATTGGCTGGTCGAGGATTCATAGTTGAAGCGGGCCAGCACCGCCTCCCTGGACGGGGAGGTACCCTTGTTATACTCCCGTAAAAACTGGATGATTTCCGGCGTCTGGGCAATCCGCATGGACACACGTTCCCGCTCCTGAACGACCAGACGGATCCCCGAGGCGGTTTTCCTCGCATTAGTCAGAAGATTATGCATGGCGGTCCGTTGCTGCCCTTCACGGGCAGCAAAATAACCAATAAACAGGGCCATCGCCATCGGAATAACGCCTATCCACAGGATCGAAAAAATGAAACGGCGTTCTATGCTTGAATGGATTTTCTTTTGTCCCATGACTTACCCCCCCAAAAAACAGACCAGCGTGCCTTCTTCAAGCGAACGCCGGTCATGACAATAGGAGTAATAAACTGGACGAAAAGGAGGGGGATTATTCTTTCCCCACTTTTTTATTTATCAGGTCGCGTACTTTCGCCAGGAAAAGTTCAACCTTGAAGGGCTTGGCCAGATAATCATCAGCGCCACAGGCAAAAATACGTTCGATATCCTGTTCCTTGTCAAGACAAGTTACCGCCATGATGGGGATGTTACGGGTAACTTCATTGTTGCGAAGCGCACGGCATACATCGAATCCGTTAATCTGGAAGTCCAGCAGAATAAGGTCAGGCGTGGTTTGTGCCGCGCGAAGGCCGACTTCCGTCGCATTGCTGACTTTGATAAGTTCAAAGCCCTCATCACCGAGTAGGCGCTCCATCAGGACCAACGCATCCGGATCATCATCAACGATCATAATCTGGCGATGCCCGAACCCTTTGTCGCGGGGGAACATGTCGAATTGTTCCCTGAACAAGTCCAAATCTTTTTCTAAAATGCGATAATGACCACCAGGCGTCCGGGAGGCTTTAATAAGGCCCTGCTTAATCCAGTTTTTTATGCTGTGGTGCGTAACGTGACATACCTTGGCCGCTTCAAATGTGGTATAAGCCTTTTGATCTCTGTCCATACTAGTTTGTATCCTTTTCTTGGAAGTTGGGTTTATTCTCAAACAATCCCAGATACGTACAAAGTGCATCTTAGGACTCTTTCATTACGTGGAAACGTACCTAATTATACCGTAGAGAACGTCGATCTGTCAACTTTAATTTTAATGTAAATCTTTCTCCGTAAATATGCACATCAATTGTTTTGTTTTGTTCAGGGTATCTCTATTGTTAACCGGGTTGCTGAGCGTTTCGCAGAGCGCGGATGCAGAGGATTCTGGAGAGAATGCCTTCAGTAAAATGAATAATGTATTGGAAAGAAAAATAGTATCGACTAAAACGCGCATTTAATTTTTTTATATTCACCAAATTTTCAGACATACCAGCCGCTGGATTTATAAGGATTAGTTTATTATTTGTCTTAGCGTTTTACTATTTCGACAAAAACGTATATCTATACTGTCAAGTTCAGTTGTAATTCAATGTAAAGAGGCTTATTGCGTTTATATATAAACAGTCGCCTTTCACTGCCATTCAATTTGTCGTAAAGCCAAAGCCAAGTCGGTTTCCATTTTTCTGCAAAATAAGTTTATGCGAATATTTGGATTTGGGAAATAATATGGCAGATAACAATTTCGGCATATGATGGGCATGTGAGACAAGCCAATCTGCGCTGGCTAGTACGAAGATTTAATGCCAGTATCGTGCAGGACAGTCTCTCGCTATTGACGCGCCCCCTGTGCAAAATGAATATTTTGACAAGGGAAAAATTACGTCCGGTACTATAACTTCATCCTTGGAATAGGACGGTTGATAGATAACGTTCGCCGGAATCTGGCAAAATGACCACGAGGACTTTTCCGGTAAACTCCTCTTTCAGTGCAAGGCGGACTGCCACCGCTACCGCCGCTCCTGAACTGATACCCGCAATGATGCCTTCTTCTTTCGCAAGTCTTCGGGCCATTTCAAGCGATTCTTCGTCCGTAACGGTCTCCACGGTGTCTACGAGATTCATGTCGAGTACGTCTGGAATGAACCCCGCACCAATTCCCTGGATTTTGTGTTTTCCCGGCTTGCCTCCGGAAAGCACGGGTGACGTTGCGGGTTCAACGGCAACACTTAAAATATTTCTATGCTTGGCATGTTTCAAATATTTAGAAATGCCGGTGATGGTTCCTCCTGTGCCGACTCCTGCGACGAGTACATCAACTCGTCCATCCGTATCTTTCCATATTTCCGGTCCTGTAGTCTTGAAATGTATTTCCGGATTGGCGGGATTTTTGAACTGTTGAGGCATGAAATATCCCGGATTCTCCGAGACGATTTGTTCTGCGGTTGCGATTGCGCCTGCCATGCCCTTTTCACCGGGAGTAAGCACCAGGTTGGCGCCAAAGGCCTTCAGCATGGCACGGCGTTCCAGGCTCATGGTTTCAGGCATGGCCAGATACAACTGATACCCCCGCGCCGCTGCCACATATGCCAACGCAATGCCCGTGTTTCCTGAAGTCGGTTCCACGATGGTATCTCCAGGCTTCAACTTGCCGCGTTTTTCCGCGTCCCAAATCATATTTGCCCCAACACGGCATTTTACGGAATAGGCGGGATTCCTGCCTTCTACTTTTACCAGCACATCAGCGGCTTTTGCGCCGTCAACCACTTTGCGTAACCGGACAAGCGGCGTGTTTCCTATAGAAAAGCTATTGTCGTCATAGATGGTCATGAGGCCTCCTTTCAAAAGTTATTATAACAGACCCGTTTCTTCCAATAATCGTATTCTACTCGCACTTCCATTTCTTTCAGAAAGCAAACGGTCCGACGCCACCGTATCACGCTCATAGAGCCATGTACGATTGCTTTATTTCAGATACAGGGCTTTCACTGCCAAAGAAATACTGCTTTGAATGGAAACATAAACATAGAACGAAAAAGTTCAAATTTTATATTCCTAGTATAACGCCTTTATTTGTAAGGTTTCAAGTTGCGAAGACTCAATCCAGGATAACCAGTCGGCTGGGCCTGCGAATATTTATCAGGCGGCGCTGTTTTATTCATATCATATTTTTAGTGTATTATGAAAAAATTTCTGTCAACAAAAGCAAAAGATAAGTGCGTTGTTTACGATTTAGCGTATTATGGTGTTCAAGATATCTGCGCCAGCACGCACTCTAAAGCGTAAACAACGTACCCTGAATATTTTTCCCCTGGGTTGCGGGTAACACCCGAGTTGGTACCATACCGAACCTTTTTGGTATTCAGGACTTTCAACGCTCGTTTTAGCCCTCATCTCCCATAAGGCCTAAATCAATGTTAATCCACCGTCTCTGCCGGTGAGAATTCGTCAGGCTTTGCCGTTCCATCGTTTTTCTTTGCCTATGAACCTGTCGGCTCTTTTTGCTGTTTACAACATCCTTGCTTGTACCGTCATGCCGTAGGCTTGGTCGTGATACGATGGACAACAAGGCTTTGAGACGGAATCGATAGTTGTTTTCATGAGGCTCCTTTTAGGAGCCCTCCTCATACCACCGGCTCTGCCCCTGATTGTTGATTTCGCAAGTAAGAAACTGAATTGTTGGCGTAAGGCCAATAAGGACAAGGAACGTAGAAGCGGCATCCTGCCGCTTCGCATCAAGACGGACATGCGGGCCTCAGTCACGATGGAAGCGGCATCCTGCCGCTTCTATGATCCTCGCCATTCCTTACGTGCGGATTTAGGTAGGGGCCGTCCGGTTGAATGGAAGGCCTTTTAAACGTATAATCTTAGCGGAGGAATGTTAAGAATTTTCGTGGGAAAAGAGGGAAAAGGCGCCGATTGTAGGCGATACGTTCTTTTGTCTGGAAACCTATCATTGGAGAATTCATGATTAGAGTCGGCATAGTCGGAGCAACGGGATATGGTGGACGCGAATTGTTGCGTCTACTGCTTGGCCATCCCGATGTTCATCTGGTAGCCGTGGCGTCCACCAGTGTGGCGGGCAATCCTCTTGCAGAGGAATTGCCGGCATTCAGAAAATTATCCAGTCTGAACTTTGAACTTTTTGACGCTCTTTCTTTGCGCGACCGGTGTGATGTCGTCTTTGTCGGTGTACCGGGCAAAGCGAGTATGGAACCGGTGGCGGCCCTACGCAAGGCCGGGGTTCGCGTAATTGATATTGGTCCTGATTTCCGATTGCGTGATACCAAGGCGTTTGCCGCCTATTATGGCACTGACCACACCGCTTCGCATTTGCTGGGCGAGTCCGTTTACGGTCTGGTACCCTGGTACCGTGATAAAATCCGGCAGGCATCCCTGGTGGCCGTGCCTGGATGTTATCCCATCAGCGTCCTGCTTCCGTTGCGCCCGCTCTTGGGTGCGCCGCTTTCAGAGGTGCCGGTGGTAATCGACAGTATTTCGGGAATATCCGGTGCGGGGAAAACGCCTTCCGAAGCGTTTCATTTCCCGGAAATGAATGAAAACCTTAAAGCGTATAAACTGGCGGTGCATCAGCATACGCCCGAGATTGAGCAGGAACTGCTTTTTAAAACGAAAGTTCAGTTTACCCCTCATGTCGCGCCGTTGACGCGGGGTATCCTGACTACCATCACCCTCCGTCCTGAACGCACTTTTAATCCCGCTCCGTTTTACGAATGTTATGAGAGGGAACCTTTTGTCCGTGTGCTGGGCGCGGGGCACCTGCCTGAAATTCGATATGTGCGGGGTTCCAATTTTTGCGATTTCGGCTGGGTCTCCGATGAGCGCACAGGCAACCTTCTGATCGTGAGCGCGATTGATAACCTGATGGGCGGAACCGCCGGTATGGCTGTACAGTGCATGAACGGCATGTTTGGGTTGGAAGAGACTACCGGCCTTTGCTGGGGAGGTATGGCGCCGTGAAATCTTTGGATAAGGGTGTCTGCGCCCCGGCGGGTTTCCGTGCCGGCGCCGCCGCGGGCGGCATTAAAAAGGCGGGTACGCAACGGCTGGATTGCGCCTTGATTGTCAGCGACATGCCCGCTTCGGTCGCGGGGGTGTTCACCACTAATATGGTCCAGGCCGCGCCTGTTCGCTATTGCCGGGAAATATGCCGCGCAGGAAAGGGCAGGGCTATTTTTGCCAATAGCGGCAATGCCAACGCCTGCACCGGAGACCCCGGCTATGCGGACGTGCTGAAGACGGCGGATATTGCCGGAGCTCTGCTGAAACTTCCTCCTGATGAAATTTGTGTCTGCAGTACCGGCGTTATCGGTGTGCCGATGCCTATGGATAGACTGGAAAAAGGCGTGTGCGCGTGCGTTGCCGCCCTGAGCGATGATGGGAGTCCGGATACGGCGCGGGCGATTATGACTACGGACACCAAGCCCAAGGAACTTGCTGTTGAGGTGTCCTGCGGCGGGGGCAGGGTGCGCCTGGGCGGCATTGCCAAAGGCGCGGGCATGATCGCACCGAATATGGCGACCATGCTCTGTTTTCTGACCACAGACGCCGCTGTCGCTCCGGCCGACCTGCGGCATTTGCTGCATGCCGCCGCGGAACAGTCCTTCAATTGCATTTGCGTGGATAATGACATGAGCACAAACGATACGCTGCTCTGCCTTGCGAACGGCGCTTCGGGAACGGTTCCCATCGTGCCGGGCGGCGCGGACTATGCCCGCTTCGGGGAGGCGCTTAATGAACTTTGCAGGGAACTTGCACAGGCGCTGGTACGCGATGGCGAAGGTGCGACCAAGTTTGTGGAAATCGAGGTGACCGGCGTCCCGGATGACCGCGCGGCGCGGCAGATTGCCGCCAGTGTCGCCCGTTCCCAGTTGTGCAAGACCGCCTTTTACGGGCAGGATGCCAATTGGGGCCGTATCGCCTGCGCCGCGGGATATGCCGGTGTTGTTTTTGATCCGGGTCTTCTGGATGTTTATATTCAAGGCATTCGCGTGCTGGCGCACGGATGCCCGGTAGCCTATGAAGAGGTGGAAATACAGGCGCGTATGCAGGCGCCTGAACTGCGCGTGCGGCTTGAATTGAATTCCGGGGGGGGGCACGCCACCTTCTGGACTTCCGATTTAAGTGTGGAGTATGTCACTATAAACGCCGATTATCGCACCTGAACTCCGGCGGGGAAACCATGCGATGCAAAAATTTATTGAAAAGGCGGCCGTACTGATAGAGGCGCTGCCATACATACGGCAATTTTTCGGCAAGACCGTCGTCATCAAATACGGCGGCGCCGCCATGCTTGATCCCGCGCTGCGTGCGTGTACCGCCCAGGATATCGTGCTGATGCGTTATGTGGGCATGAATCCCATTGTCGTGCACGGTGGTGGGCCGGCCATCAACGCCATGCTAAAAAAACTGAGTATTGCGTCGAAGTTTACGGCCCAGGGGTTGCGTATTACCGACGGCGCGACCATGGAAGTGGTCGAAATGATGCTGGCCGGCTCCGTTAACAAGGATATTGTCAATCTCCTTAATAATGCCGGCGGCGAGGCGGTCGGCCTGTGCGGCAAAGATGGGCGCTTTCTTTGCGCGAGGAAGGTCGCTTCCGAGGACGGCGAAGATATCGGGCAGGTGGGCGAAATTACTTCAGTTAATCCGAAAGTGCTTCATGTCCTGTGCCAGAGCGGAATTATTCCAGTCATTGCGCCCATCGCCACGGATGCCGACGGCGGCTCGTGGAATGTCAACGCGGATACGGCGGCGGGCGATATCGCTTCCGCTGTGAGAGCGGAAAAACTCGTGTTTTTAACGGATACCCCGGGATTGCTTCGCGATGTTAACGATACGGAGTCTCTTATTCATCGTGTCCATTCCCTTGATATAGAACGGCTTAAGAAACAGGGTATTATCGCGGGGGGCATGGTTCCCAAAATCGATGCTTGCCTGAAGGCGCTTGCGGCGGGTGTGGGCCGTACGCATATTATTGACGGCCGCGTTCCTCACAGTATGTTGCTCGAAGTATTCACGGATAAAGGTTTGGGGACCCTGGTAAGCCAGGATGTGCCCGAAGGTGTGGAAGGAGTCTAGCATGGACGATTATTTTCTGGTCGACATTATCATCAAGGGCGGTATACTGATGTGGCCCATTATGCTCTGTTCCGTCATCGGGCTGGCCATCATCATTGAACGCATCTTCGCGTTGCGCCGCGCGAGCATCGACACCCGCGAATTCATGGACGTGATGCGGCAGATGCTGCGGCAGAACCGCATTCGCGAAGCCATCGAAATTTGTGAAGAGACGCAGGTGCCGGTGGCGCGGATTATGAAAGCGGGTATTTTGAAACACAACCGCAGCAAGGAGGATATCCGGGAGGCCCTGGAGGATGCGGGACGCTTCGAAATACCGCGGTTGGAACGGTACTTGTCCGCCCTGGCGACCTGCTCCAACATCGCGCCGCTTCTGGGACTGCTCGGCACGGTCCAGGGGCTCATCAAGGCCTTCGCCCAGATTCAGCTCAAAGGGGGACAGGTGAAGCCGAGCGATCTCGCCGAAGGTGTTGGCAACGCACTTATCACGACTGCGGCCGGGTTGACGGTGGCCATCCCCATCATCGTGATTTATAACTATTTTGTCACCCGTGTGGATGGCATGGTACTGGAAATGGAAATGAGCTCTTCCGAGTTGATTGAACTGCTGACCCGTCATCACGGGGAGCGTGAGATTTGACCTATGAAATTCAGGAGAACCAGTGAGCGTAAAATTCATGCCACCATTGATTCGACGCCCCTTATTGACGTCGTTTTTCAATTGCTCATATTCTTTATGCTGACCTCCAGTTTTGTCGTGCATACGTCCGTTCCCGTGGAGTTGTCCGAAGCGGAGGGCGCCAGCGAACTGGATAACAAGGAAATGTCGATTACCCTCGTATACGGGACGGGCGGACCGGAGGACGGCGGCGAAGTCTACATCAACGAGGTGCCCATTACGAACTGGACGCAGCTGACGCGTTCCATGGCGGAGTTGCGTGATACGGACCCGGAGGCATTGGTCCTGATCCGTCCCGATGCGCGGGTGCCCACGGAGCGGTTGGTAAAAGTCCTGGGATTCGCGAACAGCGTCGGCATCAAGCATTACGGCATCGCTGCTATTCAGCCTTCGGAAACACCATGACATGAGGTTTTCCGGTTCCATGTCTGCCACTGGCCGGAATAAGGGGTGCGAGGAGAAGTCCAGAGGACCCTTTTTATTGGGGCGCTTGCGCTCGCGCATGACGGTTGCGCTCCTTGTTTCCCTGTTTTTGCACCTGTCCATGATTACGGTGTTCCGGATTGTGCTTGTCCTTCCCCGGGAGAGGATTGAGTTTTATGAGATGCGCATTGTCTCTACCGTTGAGGAATCGGAGGTTCCGTCGATGGTGGAGAATGCGTCGGCCACGGCACCGGATGCTCTCGCGCTTGGGGGTGTCTCCTTGTATGAAGACGTGCCTGATGTGGAACTGCCAGTAATCGAATTTGCCGAACTTGAACGGCTGCGCATCCGGTACGGTGCGACGGAGCCGGCCGAGGGCGGCGGCCGCGCCTTTGAAGATTATGTTCCCACGGACAGTTGGGCGCGGTTCGGCGGCGAATTACAGCGTCTGGGCAGAACCTTACGCGAACTGGCGCTGCCGGGAGAAGAAGAAAAGCCTGTTGTTGCGGAACCTGTCGAGAGGCGCGTTTTACGGCATCGGCCGGCGGAGGGATTCGAAGCGTATATTGAATGGAGCGGGCCGCCACAGGACCGGGAACTGCTTTTCGCGCCGCCCATGAAAGTATTGTGGCAAGTGGCTCCGGGCGAACTTGCACAGCCTCTGGAAATCGTATTCAAGGTGAATGCGGGCGGACGTGTCGTTAATGTATGGAGCCCGCGGCTGGATGATTCGGGTGTGATGGAAGAAGTCCAGATGACCTTGTTGCAGTATCGGTTTGCGCCTTTGTCTGAAACTAAGGAGGAGGGCTACTCCCGGGAGGTCATGGTGGAGTCCGCGGAGCAGTCCGGGGTATTGCATATCAGTGCGGTGGGAGGCGGATTATGATAGAAATCACGCTCACTACCGCCGTGCTCCTCTATGGCGCGCTCATTCTTTCCGGGTTCCTGCTGTTGTATATGGTGAGTGAGCTTCGCGCCAGGCATGTATACCGGGTTCTTGAAAAGCAGTTCATGTGGCGGTGTGCCTTTTGTGGATTTTTGTATCTGGACGAGAACGCCGCTGTAATTTCGAAGTGCCCCCGCTGTGAAAGTTTCAATACCATGGAGGACGCTCTGGACAAGGCCGTGAGTAAGGCCCGACAAGTGGTCGTGGATAGTGGCGCGGAGAGGGTTCAAGAGGAGCCCGGGGCGGTACCGAGGCGCAATTCCGCGCGGCGAAAACGGCCCGGACAAACCCGGCGCGGGCCCAGAAGAAGGCGGTAATCAATTACAGGGGAGTATGGTTCCCATGCCTGGAAAAGTGTTGGCGTCAATCAGCTTGCTCTTGCTCGGTTGCCTGGCGGCGGCCGCGCTTTGCGAACTTCTGGTGCGGTGGCTGGCGCCGCAACAGGAGACGCCCCGCTGGTTCGAGGAAGACGAACGCTACGCCTACCGTCTGAAAAAAAACTATCACCAGCGGCTGACGTATCCCGGCGCCGGATTCGTTATGGACGTGCGGACCAATGCGTTCGGACTTCGTGACCGGGAGTGGGATGCTGACCTGGAAAGCTCCTGTACCAATGTCCTTTTGCTGGGTGATTCCTTTATTTTCGGCTATGGAATTAACGTGGAGGACCGTTTTGACACGCACCTGGCGGCATTGCTTGAGAGGGAGGACAACCGGTATTGTTTGTTCAACGCCGGGGTGCCCGGTTGGGGCACGATCCAGGAAACCCGTTTTGCTCGTGACCACTTCCATATTTTTGACCCCGATATCCTTGTGCTGGCTTTTTGCGGCAACGACCCCTCGGATGATACCCAATTTCTCAAGGGGGAGATGGTATTCAAAGAAAAAGGATTGGGAAATTTCCCGGGAAAGGCATGGCTGCGCGCCCATTCCCACCTCTATCGTTTTGTGCTTCACCATACCACGGTATTGCGCCGTGCATGGTTTATCAACGCACAACAAGCCGGCGATGAGGCAATCCATGTGGATGCGCAAAGCGCCGGCGTGATGAATGAAAGCGAATGGGAGCGCACGCTGAAGCTCCTGCGTGACTTTCACGCAGAATTTCTGGCGTTTAAACCGGGGGGCAACATGATTCTTCTGGCAACCAATCCGGAAGACCCCGAGATTCGTGACCGCCTGCGTTCCCTCGACAATGGCGATACGCTGCGCTATCTTGACCTGCACGATGCTGTAATAAAATTGTCTCCCAGCGACCGGGTGCTTCCCTATGACCGGCATTGGAGTAAAGAGGTGCACCACATCGTGGCGGAAGAATTGCGCAAGATCATCGAAAATCTGGAACAGGGCACGTAAAAAAGGGACAGTTTGTCATGAGGCTTTCAGGCTCCTCCGTAAATGATGAAATTTTGCGGAAGCAGGGACAGACCCGTCTCGCTTTGCTCGCTTGCGTCAGTCCCTGCTTCCGCAAAATTTCAGGACAGACCACGAAATAGCCAATAGCATCAACTGCAAGATATCGTTGTTAATGTGGGCTATTTCGTCGTCAGTCCCTTTTTACTCAGTCTTTGGGTTTGTTTACCAGTGCCATACGTATTTCCGGTTAGTCTTTAGATATCCAGGTCGCCTGTTCGCGCAGCGCCGCCAGTTGCGTTTCCTGTTCAACACTGAATGCTCCCTGACGGTGGGCATAGGTGTCCATCCAGACTTTCAGCCGGTCCAGGCTATCCCGGTCCAGGGTGATGCCTTCATGGCTCCCTTCGGCGGTCAGAAAGGCGAGCAGTTTGCTTTGGCGCGCCACGCAGTCCCCAACCTCTGACCGGTCCTTTTCAAAGGCCAGGGTGCGTAAATCATTATCGGCATACCCGATGAGCGTGTCATAGGATTTCCCCGGCGTCAGGTCGAACGCGGCGGCACGGGCATCGTCGTAGCCGGGCTGGTGGCAGCGCACGCAGGAAGCATCCAGAACCGGCTGAACGAGCGTATCGTAGCGCAATGGCCATGTGCCCTCGGCTTCGGGCGTCAACAGGGAGGGCGCTCGCCGCGCGGCGGCGGGGGAGCGGTGCACAACAGGCGTTGATTCGCGGGATTCATGGCAGCCGACGCAGGAGAGCGTGTGTCCGGGCTGCACATAGGTCAAGGTGCGCATGGTACGCACGGCCATGTTGTCCTTGTCCAGCGCCTGAAAGAATACCGGAACGCCGGAAGGAACCGCGAAGTGGGCCGAACCGTCCGGTTCCACGGGGACTGTGCCCAGCACGACCTTACCCGGGTCTTCGGCGGAAACACCCAGCGAGGGCTGATTCATGAAGGGCTGTACTTTGGGAATGACCCCGACGACGCGCAGGCGGGTAATCGTACCCCGGGCGACATCGTTCATCCCCTGATAGAGGTCCTGCAGGAGAAAGACCCCTTGGGCGGAGGCTTCCCGGTTTACGCTTTCGGGCAGTTGAAACGGTTTTGGACGCGGCCGTATTGGAATGGGGGTTTCCGAGGAGATGGTCGGATCGCGATGCAGAAGATTCAGGTTGCCGAAAGCGTCATAGAGGTAAATGGCCGAGGCATTGGATGGGTTTCGCTTGTCGTCCCCTTTCATATAGGCATGAATCGGCAGGGGCGTATCGGACCAGGAAACCAGGAAGTGCCTTTCCGACAGGGGCCACGGCCCGGCATAATAGCAGGGGGGACTTCCCTCTGTTTCGGGAAAGCAGATCTCGGGCGTAATGCGCTCGAGGGGCGCCTCGTATTCGGTGCCCCGGGTGCGGTCAAGCAATACCAGCGAACCGCCCGTGATTGAAT
>Ga0116149_1002164_pt1 | contig 22124 bp, 19 predicted proteins | sample AD_UKC057_MetaG_FD_89787 | JGI IMG/M metagenome (GOLD analysis project Ga0116149, IMG submission 89787) | Active sludge microbial communities of municipal wastewater-treating anaerobic digesters from USA - AD_UKC057_MetaG | ecosystem: Engineered > Bioreactor > Anaerobic > Digestate | place: USA... | reverse complement strand
GCAAGCGCTTGCGGACCTATCGGAATGTGAAAGGTATTAACTGATGTCACCTGTAATAATCAAACCCCTTCGCAGCACGAAACCCGAAATAAAAACATTCGTCACCTCCGCCTGGCGGTTTTACCGCGGAAATCCGTACTGGGTGCCGCCCCTCATCGGCGACCAGGTTAACCTGATTTGTGCCGGGCCCTACCATGAAGTCGGCGTGATCCAGCCGTTCCTTGCCTGTCGGGACGGCGAGATCGTCGGAAGGATCATAGCGCATTACGATAATCGTCATAACGAATACTTCAGGGAGAAGCGCGGGTGCGTAGGCTTCTTCGAATCATTGAACGATACCGGTGTGTCCCGCGCGCTGTTCGGCGCCGCCGAGGAATGGCTGAAGGGGGAGGGAATGGCCGACATGCAGGGGCCCTTCAACTTCACGCTCTATGATACGCCGGGCGTGCTGATGGACGATTACGACAATATCCCCGCGGTCGAGCTGGCCTACAACCCGTCCTATTACCCGGGCCTGTACGAGGATTACGGGTTCCGGAAAAATATCGACTGGTACGCCTACAAGCTCACGGTGGAAGAGCGTTTTCCAAAGCTTTTTTACAAGATATGGGAGAAGGTGAAAAAGGACCTGGCGGCGCACAAGGACGGGCTGGTGATTCGCGAGCTCAATCTAAAGAAGTTCGATGAAGAAAAATCGAAGATCTTCACCATTTTCAACGAGGCATGGGGAGAGAACTGGGGCCATTACCCCATGACCGAGAAACAGATGGCCCACACGGTGAAGGAGCTCCGGGAAATCGTCAAGCCGGAGTTCGTGCTTATTGCCGAGTATAACGGCGAAGCGGCCGGCTTTATTCTCTCGATACCGGACGTCAACCCCGCGCTGCAGGCGGCCAACGGGAGGCTCTTCCCCTTCGGACTTCTGAAAATCCTGTGGGGCATGAGAAGCGTTGACCGGCTTAAAACGATATTGATGGGGATCAGGCCGGAGTTCCGCATGCGGGGCCTGGACGCCTATTTTTACGTGGAGACGGCCGAGCGGGCGAAAAAGCACGGTTATACCATGGCCGACATGTCGCTTATCGTGGAGAACAACCACAGCATGAATAACGCCCTGGTGCACATGGGTGCGAAGATATATAAAACGTATCGGTTTTTCGGGAAGAAGTTTTAGGCCCCCGATTTGGCGCACCTGCCTTGTAGACTGGCGCGAAACCCCGATATTCCACACAAAGGGCGGGAAAAAACAGAAATTCTGTTAAGTAAAACTAAACTATTCAATGAAGATCCTCGCATGTGTGCAGAAAAAAATTGGATTGTGTTGACACGAAAAGGGTATTTGTTGAATGTCTGCGTAGCAATAAAATTTGGAGGATTTCACAATGTTCAAGAAACTTCTTATGGTAGTAGCGGCACTTGCATTGGCGACGCCCCTTTATACCCAGGAAAAAGGCATTGAAAAGCAGGACAAAAAACCGGCCAGCACGATGGTAGTTCTACAAGAGGTCATGCTGGAAGATTTTGAAACAACACCATTTTCGAACAAAGACATCACCTATAGTGTCTCGTCCGACCAGGAGGCTGGTCTCTCAATCCGGAACGAGTCCCCTGCCACGGCCAACTCGAAGAAATACCTTGGTATAAAGGTTAAAACGCGGGGCAGCGATACGTTTGTCATAAAACCGCCGAAAGAAATCATACTGGAGAATTATTGCAAATCCATATCGTTATGGGTGTATGGGGAAAAAACATACGGAGAGATTTCCCTGATGCTTCAGGACGCAGACCAGGTCAGCCACAGGCTTGTCGTTGTCCCGGTAATCAACTTTCTGGGCTGGAAGCAGTTTACCGTTCTGCTGACGAATAAGATAAACCAGGGGAATGCTTTCCAGAACAAGAAGAAAACCATTAAAATCATGAGCATCCAGTACAGGACCACCGTATCTACGGGTAAACCTTCCCAGTGGGAATACATATATCTTGATGATTTGATGGCGACCGTGAAGGAGCATGGCGGAAGCAAGCAGAATGACCAGTGGTAAGACAGTGAATAGTTGATAGTGAATAGTGAACAGTTTTGGGATAAAAAATCCGCTCATCTGGAGCGGATTTTTTGTTCATCATTAGGGCAATTGAGCCGGATTCGGCGAAGCCGATTGGCGCTGGCCAGGAGGGCCGAGTGTCGCGGAGGCCATGGATGGCCGAGAGCGACCGAATTTGTCCCGAAGCCCCCGCGGCGAGCGGCAGGAGATGGAGGTTAAAGGAGGACAAGGACGGCGTCCTCTTCCTCCTTATTATACTAATCCAGATCGATGCTCGCCCCGCTCATGGCGCCAACGGGACAAGCGAGCTTGCACATCCCGCACGCCACGCACTTTTCGTGATCAAAGGTGACCTCCATGGTGGTGCGGTCGATGCAGAGCGCGTCGACCCGGCAGACCGAGGTGCAGGCGCCGCAGTCGATGCAGCGCTCCTCGTCCCGCAGTATCTTGTCGACCAGCGTCTCGACCGTGACGCCCTCGCTGCTCAGGTAAGCGATGCTTGAATCGATCGACTGGTCCGTGCCGCGAAGCTCAAGGATGAGCCGGCCCTCGAGCTTTGGGAGTATCTTCGCCTCAAGCACGTTGAAGATGACATCAAAGTCTTTTGCGAGCCTGTATATGAGCGGCTTGTACATTATCTTCTTGTCGAATATTAAAAGCACGTTTTTTGATTTCATGTTCGTTCTCCGTAATACATCCCGGGATAGGTCCGCAAGCGCTTGCGGACCTATCTGGTTAATTCCACCTCTCCCCGGGCCACGAGCCGGTCCCGGTATATGATGACCACGCCGGTCGCGCCGCATTCCATGCCGCGGCCGGCAGCTTCCTCCATGTCGTCTTCGCTCTTCACCCGGTTGCACACGTCCGTCGCGATCGCGTCCGCCAGCGCGGCATCCGGGGCGATGATCGTGGCCGCGTCCGCCATGCCGAAGCTGATCGACGGGCCGATCCGCGCCGAGGAGGTGCACACGCCGCAGGGCGTGTGCCGGGGATCGATCTTCAGCGCGACGGCATTGAAATAGTGCCCGCCCGGGTAGATCGTCACCGTGGCCGGCTCTTCGAGCTGCATCCATATGTCGCCGCCGTTTTCCACGATGATCTCCCTGCACTGCGGCGCGAGCGCCCGGCCGGTCAGCTCGGCCACCGCGCCGGCGACCGCGGCCATGGGGCCGACGCCGGCACGCTCGGACGCATTGTACATCATGATCACGATCTCCGGGCTGCCGTCAAGGCGGCCTACCGGCGCGAGCGCGGTGTGAAACTCGCCCTGGCGGTCGATCTGCTCCCAGAGCCGGTCACGCAGCGCGCGGAGGATTTTCTCGGCCACTGCCGAAAGGTCTTTATCAGCCCGTATGTAGAGGTCCGAGGTGTCCACCTTCACGCGGAAGCTTTTCCATCTCGCCGTGTCGGTGAAATCGCGATAAAACCGCTCAGCGCGCTTCATTGTCCCTGCCATAGGGCACGGTCGGGAGCGGCGTCTGCGGCACGCCCAGGACAAAGCCGCCCTGTATCCAGTCTTTCAGAATCGTCGCGATCTTCCTGGCCATCGGGTAGCTCGACAGGGGAGCGGCCTGGATCGTCTTTCCCATGAATTCGATGCTCCCGCTCTTCAGCTCCGCGTAGCTCACTTCGCCGAGCGTCCTGCCGACCATGGCGGGGTAGTCGCTTCCGTAGTCGACCACCGGGCAGCGGAGGTCCTTGTCGGACTGGCCCGTGAAATAGGCCAGGTCGGGGTTCAGTATCGGGATGGGGATGCCGATGCCGATCATCATCGAGCAGCCGTACCCGGTGAAGGAGGCGCCCCGCACGAAACGCGGGTCCATCCCCTTCATGTCACCGATGACGGCGAGCGTGCCGCCGCCCTCGCACGGCATGCCGTTGGGGCCGCGCTTGCATCCGGGCGCGTGCTGCGTGCCGTGCCATGCGACAGACCCGGCCGCTCCGCAGAGGAAAATCCGCGTGCCCGCGCCGATGGTCCAGTAATAGGGGTCGTTCAGCAGCGGCGAGAGCTGGCCCGCGCTCGAGTAGCCGGCGTTGGCCATGTCCGGCTTCAGGATGCCCATGTAGGTGTAAATGGTCTTCTGCGACAGGTTGACCGCGCAGTTGTAGTTCTGGTACGCGTTGCGGGGATTGAACATGATCGCGTCCCGGAGATCGTCGATCGTAACGGTCGCTTCGTGCTCTTTCAGCGGATAGCAGTCGGTCCCGTAGCCTACGGCGCGGAGCTTCACCCGCTTACGGGATATCAGGTCCTCGATAACGTGGCCGCCGCCGTACTTGAAGGTACCGGGCCGCACCATGTTGAGCGGGTCGTTCTCCTGAACCTGGGTGGCGCCGATATAGCAGTCCACGGCCGCGATCCCGCCGTATGCCTCAACGTTGTTAAGCCACACCTTCGTGGCCTTCATGCGGGGGCTGGTATGGCCGAAATTGATGAACGCGCCGGAGGAACACATGGCGCCGAAGGTGCCGGTCGTGACCACGTCGACTTTCCTGAACGCGCCGTCCACCCCCTCGCTCGCGACTATGCCCGGCATCTCGTCCGCGGTGACGACAACCGCCTTTCCCTGTCTGATTTTGCTGTTTATTTCCTCGTAGCTTTTCTTTATGTCAACGCCGCTCATGGCCAGCTCCGTTTGGATGGGTGCGGGCGCCCGGTCGCGCCCGTGTAACGATGGTCATATAAACCGGAATATTTGTTCAACTGTTTTTTTCTTTTCCCCCGGGAACTTTGGCCCGGGGCGGGGCGTCAAACATTCGATGATTATTTTACTTGCCATGAGGCCGGCCTTTCTGTATAAATAGACCGGCTTGAGCGCCACGCTCCCTATTACGCATTTTGTACCGGAGATACATATGAAAAAGATCGTGCTTTTCACACTTATCGCGTCCATTGCCCTCGTATCCGGGGTCTATCCCCAGGAGCGGGCGGACACGGTGGAATCGATAACGCCCAGGAACGTGATGCTGTTCCTCAAGACCTCCCGGATCAGGAACTTCCTGGTCTCCCTGAAGTTCGTGTCCGACAACCTGCTCTCCGACGAGACGGCCGGGGCCATGAAGAAAAAGACCGACGCCATGAAGAACAGGACCGGCTTCGACATACTCGATGTGGCCTCGCTGGAGAAAGCCGGGATCGATGTCAGCCGGTCGGTGAGCTTCGCCATGTATCAGAGCGGCAGCCGGGGCGAGGACCGCATGCTTTTTTTCCTGCCGGTCATGGACGAAAAGACCTTTCCCCTGAAGTTCGTCGAGCTGCTGAAAAAGACGGCCGGGAGCGAGACGGCCGACGTGTACCCGGTCATCACGCAGTACGGCGATTACACGATGTACCAGATCAGGCGCGACGTCTTCACCACGGCGCTTGACGGCGTGTTCGTCATCGGCTCGACCGGGGAAATCGTCAGGAGCGTCATTGACGCGAAAATGAAGAACGAGGGCTACCTCGCCCTGGATCCCGGGTATATCGACTCCCTTGATAAAAACAGAAAGAACTATGACCTGCGCGCGTTCGCATCGCGCGATTTCTTAAAGGAGATAATGAAGGAGCGCGCGAAGCCTGCCGATGACAGGAAGGAGCCGAAGAGCGACAAGCCGGTATCGCGCTATAATGCGCCGGCGGAGGGCCTCCGGTATGCCGCAGCGGATTCGGAGCGGGACAGGCTTTCCTCCGGGCCCTCGCTTTTCAACGCGATGGACTACGCCTTCCTCGGGGCTTCGGTCAAACCGACCGCCATCGATGTCGACCTTGCCGTAAAGTTCAACAGGACAAGCGGGACCGTGAACACCTACCTGGACGTGATCAAAACCGGGTTGAACGGCCGGGCCCTTTCGGTCAAAAACGCGACGGCCCTGATATTCGCGTCGCTCGACTTTGCCAGGATCGAGGAACTGTGCGGGAGCAACGCACCGGGCTGCAGCCAGTATGCGGCGTTCAAGGAGCGGGTGAAGAGCGACCTGGGGCTCGACTTCCAGGCGGACATCGTGCCGTCGTTCAGCGGCGTCGTGAACCTGGTGACCGGCGAACCGAAGGGCGCCGGCAGCGGGTACGCGCTCTACCTGCCCATGAACGACGCGGGCCGGAGCGAGAAGATACTCGAGAAGGCTGCCGCCTACCTGAAAGAGCAGTACAAGGGGACCGAGAGGTTCGGCACCGCGACGATCGGCGGCTCAAAGGCCTACTGGTACTACGGGGCTAAGAGCGGCAAGACGTACATCAGCCGCGATAAGCGGGGGCTCTACATGGCAAACGACGCGGAGCTGCTGGCCGCCGCGATGGCGGGAAAGGAAACCTCGCAGATCCAGCTTTCGGGCGGCGCGCCGCGCACGATAGGTGAAAATGTCTTTTTCCTGACGGCCCTGAAGAAGGAGAGTTTTTTCGGCGCTATTTTACTGTTGTACGGTAACAGGAGCCGGGAGATCGGCGGGTTCGTCGACAAGATACAGGAGCTCTCCGCGGTCAGCCGGAAGATCGACGATTACATCACGCTTGACATTGTCATTAACCTCATGAAGAGGAAGTGACCGGCCGCGCCATGAAGTATCTCTTCGGGCCCGTCAATTCGCGCCGGCTGGGCGTCTCGCTCGGGGTCGATCTGGTCCCGTACAAAACCTGCTCCCTGAATTGCGTCTACTGCGAGTGCGGCGACACAACGGACCTGACCTCCGCCGTCGCCGAGTACGTTCCCACCGACGAGGTCATAGCGGAGCTGGACGGGTACTGCGCCGCGTCGCCCCGCCTGGACGTGATCACCTTCTCCGGCTCGGGCGAGCCCACGCTCCATTCGGGTATCGGGCGCATCATCGACCACATCAAGGACCGGTACCCGCGCTACCGCGTCGCAGTGCTCACCAACGGGACCATGCTGCGGGACCCGGCGGTGCGGCGCTCCATAGCGCGCGCGGACATCGTCGTGCCCTCGCTCGACGCGGCGAGCAGGCAGGCCTTCGCCCGGATATGCCGGCCCGGGGCGGGCATCACGCCGGAGGATGTCATCCGGGGGCTCGTCGAGTTCAGAAAAGAGTTCACGGGTAAGCTCTATCTCGAGATATTCGTGGTGCCGGGCGTGAACGATACGCCGGAGGAGCTCGCCCTGCTCAGGGAGGCCTGCGTCGTGATCGCTCCGGACATGGTCCAGATCAACAGCCTGGACCGGCCCGGTGCGGCGGGGTGGGTCAGTCCGCTGGGGCACGCCGAGCTCGACGCAATAGCCGAGTTTTTCCGGCCGTTGCCGGTCGAGGTAATCGGCAAGCCGGCGTCGCGCGGCCCCGCGGAAGGGAAGACGGGCAACCTGGTGAAAGAGATCGTGTCGATTCTGAGGAGGCGGCCGTCGACCATCGAGGACCTCATGACCGCGCTGGGAGCTACCGGGGAGGAGCTCCGGGCCGCGCTCGCGTCCATGACGGAGGCCGGCATGGTCACGGTCGAGCGGCTCGAGCGGGGTGAGTTTTACCGCATGGTTTAGATAAGCGGGACGAGGATCGACGCGTATGTCTTGCTCTTCCCGTCGGTAGTCACGATGAAGTTCTTATGGGAAATGTTTATGTTTTTAAGAAGAATAACGACCATGGACAGTCCCAGTCCCATTCCCTCCGCCTCGGGGTCCGGGTTTTCCATGTAAAATTCGGCGATATTATCGTATTTCGAGGAAACCTCGATCCTCTCGTTGATCTTTTTCTGCTCCTTTTCGGACAGGGGCACGTTATTGATGACCTCGATCATCAGGTTGTTGCCGTGCACCTTCAGGTAGGTCCTGGTCGACAGCTTGTTCATTTTCGCCTTTATCCCGTATTCGAGAAGCGCTTCCTCGTTCAGAACCATCCTGATCTGCCTGACCACCTCGATAGGGTTGTCCAGTTGTTTGATTTTTCCCTCATTTATGAGTATCATCTTCGCGTTCGCCTTGGTGGCGTTGGCGATCAGCTCTTTTATGCATGAAATGATGGGGGTGAACAGCTCTTCCTTCCTGGACCGCTCGAGTATTTTCGCGAGGGCGAACTTGATCTTCTCCTCCGTGTCCTCCAGGCCCGAGTAGGTGATAAACACCAGGTCGCTCCTGTTCTTGATCGCGGTTATGATCTCGGTCCGATAGGTTTTTTCAATATCATGCTTCAGCATAGGGGTCCCGTGCGTACAATTATAGAATCGGATGCCGCGTGCGGCGGATTCTATATAAAAAAATAAATAATTGATTTTTTTCAAGCATAAATTACCCTTATCCGTTAATAAAGGCCTTTTTAAGACACCACCATGATCGAAACGATATTCCCCTCAATACCTGCGGTGGCTCTGGTGACGGCGCTCGCCCTGCTGTTCGGACTGCTGCTGTCCGTCGCGCTGCGGCTGCTGCGGGTAAAAAAAGACCCCCGCGTTGAGCGAGTGCTCGAGGCGCTCCCGGGCGCCAACTGCGGCGCCTGCGGCATGCCCGGGTGCTCGGCGTACGCGACCCGCATTGTCGAGGACAAGTTCGCGATCAATTTATGCCCGGTCGGGGGGGATGACGTGGCGCGGAAAATCGCCGATGTCATGGAGGTGGCGTATGGCGGCGGCATGATGCCGCTCACGGCCCGCGTTCACTGCCGCGGCGGCAGGGCCGAGACGACGAACCGCTTCGAATACAGCGGCCCGCGCGACTGCGGTGCGGCTAACGGCACCATGGGCGGGTTCAAGACCTGCCGGTACGGCTGCCTGGGTTTCGGCGACTGCGAGAGGGCCTGCCCCTTCGGAGCGATTACCATGAGCGCCAACGGTCTTCCGGTGGTCAATGCCGGGCTCTGCACCGGGTGCGGCCTCTGCGTGGCGGCATGCCCCCGCGCCATCATAAGCCTCACGCCGCGCGACAACGACATTTACGTGATGTGCATCAACGAGGAAAAGGCGCCGGTCATGAAGCAGGGGTGCTCGGTCGGCTGCATAGCCTGCAAGCTCTGCGAGAAGGCGTGCCGCGAGGCGCTCGCCGCCCGGTCTCCCGGCACGGACCCTGCGACGATCGTACCCGCCATTACGGTGACGAATTTCTGCGCGCACATAGATTACGATATCTGCATACAGTGCTACCGGTGCGTGTACGTCTGTCCGGTGCCGGTCATCAATCCGCTTGAGAAGTCGAAGAAATACCTGGAAAAGTCAGGGAGTAAAAAAGAACAATCTCCTGTAAGCGAGAAAGTTTAAAAAAATGTTCTCGCGGAGTCGCCGAGGCGCAGAGGAAACGAGGGTTGGCTTTTACCGGCAACTTATTTGTTTCAGGTACTAAATGTTTCATATATTTTAAAGTAAGTGGATCGGCAAATTCTTCATCTTTGCACCGCAACAAGGAATTAATAATCATTAATTTTAAGAATATTATTATTGCAACACAAACCGTTTGATGTATATTTAGGGTCATGATTATCAAACTCTGCGTCTCTGTGCCTCTGCGAGAGATTTTTGAGGGTTAACCGATGAAAGATATATTCGACATGAGCGGCGTGGAGCGTGCCGCGGCCCTCCTGGTCGCCCTGGGGCCGAAGGTGGCCGCGGAGATCATGAAGCATCTGGACGAGGAGAGCATCGAAAAGCTGACCGCGGCCATAGCGAAGATAGACCGCCTCTCGCCCGTCGAGCGGGAAGAGCTGATCGGCGAATTCCTGATCGACCTCCGCAAGGAGAAGAGGCGCCTGCGGGGCGGGCAGGAGACCGCGCGCGCAATACTCACCAAGACCTACGGCGAGACCAGGGCGGACGAAATATTAAGGAAGTGCGAAAATATCGACGTGGACAAGGAATTTGCCGCGCTGAACGAGATCGAGGATGCGGCGCTCATCGCGTTCCTGAAAGACGAGCACCCGCAGACCATCGCGGTGGCAATGTCCTTCCTTGCGCCGGAAAAGGCGGCCGCGGTAATGAAGTCTCTCTCGCCCGAGGCGACAAAGGAAACGGCGCTCAGGATGGCGCGGATGGACCGGGTCATGCCGGAGGCGGTCGCCGGGATCGTGCGCACCATCAAGAAGAAATACCAGGAATACCGGCAGAAGAACCAGGGGCTCAGCGCCGGCGGGCTTGACACGCTGATCGGCATCCTGAGGCATATGCCCGGCGACGATGAGAAGAAGATCGTCGAGGATCTGGAAATCGAGATGCCGAGCGTTTCCGAACAGATCAGGGACAAGATATTCGCCTTTGAGAACGCGGCCCATCTTACCAACAACGAGATGCGCATACTGATAGACGAGATCGGCGACGACCGCCTGATCGCGACGGCACTCAAGGGTGCGGAGGACGACGTGCGCTTCAAGTTCCTGCGTAACATGAGCCAGAACCGGGCGACCGACATCCTGTCAGATATGAACGCCATGGGGGCGGTACGGCGCTCGGAGGTTAATGACAGCCGCAACAAGATCGTCGCGATCATGAGAAACCTGGACGACAACGGCATTATCGATCTGAAAGGCGGGGACGAGCTGGTCAAGTGACCGCGGAACACTACTTGCTGTAGATCACGATCGTACCGTCGCTCTCTATTCTCCTGTACAGCCTCCGTACCGCGGTTTCCGAATAACTTTTTTTCTCGCCCGTCCAGAGATACATGATCGTGTTGACATAGTCGATCGTTGATTGTATCGGCGGCAGAGCCATCCTCTTCTTAACCCTCCCTATGCCGGCGTGATAAGCGGCCAGGGCAAGGGGCACGTCGTTTTTAAAATAGTCAAGGAGCGATTTCAGGTGGCGGACGCCGGTTTCGACGTTCTTCTCCGGGTCGAATGGATTTTCGAGGTAGTAGTAACCGGCCGTTTCCTGCATGATCTGCATCAGCCCCATTGCGCCGGCCGAGGATACCGCCTCCGGGTTGAAGTCCGACTCGACCTTGATGAGGCACTTGATGAGCTGCGGGTCAATGCCGTGCACTGCGGATACCCGCTCGATGAGCCCGTCGAACCTGCTCGCGACGGTGCGGCTCATCGTGCGGCCGCGGGCCGGCGCGCCCTCGTTTTTATTGTAGTACTCGATCGTGCCGTCCGGCATCACCCGCTTGTAGATCCTGGCGTCTGCCGGCTTTCGGAGCGTGAACGTCAGGGCGAGCGCTGCGGCGAGCAACAGTGTGAATCTGTTATTTTTCATGGCGGTGCTCATATCGTAATGGGCGGGCCGTCTCTCCCGGCCACTGTACCGCTGCCGGTACCGGTCCGGGGAAACACCCGGGCGGCCTGCTACGGGCAGGTTGACGTTGAAAACCCGTTGAAGGCATGGGCTACTATCTCGTCTCCCGGATTGAGATTGATCGTCCCGGTTTTATCGTCGGTCTGCAGCGCGACGGGGTTGACGACCGTCAGCGTGGCCCTCGCCAGGGTCGAATCGGAAGCAGTGAACCCATCAGGTGTGTCCGGTATACCATTATCATCTACATCCGGATAGGCCGGGAAGGTCGGCGTGGCGGTGTTGCAGATATCCAGCGTGATGTCGGAGGCGCTCGCAGCCCCGTTGTATTCGATACCATTGAAGGTCAGCTTGATCGACCAGGACCCGAACTTGACGCGCGTTATCTTCATAAACAGCCGTGAATCGACCGTATCGTCGTCCTTGATGGCGACCCCTTCTACCGGGTAGTTGTTGACGACCCACAACGCGTATACCGCCAGGCATTCTTCGCCGGAACAGTTGCCGTATCCCACCAGGGTCCCGTCCGTCAGGGTATATGCTTTTTCCGTGAGTATGCCCTTGGGCCGGAATTCGCCCGGCGACAGGTAACCCGGTATGATGGAATCCTCGTCTTCTTTACCGCAGCCGGCAATCGCGAGAATGAACATGAGCGCCACAAGCTTTAAAACTTTCATCAGGAAAACCCCTGGTATGGATATCTATTTGAACGCGAGATCGCGATAATGTTTCAAAAATACTATTGCCTGACGACGGGCAGGCCGCTTACGTGCCATATGTACGACCGGGTTTCTTATTTGTCAACCACCAATAGCGCCCGGAGGCTATTTCCGGGTCAACTCGGTGCTCATGCGGGCAAGTATGGCGGAGCATATACCGGGCAGGCCGCCCCCTATATTCGACTGCATCCATATGAGGTCGTTGTTTTTAATGTCAAGACAGCGCACCCATGCCCTGGTCCTGGAGGCGTTGAAGCCGATGACCAGCAGCATGTCAATGCCGTGCCGGGCGACGAGCCTGTTCAGCACCGCGCTCCTGGTGCCCAGGTATCCGGTGTCGTATATCCGGTAGGCTTCCCTGGTGTAGCCTATCTCCTCGTAATACCGCTCTCCGGTCCAGGTGCCGTGCAGGAACCGCACCGCCTCCGGGTTCGAGACCCTCCGGTACGAGGTTTCCGTCGCCTCAATGGTTTTGAATCTTTCGATCATGTCCGCGGTCAGGCTGTTGCCGAGGTAATTGGCCTGCATACTCGCGACGCCGTACCCCGCGTTCAGGAACGAGCAGAAGAGGTAGTTGAGGTCCGCTCCCTCAAGGTCGGTCAGTATGCCGAGCTTCGATCCCCGGGGGATGATCCTTGAAAGATAGAAATTGTTTTTGCCCATGAAATCCATCATTATCAGCGTAATCCGGTCCACGAGCCTGAAAATCTCTTTCTCCATGGCGCCGACGTTCGAAAAGGTGAATATCCTGTTGAGGCCCCTCCCGTACAGGTTCAGCTCGATCCTGATGCGGTCGTTCGGAAGTATGTCGAATTCCCCGTAGATGAAATAATCGGCGGAGATCCTCTCCGTCAGTTCCATCAGTTCGTGGGGCTTGTACCGTTTCTGCAGAGAGAGGCCGTCCTTCCCGAGCTCCTTGTCGATCTGGGCCGGCTTGATAATGGATACGTAGAAAATATTGCGCAGCGCGTTGGCGAACGAGTTGGGGAACAGCGTTTCGAGGTAATCGTAGTTCGCGTCGCTTGATTTATTGACGAGGTAACCGAACGCCATGCTCGGCGCCGCTTCGGCCCGTGCCGCAAGCACGCCGATAACGAGAAGCAGCGTCGCGACCGGTAGGCAGGCCCGCTTCATCGCTTTCCGGTCATGCTGTCGATCATGCGGTCGACGATCTGCTCGGCACCGCCGCCGATGCCGAAGTTCTCGATCCACATGATGTCATTGGTCCTGAGGTCGATTGCCCGTCCCCAGGCGCCGCCGACCCCCGTCACTTCCAGGAGTATGAGGTACTGCACGTTCCATTTGTTTCTCAGGTCCGCCAGCACCTCGGCCTTGTTGGCCTCGTAGTTGTAATAGTGCATTTTAAACAGGTTGTTGTAGGTCTTCTCAAGCGAGAGAAAGTTTTCGTCCTGGCCGATGTAGGAGACCTTCTTGAAGTCGCGGATGTCGAACACGTCGTTGATCGAGTAGAAGTCCGACGCGTTGACTGCCTTCACCGCGAAGCCCCGCTGCAAGAACCGCGCCATGATTACGTTTTTAACCTTGTTCGGCGCGTCAACGATGACGGCAACGGCTGAATTGGCGGGTATCGGTCGCGCCAGGTACTTCACCGGTCCGGCCGTGCCGCACGAGGTGGCGATTAACAGCGCGGAACAGAAGATGATCGTCGTTGTCGTTATTGTTCGCATGGATATGCTCCTCGGTGATCGTTAAGGCCGCAGGGCCCTTTAGTCTGCATGAAATACACTGCCCGTCTACGCATAGCATGTCATTGCGAGGAGCCCTCGTTTTTTTCGAGGGCGACGAAGCATGCCTCGACTCCGCTCGGCAACCGTTTGGTCCCTGAGCGAGGTCGAAGGGCGCTTCGCCGCGCTCGCGATGACAACGTAACCCGGGTCTGTCTGGACCGCTCCGATCCTCTGCAGAGACTTGCTCTCATCGTTGTAAGATTGCCGTATTCACCGATAATGTCAATAAAAAAAAGCGGGGCGAGGCACTCAAAAAATCGTCCGGGAGATTCCCGGCGTAAAAAAGGCCCCGCTTCAGCGGGGCCTTTCAGATGTCATTGCGGGTGTCGGAACGCTATTTTTTCGGTTCCGCGGCTGCCGGCGACTTGGTTTCCCCGGACTTTTTCTCTTTTTCGATTTTCTCCATGTATTTCTTGAAGCCTTCCTTGTTAACCTTGATCTCGCCGAGGAGGTCTATGATGAACGCGTTCGACTTCAGCTCAAGCTTCTCGGAGAATATCTGCTGACGGATGCGGCCCTCCATCTCCTCGTTCATGGGCATGCCTTTCAGCTGGTCCTTGTTCCTGTTCCAGAACTCGTTCATCTCCTGGTCGGTGACCTGGATGTCGTCCTTTAATTTCTGGAGCAGGTAGTACGAAGACACGAACTGGATCTTCGACAGCTCTTCAATTGTCTTCAGGTCTTCCCTGTTGATGGAATCGTCCTGGAACGCCTTGATGTACAGGAGCTTCCTGCTGACCAGGAATTCCATGAATTTTCTCTTGTTCAGAATGTTGAGCGTGGGATGGTTCTCGATTTCCGGGTTAGCCGCGGCCTTGTCAACGTCCTTCTTGTCCATGTTCAGCATCATCTTGGCGAACATGTAATAGTAATTGTTGAATTGGTTAATGCTTATTTTCTCGTCATCGATCTTGACCGCGAGCTCATCGCCATCTTTTTTACATGTGGTCGTCATCGTTACGGCGAGGATTAATAGAATGATCGCCCATTTGGTCCTTTTCATATACCCAGTCCTTGTTTTGATTAAATTGCTGTCGCGTGAGGCGCGAAACGCCGTGCGGCATTCTGCATTACTGAAGGCAGAACATACCGGTTAGAGCATTTGTTGCAACAATTTTTTGAGTGCGGGGACCTTTTTTTCCGTTTTCATCGATTCCGGCACGAAAATCAGCGTCTCCCGGTCCACGGGGTCCGGGGTCAGGCGCCGGTCGGATGACATCAGGGCGACGACCTTTTTCACGTCGACGCGAGAGCTGCCCGATATCCTTATGCGGATCGATTTCGAGTCCTCGAGTATCTCGTCGATGGCCGCGAGAGAGGCGATCGCCCGGATCCTCTCAATCTCGATCAGTATCTCAACCTCGGCGGGGTAGGGGCCGAACCGGTCCACGAGCTCCTTCTCGACCCGGTCGACCTCCTCGATCGAATCGCACGACTCGAACCGCTTGTAAAACTCGATTTTCTGCTTCTCGTCGCCGATGTATTCGTCCGGGATGTAGAAGTCGGTTTTCAGGAAGAGCGGCGTGCGGAAAAGCGATGCGACCGGCTCGCCCTTGATCTGCCGTATCGCATCGTCGAGCATCTGGAGGTACAGCTCGAAGCCCACGTCGAATATGTTGCCGGACTGCTGGAGGCCCAGGATATTGCCGGCGCCCCGTATTTCCAGGTCCTTCATGGCTATCTTGAAGCCGCTGCCCAGGTCCGAGTATTCCGCGATGACCCGCAGCCGCTTCATGGCCTCTTCCGTCAGGGGCCGGTGCTTCGGGTAGAAGAGGTACGCGTAGGCCTTCCGCATGGAGCGGCCGACCCGGCCCTTGAGCTGGTAGAGCTGCGAGAGGCCGAAGGCGTCCGCGCGGTTGATGACGATGGTGTTCACGTTCGGCATGTCCAGGCCCGACTCGATGATCGAGGTGCTGACCAGTATGTCGTACTTCCGGTTCAGGAAGTCGATCATCACGTCCTCAAGCTCGTGCTCGTTCATCTGGCCGTGCGCCACGGCGCAGGTGGCCTCGGGCACGAGCTCTTTGAGGAAGACGGCGTGCGCCTCGATCGTCTGGACGCGGTTGTGCACGTAGAAGACCTGGCCGCCGCGCTCGATCTCGGTGACAATGGCCACACGCAGAATATCGGGGTTCTCCTCCATCACGTAGGTCTCGATCGACTGCCGGTTCTCCGGCGGCGTCATGATGATCGAGAGGTCCCGTATGCCGGCCATCGCCATGTGGAGGGTGCGGGGGATCGGCGTGGCGGAGAGGGTCATGACGTCGACCAGCGTCCGGAATTTTTTCAGCTGTTCCTTGTGGCGCACGCCGAAGCGCTGCTCCTCGTCGATGATGAGGAGCCCCAGGTTCTTGATCGTGATCTCCTTCGCCAGGAGGGCGTGCGTGCCGATGATGATGTCGATCTTTCCCTCCGAGAGGCTTTTCTTGATCCTGTGTACCTCGCCCGGCGTCCTGAAACGGGATATCATGTCGATCTCGATAGGGTAGCTGGCGAAGCGCTTCTTGAAGGTGGAGAAATGCTGCATCGCGAGGACGGTCGTGGGCACGAGCACGGCGACCTGCCTGCCCGCCATGACCGACTTGAAGGATGCCCGGATCGCCACCTCGGTCTTGCCGAAGCCCACGTCGCCGCAGATGAGCCGGTCCATGGGGCGGGGGCTCTCCATGTCGTCCTTCACGTCCTCGATCGCGGTGATCTGGTCCGGGGTTTCCTCGAACTCGAACAGGGACTCGAACTCCTCCTGCCAGAGCGTGTCCGGCGGGAACTGGTAGCCCTTGAGGGCGCGCCGGGCGGAGTAGATCTTGATGAGCTCGGCGGCGATCTCCTCGACGGACTGGCGGACCTTCTCCTTGATCCTGTTCCACGCGGACTTTCTCCCCAGGTGGTCGATGCGCGGGTGCTTGCCCTCGATGCCGATATATTTCTGCACCATGGTGATCTGGTCCAGCGAAACGTAGAGCCTGTCGCCGTCCGCGTATTCAAGCTGGAGGAAGTCGCGTTCCACGCCGCCCGCGGCCATCCGCTCGATCTTCTGAAATATGCCGATGCCGTGGTTGATATGCACCACGTAGTCGCCGGGCTTCAGGTCAAGGAAGGAGTCTATGGGACGCGATGTCTTCCTTTTGAACTCGCGCTTCTTGCGGTAGCTCTTCCCGAATATCTCGTGGTCGGAAAGGATGAGCGTTTTACAGGAGCCGATCTCCACCCCCTGAGAAAGAGGGGAGAGGAGTATGTTCACCGGCGTATCGGTGTACTGCTCGAAGTTCGTGTCAGGCCTGAACTCGCCAAGAAGGTCGGAGAGGCGGCGCGCCTGGCCCTCGAACCCGGTCGTTACCACCACCTTCCACCCGTCGGCGGTCCGGGACGCGATCTCCTCGCGCACCTGCTTGATCCTGCCGTGGTAGTTGGGGATGCTCTTCAGGTCCCACTTGAGCGAGTCCCGCGACGACGTGAAGGCCTGCAGGCTTATCGCCCGGCGCCGCGCGGCGTCAAGCGCGCCCGGGTCGAGGAGCTCCGCGGGAGGGAGGCAGAGGGTGGCGTTGCGCTTCCTCTCGTACAGCTCGTTGAAGTTTTTCTCGAGCTGGCCCCTGCGCGCGTCCAGCTCGGCCGGCTCCAGGAGGATGATGCGCGCTCCCTCGTGGATGTAGGAGAGCAGGGTGGTGCTCCCCGTGGCCAGGGGGAAGAGGTCCTCGATGCCGATCGGGTCGGTGAGGGACCCGGCCTTCACCTGCTCGATGATGAGCTCCGGGAGGTCCATGCCGGCGGCATGCGCCTCGCCGAGGGCCCGGAGTACCGCCTCGCGCTCCTTCCCGAACAGCACGAGCTCCCTGCGGGGATAGATCGTGACCGAGGGCAGCGCGGTCCCGGATATCTGTGTGTTGATGTCGAACTCCCTGATCGATTCGAGAGTGTCGCCGAAAAAGTCGAGGCGCAGCGGGCTCTCGTGCGAGGGAGGGAAGATGTCGATGATGCCTCCCTTCACCGCGAAATGGCCGAACGAGTCGACCCGCTTCTCGCGCGAGTAGCCGTATCCGGCCAGCATCTCCACGATGTCGTCGAACGGGTAATCGCCGCCGGCCTCCAGCAGCACGCCCTTCCGCTCGAAAAAGCCGCGGTCCGGGATCTTGCGGATGAGCGATTCCACCGTGGTCACCACGAGGGCCGGCTCGTTCCGTATCAGCCGGTAGAGGGCGGTTATCCGCTCCCGCTCGGTGGCCTCGGGCGGCGATATGAATTCATAGGGCATCGTTTCCCACGGGGGGAACGCGAACAGGAGGCCCTCGTCCACCATGGAGCTCAGGTCCACGTGGAGCTCGTGCATCTTCTGGTAATTTTCCGCGACCACGACGGTCAGCCCCGGCGCGTCGTTGAACACGGCCGCGGTGACGAGCGGGAACGACGCCGGCGATATCCCCTCAACCAGGGCCGGGCGTTCCGGCCCCCCTGTCAGGAACGGGCGGAGTGAGTTGAATTCATCCGATTGCCGGAATATGTCGCATACGGGCGCAAGTATCATGGCGGTTGACCTGGCTTTTCTACAGCGCAACAATTTGCAACGAGGGTCAAATATGCAAGGATAATTTTACGGCCTGCGGCGGTCTAGAAATGCTCGATGGTGTAGGTGTATTCCTCGAGCTGTTTCATTTCGTCCTGGAGCTTCTCGATCTCCTGGACGGTCGTGCTGATGGATACCATGCCGTCCTTGTAAGACTGGCGCTCATGGGCGTTTATCCATTTTATTTCGTCGGGGTTCTTCTCCTCAAGGAAGGCCATGAGCTTTTTGATCATCTTCTCTACGTTCTTGTAAAGTATTTTGATGTTTTCCATCATCTCGGCAAGGTAAATGAACCGCATCACCTTTCTGTTCGAGGAGGCGAGCGTTTCGATGATTTCCCGGCCCCGGTCGTCCATTTTGGCCTGGTAATAGGTGAGGGAGCGCGGATAGCTGGCAAGCTCCTTCTGGTAGTTGAGGAGGTTGTCGGCGCCCTGGATACCGTCGATCTCGAGATTTCGGAAGAGGTCCTCCATCTGGTTGCTTTCGGTCTTGTTGTCCTTGGGGATGATGTTGGAGTTCCTGATGTTCATGATAATGCCCTTGATCCGCTCGCGGTGGGTCCGGGTCAACTCAAGCGTCCTTTCAAGGAACGCGTCGGGATTGAATGCCTCTTCCTCCATGTCGGCCGGGGAGGTGTGGAAATCGCTCTCTTCTTCCATGGCTGACGAGAGCTCTCCCGGAATCCTTTTCTTCTGCATGATCTGCTGCTGGTAGGAGGCGGCGTTTTTCTCGTGCGTCCTGACGATCTTTATGACCTCGATTTTACGCAAGGATTTGTTGTACTTCAGGCCGTACATCGTGCCGTGCGAGTCAAGGTAGCGGTTGTTAAGGTCATACACCGAGACCTTCGAGGTGTCTATGTCGGAGATATCGTTTATCCTGATGATGACGTTCTTCATGCCGTATTACAGGTCGTCCCGGGAAAATTCTATCGGCTCCTTGAATTCCACCGCCATGTAAGAATCGCCGTACGAGGAAAATTTTACCATTCTCTGCGCCACTTCAGTGGGGTTGTGCTTTAATAGCCCGGTCCTCACGATATGCGCGTGAACGGCATGCCTGGCTTTCTTTATCTTGAAGTTGAGGAGGGCGGGTATGCCCACCGCGACGCGCGCGCTCGTTATCACCAGCGCGCCTCCCTGGCTGATATCGCAAATGACGCCCTTGCCCTTGCCGGGAACCGTTATTTCATAATCGATTTCGTCAGGGGCCCCCTCGTAAAAATTAAAGGTGGACTTGAGCTTGCAGGGGAAACGGGGGAATCTTCTTTTTTCTGACATGTGAGCGCCTCGATTGACAAACGTGTCCGCTCCAGGCCCCTTCGTAACGACAGGTAACCGGAACAGGGTGCCGCCGGGGCGGCCGGAGCCGTATAAGCTATATATAAAGTAAAATAGCAAGGCGAAGATTGTCAAGTCATGTTTTGCCCGTTTGGCCTGTTTTTAGGTTTCCGCTCCGTTTTGTCCCGAATTTTGCGTGATGGCGGGCAAGGTTGCCGACAGGGGCCGGGAAACGGGCTGTTTACGGGTGGTCTGCGGCACGATGAGAGGCGATGCCGCTCAACAGGACGACGGCCCTTCGCGCCATGAAAAAATTTACATGCATGTAATATTCCGGCTGTTTTTTGATTTACAGGCCTGTCGGTTATAGGCTATTGAACGCTTGAGTTTTAAACCCGGTGGTGGCCTATGAACATTAATACAAAATTCATTTTCGTGACCGGGGGTGTCTGTTCCTCGCTTGGCAAGGGCATATCAATCGCATCACTCGGGCTGCTCCTCGAAGGCCACGGCTACAAGATATCCATCATCAAGATGGACCCCTACCTCAACATCGATCCCGGCACCATGAGCCCGTTCCAGCACGGCGAGGTGTATGTCACCGAGGACGGCGCCGAGACGGACCTGGACCTGGGCAACTACGAGCGCTTCACCAGCGCCGAGTACAGCCGCAACAACTCGGTGACCACCGGGCAGATATACAACACCGTCATACAGCGCGAGCGGCGCGGCGACTACCTGGGCCGCACCGTCCAGGTGATCCCGCACATCACCGACGAGATCAAGAGCCGCATTTACAGCGTCGCCGCGAGCTATGACCTCGACTTCGTCATGGTCGAGATCGGCGGGACCGTGGGCGACATCGAATCGATCCCGTTCCTCGAGGCAATCCGCCAGATCCGGCAGGAGCTCGGCGCAAACCGGGTACTCAACGTGCACCTCACGCTGGTTCCGACCCTGTCCGGCGCCGGCGAGCTGAAGACGAAGCCGACGCAGCACTCGGTCAAGGAGCTGATGGAGCTGGGCATCATCCCCGACATCCTGCTCTGCCGCTCGGGCCAGGCGCTGACCCAGGACCTCAAGAGCAAGATCGCGCTCTTCTGCAACGTGTCAGAGCGAAACGTCATCTCCGCCATGGACGTAAAGGGCTCCATATACGAGATTCCCTTCATGTTCCACGAGAATGAATACGACAGCATCGTGCTCGAGCACTTCAAGATGGACAAGAAGCCCTTCAAGGTGCCGGCGTGGGAAAAGTTCCTGAAATCGCTGAATAACCCCGTTACGGAGGTGAAGATCGCGGTCGTGGGCAAGTACATCTCCCTTCAGGACTCGTACAAATCGATATACGAGGCGATCCTCCACGGCGCCGCGGCAAACCAGGCGCGCCTCGATATCATGCGGGTCGACTCGGAAGACCTGGAGAAGAAGCCGGAAAGCGTAGCCGAGGTCTTCAGGGGCGTAGACGGCATCCTGGTCCCGGGCGGTTTCGGCGACCGCGGCATAGAGGGAAAGATCATGGCGATATCGCACGCGCGCCGCAACGGGATACCCTTTTTCGGGATCTGCCTCGGGCTCCAGTGCGCGGTAATCGAGTTCGCGCGCAACGTGTGCGGCATGGCGGGCGCCAATTCCAGGGAGTTCGATCCGGAGACGCCGTACCCGGTCATCTCGCTCCTGGAAGACCAGGAGATCGTGCTCGAGAAGGGCGGTACGATGCGGCTGGGAGCATACCTCTGCAGGCTGGATCCGGAGAGCAGGGTCAGGGCGATATACGGGACCGATTCAGTCATGGAGCGGCACCGTCATCGCTACGAGTTCACCAACCGTTACCGGGAGCTTTTTGAGAAAAACGGCATGGTGTTCGGCGGGATACATCCTACCGCGAACCTGGTGGAGACGGTCGAGGTCCCCGGCCATCCGTGGTTTGTCGCAACACAGTTCCACCCGGAGTTCAAGTCACGTCCGGTGAAGCCGCACCCGCTGTTCAGGGATTTCATTCGGGCGTCCATCCAGAACAGGAAAGGCTAGCTGCGCTGTCAAAATCCACTCAAAATCCATTCGAATTGGATTTGATTAAAAAAACTGAAAGTTCGGTTTTTTTGATTGTCAAAATCCATACGTCCGGGGTATAATGTATAGTTAAGGCTTGAGGAAGGGCTTGATACGGAACAGAATATGCGGCGAATGATCGTTATTTACTTAAAAATATAAACAGATACTACTTATTATGTGATTTTTAAAATTTAACTTATGTCACCTGAAAAAATTGTTGACAAAATCTTTTAAATAGTATTTCTTCATTTAAAATATAAATAAAAAAAAGCCTTAATGGGTTAAATTTTTAGTCTTTTTTAGCCTGCCCAAGTATATACCATTAGGACATTTGGCGGGTTCATGTGATTATCAGACTATATACGATTAAACAACAAATATACAAAACGTTACAAGCCGTCTGGACGGTTTTGTGATGTTCTAATTCATGTGTGCTTTTTAGGAGGAGAGATGAAGATCAGCAGAATGTTCCTGAAGCGGCGCCGGCCTGCACAACGGCCTGATCCCCCTTCTCGGGAAGGAGAGCGTGATGACGAACCTGATGGCGATGCTGCAGAGGGCGGAAAGCTCGTCGAGCGGCGTGACCTAG
>Ga0116149_1002155_pt1 | contig 22192 bp, 12 predicted proteins | sample AD_UKC057_MetaG_FD_89787 | JGI IMG/M metagenome (GOLD analysis project Ga0116149, IMG submission 89787) | Active sludge microbial communities of municipal wastewater-treating anaerobic digesters from USA - AD_UKC057_MetaG | ecosystem: Engineered > Bioreactor > Anaerobic > Digestate | place: USA... | reverse complement strand
GATTCTGTTGGAAAACAAAACGGTCCTGATGCTGGATCTGGAAAAAGCGATGGGAGAGCTTGACCCCCGCCTGGCCATCCCCTACCGCGATCCTGAGAATAAAGAAGAATCAAAGCCAACCCAGCCGGAAACAAACACCAAGGAGTTGAACTATCCTCTAAAAGTGCTCCATGCCGATGACTCAAGAATGATTCGCCAGAAAGTAAAAAGTCTTCTTGAGGAACAGCAGGAATTCAGCGTCGTTTCCATGGTGGACGGCAAAGAGACCTGGAAGTACCTGGAAAACCTCAAAAAAGAGGCAGCGGAGCAAAACAAAAATGTAACGGATTTACTCGACATTGTCCTTTCGGATATTGAAATGCCGGAAATGGACGGCTATCACCTTTGCCAGAAAATTAAAAACGATCCGGATTTGCAAGTATTGCCCGTGGTCTTATTCTCTTCACTGATCACGGATAAACTGCGGCATAAAGGAGAATCCGTGGGAGCCGACGCGCAATTCGCCAAACCGTCTCCGACGGATTTAATCCGGGATCTAAAGGCCTTATGTTTAAGCAGAAATATTAACACTCGGAAATAGAAAAACCTTTGTTGGAATGGCCAAACTCCGAAGGGGGATCGCTCATGAAATTCGGTTATGGACGGCGCGCAAAACCGATTTCCCGGGCATAGGAAAACTGACATGACCAGGGAACTCCGGGATGAATATTTTCAAAGACCGCCGATCCCAGCGTTCTTAAAGATTCTTCATCCACTTCTACCGGATGATCGCCTCCAATAAACCCGAAATCCGGTGCAATGACATCGTTTTTTCCCGGCAGACAATCGCATTCCTCGACAATATTCACCAGCGCGTTGATGACCAGCGTCTTCCCCTGAATTTTTTTCCAAACGGCCGCAGCCGTCTCAACCAGTTTTTCCTGAAAAACCGTCTTATCCGAATCCCAGAAAATCTGCAGGGCTGCTTCCGGGCAAAGGGCGATGCACTGAGCACAGCCGATACACTTTTTCAGATCGTATTCCGGATAGCCGGATTCGGAAATAAAAGCGGCCTTTGTTGGACAAACCTCCGCACAAACACCGCAGCAGGAGCATTTTTTCTGATTTAAAACGGGATGATAGTCGGCATGCATCCGCTGTTTCTGGGCGCGTGAGGCAAAGCCCATGGAAATATTTTTAATCGCGCCACCGAACAGGGAAACCATGTGCCCCTTGAAATGCGAAAAAACAACAAATCCCTGCGCCTGGTCAAAAACATTTGCCACTTGCACGGTTTCAAAATGTTTATAACTTGCAGGTATGGAAACGACATCCCGTCCATCCTCGCCGTCGGCAATTCGAACCGGACATCCGAGATAATCGGCGGTGTAACCATGTTGGGCAGCGGTGCGCAGAGAATCGGCCGCCGTACGTCGACCGCCGGAATACAGCACGGTTGTGTCAAAAACAAAGGGCTTCACACCGTTTTCCCTCAACCATCCGGCTATTTCCCTGGCATAATCCGGGGGCAGAAAACCCGTATTGCCTCTTTCTCCCCAATGGAGCTTGATTCCGACGGAATCCCCGTCGGCAAACGGACACGGAAGCCTTCCCAAGAGCTTTCGCAAACCTTCTCGGTACGGCTTTTGTTGGCCAGTCACTTTTTCTATTAATATCGGAAACATAGAATATCAAGCACCCTGATGGTTCCTCTGGAACCGAAAACCATCAATCTTCCGACTTGGATACTTCGTCCATTGGTATTTTAAGCGTTTTATTGTAGTCTTCGTCCCTGTCCAGCAAATGATAAAAAAGTTTTGTCGTCATGGAAATATTGGTTGCCGTGCTGAAAACAAAATTCCGGAACGTATGGGAAAGCCCCTCATACTCTTTCTGAAGCGCCGCGCTGTCGAGAATATCCGCTTGAAAAGACTTGGACGTCATCACGGATGCAGACAAAGGTTCATGACCAAAAGCCAGAAAAGGAATTCTTCCGAAAACATTGCCGACTCCCAGAGAAAGCATTTTCAAGTCTCCCTGCGACCTTCTGGCGATAATATCCGCCGTTCCTTCCTTGATGATATAGAGGTCCGTGTTGTTTTGATACCGTTCATCCAGCTCTTTGTCCTTCGGCAATTCCCATGCGTAATTGCCGGTATAAGCCAAGACCGCGTTTTCATTAATCATCTTTAATCGGTTATCCAGACTGAGCAGAATGTTTCTGAAATTGGAAGACAAAGCGGAATATTCCAGATACAGAGCATCCGCATCCAGAATGCACAACTGGACATTGCCTTCGGCGATCGCCGTGGCGCTTCTCTTATAATCGCCACGCAAAAACGATCCGATCGTGCCGATAAAACAGCCTTCCCCCAACCGGGCAATGGTCAGGTCGCCGCCGGCTGTTTCTTTCGTGACTCTGACCGTTCCTTCGCAGATCACCCAAAGCCACTTGCCGTGCCCTCCTTCTTTCACGATCACCGCTCCATCGGGATAATTTTTTTCCACAGTGGCAAAACGGTAATCTACCAGGGGCCCCTTAATCGGATAGACAAAATCCATCTTCAATCCGTCGGCTCCCGCTTTTTCCATATCTTTCCCAGCAAAAGGCTCCGGCCCGGTCCTCGGGATCTCTCCATCATCAATCAGCCTCAAGGCATCCATGACGATTTCCATGATGCTCTGGTGAATAACCGGATCCATTCCCTTCACCTCTTCAGAGGAAAATTCATATTTTCCATCTGTCCAGCCGAAAAGACCATAGACGGCTTTGATCCCCCTCAAATTCCCCCAGACCGCGTTGGCCGGATTGCCTCCGATAAAATACACCATTCCGACATCCGCCGAATAAGGACTTCGCAACGTCAACTTGCCCGTGCAGCTATTGACACCAAGCATCTGGAAAATATCGGCGAGCGACAGAAAAAGCAGGCTTCCGGAAAATACAATATTATCGTTCATGGTCATTGACTTCCATTTCTCATTGATGGGGTGAGACTATAAAAAACACCCGCTTGGATGTCAAGATTAATCTTGCCGGTAAAAACCATTCCGTCAGGCTCACCAACCACATCATAATTTTTTCAGGAGGGCCGCTTTTTATCGATTGGCCAATTTTATTCTTGATTGATTTTTCGAAACTTTATATGGTGCCGGCCAGGCAGGAAAACGCCATGCATATTCTTCATTCCAATATGAATCTATTTCCCATGGTCATCCGAAACCGGGGATTGCAGTATTGCGGCAACGACCGCGTTTCCATTGATTATGCGGATGATCTATCCGTTATGGCAAGCGTGCGCGGAACCGATGTTTATCAAGTGAGTATCTCCTGGCAAAATGGTTTTTTATGCGTTGCGTGCACCTGTCCCCAAGGGGAAAATCATTATTGCAAACACATCTATGCCGTTTTATTGACCATGGAAAATAACAATCTTCTGCCGTCTTTCCAGAAAATCCCGAATATCCGCCTCAAACTTGTTCCACAAGATGCTCTTTTCCAGGATGATGTGGATGATGTGCATCCGGGCAAAAAACCATCCGCCTCAAGAAAACGGAAAATGCCGCCGCAGTGGGATATTTGCCTGAATAACATCCATGGGGCCTTCATGCATTCACCCGTCAGCCGGGATCAGCAGATACAACCGGATGCCGCCAGGGAAATCGTTTATGCCATCCGGCAGGCGTCCGGCTATTCAGCGCCATCTTATGTGTGTGATTTGTCCGTAAGCATTTTCACCCGCAGTCGTAAAAAAAACGGCGATTGGGGCAGCATTAAATCCACGTGCATCAGTAACATTGCGTTGTCGCAATGCAGCAAAGAAGATGCAAAAATTATATCCGTCCTGTCCGGTGCAAGAAGCATTTACGATTATGGACGTTCTTATTATGGCATTTCCAACCTCATGATCTCGCAGCCAATGGCAGAAGTTGTGCTGCCGGCCATGTCGGCCACCGGGCGGCTTTATTATCAAAATGATCATGCCGAAACGATGCTGGGACCGCTTTTGTGGCAGGAAGAGGAAGTCTGGGCGCCTGTTTTAAAAATGATCCCGGACGCCGCAAACGAAAATTATCTTTTTACCGTCGAATTGAACTGCTCGGAAAAAACAATACCGGTGACGGAGCCTGTCCTCATCACCCATCAAAGAATTCTGATTATCGGAAAGCACATCTGCCGTCTTGATGATTTGGGCGCCTACCCTTGGATTGAGCATTTGCGACAGCATGGCCGCCTGGAAATTCTAAAATCACAAGTATTTGATTTCATAAATAAACTCTACTCCATCCCCTATCTGCCGCCTCTTTCGTTTCCGGAAGAGGTTCGGATATCCGAAGTAGCGTCCGAAATCAAAATCCGCCTGACATTGAAAACACAGCAATCTTTTTATTACTTGCAGGATAAAAGAAAGTTCCGGGCAAGCCTGCATTTCCTCTATGCAGGCTTGCCCGTCGCCGCGTTTCCGCGAACCAGGGGCTTTTATTCCGCAAATATCAGCAGCTACCTATTGAGAAACGGTCAGGCGGAAGAAGACGCCATCCAGACATTGCATGAACTGGGATTTAAAACCCTCCGGGATGCAAGTGATGACGCGACCCATGAAATTGCCTCCAGGCAATTCTCTCATGTGGTCACGATTCTTACCGCCAAAGGATGGCAAATTGAAGCGGACGGAAAGCTTTACCGCGAAGCCGGAGCCTTTACGCTAAACGTCACCACCGGCATCGACTGGTTTGAACTTCACGGCGAGTGTGAATTTGAAAACCAGAAAGCCAAACTACCGGCTTTGCTTCGTGCACTGCAAAAAAAGGAAAGCCTGATTGAATTGTCTGACGGCACATTCGGCGTCATTCCTGAAGAAGTCTTGAAAAAATACGCATTTCTGGCCGGGATGGGCGAGATGGGCGAGGGGCATGTGCGCTTTAAAAGAAGTCAGGCCGGTCTGCTGGACGCGCTGCTTGCCGCACAGCCGGAAGCCACCTGTGACGCCCTTTTTGAGAACACAAGACAGCAACTGCAAAACTTCTGCGGAATTAAACCATCCTCCGCCTCCGACAGTTTTCAGGGCGTGCTGCGTCGTTATCAGGAAGAAGGCCTGGGGTGGTTTGAGTTTTTAAGAAAGTTCGGTTACGGGGGATGCCTGGCCGATGATATGGGACTGGGCAAAACCGTTCAGGTGCTGGCCATGCTGGAAAAGCGACGACTGCTGAAGCTTTTCGAAACTCTTCATGAAGAAAATCCACAGGAAAAGAAAAAAGAGGAAAGCTGCCATCCCTCCCTGGTAGTGGCGCCCCGTTCCATCATCTTCAACTGGCAAAAAGAAGCAGCCAGATTTACCCCCGGTCTAAACGTCCTCGATCACACGGGAATGTCGCGAAAAACCGACGATCAGCATTTTGAAAAATATGATCTGATCCTGACGACTTACGGAACCTTGCGCCGCGACATCACCTTCTTCCGGAATATTCCATTTGACTATGTCATTCTGGATGAAGCGCAGGCGGTCAAAAACGCTGATACCGTGACAGCGAAGGCGGTTCGCCTGCTTTGTGCAAGCCACCGCCTGGCGTTGAGCGGAACCCCCATCGAAAACCACTTGAGTGAACTGTGGAGTCTGTTTGAATTTCTGAATCCGGGCCTTTTGGGCGCAGCTTCCGTTTTCAAACGGATGTCAGCCGACGCGAATGCCTCTTCACCCGAAACCCGGGCACTACTTTCCCAGGCGCTGAAACCGTTCATTTTACGGCGCACCAAGGCGCTCGTCGCGCCGGAGCTGCCACAGAAAACAGAGCAGGTGGTGTATTGTGAAATGGACAAAACCCAGGCAAGGCTCTACAATGAACTGCGCGATCATTACCGCTTGAACCTTTTGAAAAAGCTCGATGAAGACGGAATGGGCAAATCCAAAATGCATATTCTGGAAGCGCTGCTTAGGCTCAGGCAAGCCGCCTGTCATCCGGGCCTGCTGGACCCGAAATGGCAGACAGGCGCCAGCGCCAAAACAGAATTTCTGTTGCCACAGCTAGCAGAAATCCTGGAAGAAGGACACAAAGCTCTTGTCTTTTCTCAATTTACAAGCTTCTTGGCCATCGTGAAAAAACAGCTTGACGGCATCGGACAGCGCTATCTGTACCTTGACGGAAAAACCAAAAACCGCGAACAGCTTGTCCAGGTTTTCCAGGAAGAAGAATCCGAAAAGCTTTTTCTGATCAGTCTGAGAGCAGGCGGTCTGGGGTTGAATCTGACAGCGGCGGAATATGTTTACCTGCTGGATCCGTGGTGGAATCCGGCGGTCGAAGCCCAGGCCATTGACCGTAGCCACCGCATCGGCCAGACTTCACAGGTTTTCGCCTATCGCCTCATCACCCGAAACACGGTTGAGGAGCGAGTGCTGGAACTGCAGCAAAGCAAACGGGATTTATTTTCGGCGCTGATTCAGGAAGACACGGGACTTCTCCGTTCTCTGAATCGAGAAGACCTGGAAATTCTTCTGTCCTGAAAGAATGGTGGATCGTTCAAAGCTGATGAGCTTTGAGCTGTGAGTTACCTCATTTCGCCTTTGCACCGAAAAAAATGATAGTGAGGACCAAAACGCTCAAAGGCAGCCCGATCCAGTGCTTCCCGAGAGTCCGGAGAAGCGATACCAATCAGGAGGCGGGCTCGTTCCTGCAGAGATCGTCCGTAGAGATTCACCGCTCCGTATTCCGTCACCAGCCAGTGCGCATGGGCGCGCGTCGTCACCACGCCTGCTCCGGGCAGGAGGAATGGAGCGATTTTGCTGATTCCCTTTTCCGTTACGGATGGCATGGCCAGAATGGCTTTGCCGCCTTTCGAGCGGGAGGCCCCGTAAAAAAAATCGATTTGTCCGCCCACGCCCGAGTAAAACGTCGTTCCCAGAGAGTCGGCACAAATCTGTCCCGTCAAATCCACCTGAAGCGCGGTATTGATGGCCGTAACCTTCGGATTTTTCGCAATGAGAAACGGATCATTGGTGTAGCCCACATCCATCATCCTCACCTGATCATTGCGGTGGGTATAGTCGTATAGTTTTTTAGATCCCAGAAGGAACGTCGCCACCATCTTTCCCCGGTCGATGACCTTGTTTTCCCCGTTGATCACACCTTTTTCCACGAGAGGGATCACACCGTCGGCAAACATCTCCGTGTGAATACCCAGGTTTTGATGGCCGTGAAGTTGATTTAAAACCGCGTTGGGAATGGCGCCAATGCCCATCTGAAGCGTGGCGCCATCTTCGATAAGCGCCGCGCAGTGTTTGCCAATGGCCGTTTCAACGGCATCGGGCGCGGAAAAGATCACGGTCTCAAGCGGCGTATCATCTTCCACAAAAAAATCGATTTGATCTTTAGAAATGACCGCATCACCGAAGGTATACGGCACATGCGGATTCATGACGGCAATCACGGTGTGAGCCGTCTCGATAGCAGCAAGAGATGCATCCACAGATGTGCCAAGAGACACAAATCCGCGGTCATCCGGAAGAGAAACCTGAATCATCGCCACATGACAAGGCAGCCAGCCTTCACGGTAAAGACGCTGGGTTTCCCCTAAAAATACGGGAATATAATCCGCATATCCCCGCTGAGTTTGCCGTCGGACGTTCAGTCCGACAAAAAAGGATTCCAGCTGGAAGATGCCTTCAAACTCCTCCCCTGCATAAGGCGCAGGACCCTCTGTATGGAGATGATGAATATGCACATCCCGAAACGCCCCTGTGCGACCACGACGGCACAGAGCGGCAATCAGGCATTGTGGAGAACTGGCAACACTACTGAAATGAATATGATCCCCGGATTTGACGACGGTCACTGCCTCGTCCGGCGTTACGATTTTCATTCGACAACTCATGGCGGAAGACCCGAAATAAAATGACTTCGCCGGGTTACTTCTTTGCGGGAATAAAAAGGGTCCCCGCATTTTTTTTGCGGGGACCGCGGGAACAAAAAATTTAAACCGCTTCGATGGCAATCGCCATGCCCTGACCACCGCCGATGCAGAGGGAGGCAAGACCCATCGCCACATTGCGGCGCTTCATTTCATTGGCCAGCGCAAGAACAATGCGCGCACCCGAGCAGCCGACCGGATGGCCGATGGAAATGGCCGAACCGTTGACGTTGGTAATGTCCCAGGGAATGTTGAGTTCGCGCAGGCAGGAAATGGCCTGGGCGGCAAACGCTTCGTTGAGCTCAAACAGACCGTAATCCTTAATCGACGTGCCGGTAATCCGGAGCAGTTTGCGCACAGCCGGAACAGGCCCCAGCCCCATGTATGCGGGATCGACACCGCCGGAGGCATAGCCCTTGATTCTAGCCAGGGGCTTCAGTCCCATTTGTTTGGCTTTTTCTTCGCTCATGATCAGCATGCCGACGGCTGCGTCATTGATCCCGGAGGCATTTCCCGCCGTGACTGTGCCGTCTTTCTTGAAGGCCGTGTTGAGTTTGGCCAGTTTTTCCATGCTGGTATCCATCGGACGTTCATCCGTGTCGAAAATGACGGGGTTGCCCTTTTTCTGCGGAATGATCACCGGAACAATTTCATCCTTGAAAAGACCGTTTTTCATGGCGTTGCGCGCCCGGGTATGGCTCTCCACACTCAGTTTGTCCTGCTCCTCGCGGGAAATGTTGTAGCGCGCGGCAATGTTTTCAGCGGTAATCCCCATGTGATAGCCATAGAAAATTTCGTACAGGGCGTCAAACACCATCAGGTCCACGGTTTTGCCAAAAGGCATGTCCATGCGGTGCCCCCAGCGAGCCTTGGGCAGGCCAATCGGCACATCGCTCATGTTTTCCATACCTCCGGCAATGACCACTTCATTGTCGCCTGCTTTAATGCTGGCAGCGGCAAGCGCAATGGCTTTCATGCCGGAGGCGCAAACTTTATTGATGGTAAACGCGGTGGTTTCCTTGGGAAGCCCAGCGCGGATCATGGCCTGGCGGCAAGCATTCTGGCCCTGTCCCGCTGCGATCACATTGCCCATGATGACTTCATCCACGGCCAGTTCCTGAAGATGACTGTCCCACTTGGCATACTGCTGTTCGATGGGACAAAGTCCCTCGTTTTTTGCCGTATCCGGCGCGTCATCCTGAGCATGGGCCGGAAGCGCTGGCTTGAAACCGGCTTTGATTAAAGATTCACGAATTACAAGAGCGCCCAGATCTTTGGCTGCAACGTCCTTGAGCGAACCGCCGAAAGCTCCGACGGCAGTGCGTACACCGCTGACAATGACTGCATTTGACATAATGCTGCTACCTCCTTGAAATGATGGCGGAGTATTTCATAATTGCATCGTTTAGGCAAGAATGATTTGCAGCGCAGGCCGTTCGGGCTAATCTTTGCGTCGTTCATAAACATCCTCAAAAAGAAAGGCGGTTTCCCGATAGGCTTTGAGGATTTGGGGATCGAAATGCTGAGGCTTGATGCGGCCATCGCCCTGATTGAGAATTTTCGTTGCCGTGGCATGGTCCACGGAAGCCTTCCGGCGCTGCGCCATGCGCAGGGTATCATACTGATCGGCCAAAGCAGCGATTCTGGCTTCGATGGGAATGGCTTCTCCTTTCAGACCGCGGGGATAGCCGCTGCCATCCCATTTTTCGTGGTGATTCAAAGCCATCGATTGACCGATCTGTAAATGGGGATCCCCGCCGATGATTTTGGCCCCCCAAAGCGTGTGCTTTCGAAATTCAAGCGCTTCCTCCGCCGTCAGGGGTTCGGTTTTTTTAAGGATATAGGCGGGAATATAAATTTTCCCCACATCGTGAAGCAAGGCCTGAGTGCTGATCGTGTGAATCAAGCTCTCTTTCATGCCGAGCCGTTCGGCAAGGATGCCACAATATTCGCCGACACGGTAAATATGGCCGGGCGTTTCCTCCTCATAGGCTTCCGCAATGCGGCAAAGCGCGTAAACCATATAATCGAAGGCTCTGCCCACCTCCGAATATTGCTGGGACAAAGTATTTAAAAACTGGCCGGCCAGGGCAACCTGCTGCACAAACCGGACATGACTGCCGGCAACCTCCTGTCCGTAATTGATCGCCAGAAGACAAAACTCCCGGCTCAAAAAGCCGATACCGTTTTCCACGGACATGTTTCTGGCCTGAAAGTTCCGAATCAGGGCTTTCGACTCTTCGAATGCCTTGGAATCGTTGAGCAAAAATGTTTTCGACTTTCCCCGCTCCGGCAGCGCAATACCCGCCAGCAGCTGAAAATCCAGCTTGACCCGATTGAGCTCATGAAAAGCGTATTCATAGTGGAACCACTGCCAGTTTTTATGATCCGGCATGAAGCCGATGATCACGGTTCGCGGCTTATCGACAATGTCCGTTGCCTTACCGACCAGTAGGGCCAAAATCTTATCCATCTGAACCTGAAAATCAAACGGCGAGGATACGCTTGACGCCAGAAAGGCGTGGATGCCCTCCTGGCTCATCATATTCATGGCATGCATGTTCTCATAGGAATTTGTAAGACTGTCCCGACTGTATTTCCGGCGGAGAAGCCCCCGAACAAGGGCAAGCATTTCTTCATGATCCAGCGGCTTGAATAAATAGGCATCGGCGCCGGCTTCGATGCCCCGGAGAAGATCCTGTCGCGCCTTCAAGGCGGACATCATGATGACGGGAATATCTCCGAAACGGCCATGGGAGCGAATTTCACGACAAACCTCAAAACCATCCATTCCCGCCAGCACAACCCCCAAAAGGATCAGATCCACCGACTGGCGCTGCAGAACGTCTATCGCTTCCTGACCGGTATTGACGCGAATCACATCATACCCTCGAGGCGAAAGAATCGCATCCAGCAAGACCAGTCCGGCCACATCGCTGTCCACACACAGAATCTGGGGGCGTTTTCCGTTAATGGGATAATTTTCCGTTAAGGTCATAACCCGCTTACTTTATCGTCTGTTCCTGTTTTTGCTTGAGAGGCAGAAAGACTGTAAAACAACTGCCTTTCCCGAATTCGCTCTCCACGCTAATATCCCCGCCGTGAAGTTCTACAAGTTGCTTGGTCAGCGACAAGCCGACACCGATACCTTTTTCCGACCGGGTGTAGGCCGATTGCAGTGTGCCGAACGCCTCAAAAAGTTTCGACATATCTGCCGCCCGGATGCCTGAACCCGTATCCTTGAAGGCAATACTGATGCCTTCCCGCCGGGACGTCGCATGGAGGGTTCTGGCTACATGAATTTGAATGTTACCGCCTTCTCCCGTATATTTAACAGCATTGTTCAGGAGGTTGAAAAATATTTGCTGTATTTTCTGAACATCTCCTTCAATGGACGTATCCGCATCCAGATCCACATCAACCGTCAACAACTGTTTTTTGTCCTCAATTTGCGAAGCCAGCAGGCGGGTCGTCCTGGAAAGTACCTCCGCAATTACAACCGGGGCCACCTGCAGCTTGATCCTTCCGGACTTCACCTGCGCAACATCCACGATTTCCGCAATAATCCTGCTTAAGTTGGCGCCTGCATCCGCAATATAACGAAGAAATTCTTCCTGCTTGTCGTTGATCTCGCCGAACATGCGGTCCTGCAGCACTTTGGTAAAGCCAACCACCGCGTTGAGCGGCGTCTGAAATTCATGGCTGATATGCGCCAGGAAATCCGACTTGGCCCGGCTCGCTTCTTCCGCCGCGATTTTTGACTTTTCCAGCTCCGCAGTTCGCTCCCGAACACGCATTTCCAGCGTTTCCGAGTATTCCCGCAAAGACTTCTCGGACTGCAAAATCATTTCTTCCGCCTTCTTTTTTTCTGTAATATCGCGGATAATGCCACTAAAGCCCGTCGGATTCCCCTGGTTGTCACGAATGAGACTGACGGACAGATTCACCAGTCTTCTCTCTCCACTTTTCAAAACCGCCTGAATTTCCACGTTTTTCAGGGGCAGACCGGTTGTATACACGCTGTTGTAGAGCGAAAAAAGTTCATCAACAAAGCTTTGATCCACGAAAACCTTAAAAGAAGCGTTTTTGATTTCACTGTCTGTGTAACCGGAAAATTGTTTGAAAGCGGCATTGACAAAAGTAAACTTCCCCCGCAAATCGTTTTCAAAATACGGATCGGGAATGGTCGTAATAATCGTGCGGGCTCTCTCCTCGCTGGCCCGGAGCGCGTCTTCCATTTTTTTACGTTCCGTGATGTCCCGGGACAAGCAGCGAAAACCAATGGGCTGTCCCAGAGAATTCCGCATCAGCGAAACAAACATCTCAAAAGTGATCACGGATCCATCTTTCCGGGACGCCTCCAGAGCATAGTTTTTCACTGGCGTTCCCGTTTCATAAACCCGGGTAAAAACCTCATAGGTTTTTTGAGCGTTTTCGGAAGTCTGGCAGTCCCGTATGGACATGCGGAGAAATTCATCCCGCGTATAGCCTAAATCCAGGCAGGTACGGTCGTTGACAAACGTCATCACCCCCCGGAGATCCGTTTCAAAATAAGCGTCTCCGATGCTTTCGATAATGCTGAAATATCTGGCTTCGCTTTGCAGCAGCGCATCTTCGGACCACTTCCGTTCGGTAACGTCACGGATAAGCGACCGGAAACCGGCGGACTGACCGTGTTCATCCCGTATCAGAGCCCCGGATATTTCCGTCATTCGCCGGTTGCCCTGCTTGGTGGTCAACTCAATCTCCGCCCCTTTGAAGGATTGTCCGGTTTGGAGAAGTCTTTCATACAGATCCAGCCAGCCCCGCGCAGTATCCTCATCCGTATTGCTCCGAAGATTCTCTCCAAGCATCTCCTCCGGCCGGTACCCAAGAATTTTCCCCGCCGTCTCATTGACAAAGGTCCAGTTGCCGTCCAGATCCAGCTCTGCATATCCTTCTTCAATCTCCTCCAGAATCGTTCGGTATCGTTCTTCGCTCCTCCGCAAATCAGATTCCATTTTCTTTCGCTGGGTGACATTGCGGGCCAGGCCCCGAAATCCGACAGGCGTGTTTTTTTCATCCCGATGAAGCAGAATGGACAATTCAAAAAACTGTACGGACCCGTCCTTGCAAACCGTCTCCATATGATAGGCCTCAACCGGTACCCCTGTTTGAAAAACCTGATGAAAAACTTCAAATGTTTTTTTCGCGTTTCCCGGTGTCTGGAAGTGCCGCGCCGACATCCGCCCGATTAATTCCTCACGGGTGTAGCCCAGTTCCTGACAGGTTTGATCATTGACAAACGTCATCGTTCCCTTCAGGTCCGTTTCAAAATACGCGACACCGATGTTTTCGATAATGCTGAAATATTTCGCTTCACTTTGCTGCAGCGCTTCTTCGGCTTTCTTTCTCTCTGTAATGTCGTAATACATTCCCCGAAAACCGGTAGGTTTTCCGGCCACATTGCAAAGCACCGACCCGGAAATTTCCAGGAAACGAATCTCCCCATCCCTGTGGAGAATAGGCGCGGTTAGTCTTTTCATGGGCTGCCTGGTTTTGTAAATGTTTTTAAAAACATCCAGCACCGCGGCTTCCGTCGACTTTTCCATGTATTGACGGAAATTCTTCCCGACAATGGCTTTCGGCGCATCACCAAGAATCTTGGCCCCCGCCATATTGATGAAGGTAATATTGCCCTGCAAATCCAGCTCGCAAAACCCCTCATCTGTCGCATCCAGGACCGACCTGTAGCGTTCCTCGCTTTTCCGCAATTCTTCTTCAACAAGTTTGCGCCCGGTAATGTTCCTGCACACTCCACGGAAGCCGGCGGGCCTGCCCTGAGCATCCGGGATCAACGCACCGGAAACTTCAAAAATCCGCTTCGAGCCGTCCCGGGCCAAAAAAATCGCCTCCAAGGCGCTGAAAGGATGACCCGTTTTCTGAAGCAGAGTATAGCGTCTGTTCAAAAGTCTGACGGTTCCCGCACTGCAGCATTTCCGGTAATTCATGCCGGTAAGTTCTTCTCTGGAATAACCAAGTGTGCGGACCATTTCTTCGTTCACGAAGATAAAGTTGCCCTGCAGATCCTGCTCATAATAATGCTCTTCCATCTCCCGCAGCGCAGCACTGCACTGCTCTTCTTTAAGTCCGGGAGGTTCGCATCCCTGTTTAAGGCGGGTCACGTTGATAACGCTGCCCATGAAACCCTGTTCATTGCGGAAAACCGTTGAACCGGATGTTTCCAAAAACCATAAGGGCTCGCCTTTCTTTCCCCAAAACCGGTATTCGTAAGGTTCGGGATGGCTGGCTTTCAGACTTTTACGGATATTTTTTCGGACAGAGGCACGATCCTCGGCGGAAATATAATCCATCAGTTTGGATCCGATAAGCTCCTCGCCTCGGAAACCTGTCATTTGTTCATATCGGGAGTTGACATAAGCATATTTGCCGCCCAGAGCGATATAAATGCCAACACCGGCGGCATTTATGGACGGGGCAGGAGCCTTGAGCCCTTCGGAAGGTTTCCGTGCAGCTTTGGCCACAGGCTTTGGAGGTGAGGGAGCGGCTTTGTCAACAGAAGCTTTCCGGGAGGCGCCCGGAACCGCTTTGGGAGAAACTTTTCTGGCAGGGGATGTTGCCGCCGTTTTCTTTAGTGGTGACATAGTCTGAACCTCTCTGTTTTTTCAAAAGACCTGGTTTGTACCCTTCCGGCACGACCTGAATCCGGGGCACTAAGTCCGGGATCTGGCCAATTTAAAACGATAAATAACCGTATCCGAATCATAGGACTTGGATGTTTCGACTTTCGCCCTTTCAAAAACTTTCATCATCGCTTCATTGCGCGGCAGGACAAATGCGACAAATTCAGCGATTCCACGATCTTGCGCAATTTTGATGAGATAGTTCAACATAAACGATGCAACCCCTTTCCCCTGATACTCCTCGTCCACAATAAAGGCAATTTCATAATTCCCTTCGAATTTATCATAGGCATAACGCGCCTCGGCGATAATCTTTTCGTTGCGGCCGATTTCCACAATGGCGACAACCGACATGATGCGGTCATAATCAATATTGACATACGTCTGCATTTCACGATGGGGCATCACCGGTTTGCTGGCAAAATAGCGGAAGTATTTCGACTCATCGGAGAAATTATAAAAAAGGGTTCGCATCATATCCTCGTCGGAGGGTTTGATGGGACGAATTTTGATTTCCAGACCATCTTTGAGCGTTTTGCGCGTTTTCAGCAAAGTAGGGTAATTGGCCGCGTTGCGGGCCACATAGATCTGGTCCGGATACACATAATTGAGTTCTTTGGCCTGCGCCAGCAGTCTTTCCCGGTGATCGGGATGAGCAATGTCAATCATGGCAATGGCCCGCTCCCGAATGGATTTGCCGAAAAGATTGGCCACCCCGTATTCCGTAACAATGTATTTCACCACGCCCAGCGTACTGTGGGTGCTTTCCACCGCGCAGTTGTGTTTGATGACAATATTGCTCTGGCCGTCCTGGTCCACGGAATTGAGCGCAACAATCGCTTTGCCCCGTTTTGATATGGTGGCCGCCATCGCAAACCCCAGCTTGCCTTCATAGCCGGTAAGAAGATTGTCGCCGGAATGAAAAATGACGGATTCCCCGGAAATGTCAATTTTTTTGACATTCATGATGCCGATGAGGCTTTTGATCCGCCGCGCAACAAAAGGATTGCTGATCCGCGCAATCGGATAAAATTCAAAAATGGGATTCCGATGAATATATTCGTATAAAGCCCGGCTTCCGTAACAATAACTGGCCGAAACCAGCCCTCCCGAATAGCGGCTCCGATCCAGAGAAATCGCGCCGGAGTGAATCAAATCAATCGCCCAATCGGATACCACATGCGTTACGATACCGAGATTCTTCTTGTTTTTAAGATGGGCCGCCACAGCATTGAAAATTCTTCCCACATGCAGGGCAACGGTCGAACCATCCTCAATCAGATTGGAAATATTCCAGCCGATCCGGTCGATGATATCGTCATAAGGCTTGTTTTCCCGCTCAATCAGTGGCCAATCACTTTCCACAATATAGTTCACGCTGCTCAAATGGAGGATGGTTTCGCCATGCGTGAAAGGCATATTCGGATTGACTTCGGCAACCACGAGATGAGCCATCTTGATCACAACATTGGCAACATCCACCGCAACCCCCAGAGACACGAACCCTTTATCGTCCGGCACGGATGTTTGAATAATCGCCACATCCACCGAAACCGCGCCGCTCAAGAAGATGTAGGGCAGTTCCATCAGATTTGCCGGAATGAAATCCACTTTGCCGTCGGCAATTTCCTTGCTGATGCTCTCGCCGACATTAAAGGTTTTCAGGCGGTACTGTCGGTCGGAATCTGCGGAATCCAGATAATTCCCCAGCGTAACCAGTTGAATAATTTCCAGGTCGCGAAGATTGGCGGCATCGGATTTGGCAATTGCCGACATGATTTTTCCAGGAGCGGCCACGCCACTGGACAGATAAATTTTCTGACCCGGTTTGATTTTTTCCAAAAGATCATCCGTGCTGATCAATTTGGAGCTGTAGTCAAAACGGCGTTTTTCGCTGACAGGATCCATGATGTTCTCCTTGCTCTTTTCATTTCGTATGGTTCGTAAGATAGAATATTTCAGCAAAATAATCAATTTTTTGATGAAAACACTTGTTGCACCCCTTTTTTATTTTATGTTAGGAGCAGCGGCGAAAAATGGAAAAGGAAAAAACATATGTTCAGCAGCAACAGCGAGCAGCGATACAGAACCGTCGTCGAAACCATCCCGGATCCCTATACGGAATATGACCTGACAGGGAATATCGTTTTTTTCAACCAGGCCTTTCTGCTGGAAACGGGATACAGCCAGGAAGAACTGCAAGGAATGAACTATCGAGCCTTTCTGGATGACCACACTGCCGATTTGGCGTTGCAAATTTTCCGCAAGGTTTTAAGAACGGGCGAGCCGACCAAGAAAATGGAAGTTACCTGGCGCAACAAACACGGTGAAGAAAAAATCACGGAATTATCGGTCAGTTTGACGCGGGATGCATGGGGAAACCCCATTCGTTATCAAACCGTTTATCACAACATCACAGAGCAAAGGCTTCTGGAAGCGGAGTTGCGCCAGGCCAAAGAAGCGGCGGAAAAGGCGAATCGAGCCAAGGATGATCTCATTTCCAATGTTTCCCATGAGCTCAGAACACCCATGACCACCATTTTGGAAGGTGTCAGTCAGGTGCTGGACGGAATTCTGGGACCGACCACCGAGGAGCAGCATGAATTTTTAGAAATTGTTCAGGCCAGCACCAAAAGACTTGCCTCTCTGATTGACGATTTGCTGGACATCTCCAAGATTGAAGCTGGCAAGCTTCAGATTCAAAGAGAAGAAGTCAATATGGTCGAACTCGTCGAACAAATCGCAAGACTATTCCGACCGCAGGCGGACATCCATCATCTTCAAATTAAAACCCATTATTCCCAATCCATTATTGAAGCGCATATTGACCAGGATAAGATTATTCAGGTTTGGGATAATCTGCTCAACAATGCTTTGAAGTTTTCAAGACAAGGATGTGTGGAATTATCCGTCAAAGAACAGGCAAACCGGGTCATTTGCTCTGTAACGGACACGGGAATCGGCATCCGCAGCGAAGATATTCCCAAAATATTTGAAAAATTTTATCAAGTCAGAAGAAATTCGGGACCTCACCAGAAAGGAACGGGGCTCGGCCTGACCATCGCCAAGGCCATCATTGAAGCACATGGAGGAACCATTTCGGCAACAAGCACACCGGGACAGGGAAGCGTTTTTACTTTTGAAGTTCCTAAAGTCCCCCATCTAAATATTTCAACTGCAAAAAGGAGCGAAAATGGCAAAAAAAATTCTGGTTGTGGATGATGAGCCAAACATTGTCCGAATGGTGGTATCGCGTCTTCAGGCAAACGGCTATGATGTTCTGAGCGCGCACAGCGGCGAAGAAGGCTGGGAAAAATGTAAAATGTACAAGCCGGATGCCGTGATTCTGGATATTATGATGCCGGACATAGACGGAACAGAAGTTGCGGAAAGAATCAAAGAAGACCCGTCAACCAGCAAAATCCCCATCATGTTTCTTACCGCCGCCGTTCGCTCGGGCGAGTTGCCCAAAAATCAAAAATCCGGAAATCACTATGTTTTGGCCAAACCTTTCAAAGCTCCGGATTTATTAAAAATGCTCGATCAGCTCCTGAAAGCCTGATAAAATCCCCTAGCGCGGGCACAGCCCGCGCTAAAGAATTTGCACATTTTAATGCGGACACGGCCCGCGTTATTCCGCGATCATCCTTGGCATGGACAGGTTATAGGGAACCACCGGAATATTTTTCCCAAGGCCGCTGGCACCCGTAAAAAAGTCCAGAGCAGCCAGCCAGGAGTTGTATTCCTGGATGCCGGGTTTTGATTTGTCCCGATCCAGCCGTGCGCTCATCAGGTTGTTTTTATTCACCAGTGTACCATCGGCCAGTTTTGGATGCAGGGATATTCCGATAGCCGTCATTAAGTTCTGAACACTTTCGGTAAGAATCATGTCCATCGTGTATTTATCAATGATGACGGGATAGAGGATTCCGGTTCCCTTGCCAATCGGCGTCACCGGCCCCGTGCCCAGATAATCGTTCCACGCATAAGCATAGACATTATTGATCGTATTTCCGGTGTACCTATATTGGACGCCGGAAAGGCTGATAAAGTACGTCGGGAAAAGCTGAAAAGTCATCAGGGTCGCGTCAAGCTTGCAGATATCCCACACTTCGTTTCCATTGACATAAACCTTCAAAAGCGGATAGCCGGGCAGAAGGGGATCTTGGGTATCATCCGTAGTAATGCCCAGCGGCACAACCGCGTAGAGGTCGGCAAAAGCAATGGCCTGATCCTTCTTGAACGTTCCCCGGATAACGCCGTTTGCGAAAGTGCCGATCGTGGGAATGCCTGATGCCGTCCCGACATAACGCACGGAATCCGCAAGCACATTACCCAGGCCAAACTCCCGGATAGCGCCCGGATCAAGAAGATCCAGGCTTGATGTGGCCACAATCGCTGAAAGAGAAGTCCCCAAAGGCTCCAGGAAACTATTGATGGAGGTGTTCATTTTCTGGACAAGAGTATGGATCGCACCATCACCCGAGATGGCGCTGGTAATGGCATGATTGGTGAGTACGGGAGGATTCACAAACTTTTTTGTCTGCTGATTCACCACAAAATCAATCTGAGCAAGATTGGTGCCGTTTGCGCCGGCACAGACGATGTAGGAGGTGTGGCTCCCGTTCACCACCGGAATCACCTGATTGGTCATTTCATGATCATGACCGGAAGCAATGATATCAATGCCCGTAACATTTTGGGCCAGCGTGATGTCGTCGCCGGCCGGCGTTGTGTTAGGGTTGATCACTCCGGAATGGGACAGAGCCAGAACGACATGAACTCCTTCCTTGTTGCGCAGCGCATCGACTTTCCCCTGAATAAACGCCCGAACAGCCGCATTGGTATAATCACTCTTAAACGTAACTGGCGGAGCGTTGGGAGCGTACTCATCCGCGGTTTTGCCCATCAGGCCAATCACGCCGATTTTCAGACCGCTGTTAAACTCTTTGACGTAATAATCCGTAATGATAGCTCCTGATTGATTCAAGGCCTCTAAACCATCGTCGGCTGTTCCCGGAATGCCGTCAAAAACCGTATTGGTAGCAATAATCGGAACGGTAAACCCGCCCTCCGATGCCCTGGCCTTGTTAATCATCAAGGCCAGTCTGTCAGGACCGTAATCATATTCATGGTTTCCCAGCGTCACAAAATCATATTTCAGTTGACTGATAAACTGAAACGGCGCCGGATTGCTGTTCCAGAGCATGTCATAGACTGTTCCCATGTTGAAATCACCGCTGTCCACAAGAAGAATCGTCCAGCCGGAGCGCTTTTTCATGGTGATAATTTCTTTGATTTTTGCCGCCAGTCTCGACCAGCCTCCCAAAACGGCATCGGCCCGCATCGGGTCCAGAGGCTTATATTCATTGAAGGAACCCACGCCGGAGGCCGCATTATGCATATCAGTGGTTTGCAGAATCGTGACTTTGACATTGGGATTGTCGTCGCCGCTCGACCAGCAGCCGGGAATAAAAAATACCAGAACAAGAAGGAATAACCATGCCGACGGTAAATTGCGCTTCGATTGCTTTTTCATACTTCCTCCTTTAGGGGTGATCAATTTCTTTTGGCGATCTTGTTCCAGGAATCCCTAAGCGGCACAATGCGGTTAAAAACCAGGTGGTCCGCCTTTGATTCCAAATCTACACAGAAATATCCCAATCTTTCAAACTGGTATTGTTTTCCGGATTCCGGATTTTTTAAAATCGGTTCGACAAAACAATCCGTCAGATTTTTCAGAGAATCCGGATTCAAATGGGAAATAAAATCCTCTTCGCTTCCCGGATCTTCAATACGGAAAAGGCGATCGTAAAGACGAACCTGCGCCGGCAGGCCATGCTTTGCGGATACCCAGTGAATGACTCCCGGCACCTTTCGTCCGTCGGCAGGCGGCTCGTTGCGTGTCTGAAAGTCGCAGAGACAATGCACTTCCGTCACCTCATGGGTCTTCTCATCTCTGACCAGACTTTCAAATTTTACGACATACGCATGGCGCAGACGAACTTCCCGCCCCGGGGCCAACCGATTGTATTTATGGGGGGGATTCTCCATAAAATCATCACGTTCAATATAAAGAATCCGGGAAAAGGGCACTTTTCTTGAACCCATTTCCGGATGCTGCGGATGATTTGCACAGTCAAAATCCTCTTCGGCATCTTCCGGATAATTGTCAATCACCATTTTCAGCGGCTGTAAAACACTCATGACTCTGGGGGCTTTTTCATTGAGGTCCTCTCGAACACAATGTTCCAGAAGCGAAACATCAATAAGATTGTCGTTTTTCGCGACGCCAATCTCCGCGCAGAATTTCCGGATGGCTTCCGGCGTATAGCCCCTGCGGCGCATGCCGGTCACAGTGGGCATGCGCGGATCATCCCATCCGTCAACATGTTTGTTTTTCACCAGCTCTATCAACCTGCGCTTGCTCAACACCGTATAACTTACATTCAGGCGGGCAAATTCGATTTGTCGCGGTCTGGTCCCGGAAATCAATTTTTCGACAATCCAGTTGTACAGAGGGCGGTTATTCTCAAATTCAAGCGTGCAAATCGAATGAGTGATTCCTTCTAACGCATCGGAAAGACAATGGGCGAAATCATACATCGGATAAATCACCCATCCGGCCCCTGTCCGGTAATGCGGTTCTCTTTTAATGCGGTACAAAACGGGATCTCTCATGACGATATTGGGAGAGGCCATGTCAATCCGGGCGCGAAGCGTATGAGCGCCGTCATCAAATTCACCAGCGCGCATGCGGGAAAAAAGGTCCAGATTTTCTTCAACGGAACGGTTGCGGTAGGGGCTTTCCTTTCCCGGTTCCGTGAAGGTTCCCCTGCTTTCCCTCACTTCGTCGGCGCTCAAACTACAGACATAGGCATTTCCAGTTTTGATAAGCTCTACGGCAAAGGCATAAAGCTTTTCGAAATAATCGGATGCGTAAAACAAGCGATCCCCCCAATCGAACCCCAGCCAGCGGACATCGCGGAGAATGGACTCCACATATTCCATGGATTCCCCTGCAGGGTCTGTGTCATCCAGCCTCAAATTGCAGGTCCCCGCATATTGCAGGGCAATGCCGAAATTGAGGCAAACCGACTTTGCGTGTCCAATATGGATATAACCATTGGGTTCGGGCGGAAAACGGGTGGCCACACGCCCTTCATGCTGATGGGCGCGTAACCCCTCTTCAATGATATCACGGATAAAATCGCCGGCAGGTGGAAATGAAGATTCAGGGTGCGTCATAGATTCAGAACTCCTTGCATGACTAAATTCTTTGTGACCTCCAATAAGGGATTCTTTCCTGGATGCGGCCAAGAAGATTGAAACAACTGGCCTCAACAGCCAATCGCTTTCTTCAGCGTTTCCAGATTCAGATTGCCGCCGGACATCATCATGACCACTTTTTTACCGGCAAGTCTCTCCCGGATTTTACAGGCCGCCATCAGGGAAACCGCTCCCGCCGCTTCGGCAAGATTATGCGTGGCGGTCAAAGCCAGTTGAATCCCCTGGAGAATCTCTTCTTCCGTCAACAGGACAACATCATTAATCGTATCCTTCAGAATGACATACGGCAACTGGAAAACGCTTCTTGCCGCCAAACCATCGGCCACCGTGTGAGCTT
>Ga0116149_1002153_pt1 | contig 22203 bp, 19 predicted proteins | sample AD_UKC057_MetaG_FD_89787 | JGI IMG/M metagenome (GOLD analysis project Ga0116149, IMG submission 89787) | Active sludge microbial communities of municipal wastewater-treating anaerobic digesters from USA - AD_UKC057_MetaG | ecosystem: Engineered > Bioreactor > Anaerobic > Digestate | place: USA... | reverse complement strand
GGCACCAGGATGTGCCGAAGCTGGACAATAAACCCGATTCACCGGGCCCGTTCATTGTTCGCGACGGCATGCTCGTCAGTCTGGGCAGACCCGGGGGCCATCTCATTACCGACGAGGTCTATGAAAATTACCGCCTCGAAGTCGAGTACCGGTTTGCGGGAAAGCCGGGGAATTGCGGCGTACTAGTGCATGCTTCCACGCCCCGGGCGCTCTACGAAATGTTTCCCAAGTCCATAGAGGTGCAGATGCACCATGAAAACGCGGGGGATTTCTGGTGCATCGCCCAGGATATCCAGGTGCCGGACATGGAAAAACGCCGCGGCCCCAAGGCGGAATGGGGCGTTGATGGTGACAAACAACGCCGCATCCTCAATCTTACGGATGGTTCCGAGAAGAAACCCGGAGAATGGAACCACATGGTGATCGAATGCCTTGGAAATGAGATCAAAGTCTGGGTCAACAATGACCTGGTCAACTACGGTTTTGGTTGTGAAGCATCGAAAGGGCAGATCGCTCTCCAGGCGGAAGGCTCCGAAGTGGAATTCAAGAAACTGCTGTTGACGCCCATAACGGAATTCAGCCCGGAAAAGAAGGCGGAGTAGCCTACCACCCCGCAGTCCATTTGGGAATGCACTCTCCAAAACGGCCGCCTGCGAAGCAGAACTTCGTACCCTATTATGGCGGGTAAGTTAAGTCCCGCATCCCGTTATGTACCCTGGGGATACGGTGGATTGCCGAAAGCGTTCCTGAAAGCGTTCCCAATGATTTGTCAACTGTCGGACTCCTCATTTATAATCGGAGCATAACCGGTCCGCAAACAAGCAAGAAAGGCTGTACCATGGCAGATACAATCAAAGCCACCAACATTACATGGCATCATCACACGATTTCCAGGGAAGAACGGGAGGAACACAACGGGCATCAATCCGCCGTCTTATGGTTTACGGGGCTGTCCGCCTCGGGCAAATCCAGTATCGCCCAGGCCCTGCAGGCGGTGCTGTTTGAACATGGCTGCCAGTCCTATGTGTTGGACGGGGACAATATCCGTCACGGCCTGAACAAAGACCTCGGCTTTTCGCCAGAAGACCGTGAAGAGAATATCCGTCGTATCGGAGAAGTTGCCGCCCTCTTCAGCGATGCCGGGTTTATCGTGAGCACCGCCTTTATCTCTCCCTACCGCGCGGACCGTGACAAAGTCCGCCAGTTGTGCGGGGAAGGATTCATTGAAGTCTATGTCCGCTGCCCGGTCGACGTCTGCGCGGACCGTGACCCGAAAGGCCTGTACCAGAAGGCCCGGGAAGGCAAAATCCCCGAGTTTACCGGCATCAGCGCGCCCTACGAAGAGCCGCAACATCCGGAACTTATCCTGGACACTGCGGCATTATCGCTTGAAGACTGCGTCCGTGTGGTCGTGGAATACCTGCAATCTCGCGGAATCCTTACCAATTCGTAATTCTCCGATCCTCCCCCGCTCCATATGCGTCCTTACGCGAAAGACAAACGCCCGTACCGATGGATTCCACCGGACGGGCGAAAAAGGCAAGATAAAGAATCGTTTAAACGGTACGGCGTCGGGCCTTTACGCGTGCCGCCTTGCCAACGCGGTCACGAAGGTAGTACAACTTGGCACGCCGTACGCGGCCTTCGTGGGCAATGTCAACCTTGGCAATCCGCGGCGAGTGCAGCGGGAAAACGCGTTCCACGCCCTCGCCGAAGGCCACGCGCCTGACGGTGAAGGTGGCGGTGGGACTTTCAGCGCCATTGCGGGCGATGACCACCCCTTCGTATACCTGAATGCGCTCTTTTCCGCCTTCAATGATACGAAAATGTACGCGGACCGTATCGCCTATTCCGAATTGCGGTATCGTTCCGGGTTCTTTGCGAAACTTGTCCGCATATTCCTGTACCACGTTCATGACTCATTCTCCTTTATGGGTAATCGGGTTTCGTTTTCTATTTCCGCAAGCAACTGCAAATCTTCTTTTTCAGTCAAGTGCGCCAGCAAATCGGGCCGCCGCATCCGCGTGATGCGCAAGGCCTCTTTGCGGCGAAAACGCCTTATCGCGGCGTGGTCGCCGCCAAGCAACACATCGGGCACGTCCAGACTCCGAAACGACGGGGGCCGTGTATATTGCGGCGGGCCGAGCACACCGCAGAAATAAGAGTCAGTTTCCACAGATTCCCACCGACCCACCACCCCCGGCACCATACGGCTGACCGATTCAATCAGCACCATCGCCGGGACCTCGCCGCCGCTGAGCACATAGTCGCCGATGGAGACTTCATGCGTAACCAGGCTGCGGGAAACACGCTCATCCACGCCTTCATAGCGGGCGCAAATAAGGACCATATCGGGCCATGTTGCCATTTCCCGCACCATGTTCTGGTCCAGCCGGTCGCCGCGGGGCGACAATAACACGACATGCTCCAGTGAATTCCTGCCGATTAAACTTTCCACCGCCGCAAACAGCGGCTCACATTTCATGACCATGCCGGCGCCGCCGCCGTAGGGTGCATCATCCACGGTCTTATGGCGGTCCGCAGTGAAATCGCGGGGATTCACCAGCGACACGGTCAACAACGCATTGGCAATGGCGCGCCCCAGCACGCCTGCCGCCAGCGCCGGCTCAATTAATTCCGGAAACAATGTGAGGACATCTATCCTCATAAGGCGCTCCCGCAGCGTACGCGCGTCGGTATCACGCGTCTGGAGCTGTATCATCCAAAACCAGAAACGGCTCCGGGTCCGTAATCGTAATCACTCCCGAAAGGCCGTCAACATCCTTTATCACGGCATCTATAAAAGGCAGAGCGGCAATCCGCCCGGTTTCTTCTAACCGGATGCGCAATGCGCCGCCGGCTTGCGTTTCCACCGTTTCCATCACCGTGCCCATCACCGCGCCGCCGGGCAGGACAACCTGCATGCCCACGGCACGGGCGAGCGACCAAGGTTCTTCCCGCGCTTCGGTACGCCTGTCGGCGGGAAGCAAAACACGCGCATTCCCCAGCATCGCCACCATATCCCGGCTCACCCCGGGGGTAAACACAATCTTCAAATGACCGCCCGACAGGTTACATTCGGCAACAAGCGCGGCCATCGGACATTCCCGCGCCATTTCAAGCCAGACACGGCGCTGAGCCCCAAATTCATGGGCGCTTCCGGCGGCCGGCAGTACACGTACACTTCGCCGCGCCGCGTCCACCGAGACAACACGCCCGATTTCGAGCCAGCCAGCGTCCGTCATTGCCGCTGGGAAGGATTCACTATTTCCAATCCCACCTGCGTCTGCGATTTCGTGGCAGCGGCAAAGAGCAACGTGCGAATCGCCTTGGCGGTACGTCCGTTCCTGCCGATGATACATCCCATATCCGCCTCATCCACGGTAAGTTGCACCGTCTGTCCGGCATCGCCCTCGATCAGGCGCACTTGAACGGATTCAGGGTGTGTGACCAATTTCTTGGCGACAAATTCGACCAAATCAGAGGCTGCCATTACGCTTCTTCCGTTCCAGCGGCCGCCTGTGTGTCGTCATCACTCACGGCAGATTCCACTTCCGAAGGTGCGCCCTCGCTGTCAGGCGAAGCGCTTTCGCTTTCTTCCGTTGCGGCGGCAACGACTTTTTCCACGGGCGGCGGAGGCGGATTATAGCCTTTGTTTTCGACCATTTCACCCTTGATAACCGCACTGACTTCCTCGGGGCGGGTACCCTCGTGGTAATGTTTCAGGACCCCGGACTTGCTCAGGATGTTCCGGGCGGTATCCGACATTTCGGCGCCCTTTGACAGCCAATCCAAGGATTTCTGCATATCCACTTCGCTCACCGGTTCGGGACGGGCTGCAGGATGATAAAATCCGAGCACATCCAGTTCCTGCCCGCGAGGGCGCACCCGGGAATCCTGGACCACAATACGATAATAGGCCTGTCCTTTGCGGCCGCCGCGTTTCAAACGTATCTTTGTCGACATAAGTATCCTCTCCGCGGCCTCATGCCGCGCCAAACTTTCCCAAACCGGGGCTGTCCCCGATTTTACCATGGGAAACCATTAAACTGTTATATCAAAATCTATATTAAAAGCCGGGCATTGGCGGCATCGGTCCCCTGGGCAGAAACCCCTTCTTTTTGCCTTTACCGCCTTTCATGGCCTGCTTCATCATCAATTTCATTTTCTGAAACTCTTTGAGCAACGCATTGACGTCCTGCACGGATGTTCCACTGCCGTCGGCAATACGCCGTCGGCGGCTGCCGTTAATCAAGTTCGGCGTACGCCGTTCTTTGAGGGTCATTGACAGTATAATCGCTTCGGTGCGCCTCAACTCATCCTCAGCGCCATCCATGCCCTGGGGCAGCATCTTGTTTATACCGGGAATCTTCTGCAGCAGGTCACCCATGTTGCCCATTTTCTTCAGCTGGCGCATATGGTCCAGGAAATCTTCCAGATCCCAGTCGCCTTTGCGCATCTTTTTCTGGAAGGCCACCGCCTTTTCCTGGTCCACGACCTGCTGGGCCTTCTCGACCAGCGACACGATATCGCCCATGCCGAGGATCTGGCTTGCCATCCGCTCCGGATGAAACGGTTCCAAGGCATCCAGTTTCTCGCCGACGCCCACGAATTTAATGGGACAACCGGTCACTTCAATAAGGCTGATGGCCGCGCCGCCCCGGGCATCGCCGTCCAGCTGGGTGAGAATCACCCCTGTCAACGGCAGCGCCTCATTAAAACGGCGGGCCGAATTCACCGCGTCCTGGCCCGTCATGGCATTCGCCACAAACAGAATTTCATGCGGATTCAACTGTTCGGCAATCTGGCGCGCTTCGATCATCATGTCTTCATCCACATGAAGACGGCCGGCGGTATCCAGAATAACCGTATCACAACTGCGCAGGCTCGCCTCGCCCATCGCCATCAGGCAGGTTTCGACCGGGTCCGCGTTTTCGCCAAGACTGAACATCTCGGCGCCCGCCTGCCCGGCTACAATCTCCAATTGCCTGATGGCCGCCGGACGGTACACGTCCGCGCCGACCAGCAATGGCCGATGTCCCGCTTTCTTGAGGTGCACGGCCAATTTGCCCGCACTCGTCGTTTTGCCCTGGCCTTGCAAGCCCACCAGCATAATAACAGTTGGCGGCTTTTGCGAACGGGCCAAGGGAGCGTTTTTCTCACCCATAACCTTGACCAGTTCGTCGTGCACAATCTTGACGATCTGCTGGCCGGGGTGAATACTGGCAAGCACTTCCTGACCGATGGCCGCTTCCTGAACATCGGCGATAAACTTCTTTACCACCTGAATGTTGACATCCGACTCCAGCAGCGCGATGCGTATCTGCTGCAACGCCTCGCGCATATTCGCTTCGGTCAGGCGACCCTGGCCGCGAATGGTCTTGAAGACGGATTCAAGGCGTTTAGCCAGGTTATCAAACATAGTAGTAAGCGGCCTTTTCCTGCTGTAATCACCCTGATCGGGGAAAAACACGTCACCCGCAGGCTATCTAAACTGGCGTCATACCATCTGCGTTCGTGTGAAATTTTGTCCGGAACGGGACACAGAACCATGGTACCCACGAATGATACGCCGAAATAACAAGGCGCGCACATTCAGCGTGTGACGACTGCCTCGCACGTTAGCGCTATAGTCTAACAAATACAACTCATCCGGGTCAAATTCAGGTACATCCGCGAAAATACCCTAAGACGAACGTCCTCTGTGAAACAAGATTCTTGAAAAAGGGTTGTTTATCTATTTTATCGGACCACCGGCAAACATCCCTGGACTGCGCCCATTTGGCCTGGCACCAACCACGATAAGGCCCATCCTCCCGCAGACCGATTATGGATTAAAATGCCGGGTAACCTAGTTTTAGCGCCCTCCTACCTTCTCTTACCGACCTCCCCTCCTCGACCGCATGCGTGGTTGCGCACTCTTCTGAGGAGTGTAAACTTGACACAGGATTTTCTTTATGCTACCATTCTGTTAGCACTCGTCTATGTTGAGTGCTAACATCCCCTTTTTCAAGAAATTGTTCGGAAATACAGATCGGCATAAGCCTACAAAGGAGATTTTCAATATGGCGAAACAACTGCTTTTTAACCAAGAGGCGCGCATGGCGCTTTTGTGCGGTGTGGACAAGCTGGGCAATGCGGTGAAGGCCACCCTGGGCCCGCGGGGCAGAAATGTGCTGCTCGAAAAATCATTCGGGGCTCCGAAAGTCACCAAAGACGGTGTGACGGTCGCCAAAGAGGTCGAAGTGGAAGACCCGTATGAAAATATGGGGGCCCGCATGCTTCGTCAGGCCGCCAGCAAAACCAATGACCTCGCGGGTGACGGTACAACAACGGCAACGGTGCTTGCGCAGGAACTGGTGCGCGAGGGATTGCGTCAGGTAACCGCCGGCGCGAATCCGATGCATTTAAAACGGGGCATGGAGAAAGGGCTCGAGACCGCGCTGGAAGCAATTGCCCATGCGGCCAAGCGCATCAAAAACCAGGAAGAAATCCGCCAGGTGGCAACGGTTTCGGCCAATGGCGACACGACCATCGGCGACATCATAGGAAGCGCTATTGAACAGGTCGGCGAAGAGGGTGTGATCACCATCGAGGAAGGCAAGAGCCTGGAAACGGAAGTGGAAATCGTGGACGGCATGCAGTTTGACCGCGGTTACCTTTCCCCCCACTTTGTGACGAGCAAGGAAGACATGCGCGTCGAATTGGAAGACGCCTATATCCTTTGTTACGAGAAAAAGGTCAGTAGTATTCGTGAATTGTTGCCCTTGCTGCAGAAGATCGCCCAGGCGGGAAAACCTCTGCTTATCATCGCCGAAGACTTGGAAGGCGAAGCGCTTGCCACGCTGGTTGTCAACCGCCTGCGCGGCGTGCTCAATGTGTCGGCGGTCAAAGCCCCGGCATTTGGAGACCGGCGCAAGGAAATCCTGCGTGACATCGCGATTTTGACCGGTGGCCAGTTTGTCAGTGAAGACCTCGGCATGAAACTGGAGAGTCTTGAACTCAGCCAGTTGGGTACGGCCAAGCGTATAGAAAGCACCAAGGACAACACGACCATCGTTCAGGGCGGCGGCAAAAAGAAAGAAGTCCAGGGACGCATTGAACAGATTCGAAAAGCCATCGAAACCACCACATCCGATTACGACCGCGAAAAACTGCAGGAGCGATTGGCCAAACTGGCGGGCGGCGTTGCGGTCATCAAAATAGGCGCGGCAAGTGAAGTGGAACTGAAGGAAAAGAAAGACCGGGCGGATGACGCGCTCAATGCCACCCGTGCGGCCATTGAAGAAGGAATCGTTGCCGGCGGTGGCGTGGCGCTGCTCCGGGCCGCGTCGAAGGTCCGTGCCCTTCAACTCACGGGCGACATAAGACGGGCGCCGAAATGCTGGCCAAAGTCATGACCCAGCCTCTGGCCTCTATCGCCGAAAATGCCGGATTGGAAGGCGGGGTAATTGTCAATGAAGTCACCGAAGCCAAGGGGAATATCGGGCTGAACGCGGAAACCGGGGTCATGGAAGATTTGGTCAAAGCCGGCATCATAGACCCGGCGAAAGTCATCCGTTGCGCGCTGCAGAATGCGGTAAGCGCCGCGAGCATGATTATCACCACCGAATGCCTGATAACGGACGCGCCGAAAGAGGAAGGGAAAAAGTAAATCCTCCCGCATACAGGTCTGAAGCAAAACGCCGGAATGCATGCATTCCGGCGTTTGGTTTCAAAGTGTTGTTTTTCGCGGTTCAATCGTGGGCGAAGATCATTTCCTTGACCTCAATGCCGTCAATACCGCTCAGTTTATCCCGCAGCGCTTCACATTTGGCCAGGTCGCCAAACATCTCCAGAATCAATACGCCTCCGGTGGAACACATCTTTTCATCCACCTCATGAAGCCCGAGCCTCGTTTTGATATAGCATCCGTACTCCGTCAATACTTGCTGTACGCGAACGGCGTTTTCTCCGCGATTTTGGATGTGTACGCCATAAATCAGATGGTTGTTCATATGCGCTCCCTTCAATTAAGTGTTTTCGGCAACCAGGCCTCCCGTCCACAAAGCGAACAGGACAGCACAAAGGCATATTATACATAAACGTCACGGCCGCCGGCACGTACTTCTTCAACAAGGGCCTTGGCCCGCTTCATGCGTGAAGGGGGCATTTCATTCAACACGGTTTCCACGAGGGCGTCGCCGGTCTTTTTCGTTCCCGGCGATGCATAGTGTTCCAGAAATTCCGTAAAGGTGCTCAGCGCGTTAACATCGCAGTAATTTTTGATCAAACCGGGCTTGGCCAAATCCATAAAGTCTTTTCCTGTACGTTTCATGCGGTAGCACCCGGTGCAGAAAGAGGGGATATATCCCATACTGGTGACATCGGCCACTACTTCGTCCAGGGTCCGGTGATCTCCCAGAGAGAACTGGCTGGTATCGAATTGTTCATTGTCGTTATAGCCCCCGGGATTGGTTCGGCTCCCCGCAGATATCTGGGAGACCCCCAGGGCAAGCGTTTCATGACGCATCTCGGGAGTTTCACGGGTAGACATGATGATACCGGTATAGGGCACGGTAAGACGCAAAATCGCCACCAACTTTTTAAACTCCGTATCCGTAACCGGAATCGGAGGACTGAGCGACAAATCAGAACCGACCGCAGGCTCGATTCGGGGCACGCTGATGGTATGGGGGCCCACCCCGAATTTTTTCTCCAGATGAGCGATATGCTGCATAAGGGCGAGCATCTCAAAGCGCCAGTCAGCAAGACCGAACAGAACGCCAATGCCGACGTCATCAATGCCCGCTTCCATCGCGCGGTCCATGGCGGAAATACGCCAGTCAAAATCACGCTTCTTACCCGCCACATGCACTTTCATGTATGTATCACGGTGGTAGGTCTCTTGAAACAACTGGTAGGTGCCGATCTTTCTGCCCTTGAGTTCCTTAAACTCATCCACGGTCAAGGGAGCTATGTTGACATTAACCCGGCGGATCTCCCCCCATTCCGTCTTGGTCGCATAGATAGTATCTATGCAGTTGAAAATGTAATTCAGTCCCTCATTGGGATAGGCTTCTCCCGCAACGAGCAGAATTCGTTTGTGTCCCTGGTCAAGGATAATCCTTGTTTCATTGGCAACCTCTTCCTGTCGCAGCGCGCGGCGCTTTACCGCCGGATTTCCTTTGCGGAAGGCACAATAGGTGCAGTCGTTTGCACAAAGATTGGAAACATATAGCGGAGCGAACAGGACTATTCTTCGTCCATAGATTTCCAGTTTGGCCTTTCGGGCCGTATCGAACAGTTCCTCAAGCAAGTCCGGAGAATTGACCGCCATTAGCACGGAAACATCATGCTCATCCAGACCCTTAAGTTGGAGCGCCTTATCCAATATTTCACGCACGCGGGACGCGTTTTCCACACCATCCTGAATGAGCCCCGCTATCCGCTCATTGTCGATGGGAACCGTCATTACTTCTTCAGTCATTCTTTTTTCTCCTAAATTGAAATAACAAGACCACAGTTAAGCGCCGACTTTCACAACCCTGCGCCAAACCGCAAGTCGGCATTTTCTGTGGGACTTTATACGTTTAACTCCGGCAGAAAAATTCTAAAAGCACCATTGAAATATACCGGACATGCTTCTTTTTTTTCCCCGTGGATCAGTTGCGTAGTCCTATCCCCCCCTTATTACGGTATCTTATATATGCATAGAGCACTAACTAATCAATAAAATTACTGAAAACGCCCTACCTCTGTATAACCCGTTAATAGATTCTAATATTCCCCCGCCTGAAATTACTCCGGCATCCGGGCCAGACTATTGTCCCTGGCTTCGTGCCACACCTCGCTCCCGACACACAAACGCGCATTCTGATACCAGAAAAAGTCCACAGAAGCCGAATGGCGCATGTCCGGCCTCTTATAGATGATGTATGGATAATTCTGGCACCGTGACACATGCACCGCCCTATCAAATTCGTTTCCCGTAATACTTAACGCCCTGGCCGCCCGGGAGCCTCCCCTTCCTCGGGGAATAAAACGATACAGGTGCCACGCGTGCAAGCGTCCGCCGGAGGCTACATAGTCCGCGAGAAAATCTCCGATGCCGATAATATCGGGAAGGTTTGCCCGGGAGACAACGGTGGATACGGTCACAGAACGCCCCCATTCCCGGCACTGCCGGAGCCGCTTCATAATGACGGCATAATGGTCCCAAATCCGCGTGTCCGTAAACACCCTTACTGCGTTATGCCCCTCGGCACTGGAAGCATCGATGGGAAGCACATACCGGTCGATGGAGTCATGATGGATATCCTTGTCGGGCATATGAACACCATTGGTGCCGACCTGGACCAGAAAACCCATTTTGCGGGCTGTTCTTGCAGCATAGTCCACCCCCTCCGGCCACAGAAAGGGTTCACCGCCTCCCAGAACCACATCCTGAAACCCCTGTTCCCTTATTCTCTCGAGGGCCTTCCCGTAGTCGGTACGCGTCATGCAATCGAGACCAGCGTCCGTGATGCAAAAGCGGCACCGCATATCGCATCCGCCATGCAACATGATTACGGCAATCGTCAACGGCTTTTCGTTCATTACACTCCCCGTACACATGCATCACAGAACCGCTGCAATAAGATCAAGGCCAACGCTTCAACGGTTCATTGTGTTTCCGCATGCTGTTCCGGGAGCGCCGCAGGCACCGCGTCATCTTCCGGCTTGTAGACGTCCACGACATCCACCGGCGTGGATCGCACAACCAGGTCGAAAAGTTCTTCGACGTCGGTATTGGTCATTCTCGCGCAACCCATGGACGAATACTGCCCGACCGTGTCCGGTGCAATAGTTCCATGAATCCCCAGGTCTGTGGGCAGGCCCTCCTTCACGGGCACCATGGGCATCCATCGGGAACCCAATTCATTTTCCGGAGAGCCGGCTGGTATGGGCCCCGCACCGGGCTTGAACCAGGTGGGATCTTTTTGTTTGTTTCCCAGCACATAAGAACCCAGAGCGGTCTCGTGCCCGGTCTTTCCCAGCCCGACATGATACCGTTTGAATAATCCCCGGCTGTCTAATAAATACAGGGAACAGGTGGAGCGCTCAATGACGATACGGAATTCCTTCGGTGTGTATTTAATCCGCTGTCCCAAGGTTAAACGTGACACATCGCTGATATTGTTCGCTTTTACCAGCAACCCCTGGGTCGTGTTCAGTTTGATGCCGATGCTGATAAGGGAATCTCCGCTTTCCACGGTATAGTAACGGCTTTCTTCCGACTCGTCCGAAGAGAAGATGAGCTGCACATTCAGCCGACCCATTTCCTCCACCGCTTCATTCCAGGCCGCGCTTCCCCATGGGGCTCCGTCAACGGCTTCCCGATAAAGGTCACGCGCGGCAAACAGTTTTCCATCGCGCTCGGCCAGACGGCCCAGTCCCAGCAAGCCCGAGGAACGCTGTTCGGAAGGGGCATTATCCCGTACCGACTCATAAATGGACCTTGCTTCCTCGACCTGGCCTGCTTCCTCCAAGAGTTGCGCCTTTCTGGAAACCAGGTTCGGATATTCGACACTTCCCTGAAATGAATCACAGGCCTCCGACAATGATTTCAACGCCTCTTCTTTTTGGCCTCGTTGTATTTGTATGTCGGCCAGCAGCAGGACCGCACGAGGCGTAAATACGGGGTCCTTTCCTTTCAATAAAGGTTTAAGTGCCTGTTCCGCCTTGTCCGCCTCCCCCTGGTCAAAAAGACGTTTCGCTTCCGTAAACACGGGCTCTGCATCGGCAATGGACGGAGCGACAAAGGCGGGCAGCACCGTCCTGGTCTTCGAGTAAAGATACGGGCCTATTAACAACAAGGCAAAAACGAGACACAGCACCCCGATTATCACGAATAACCGCGGTTCCTGCTTCTTCTTTTTTTTGGAAAAATACAATTTGGTCATGAGCCTAAATCCTTGGTTCTGAAAGACGCGTAAGGTCCAGAAGCATCTCCGTGCAGGATTGATAGCGTTTTTCTATATCGCGCCGCAGCGCTTTTATGATGATCCTGTCCATTTTAGAGGTGACTTCCGAATTGAGGGAGGACGGCAGGGGCCACTTGTAGGATGAACTCAGGATTTGCCGTTGTATTTCCTTGGGCGTACTTCCCGAACAGGGGTGCTTGCCGGTAAATAATTCAAACATGGTGATTCCAAACGAAAAAATATCGGAACGCGCGTCAAGATTTTTTTTACGCAACTGTTCCGGAGACATATAGAGGCGGGTGCCACCCCCTTCTTTCATCCAGCGCATGCGCCAGTTGGAGGTCACCTTGGAAAGACCGAAGTCCACTATTTTCACCTGCTTGCCGTCCCGGGAAAACAGAAAGTTCGCGGGTTTGATATCCCGATGCACAACGCCGTTTTGATGTAAAAAATCCAACCCTTCACACAACCGGATAATTAAATTGGTCATCTGTTTCATGGTCAATGTACGGTTTTCAATGAAGTGTTTCAGATTGTAGCCGTCAATATATTCCATCAACAGGCAACGCCGCAGATTGCCGTCATTATCTTCCTGAATGATGATTTCTTTCTTCATTTTGATGACGGTAGGATGGTTCAAGGAAGCGGCAATCAGCACCTCCCGACCCAGATAATCCCGCTTGGCGCGTTTCTTATCCATGTCATAGCGGCGATCCAGAACCTTGATGGCAACGGTAACATCCCGGGCAGGATCCAGCGCCTTATACACGGTTCCCATACCCCCGCTGCCTATAGGGGCAATTATTTGATAGGGCCCCACATGAGAGAGTTCAAATTCAAAGGTACCATCATGCGGTCCGAGATTGTTACCTTCCAGTTTCGCGACTTTGCTGCGTGGTAAAAAACTCGGAAGGCCCCACTTGCGCAATATGCTCATTTAAACAGTGTATCTCCGTTTAGCCACCCTAATTGGTATTCGAAAGGTTTCGCGGTAAAGTATAGCATGAAAGGACAGGCGCATTCTATTACACGCCAGATGTCTATTCACGCCCCTTTTCGCCCGACATGGGTATTCCGGCGGGGACTTTCACCTCCTTGAGCACCTCGCCCAGTACAGCCTCCGCTGTGACGCGCCTCAGCCTACTTTCCGGATTAACCATCAAGCGGTGTTGAAGCACCGGAATGGCGAGAAACTTGACGTCATCGGGCAGCACGAATCCGCGCCCGGAAACGGCGGCGTACGCCTGGGCGGCACGAAACAGCATCATAGCCGCCCTGGGACTGGCGCCCAAGGTTAAATGCGAGGAATCTCTTGTACGGGCGACAATGCGAAGCAGATATTCCCGCACTTTTTCATGCACGAACACTTCACGGACAGCGGCTTGCATTTTGACCAGGGTCTCCGCATCCGCGACAGGGACCACATGCTCAATCGGGTGGGCGAGCCGGGTCTTTTCCAACAGTTCGGCCTCGGCATACAAACTGGGATACCCGATCGACAGCCGCATCATAAAACGGTCCAATTGCGCTTCGGGCAAGGGAAAGGTGCCTTCATGCTCCACGGGGTTTTGCGTGGCGAAAACGATAAACGGCTGCTCCAGTTTATAAGTGTGCCCGTCGATACTTACCTGTCCTTCCGCCATCGCCTCCAACAATGCCGCCTGGGTGCGCGGCGTGGCGCGGTTGATTTCGTCAGCCACAAGAATTTGCGAAAACACCGGGCCGGGACGGAAATTAAAGTCCTGTGTTTTGGGATTGAATACCGAAACACCTGTAATATCCGAGGGCAACAGGTCTGGGGTACATTGGATGCGATTGAAGGCACATCCGCTGCACAGGGCAAGTGTGCGGGCGAGCATGGTTTTTGCCACGCCGGGCACATCTTCGAGCAGCACATGGCCGCCGGCGAGTACGGCGGCCAGGGCCGTCTTCACGGTCTGGGACTTGTCCAGGATAACGGCGTTCATGCCGGTCATCAAGGCTTTTACGGTAGGCCTGAAATCACCCATTATTGCTCTAGGTCCTTCATCATGTTTACCACCCCCGGGTATTCATGGCATCCATGGATTCCCGGTCCGTGGCATGGGGAGGCGTATAGGAAAGGGCGCCTATTTCTTCACGCTGCTCCGGGCTCACTTGAATTTCCGTGCAGGCTAGCGTGTCGTGAAATTGCTCAAGAGTGCGCGCACCGATAATGGGAGCGGTAACGGCGGGGTGCGCCATAACCCACGCTGCGGCCAGTGCCGCCGGCGAAACATGTCGTTCCCGCGCATACGCGACAAACCGTTCCGCAATCGAGGCATAGGCGGGATTATCATAACGTTGTCGGTACATTTCGGTTTCGGTCAGCCGTCCCGTTTCACCACGCAAATACTTTCCCGTCAACAGGCCGGCGCCGATTACATTATAGGGAAATACGGCCAGTCCCTCATGGGCGGCCATGGGCAGAAGTTCCACCTCCGCCTGGCGCTTTACCAGACTGTACATGGGCTGGATGCACACGGGACCGGCCATAGGGTTAAGCGCGGCCAACCCGACCGCCTTTTCCACCTGCCAGGCTGCGAAATTGGAAATGCCCAAATACAACACCTTACCCTGTTCGATAAGCGTGTTGACCGCACTAAGCGATTCCTCCAGCGCCACATGCTCATCCCAATGATGGAGATACAGGATTTCGACCCGGTCCGTCTGAAGCCGCTTCAGAGAACGGTCCATGGAAGCCAGAATATTTCGTCGGGACAGGCCCCGGTCGTTACGCCCACCGCCGAAAGGAAAAAATATTTTAGTCGTTAGAATAATTTCGTCCCGGTGCGGACCCAGCCAACGGCCCACAATCTCTTCCGTCACGCCCTTGTTGTAATTATGCGCGCAATCAAAGAAGTTGATTCCGCGATCAAAGGCATCGTCCATGAGGGCCCTGGACACCTTCTCATCGGATTCATTGCCGAAGGTCATGGTTCCCAAACACACTTCCGAAATTTCGAGGCCGGTCCGGCCCAAACGCACGTATTTCATATTCAATGGGTACTCCGCGTGGGGTATCAAGTTGCATCCGCCCCTCATTGTATATATCTTACCCCTTATAAATGCAACTATTAGAAAAGCGTCAAGGAGAGCGACATGCATGGTTTACCTTCCCGAACAGCCTTTTCGGCCGCCTACGGTTCTCTCCGAATCCAGGGAGAACAGACCACGGAAGAAATCGCGTTCTTTGAAGACGAATTGCAGGCACTCTGGCACACCGGCGCTTTCCCGGACCGTTTATCGACACGGGAAGGACACCGGGTGCGCATCCTATCCCCGGGATGGTGGAACAAACTGCCGGGCCCCGATTTCACGAATGCGCAGGTGGAATTCAACGGAAACCTCTGCACCGGCGATATTGAAATTCACTCTGACGCGGCGGACTGGTATGCCCACGGACACCATAACGACCCCGCGTATACTAACGTTATCCTGCACGTGGTCCTGGCCCTCCCCCCGAAAAAAGCAAAACCGGCGGTCACGGCTGCGGGCCGGAAGATTGCAACCTTGGTCATTCCCGGAGAATTGCTCTCCAAAGCCCCGGGGCATCGCGCGGAGATTCCGGAACGCTGCGGGCAGTGCGCTACGGCACTTTCGCGCCAAGGCACCAGGACACTGGAATATTTTCTGGACCTTGCGGGCGAATGGCGCATACTGGACAAGTCCCGGCGCATCCGGGAACGTATGGCGCGCGTCGGCACGGAACAGGCCATCTATGAAGTCTTTATGACCGCCTGCGGCTACAGCCAATATAAGAAGTCCTTTCAACTTATGGCGGAATCGCTACCCTATGAACGGGCACGCCAACTGGCGCAACAGGAACCGATGGCGCTTGAGGCGGCCTTCTTCCGGATCGCGGGATTATGGCCGGAGGAATGGCCCGCTGATAACGATCCCCCCGAGCACTACCAGAGAATAACCGCGCTGCTCCGAAACGAGCTGCCGGGCCTTAAAAGCCTCGGGCTGATATGGCCCCGCTCCGTTTCCAGACCGGCCAACAGCCCGGAAAGGCGCCTTGCCGGCGCCGCCCGGTTTCTATCGCGCACTGCAGACCGTGGGCTGGAAAAACGGCTGGACCTGGTCTGGCGCCAACCCGTCCCCCCGATTGAACGGCGCCGCGCCTTGGAGCGACTGTTCGGAGGCGCAACGGGTTTCTGGGCCAGTCACTTCAGCTGGCAGGGAAACCGGGCCAGGAACGCCGCCGCACCGTTGGGCGAAGGGCGCATTCGCACCATCATCGGCAACGTGCTGATCCCCGCCGCGTTGGCCTTGACCCGTTCCGATAGGCCAGACCCCGTTCTGGAAAAAAATGTCTTTGAACTTTTTGTCAAATTGCCCCGGGAACCTGAAAATCGGATTCACCGGCGCATGATGCACTGGCTTGCCCTCGGGGATAACACGGTCAAAATGAATTTCCGCAGGCAACAGGGCCTCATGCAGATACATGAGGATTGGTGCGCCCACAACCCCTCCTGCCGTAATTGTTCTGTGCTGGCCTATTTGCGTTCTTTGGACGGGATTGAAAACCGGCGGGAAGAGGTTGAAGGGAAAGGACTCAAAGGACAGAATGGACCCAAAGGACCTGAAGGACAACAATAGCGGGGCGGCCGAAGGCGCTATCTTGCGGAAGCGTGTTCTTGTTGTTGTTTTATAATCTGGTTCCCAAATTCCTATTTGGGAACCCCCTGCGCATGGACTACAAGTAACGCAAAAGAGAAACATTAAAATCAACACGAAAATAAGAAATAGAATTTCAAGAGAGAGCCGGTTCCCAAATAGGAATTTGGGAACCAGGTTAATTTGGGAACCAGGTTAACAATAGCGTTGAAAGCGCAGGCGCTATCCCGGTGAAACATGTTTTTTATGTCCTTGCGCCTTTTAAAAGGGGGTTGTATTTTTTTCGCTACCGGTGATTAACGATTGTGCCAACTACTGAAAACCGCTATAATGCGCGCAGTAGAACAACACCCATCGAGATTACAGAAATACGAATGAAAACCCACTTATTTATTTTTTATTTGTGCCTGGTGTCTGCGTCATGCTTCCCCGGCTGTTCTTCCCGCTCCCCCGCCGACCAGAACATCCTGCAGGCGGGCAATGGCGCCGAAGTGCAAGACCTGGACCCGCATGTGGTATCCGGGGTTACGGAACACCGGGTCCTGAGTTCCCTTTTCGAAGGCCTGACCGATGCCGACGCGGCCACGCTGGAACCGATGCCCGCCGCGGCGGACCGTTGGGAAGTTTCGGACGACGGGTTGCACTATACCTTTCATATCCGGCCGGAAGCGCGATGGTCCAATGGCGACCCCGTAACCGCCCGCGACTTTGCCTATGCATGGCGGCGCATCCTTTCGCCCACCCTGGGTTCAGAATATGCCTACATGCTGTACTGTCTCAAAAACGCCCGGGCCTATAACGAGGGTAAACTGCGGGATTTTGACCAGGTGGGGGCTTTCGCGGCAGATGTGGAAACACTGCAGGTGGAACTGGAGAATCCCACACCCTATTTTCTGAGCATGCAGAATCATTTCGCCTGGTTCCCGGTACATCAGCCGACCATAGAGCAATTCGGTCGCATGGACGAACGCGGTACCGCGTGGACCCGTCCGGGCAACCTGGTATGCAACGGTCCCTTCATCCTTGATGACTGGCTTCCCAATGAAAAACTCAGTGTCCGAAAAAACCCCCTTTACTGGGACGCGGACGCGGTGCGCCTTTCGGGTATTGATTTTCATCCCATCGAAAACCTGCAGACCGAGGACCGTGCCTTCCGCAGCGGGCTGCTGCACCTCACCGCGACCATTCCGCTGCACCGGGTGGCGGTGTACCGGCGGGATCGGCCGGAGATTTTGCATATCCACCCTTATTTCGGATGCTATTTTTACCGGATGAACGTAACGCGGCCGCCTTTCGACAACCCGCTGGTGCGCCAGGCCTTCGCCCTTTCCATCAACCGGGAGGAAATCGTGACGAACGTGCTTAGGGGGGGGGAACAGCCGGCAACCGCGTTTGTGCCGCCCGGCGACAGCAAGTATCCGGCCATGAACGTACTGCATTTTGACGTGGAACGGGCCCGGGCGCTGCTGGCCGAGGCGGGCTATCCCGACGGCCGGGGCCTGCCGCCCGTGAATATTCTGTACAACACCAGCGAGGCGCACCGCACCGTCGCCGAGACGGTGCAGCGCATGTGGAAGGAAAACCTGAACGCGGACGTTCGCCTCCTGAACCAAGACTGGAAAACCTATCTCTCCTCCATGAATACCCTGGATTACGAGATGGCCCGTTCCGCCTGGATTGGCGACGTAGCCGATGCGGTCAATTTCCTGGAGTGTTTTCAGACCGATGTGGGCAATAACCGGACCGGCTGGTCGTCGCCGGAATATGACGCGCTCCTTGGCCAGGCCTACGCCGAGGCGGACGTGACAAAACGGAGTCTTCTGCTGCAGCAGGCGGAAGCCCTGCTGCTGGAGGGAGGCCCCATTATTCCCGTCTATTTCTACTCCTGGAAGTTCCTGATGGCGCCGGAGGTGAAAGGATTTACGCCGAATATCCTGGGCTATTATCGCTGGAAGGACTTGTATCTGGACCCCGGAGAGGAATAGCGCCCATGGTAGTGTTCCTATTGAAACGTTTTGGTGAATTCGTGCCCACCCTGTTTGTCATCATCACCATTACCTTTTTTTTGGTGCGGCTCGCGCCGGGCGGACCTTTCGACTCCGAAAAACGGGTGTCCCCGGAAGTACTAGCCCAACTCGAAGCCCATTACCACATGGACCGCCCGTTGTTGCGGCAGTATTGGGACTACCTGTCTGGCCTGGTCCGCCTCGATTTCGGCCCCTCCTTCCGCAAACCGTCGCGTACCGTGCGGGAATGGCTTCTTCTGCGGCTTCCCATCTCTATTGAACTGGGCATCTATGCGCTGGCCTTCTCCCTGGTCTTCGGCCTGGGCGCGGGCATCCTATCCTCGCTCCGACAGAATTCCCTGCTCGATCACGGCGCAACAAGCCTTGCCATGCTTGGAATATGCATACCCGCTTTTGTACTCGGGCCGCTGCTGGTGCTGGTGTTCGGCCTGTGGAACGACTGGCTGCCGATACTGGGGTGGACCACACCCGCCCATAAGATTCTGCCGTCCATCACGCTCGGCGCGGCATACGCCGCCTACATCGCCCGCATGACCCGGGGCGGCATGCTGGAAACGCTGAGCCAGGATTTCATCCGCACCGCCCGCGCCAAGGGACTGCGGGAAAGCCGGGTCGTCCTGCGGCACGGGCTGCGTTCAGGCATCCAGCCGGTCGTCGCCTTCCTGGGTCCCGCCGCCGCGGGACTCCTCACCGGCTCTTTCGTGGTGGAAACCATTTTCCTGGTCCCCGGGCTCGGCCGCGAATTCGTGGAGTCCGCCTTCAACCGCGACTACACCATGATCAGCGGCGCCGTGCTGGTGTATGCCGTACTGGTCATGGTGTTGAACCTGGTTTCTGATGTCATACTGGCCTGGCTGGACCCGCGTATCCGCGCGCGATAACGAATAAGGAACTGGAAAAGGCGATTCTATTTCGGGTGTCCTTTGTGTCCTTTATGTCCTTTGGGTCCTTTTCTTTTAGGGCGGTAAATCGACAAAGGACATAAAGGACCCAAAAGGACGGGAAAGACATAACCCGTTGCTGCAGATAGGGTAAGGCTCGTTCCCAAGTTCCAGAGGCCGTATCAAAAATAACGGAACGCGGGGAAAAAGTTTCGGTTTTGCCACGAACAGGGTATAATTAAGTGACGTTTTATAGTGTGGCAGTATCAGCAGGAATTTTACGCAGGCTACTAATCAAGGAGATGTGAGTATGCAGGGCAAACTTAATTTCCCGCCCTCCCCCGTTGAACGGGCAGCGTATTGTTTTTTAACCGCACTGGGCATTTTGCTCCTGTGCGCGGCAATGCCTTTGGCCTACGGGCAGGGAACGGACCTCGTCGTCAACGGCGGCTTTGAGGCGGACCCGGTACCGCCCTATCCCGGGTACACCGGCACCATCACGGGTTGGACCCTCGGCGGCGGGGACGTGCTCAATAATGCGTCCGGGCCGTTCTACCAGCCGGCGAACGGCCCTATCCCCGAAGGCAGTATGGTGTATGGGCACCAGGGCGGTGGCGCTATTTCCCAAGTCATAACCGGCCTCAGTCACGGGGCGAACTGCACCCTCAAGTTTTACAGAAACCTGCGTGTCACGGCACCGATGACACTTACGGCGTTAATGGGGTCGCATACGCTTTGGGGACCGACCAGGATACTAACGACCAACCCGTTCCAGGAGCACACGATCAACTTTGTATATGATTCGTCCTGGGGCAATACCCTGCGATTTTCTTTTACCTTGCCCGAGGGGGATGCGACTATACTTTTGGACCATGTTCGGCTGTTCGTGTCCTACACGGTGACGCCGAGTGTTACAGGCGGCAATGGCACCATTGCGCCCAATACGGCGCAGACGGTGAATGCCGGGGGAAGTAGCGCCTTTACCATGACGCCGAGCTCCGGGTATCGTCTCTCCCAGGTGCTGATTGACGGCGCCCGAATTGATGATCTTTCAACCACCTACACCTTCACAAATGTTTATGCCAACCACACAATCGCGGCATCCTTTGCGCTGCCGGACTGGACCTTCGACACAGCGAGCTATTATGAAGGGTGGGCGCCGTATGGACACATCGCGAGTTCAGAAGTTTCGGGCGGGCTGTTGCGGTATGACATCACAACCACCGCCACCGATCCGATGTGGGGTTCGCAACGGCTGACGCTGCCGCGCGCAGGCTACCGCTGGCTGCGGGTCATCGCGAAAAATGAAACCAAGTGCACCGGTTCCATCATGTTCTGGGATGATAACACCATCGGCGGTTTCACGGGCGGCTACCAGCACAACTACCCCATCAATCCTCATGACACCCAGCTGACCGAGTATTGGGTGGACCTGAACGCCCATGCGCTGTGGATGGCGGCGACCACCATTGAGCAGTTCCGCTTCGATTTCCCCGATAGCGCGCCCACAAGCCCGTTGGGCAATGACGGCACCCATGTGGATACGGACCGGATCACACTGCTGCCGGACGGTTCGGGCCCGCCCCCGCCCCAGATAACCTCTATACTACGGTACAATCCCACGACTGCGCCGCCGAATTATACGAACGCGGCCCAGGTCACCTGGGAGGTTCGTTTCAATCACACCATGACCACCGTGGCCGCCAATGATTTCGGGTTTACGGCTACGGGCACCGCTTCGGGCGCCGTTGCCACGGTGACTCGAATCGGACCGACGTGGTACCGGGTCACCGCCAACGTTTCGGGCACGGGCACGCTGCGTCTGAACGGCGTTACCGGCGGTTCCGGCCGTGACGTGGCCAACCAGGCCATCAGCACCGGGTACACCTCCGGTGAACTCTACAATATTGACCGTGAGGGACCGGCGGTTTCCATTGGCGCACCTTCCACAACATTGACGAAGTCCGGCCCGGTGACCTATAGCGTAACCTATACCGACGCGGGCAGCGGATTCAGCGCGAGCACCCTCGCTCCGGCCAACATCACGTTGAATGCCACCGGCACAGCGGCGGGTACGATCGGGGTGTCCGGTTCGGGCGCTACGCGCACCGTGACCATCAGCGGCATCACCGGGACCGGCACGCTGGGAATCAATATTGCCGCGGGCACGGCTACGGACATTCTGGGGAACACCTCCCCGGCAGCCGGCCCGAGCGCCACCTTTGTCGTGGACAATACGCCGCCTACGGCCTTGTGCAAAGACATCACGGTTACCCTGAGCGCGGCCACCATCGGACCCGATGCCATTAACAACGGCAGTTCGGATAATGTGGCCATCGCCTCGCTCACCATCAACGGCGGCGTCGGCGTGACCTATACCTGCGCCAACCTGGGGAACAATACCGCCACGCTGGGCGTTACGGACACGGCGGGCAATTATGCGCAATGTACAGCGACGGTGACCGTGGTGGATGATATTGATCCCAACCCTGTATGTCAGAACATTACCGTGAATCTGAGCGCGCCCGAAGTGGCCGCCGCAACCATAGACGGCGGCAGTTCCGACAACTGCGGCACCATTGCCGGCCTGTTGATTAACGGCGCGGCAACCCATACCTTCCTGTGTGCCGACATGCCTTCAACGGTGGCAACCTTGACGGTGAGTGACCCCGCGGGCAACCGCCACTTGTCCCGCAACGGTTACAGTCG